>Ga0187893_10000159_pt1 | contig 159258 bp, 126 predicted proteins | sample MA1701074metaG_FD_139574 | JGI IMG/M metagenome (GOLD analysis project Ga0187893, IMG submission 139574) | White microbial mat communities from a basaltic lava cave in the Kipuka Kanohina Cave System on the Island of Hawaii, USA - MA170107-4 metaG ...
CTCTTGCATGCGCGAGTTGGCCGAGGTGTTTTCCCTCCCTCCCGACCTATCTCCAGTAGGGAGAGAGGAGTGAGGGGCATGTCAGCAAAAAATCCACTTCAAACAAAAAACGCCCGTCAACCTCTTGGTCAACGGGCGTTCGTGTCAACTACGGAACATCAAGCCTACTTCAGCAACAATCCCACATACAGCGCGGGATTGCTACGCATCATAGATTTATTTGAGTAACAACATCTTCCGCGATTCAGTAAACTTCCCTGCCTCTAGGCGGTAGAAGTATACGCCTGTCGGCAAGTTATTCGCTTCGAACGTTGCAATGTAGTTGCCTGCCGGCTGGCTCTGGTCAACGAGTGTCGCAACGATCTGGCCAAGCAGGTTATACACCTTCAGCGAAACATGCGCGCGTTCAGGCACGGTGTACTTCATCTTCGTTGCCGGATTGAACGGGTTCGGATAATTCTGACCCAGCTTGAATCCCTCCGGCACACCGGGCGTATGGTCATCGGCAACCGAAGCCAGAGGATTGTACGGCGGCGTCTCGACGTTCAGCGGGGCATTCTTCTTCCATGTATCCACCGGAGCGGTGTAATAGCGCGGGAAGCTGTTGGGAGCGAGCGGCTGAATGTAACGCACGCGTCGTCCGAACTGTGCACCAAGTCCGGAGCCCTCCTGCGAGGTGGATCCGCTGTTGGACCGGAATTCAAACACATACATAATGCCGTAATGCGCCTTACCAATCACCGTGAACGAACCTTCGTACACTGTGTCGCCTGATGCTGCTGTCGGAATGAGTTTCACGTCTGCAAACGCATCCGCCAAACCGCCCCTGTTGGCCGCCTGCGCGCCCTTCCACATCCTGTCAATGAAAATAATGTACACCGTATCGGCATTCGGGTCGAACGGGATACCATCACTCACTGCTGGACCCATATTGACGCTCATCGTGACGGTAACGGTATCCGTATTGTTCAGGAGCGCGCCTTGCGGGTTGATAGACGAATACCACGCAAGCGGCGTTGACTGGTTTCCCCCGCCGGTAAGTACGAATTGCCCATTGCCATCTCCCGCTGTGTAAGGATGTTCATAACGGACCCCATCCTGGTCATTGGAGTATCCGGGGAATCGCGTTTCGGCGGTTGCATCGTCAAGGTCGATAAAGTATTTGTGGTAGATCGGATCGTTGAGAGTGAACAATCCGGACACAGTCGTGAAATACACGCCTGTCGTCAACGGATCGAACTCCATCACCGTTCCTCCCCAAGCATTGAACGCGCCTCTCACCTGGATCGAATCAATTGCAGGATTGAACCAGCCGATTTGCTGGTACGTCGTGAAGTCGGAGTTCCAGAGGATATTCGCGTTTGCAGACTGACTGCAGGTCGCGTCCCTGTCAAAATAGTCAACGGGAACGTTGCCGCCGCCGACAGGAACAACAAACTGCCTGTTGGGATCGCCTTCCCAGCCGAGTCCCCCAGTTGCGTAGAACTTGTAGTTGACCGTGGAGTTTTCAGCGAGTGATTTTGTCTTGGTGTAAATACTGTCGCCGTCGCCGTCCGTCAGTGTATCTGTTGCGGTATTCCATCCGTTCAAGTCACCGGGTACGGTCACCACTGCTGACGCGGGGTTGAATGTCCCTTCGCAGATCTTTACCGACATATCCACCTGGAACGTGACATTCACATTGCCGCCCGGAGGCTCGCACGTCGCATCTTCATTGAAGAACGCCGGATCAACGGTTCCACCCCCAACCGGCACGTTGTAAACACGGTTCGGATCGTTCTCCCACCCGAGACCACCGGTTGAGAAGAACTTGTACGTCACCGTCGTGCCTGCGACGTTGATGGTCTTCACGTAGATGCTGTCACCATCGCCATCCGTCAACGTATCGGCCGATGTATTCCAGCCGTTCAAATCGCCGGGAACGGTAACGAACTCCGTACCCGGATTAAAAGTCCCTTCGCAGATCTTCACCGACATGTCCAACTGGAACGTGACGGGTCCCTGCGCGAGGGCGCCATGCGGGGCAACGATCAACGCGATCGCAACCATCGCACCAACTATGAGCCATCGGTTCATGGCAACCTCCTTTGAACTGGTTAATGTATTATTGAAATGTGTAAACGCATGATTGCGCCATGCATCGTGATGCTTCCCCCCTTGTGACTCCTTTCTTGACGGAACTGTTCCGCAGGTCTGTCATCAGAACAGAATACCGAATGTAAATTTGTGAATGCTGGTGAATCTTCCATACTGTTCGTACGCGTAATCAAATTTTAGAATGAGCGAGTTCCGCGTGTCGTACCTTAGTCCCGTACCGATTGTGAATTGTTCCTCGCTGTCCGCCTGACCAAGCGACCTGTACCCGGCCCTGAGAGCAACCACCCTACCGAAGCCGCTGTATTCGCCGCCGATACTCACACTTTCCGTGTTATCGTTGGGATGAATAGCATCAACAACGAAAAGAAGCTCGGCATCCGGATCCGAAATCGGGGCGTACGCAAACCCGATTCTCAATGTCAGCGGGATATCGAACCTGTCTGTTGACAGCTCCGCATTGACATTGGGGTTGTTTCCATTATTGGGAGAGATGTCGTTCTGCACCAGCAGATCCTCACCCGTGATTTGCATCTTCGTGCCGAAGTTGGAAATGCCGGCACCAAACTTCAGCGACGGGAGGGGCGTGACAAACAGCGTTCCGATATCAATACCGAAGCCCGTCGCGCTTGAGTTCCAGATGGACTCATGAATGTACTTCACATTTCCGCCGATCGAAAACCAGTCGGTGAGCGTTTTTGCGTATGCAATGCCGACCGAAAAACTCCCTGCAAAGAAAAACTCTCCGGTACCGTCAGGCGAAAGCTCCGTTGTGCGTTCCATCTGATCCATCGTGAGGGATGTAAAGTTCACACCGATTGTCCCGACATCGCCCGCAGGCACAACAATGCCGCCGTAGTTGAAGTCAATATCCGCCAGCCATTGCGAGTGGCTGAAGATGGCTTCGTACTGATAAATGCTGGAGAGTCCCGCGGGGTTCCAGAACATCGCAGAGGCATCGTTGGCCACGGCCACAAATGCGCCCCCCATGCCCAGTGCGCGTGCACCGACCGGCACGCTGAGGAATTTCGCGGAGGTGGTTCCAACCTTGGTCACTTGTGCCTGCATATTGAACGCCGCTATCACCGTAAGAATCAAGAGCAATTGAATCGGGAACCTGATCACTGCAACACTCCTTTTCAATGTCGGAACCATGCTACTTGATGACGGCAAACTTGCCGATCTTTTCCCCAATGCCCGGTGCATCGATATGATAGATATACACGCCATATGAAACATCCAGGTTATCGCGTGTCAACAGATTCCATTCGGCCGTTCCGTCGAGCAACGTACTGTTGTGGTCAATCGTGGCAACGAGTTCACCGCTCACGGTAAAGATTCTAATCGTGCACTGCTGGGGAAGACGGGTGAAATGCAGAGACCGGGGACCGCGTCCGGAGCTATAGGGACTGCGCTCTTCCCAGGTTGCCGCCGCGATGTAGGGATTCGGGACAACGCGAATCTTGTCCAACTCGCTTTTCGCGAGATTGGCGTCAGCTTTTTGTGCCTTTGTGGTGAACTCAAAAACATCGGATGACCTGAATAACTTTGCCAGAACCATCGTCGCGATATCGCCGTTTTTCGGACCTCTACGTCGGCTTGACGAATCATAGTTCGTACGGAAACTCCAGGTAATCACCAGCGAGTCCCGCGTGTCCCTCTCAAGGAAGACGATAATATCACTTCTGCTTCTGCCGAACGCATCGTAGCTCGCACTGAAAATGCCCGAGCCGCCCGCAAGGTCAAGCTCGAGGAAAGCAAAATCAATCTGCCGGTTCTCGCTTGTGTTGAACACCTTGAAGTTCACAGGTTTTGCCGGAGGCGTTCCGCTTGGTCCGCCTGCGATTGTGTACTGAGTCGAGGTATCCGCGCCAAGGGGCGCGAACTCTATCCTGTAATCGTTGGGCTTTTGCTGGCCTTGAATGAAACCGGACTTCCATTGCCTGAAATCCAGCGTCCATATACTGTCATTACTCCAGCCGGAAAGTTCCGGGTTGAGCCCGAAGAGCTTTTCATTCCTGATAAGCAACTCGAATCCGTCTGTCATCGGTTGCTCTGTTGTATCAGAAAGATCCTTGCTTTGATTGATGAGTGTATCGAACGCGCTCGGGTTTGTAATATCGGCAAGTGTGAAACTTGAAGTCTTGAAGGTGTCGGGATCTGTCGAGGTTGCGCCCCGAAGCACAGTGTCTGCAAACGTAATCCGATACCGGTGATTGTCCTTGACGAGATTGGGGTCGATGATTTTGTATCCGATCTTGCCGGTCGTGGTGCCTGCAACCAGTTGGATGGTGTCAACGTCCGCGGGTAGATATCCGGCAACAGCAGCTTCAGGGGTGACAATCGCCACGGAAGTGCCAATCGATGTGACCTGACCGGTGACATTATCAATGCTGATTTTGAGATTACTTTCCGCAGGACTAATGTCCAGAGGATTGTACCCTTGATCATACGCTCTGATCGCGTAGTAGTATTTCTGCCCATTCTGCACAGTGGTGTCAATCCAAGAATGGACGAGCCCGTTATCCGAACCGAGGTCGAAGTGCACACCATTGAACCCCGTAGAATCAAATCCCTTGATTCCATTCTTCTTGTCGAATTGCGCAATGGGTTTCAGCCAGGGAGCAGGATTGCCATTTGCGTCGGTGATAAGCCGCGCATCCTCGAACGCAGGATCGGTGGAACGATAGATCCGATATCCTTCAAAGTCCTCAGCCACGGCGCCGGGAATGCCGGCGAGAAAGCGGTCGCGTGAGGACTCCGCCGCATCGTCCCAATACAACGTCACCTTGCGATCACCGGCAACCGCCGTGAGTGTCGGCTCAAGCGGAGCTTGGGCAAACTGGTAATCTTCGTTGTATGCAAGCTGGGCCCGCTCGCGTTTTCTTAGTGCATCTTCCTTTGCCGCCTGAACGCCCGCCGCCCCGATTGGTCCCGGATTGTTACCAAACACAACCGCATACGAAATGCGCTCGATCTGTCCCGAACGAAGCGGGAACACACCGGAGGAAACGAAGAGATCACGTTCCCCTGTCCCAATGAGCGAGGGATCGACGAAACTGCCGGGAAGCATGAACGTCACCCAGAAATAATTGTCGGGCGTTGTGTTGAAGTTGATCGCTCCTGCTTCCAGATACTGGACGTTTGTCAACCCGATTTGGTCGGCCTCTGCAACGTCTGTTTTGTCAATGTTTGGTTCACCGGGAAACGCTGTGCCGGCGCCGGAAGTCGGTCTGCCGTCTCCTTCACCCGGGTCACCGGTCCCTTCAGCGCCGTCGAGTCCCACGTCATCGGTAATGGGATTCCAATCGCCGTCATTATCAATACCGTCGTTGCGTCCCTCCTCAGCCATGAAGTCAATGCGCGTATCGATATCAAAATCAAGCAACCCGTCACGATCGATGTACTTCTTCCCAACATCAGCGGCATCAAGGTCGTACAGCACCACGCTTGTTCCGGGAACACGGTAGCGTCTGTACGGATCAGTGGACGCCTGCGTCACCATTTCTGATGTAACCGTTGGAAGATTCAGAACTGAATTGCCATCGTTGTCTATATTGTCTTTGAATTTCTTTCCGAAGTCTTCTGAACCAAGCTGAATCAAATGAATCGAGGCCTGGTTAAACGCGGTCGCGTTCTCGGGCCACATTGTGGTATCGCCTTCCGGGCTTGGCGGCCAGCGTCTCCAGATATCAGAGGAGGATGCGTCGATCATCTCCTGCGTCACGATGGGGCTTCCTGCTTCTCCGTCGTCGTCGTTATCAATGCCGTCTGCGAAACTCACTCCAATCTGGTCTCCAAACGGAATGTAGGTGGAGTCCTCATCAATAAGGCCATTATGATTCTCGTCGATCTGGTTTCCGCTCACTTCCACGGGGAAGGGACCGGCGCCCTGGGTCATTGCAAAAGTCACGCGCGGGCCAAGAGTGAACTCAGGGCTATCGCCATCATTATCAATTCTGTCCGCGGCGTTTCCCGGGGTTTCGAGATAGCAAGTAGCAGCTGCACCAACAAACGACGCACTTCCGAAAGCCGGGTTACTGCTGACGCCGTCAGCATCGAGCGAGAATGCTACGTCCAGGAGAAGATCGAACCGCGGCGTATCATCCTGTGAGTCACCATCACCTCCGACAAAATCCGCCAGCCAAAGAGTCACGGCCGCTTTCTTGATGTCCTTCGTCCCATCATTGCGTACTTCCTGGATGAAGAATACTGCGTCTGCAACAGAGGCCTGCGACCATGCAAGCACACGATAGTCAATCATCATCCCCAGGCCGCGTCGCGTCGGATGCAACGTGTCGGGTGAATACAGGAACCGGCTGTAGTTGTCATCACCAACGCGCGCAAACAATTCCTGGTCGGCGTTGAACTGGTCCTTGCCGAAAAAGCCGTTCCACTTACCGCGCCATCCCGGATCAACAGGATCGCTGTTCTTATCCGGCCAGAATTCCGGCCACGACTCGGGTTCATCGCTCTTTGCTATTTTGCCATAGTCCACGTTGAAGTATCCGCGCACGGGATTCAGGTTCCAGTCGCTCCCGCCCGGGCTTTGCCGGTACGCCGGCAAATCAACGATGCGAACCGTACGGCCAGTGTCATCAACAACCTCTGCACCGACAAACAAGCCGACGAGGGCAACGTAATAGCGCTGTGTATTCTTCGGCCACTCGTACGGCACACCTTGATTGGCCCCCGTCCGTCCGGAAAAAACAAAGTTGAACACGCTTGTTCGGACATTGTTACCGTCGATTTCCGTCCGGCGGCGCAAGCTTGCATCAACGCGCTCGTAGTCCGTGGTTTGCGCGTTACCGGCGAAGTATCCGCCTGCGACGAACACGGCCAACACTATAATCGAGCGATGCATTGGAATCATGCGATATCTCCTCAAACAACAATCGTCATATCAGAAACCGATATCGACGCCAAATTGGATTTCCCGCGGCTCTGAGTAAAACCCCGGTTGATTAAGATACTGTTCGACGGTGTTCACGCGGTTGGTGCCGGAGTTGGGAGGAATGCCAATCGCCTCCGGTGTCGCGGTGGCTCTGCCTGTCTGTCCATAGACAACAACCTCGTTCCGACTGTCCAGCAAGTTGAATACTTTGACGAAGAAACTCAGGTCAAGTGAACCTAAGTTCACATTCTTGAATGCGCGCAGGTCGATTGTGTACGTCGAGGGTTGTCTTCTATTGTTCCTCAGCGCCACGCGATTCACGTCCTGGCCGCTCCCTTCCGCCTGATTGATGACAGGTGTATACGGAAGCCCCGACCCGTAGCGCGCAAGCGCAAATACTCCCCAATCTTCCTTGCCAACACCAATGGTAATGTTCGCGGTGTGCGTCTGATCCCAATCAAGAGGCACGAGTTGTTGCGAGGGTTGCGAATTGGAAATAAGCGCGGCTTGTTCGTCGTCAGGATTCGAATTGATTCCTTCTGCAATCTGGAAGGTGTAGGAGAAATTCATCGACCACATATTGCTCGGTCTCTTGTTCACGGAGAGCGTAATGCCGCGGACGTTCGCGTAATCCTTGTTCACATACATCGTGTAGTTGGAAATCGCCGTCGCCGGGTCACGCACCGGAATCGCGGGTCCCGCCTGAACCCAATCACGCACATCGCGATAGAACCCTGTAAGGTCAAGCGTTACATCGTCACCTGTCTGCTGTTGCAAGCCGAGTTCATACATGATCGTCGTTTGCGCCTTCAGGTCCGGATTTCCGTACACGCCTTGCACACCGGGAACGGTGGGCTGGACTTTGTAACCGGGATTCTGATAGAGGGCGCTGAATGAGGGAATCTGAAGGAAATGACCATAAGAAAAATGCAGTACGCCACGGTCTGTAATCGGATACGAAATACCGAGACGCGGACTGACGGTGTATTTTGGTGATGCGTCTTTGTACCACCGACTCAGTTTATTCGGGAGGAAGTTCGGATCAACAAGAACAAGATTGCCGTTTGCATCCGTGACGTAACCGAGCTGTTCTTCATCCGACTTTACCCCGTCATTGTTCAAGTCAACACGGTTCGCATCCTTCGCCGGATTATACGCATTCGGGTCCTGTGGATCGATGGCCAGTTTCCCCTTTGAATTAAAATAGTCAATGCGAAGACCCACATTGACTATCATGCTTTCGTATTCAAGTTTGTCCTGAATGTACGCTGACAGTTCAACCGGCACCTCCGTGTATTCCAAATAACTTGGACCGTATGGGTTGGGATAGGCCGGGACAAATTGGTCTCCAACCTGCTCGTAAAAAAGATTGAAGTCCTCGAGATACAGACGATGAAGTCTCCCCTCCAGTCCGGCTTTGATCTGGTGAAGCCTGCTTATCTGGTCAGTGTAATCAATCTTCGCCAGCCGTGTTTCGGTTTCCCGTTTGAAACGATGATTGTTGGTACCGTACTTGTTGTATTCGTTGGTATTCTTTTGATACAAGGAGGGATCGGGATTCACGAGATAGCGCGGATCAAGAGGATCTTCGTAGAGGTATTCGTCAAACCTCTTGTTAAAGTACGCAACGTTGATGGTGTACAATGACGCAGAACCCAGACTGTGTGTCCAAAGTCCGGAAACGCTGTATCCCTTGTCAAACTTTCGCACATCGCCATACGGGAGGTACTTCCAATCCTGTGAGTAGTCCCGGTAATCAATATCGCTGCCAATACCGCTCAAACTGAACTTTGCGGTGCCGCTGAATTGATACGTGAGCTTTGCCTGACCTGAAATGCGCGTGCGGTCATTCATCGGTACGGCATTGTTTGGCGGATCGATGGCAACCTGGTTCCCGGCCGCGTCCCGGACGGTGTCCACTTTCGTCGCGAGACTCCCGTCTGTGCTGTATACGTGATTTCCGTACAAATGACCATTTGATCGAAAATACCGACCCGAAGCATAAAAGGTCAGAGCAGAAATACCGGGGATCGGACCGCTGAGACTTCCCTCAATATTGTAATTGTCGAATGGTTTGAGGTCATCAAGATTGTAGAAAGTCCCGTCATCCCCTGTCACATAGTCGCCGAAGTACGTCATGAGGTTCCCGCGGTACTGCTGGTCACCGTCCTTGGTCACAATGTTGACAACGCCGGACATTGCCTGTCCGTACTCGGCGTTGAACGTACCGCTGATAACCTGTAATTCCTGCACCGAGCCATTGTCCACCTGAACCGCCTGCGATCCATCATACACGTCGGAAACGGAAACACCATCGACCCAATATGCTACTTCGCTCGAACGCCCGCCTCGGATGTGAATCCCGCCGCCGCGATCAACCGTAATACCCGCCTGCAACGACAGCACCTCAGCAACTTCGTTTACCGGAAGTGTTTCAATTTGTGCGGCATCAACACGGGCTTCAGTCGCAGTAAGGTCCTTTTTGATTGCTCGCCGTTCCGCCGTTACTGTAATTTCTTCGCCTTCCACAACAGTTGAAGAAAGACTCACATCGCATTTCGTCGTAAGATCAACGGAGACTGAAATGCCGGCGACGATGCGCTTCGTAAATCCGACTGCTGAAACGCTGACCTGGTATGTCCCGGGAGGGACATTCAGAATCACATAATACCCTTCAATGTCCGTTGCAGCACCTATTTTCGTTCCTTCGACAACGACACTGGCGCCAACAACTGGTTCGCCAGTCTGGGAGTCCTTGACTGTGCCGGTAATTTTGCCTGTTGTTCCCGCAAATGAAATCACTGCAGAGACAAGTGCCGTACAGAATATGAAGAGCCATTTCATACGCTGCGTCCTTGGTTAACGAGGTTGATCAACGGTAACCTTTGCCACTTCGTCAAGATCAAGTTCAACTGGATAGGATGATTCAAGGGACTGCACTGCTCTTGAGAATACTTCCTGTTTTTTCAGGTGAGAAAGTTCATCAATCAACGCTGGTCGCGCCTCTTCAAGCGATTTTTGTCGCCCTTCTCGCCGGTCAAGAATTCGGAAAACCGCCCAATATGGATCGACAAACTCCGGACCGAGAACAGCGCCTTTTTTTGCGGCGAAAAACTTTTCGCCCATCACGCCAAAGGATGCCTTGGTGCCGAATCCCAATTCTCCGCCACGCCGCGCTGCCCACAAGCGGATTGAATTCGTGCGGGCAAGGTCCGCAAAATCAGCACCGGTCTTTGTCTGTCGCGAAAGCTTCTCCGCCTCCGGTTTGGTCCGCACAAGAATCTCCGCGACATTGACCTCGGTGGGAAATTGGTATTGCATGGGATTGATGTTGTACCGGGTCCCAAGATCACTCTGTGGCCATCCGCGCTGTCCAACCGTATCCTGAACGAGTGAACGCCAGTGTTTGAGTTTGTACGCCTGCGAGTTCAGATCAATTTGCACGTTCATCAGAGAATCGCTTTCGAGACCCGCATCCTGAGCCCGGGAAATCAACACCTCACGCGTTGCAAGTCCGAGTATGAAATTCTTTAAGTCCTGAATGCCCTTTACACGATTCCGTTGCCGCTCAGGCGAGCCTTCCGCCTTCTTCAAGAATTCCGACACGGTCCATGATCCGGTTCGGAAGCGGACAAGCTCCCTGTTGGAAATATCGCTCTGCTCTCCGGAGTTTTCATTTTCGAAATGAGGACTGCCTCCGACATATTGCCATTGCTCAAGCACGGATCGCAATATTTGCTCGTTGAATTCCGGGTTCAACTCCCTTTCGATCTCTTCGGCAGCATTCTTCAGCAGGTAAAAGGCCTTCTTCTCCGAGACGGAGCGTTGAAGGTCGGCGCGTATCTTGATGAAATCTGATTCCGAGGGAAGCGGGTTCGCGACCCGGTCATCGACACGCACAATCGCGTATCCCGCCTGAATTCTTACCGGCCCCGACAAGACTCCGATCGGCAGAGTGAACGCGGTATTTTCAAGCACTGGTTCCATTTCGCCGCCTGCAAAATAGCCAAGCGACCCGCCATTGTTTGCCAACCCGGGATCGTTGAACACTTCTTTCGCAATCGCCTCGAACGTTTCGCCACCTTGCAGTCGGCGTTTCAGATGCAGGGCTTCCTCGCGGGAATTCGCGTACACATATCGAGCTTTCACTTTTGAATTCCGCCGCGTGAACTCTTCATACAATTCGGTATCTGCGATCGTCATCGTATCAGTGGAGATACGCCGTGAATACGCATCGAGCATCGCCTGATCCCGAATCTGAGCAAGTTCGTGTAACACATCGGGATCTTTATCTTTACCCATCCTCTCCAAATCCATGAAGATGCGTTTTTCGTTCACCATATTGCCGAGAATTTGCCTGCGAGCCGCAATGTTATCACGTCTGCCGCCGGAAGAAAGAAACGCTTCGTAACGCGTCTTGAATTCACGCACCGTCACCTTCACGCCACTACCCTTTGCCAGGACCGGTTCACTGTCACGTGAACATCCTGCCGCGATGAAGACAATAACCAGAAGATACCTGCCACAATATCGCATCAGCGAAGGTGAAACACTCCGCCTGACTTCGGCTCCAGCTTCAACGTAAGCCGGGTCTCTTTTCGCGATTCAGCCAGTTCCGCCACCTGACCGCCAAACAGGTTTTCCCACTTGTACGAACGGAGACCCTCGTGCAGGGTTACAGTCACTGACTGCTGCTTCGGGGAGTTGTTGATCACAACGGCAACTCTGCTTCCGGTGTACATACGGGTAAAACCGATAACGTCCTTTTCGTCCTCAGTCAAGAACATGTTGATGTCCCCCCACGTGAACGCAGGATGTTTTTTGCGGAGTGCGATGAGTTGTTGATAGTACTTGAACAGATCGGCATCAAAAGCATTTTTGTCGGCGTTGCGCTTTTTCCCGAAAGGATGCGCCTTCTCGTCCTTGAATTTCATATCAGTCCACAGCATTGGCTTTCGGCAGTCCGGATCATCGGCGCCCCACATACCTGCTTCGTCACCATAGTACACGACCGGCGCCCCGAGATACGTCATCTGAAAAAGGAGCATGAGTTTCTCCGTGCGAAGTTCTACAGAGTTGGGTTTTCGCACGTCGTACTGCCTGTTATCCTGAACACCGGTGTTTTGATCGTACCGCGTGTCGGCATTAACAACTTGCGATGCGAGGCGGTCCGTGTCGTGACTTCCCATCATGTTCATGAGCACACGATTGGCGTCGTCTCGATACTCTGAGAGTTGAACAGCAATTCTTTTGCTGAACTCCGTGGCTGTAATCTTATCTTTCTTCACCTTGAAGAACAGACCGGCATCGCGCACAAGGCGGTAATTCATCACAGCATCAAAAACGTCCCCTTCGAGCCAGGGCGCCGCGTTGAACATTTTTCCGCTCCGCCAATCTTCCCACCACACTTCGCCTACGAGATACGCGTCAGGATTGATTTCGCGAACCCACATCCGAAATTCGCGCCAGAACGGCAAGCCCACTTTCTCCGCAACATCCAGACGCCAGCCATCTATGCCGTCGGATGGATTCCCGTCACCGTTTGGATCCATCCACCGCTTGACGATATGGCGGATGTGTTCGCGTGGTCCACTGACGATTCCCCGGTCATCCTCCCGGATTTCCGGAAGCTCACGAATTCCCGCCCAGCCGACATAATCGAATTCGTCGATTTCCGTGGATGGATCATCAAACTCGTTGATCGTAAACCAGTTCTTGTATGGCGAATGCTGGCCGTTCTTCTTGACATCCTGGAATGCCCAGAATGTCATGCCCACATGATTAAACACGCCATCGATAATAACCTTGATTCCGCGTCGGTGTGACTCCGCAACCAGCTTCAGGAACAACTTGTCGGCAGCACTCCAAGTCCACGTCGACGCATCCGCGGGATTCTCTGAAAGCCAAAGTCGTTTGTCTCCCTCCGGATCAGGGCCGAAATTATTGTCGACATGATGAAACATCGTCGCATCATATTTGTGAAGCGACGGAGACTCGAAGAGCGGGTTGAGATAAATCGCGTTGATACCAAGTTCCTGGAGATAATCCAGCTTATCGAGAATGCCCTGAAGGTCTCCGCCGTACCGCCTTTGCTGAGCGCGGAAGTAGAAATCCTTTTTTCCCCGCTTTTCCCATGCCTGAAGTTCGTACCAGTCACCGGTCCAGAGAGAGGTACTCCAGGTTTCCGGAGTTTCATGGGGCCACGAACCTGCGATATCGGCAAGCTTGGGGTCGTTGGCTGGATCCCCGTTACGAAAACGTTCCGGGAATATCTGATACCACACCGCCTGCTTTGCCCACGCCGGAACGCGAACCTGCACGGTATCAACAGCCCCGGATGACGCGTTGTCCGTCATCTGGAGGATGCAAACGAGTAGCGGCGTAAGTGAAGAGCGTAGCAACAGTCCCTCGTCAGCTCCCTGCTTGTTCTAACTCAATTCGTTTTTCGGTGGAAACTTCGTATCGCGGCGAGGGCAAGCCACCGCTTGATCTTCGCACGACCAACTCGGGCATAAAAGTTGAAAGTGTCGGAGGCGCGTCGGTATTCTTCATACGCGTCATGAGTTTTTCAAGGGCAAGAATCCCCATATCATACATCGGTTGTCGCATGGTGGTAAGTTGAGCGTGCTGGGCTAGCTCGATGTCGTCAAAGCCGACGATAGCAAGGTCTTCCGGAACGCGAACTCCCATTTCGGAAGCGACTTCTGCCACTCCGAGTGCCTGGATATCGCTCGCAACAAACACAGCTGTGATCGGGACAGTCCCCTGCAAACGCAGTAGCTCCAGCATCGCAGATCGACCAGCCTCTCTATTGAAGCCATCCCGTTTTCCTTTATCGGCGACAATGATATGTTCGGGTTTGAGAGGAATGCCCGCTTCTTCGAGCGCAACGCGATACCCTTCGAGACGTTCCTTTGCCGGTTGCGCCTCGAGACTCCCGTTGATCATGGCAATGTTTTTGTGTCCGAGTTCGACCAAGTGTTTCGTTGCGACCATTGCGCCTTCTTTGTTCTTCACCTTCAACGAATCGAATTTTTCGTGGAATGTGTCGACAAGGACGATGGGAAGATTTATCTGAAGGAACTTTGGTATGTAACTTTCGGGGAACTTCATCGAGAAGAACATCACGCCATCAACATGACCGCGGGTAAGCGAGCGCCGCAAGTAGTATTCCGCCTGTGATGGATTGTTGACCCCGTACAAGATCAAATCGAAACCAAGCTCGGCTGCTTTGTCCTGAATACCTTCCAGAATCTGAACGAAGAAATGGTTCGTAAAGTAAGGAATGATGGTCGAAATGGTATTGGTCTTGCGTGAGGCAAGCCGTTGTGCGTACGCATGTGGTTGATAGTTCAACCGCTTGACAACATCGAGAACTTTGGCACGAGTATGAGGCGAGACGCTGGGATGGTTGTTGAGACACCGCGACACGGTGCCGATACCAACCCCAGCCTCCCGAGCGAGATCGTAAATCGTAACGCCCATATGGAGAGATCCGAGTTACGTAACTGTATATTCTGGAAGCGCTTCCAGAATATACATTCTTCCTTTCAATGTCAAGGCGTGCTCTACTTGCGCAACGACCTCCTCCAAAGCTCAAATGAAATCCACCAATCCAAAAAGGTCCTTTGTTCGTTGCCCGGATTGTTGTAATAGGATTGAACAGCAGCGCGGATCCTCTTCTTGTCATACGCGGGCCAATCTCCAACGTCACAAGATTGCGCAAGGTCAAGGACAAATTCCTTGATATGCCCGAGAAACCGATCAGGAGCTGTTTCTGGGTAATTATGACCAATTTTCCCTTTTATCTTTGCTACAAGCCATGCCGCAGGCGTTGAGAACCCAAATCGGTAAGTAGCCCCGAATTTTACAAGTGGAAATTTCGCCAGTTGAGGATTTTTGGTTCGAATAATCTTCCTGAACATTCGGCCATTGCGTCTCCAACTAATGCTTGCTGAAAAGACCGCTTTCAAAAATGATGGCTGCGCCAACGGCATGAAATTCATAACATCCCCGTCCAGCCTTGCCTGCTCGGGAGCTCCGTAGTTTGGTATTCGGGTACGAATAGCCAACAGGTCGACCGCATTTTCTATCCCTATCTCGTTTTCAGATGGCAACGTGACCAAGAGGCGTGTCAGGCTCTCTAGACAACCCCGTTCCATCATTTGTCGGACGTCATCGTTGAAGAGATTACCTCTACTAACACGCATCAAAGGTAAAAGGCTGTTGACATCTTTCGACAGAAATGCAGCACGACCTAGTCTTACAATTCTGTTGAGGTATTGCCTGCGCGCGATCTCGCCGAAACCGCCGTCAAGCATTAGGCGCTGTTGATATCGCAATGCGGGATAGTATCTCAATTTAAGAAGAGACGATGCGGGTTCAACAACGCAGGTTTGTGCCGCAAAGTCGGTGAGCATTGTTATCAATTTTTCCACGGAGGGTATCGGGTCATCATAATAATCCGCGTCAATGCCAAGTGCGTTTGTAACAGCAGACGCAATGAGCACATCAGGGTCTCTCGAATCGCCAAATGTATGAACACCGAATCGGTGTTCTCTAGATGTGGTTAACATTGAAAGCAAAAGGCGAGAATCAAGGCCTCCGGATAGACCGAGAGAAATCGTTCTCTTGTTGGTCGCTGCAGCACGGAGAAGTCCTGATAGCGCATCAATCACACCCGAAGTATCTCCATCCGCAAATTCCGGCAGCCAGGGCGATGTATCGTGTTTGATAACTCTTCCATCTTTGAACACAACATGTCCACATGGGCCGAGTCGTTCAATGCCCGATATACACGACTCACATTCAAGCTGGTTGAACATTAACCACTTGCTGCCGAAAGATGCAAAGTCTATTTCTGAACGCCCGGTTGTTTTTGCTACCCAGTCTAACCTGGTCGAGAGGCATATAGCACCGTCCATCTTTCCAAAAAAAAGAGTACGAAGACCCAAGAGGTCCGTAAAACATTCGACCTTGCCTTCATCCCATCGAACCGCGACGTAGTGACCATCAAGTGAAGACTGCGGCAAATCGCCTGCCATGAGTACTTGCCAGTCAGTCTGCTCAAGAATCCTGGAATCTGTTGATGTCCTGATCCCGATACCTGTTACAGCCCAGCCTCGATCAGTTCCAGGCTCGCTTCCGTAAAAACAGGTGTCGGGATTTCCACCGATTGCGAGGTAGAGCTTCGAAGAATGAACAACATGAATTGGTTCTCCATGAACGGCCTGTCTTGGAGAGGCCGCTTTATTCCCATTCCCGGTATGAACAATTGCATATAGCCAACTCATTGAACGGTTGCTCTATCGTTTAGAGGATTCGGAGATTAGAAATCTTGCGCGATACGTACTAACAATCCTCGCCAACCCGCAACTAGCGAAACTACGAAGCCTGCCTCGTATTTCTACTGTGCCTTCGTCGCAAGATGTTACCACTCTTAGTGCAGAATTGCGTCCCTTGTGTTTGTTTTCGCCCGTCCATATATTCGATGCAATTCACTTCACAACTCGAAGCTCTCCACATGGCTGAAGTCAAACTCGAAAACGTCTCAAAGATCTACGACAAGAAAGTAACCGCTGTTCATAATGTCAGCGTTACGATCCACGACAAGGAATTTATTGTGCTGGTTGGGCCCTCTGGCTGTGGCAAATCCACCGCCTTGCGGATGATCGCCGGGCTGGAGGAGATCTCCGAAGGCACCATCAGCATCGACGGCAAGGTGGTAAATGATGTCCCGCCAAAGGACCGCGATATTGCAATGGTGTTCCAAAACTATGCACTCTATCCGCACATGTCCGTGTATGAAAACCTTGCATTCGGATTGAAGCTTAGGAAATACGACAAGACGGAAATCGACCGGCGCGTCCAACACGCGGCGTCAATTCTCGGCATTGACAGATTTCTTGAGCGGAAACCAAAGGCGTTATCCGGCGGACAACGTCAACGCGTCGCTCTCGGAAGAGCCATCGTCCGGCAACCCAAAGTGTTTCTCTTCGATGAGCCGCTCAGCAACCTGGACGCAAATCTCCGCGTTCAAATGCGGACGGAGATCTCGCGACTGCATCATGCGTTACAATCGACGATGATTTACGTTACCCATGACCAGATTGAAGCCATGTCGATGGGCGACAGAATCGTCGTGATGAAAGATGGCGTCGTTCAACAGGTTGACTCTCCTTTGAATATCTACCACAAGCCGGCAAACAAATTCGTCGGCGGTTTTATCGGCAGTCCGACAATGAACTTCATCGCCGGGTCCATCAGCGCAAGCGGCATGCTTTCGTTTCAATTGCAGGGTTCATCTTTTTTGCTCGAAGTACCATCGACGTATCAGCACCGCCTGAATGCCTTCCGTAATCGCACAGTCACCATGGGAATCAGACCGGAGCACATCTATTTGCAAAAGCCGGCAGGAGTTGACTCGGTTGCACCCCTGAAAGGCCAGATAGACGTGGTTGAACCTGTCGGCAATGAAGTGTTTGTGTACTTCACATCCGGAACAGGATCCCAATTCGTCGCCCGGATAGCAACAGATTCTCCACCGCTTGCCGGTAAACAGCATGACCTCCTGCTCGACCTTACAAAACTTCATTTCTTCGATTCCGATTCCGGACAATCGCTTTGATCGACTCTCTTTCAACGCCCGATCTGCTCATCATTGGAGTGTACTTTGCTCTGGTTCTGACAGTGGGATTGTACCACTCGAAGCGCGTTAAGACGAGCGCAGAGTATTTTCTCGCCGGCAGGCATGTCGGGTGGATCGCGATCGGATGTTCCCTGTTTGCCACAAACGTGTCGAGCGAACACTTTCTCGGCTTGGCTGGGGCCGGTTCAAAATCCGGTCTTGCGGTCGGCCATTTCGAATGGCTCGCCTGTCTCATTGTCCTCTTGCTCGGCTGGGTCTTTACACCATTCTATTTGAGGTCAGGCGTGTTTACCATGCCGGAGTTTCTTGAACGCAGGTTCAATTCCGCATCCCGCTGGTATCTCAGCATCGTATCAATCATCGCGTATGTCCTGACCAAGATTTCCATTTCTCTCTACGCGGGGGCAGTTCTGCTCGAAGCCGTCGTCGGATGGGACATGTACACATCCGCAATCGTAATTGTGCTTGTCACAGGATTGTACACCCTGATGGGTGGTCTATCGGCTGTGATTTATGCCGACCTTATCCAGACTGTCGTTCTCATTGCGGGATCCATTTTCCTCACAATCATCGGACTGGACAAAGCCGGTGGCTGGGACGCGTTGGTGGCTTCAACCCCGCCGGATTTCTGGAGCATGTTCAAACCGATGAGTGATCCTGACTTCCCCTGGACGGGCATCGTGTTCGGCGCGCCGATTCTGGGAATCTGGTACTGGTGCACGGATCAGTACATTGTACAACGCGTTCTCAGCGCAAAGAATCTTGATCATGCGCGGGGCGGAACAATCCTAGCCGGATTCCTGAAAATCCTTCCGGTGTTCATTCTGGTTCTACCGGGAATCATTGCGCTCAAATTGTCGGATGGCCAGGTCTCCGGCGATCGCGCATACGCCTGGATGGTAACCACCCTGCTTCCCTCGGGCATCAAGGGATTGGTAATCGCCGGACTTCTTGCTGCATTGATGTCGTCGCTCAGCGCCATGTTCAACTCTACTTCGACTTTGCTGACGATCGACATCTTCAAAAGAATTCGTCCAAATGCCGGCGAACAAGCGATGGTAAGGTTCGGCAGAATCGCCACAGGTGCGATGGTGTTGCTTGGACTACTGTGGATTCCCTTCATCGGATTGCTCAGCGATGAACGCATGTACGTGTATCTTCAAAGTGTTCAGGCCTACGTTTCACCTCCGATCGCGGCGTGTTTTCTTTTCGGCATTTTCTGGAACCGGGTAAACGGAAGAGGCGCAATTGCCTCGCTCCTCACGGGCTTGATACTGGGCGGTTTCCGTTTGATCCTTGAAATACAGAACAAGATTACGCCCTTGACTAGCGATATCCTCCGCTACATTGCTTCCGTCAATTTTCTTCACTACGCGATATTTCTCTTCTTAGTGTGTTCAGCTGTCCTTGTTGGTGTCAGCCTCACAACCGCCCCGCCGGAAAGACAAAAGCTCGCATCGCTGACGTTCTCCGAATCCAAAGACCTACATCTTAAGGGAGGACGCGGTCACACCCCTAATCTCATTGCCTCCATCGTCCTCATCGCTGCCCTCGCAGTGCTTTGGTGGACATTCCGGTAATGCTCAGTAGTAGATTCCGTTGTTGGGTGCTCATTAGTCTTTGCTTCAGCTCTATCGCGCTCGGCCAATGGAACTCCATCGGAGATGTATCCTCATTCAAAGCCCTGTCCACCCGCGAAATCGAGTTTGTTGCTGAGAATGCAAAAGTCCGCCTCACCGTTCTCACCGACGGCATAGTTCGCGTCCGAATGACCCACCAGGTTGATTTCGCCCCGGATAGTTCGTGGGCTGTCATCGAGAAGCACTGGCCCGACACTCATCCTGAAATTGTCGACAAACCAGAGAAAGTCACCATTTCCGCTGGTCAGCTTTCGATCGTCGTTTCAAAAAGACCGTTGAGGATTTCTTTTCTCGACAATCAGGGAACCGTGCTGAATGCTGATCACCCATCCAAAGGAATGGCGTGGAGCGGCAAGGAAGTCCGCGTTTGGAAAACTATGCCTGAGAATGAATTCTATTTTGGCTTCGGTGAAAAGGCAGGACGGCTTCAGAAGAAGTTCACATCAATGACAATGTGGAACTCCGACATTCCGGCATACGGTGCCGACACAGACCCTTTGTATCAGACGATCCCTTTCTTTTACGGAATAAGAAACGGCAAGGCGTACGGAATCTTCTTTGATAACACGTATCGCTCCTCATTCGATATGGGAAAAGAAGCCCGCGATCAGTTCTCCTTTGGTGCAGAAGCCGGTGAGTTGAACTACTATTTTTTCCCCGGCCCCTCTCCAGCCGATGTTCTCCGGAAATACACAGAGCTTGTCGGAACAATGCCCCTCCCTCCGCGCTGGTCCCTCGGCTATCAGCAGTGCCGCTGGAGCTATCCGAGTGAAAAAAGAGTTCGCGAAATTGCAGATGGGTTCCGAACCCGCAAGATTCCCTGCGACGTCATCTATCTTGATATCGACTACATGGATGGATACAGGATATTCACCTGGAATACCAGCAGTTTTCCGAATCCAAAGGGATTGATTTCAGATTTGAAGGGCATGGGATTCCGTACAGCAGTGATTGTTGACCCCGGAATCAAGATTGATGAGAAGTACCACGCCTACCAATCCGGATTGAAGCAGGATGTATTTTTGAAGAAACCTGACGGAACAGTGTACAACAGCAAAGTGTGGCCGGGCGAATGCGCGTTTCCCGATTTTACAGATCCAGCAGCGCGAACCTGGTGGGGCAATAGCTTTGAGTCCCTCGTCGCCGACGGAGTACGCGGTTGGTGGAATGACATGAACGAACCCTCTGTATTCGATGTGCCCTCCAAGACTATCGACCTGAATGTGATTCACCAGGACAACGGCTTGCAGACGACACACGCGAAGAATCACAATGTGTATGGCATGCAAATGACTCGTGCGACGTATGACGGGGTACGCAGGCTTCTACCCAATGAGCGACCGTTTGTCCTAACGCGCGCTTCATACGCAGGCGGTCAGAGGTATTCCGCCGCGTGGACCGGTGACAACGTTTCATCGTGGGAACATCTCCGGATGGGTGTTTCGATGTGCCTGAATCTCAGCATCTCCGGCCAACCGTTTGTCGGATCGGATATTGGCGGGTTTATCGGCTACCCATCGGGAGAACTCTTTGCGCGGTGGTTGCAGCTCGGCGTGTTCACACCGCTCATGAGAGCCCACTCCGTGATCAACGAGAACAACAAAGAGCCGTGGGAATATGGTGATGAATTTACAAATGCTAACCGTGAAACGATCAACCTTCGGTATACTTTGCTCCCATTGATCTACAATCTGATGTATGAGGCCTCACAAACCGGCATTCCTGCAATGAGACCAATGCTTTTTGAATACCCGGAAGAACAAGCGTTTACATGGACCGACAACCAATTCATGTTCGGCAGTGATCTGGTGGTAGCCCCGGTGGTGTCGGAAGGAGTAACCTCAAGAACGGTGCAGCTTCCGCAAGGTGTGTGGTTTGACTTCTGGTCGAATCAACGATACTCGGGAGGAAAAGAGATTACTGTGGAAGCGCCTCTCAACCGCATTCCCGTTTTCGTGAAAGAAGGCGCCATCATTCCAACGCAACCGGTCGTTCAGCATACTGATGAGCGTCCGGACAATCCCGTGACATTTTCCTGCTATCCCACGAGTCTTCAATCAACGCGAATGTATTATGAAGACGATGGGATTTCTTTTGAATATGAAGGAGGAAAATACTCGAAACGTAGCATCAACCAATGGCGCTCGTCGAAGGCAACGACAGTGACTCTGTCGAAGAAAGAAGGAACGTTTGCCACAACGAGAACGTTGATTTTCGTTCAAGTTATCGGGATCAATAATGAACCACTGCGCGTTGACCTTAGCGGAAGAGAAATCAGCCAAGCCACAACAGGAGATACGCCGACTCAATGGTGGTCTTACGATGATCAGAAAAAGATCGTAACAATTTGCGCGAAGGAATCACCTGAAGCCATCACCATCCGGGTGACCCACAATTAACCGCAGAGATCTCCTACCAGGAATACCGTATTGTGTACTGAATCACCGCTTCACCATCCTGCGCGATCTTCACCGGGAACCTGATTGTCGACTGATCCACCTTTTCCCACTTCTGATTTGATGCCGTGATTTCCCATTCACTCCAACGCCATGGATGTTCGTACACCATCACTTCCACTGCTTCCTTCTTGTGGTTGCGAACCTTGATCTCTATCGTTTCCTCAACAACCTTCCCGGAGGAGATCGATTTGAAGTCTTTTTGCGCGCGTTCACCGACAATGTCAAACGCATTCCCAAGGTAGAGTCGGAGTTCTTCATCCTTCGGCGTGTGGTCAATTTCGTCCTCGCCGATGAATTGCTCTTTCCCATCATCATCGCGCTTGTAAACGCGAACCTTTCCTTTGGGAAGCGGGATTCCCAATCCCGACTTTGCATCATTCCTGAATGTCACAAACACGCCGACTTTCGGGTTTGATTGCTGACCGTAACTCCCCTGTGAGCGATACGAATAATTATTCACCCAATACCTCCATTGATCCGCGATGCCGTCATAGATAAATACTTTCTTCGCTGACACGTTGCGTCCTGACACCAACTCGATCTGCTTTGTCTCATTATTCTTGATATCAGTCCGACGTTGAAGCGAATACAACTTGTATTCAAAAAGCTCTGATTGCGAAAACTGCGGTGCGCCGTCTGACATTTCCATCGCGATAGCGCCGCCTCTCCCCTTTCGAAACTGATCCTGAACGATGTTAACATCACCTGCGACAAGCTTAAGACCTGCATTGTCAAACGATGTCCCGCATCCGTTCACAATAGTGACCCAACCAGTCATATCAACCTTTGAATCCGACTTGTCCAGCAACGCAACATAGTTACACGTCCAGGAGAGCTGGCTCGCCATGTAGCTGATCTCGGTTTTATGTTTTCCTTCCCGCGAATTCTCCACCAGCCATTCGAGTTGCGGCTTGAGAATAAGCCCTTCTGGAAGACTTGGCAACACCAATCTTCCCGAGGGATTGATTTCTATCTTCCCCCCAACCTCGGCGACCATTCCTCCCGTGTGCGAATAGTTTGGTGCTCCTCCGTAGACAGGTTGAGCGGAATATCCCGTTGACAGGAGTTTGCCTGAAACGGTGTACTCTTTCTTCGTCTCTTCGTTCATTCGAACGAATTCAACCTGCTTGCCGATGTACTTCTCCAACAGCTTGCCCTGGTGCACAAGGTCATATTGATAATTCTGTTCAAGCACTTTCACCGCTCCCGGATCAGTCAAACTGAGAAAATGAAGGGAGGTCCCGTCAATTGTCGCGGGGATGTCCGGTATGATAACTTTGCTCTTGCCCTTGCTCAAGCCAAGGCTTCGTTCCTCGCGAATCAGGGAGATGTTTTGGTTATAGATAGTGAGGTCGACAGAAGTCCTGCCGTCTTGGGCCTCCTGACCCTTCGAACTACCACCCGCGAGAGCAACCGCGAATCCAATCAAAACCAGCATTCTTTTCATACTTCCTCCATCAAATTTCTTATCAACTCCTTGAAAAAAAAGGAATTAGCTGTATTACCTACCGTTGTTGTTTCTAAGACATGCGCTTTGTATATTCATCTCGAAGAAATCGACCTTTTGCACCACTCTGGAAGGAGAATGGAATTGAAAGATGCTCTAAAATCTCTCTGTACCGGGTTTCTGAACTTCCTGGACCGGTATTCAATTGTTGTGGCCGCTGTTGTGATATACGGATATTATCTCCTCACGTCAATCGACCTGTTGCAACAGCCAAACGAAAAGCGCGGATTTCTTGACTACTTCTTTCAGTTTGATTCCGTTATTCTAATGTGGATTGTCGCTGTAGCAATCATTCAGCTTCAAAAATATCGTCGCGATAAGCGTGAACAAGAGGAACGCCACAGACAGATCGAACTGGAGTTTGAGCGTCAGAAAATCCACCTCCAGGTACTGGACGAAATAACGGCACTTCTTCAGGATAATGTCAACAACCCGCTCGCGATTATTTCGATCACAACACATACCATTCGCAGGCGATTCGAAACTGACGACGAGATTATCGGATGGCTCGACCGGATTGATACATCGATGCAGCGCATCCACACCACTATTAATGATATCAAGGCGTATCAGACACAGAAGATTGTCGAGCGCGCTGGCGTTGCGCGCAAGTTGCCCGAGCCACCTTCAAAAACACCCGCGATTGAGCGGGGCTAATGTGATTGTCCCTTCATCATCGGAAGCGCATGCAGAATTCCCGGGAAGAGAACATCCAACGCGTCGCTCACTGCCGAGGGAGATCCGGGTAGGTTTATTACAACCGTTTCTCCTCTGATTCCCGCAACTCCGCGTCCAAGCATCGCAAAAGGAGTTCGTTCCTGGCCGTGAGCTCGTATGGCCTCCTCGACCCCGGGTAAAGCCCTTGTTAACAGTTCCGAAGTCACCTCAGGCGTAACGTCTCTCGGGCCAACACCGGTACCGCCAGTAGTAAGCACCAAGTCGAGTTTCATCTCGTCGCAAAGACGTTTGAATTCATTCGCAATCTCGCCTGCACTATCAGGTACGACTGAAAGTGACGCCACCTTAATGCCAAGTTGTTCCAGTCGTTCCTTAATGAGCATCCCCGATGTATCCTGTTGAAGTCTCTGCGAAACTCGATCAGACATCACAATGATCCCCGCTCTAACCGGTTCATTTGCCAAAGAGCCAACACCGGTTTTTCCTCCCGTCTTTTCCAATAGCTTAACGTCGCCTACGGTCATGGCATGATCAATCGGCTTCAGCATGTCGTATAGCGCGAGCGAAGCAACTGTCACAGCAGTTAGCGCCTCCATCTCCACGCCCGTTTTCCAAACTGCACGGACTTCAGATGTGATCGCAATGAAACTGTCGCCCATCACGAATGAGACTTCTGCAAAGTCCAGCGGAACCTGATGACAATAGGGAATCAGTGTCGATGTATTCTTGGCCGCCTGAATGCCGGCGATGCGCGCAACGGCGAGAGGTTCCGCCTTGGGAGTAGTTCCCTGTGTTATTGCGACAATTGTTGACGGTTGACAACAAAGCACCGACGAAGCCTTCGCGGTTCTCAGTGACATGGTTTTACGGGACACATCCCGCATATGTGATTCAATTGAACCCATACATGTCCAGCATTTCTATTTCGACTGAATCACCTCGCCGCAATTCATGCGCGTCCTCCGGAACCACGATCAAACAGTTTGCTTTTACGAGCGAGCTTATCGCACCCGAGCTTTGATTGCCTGCGATGCCCACGGACAACCCGGTCGGCAAGACATGACACACCCCACGAACAAAGTGGCGCTTCGTGTCCTTCTTCCGATAACCTTCACTCATCATGGCATGAAATTTTTTGAGCGCAACTGTTCGACAGCCCGACATCCTGAGCATCGCCGGCCTGATAAATTGAAGAAACGTCACACACGTTGAAACAGGGTTCCCGGGCAGGCCGAACACTAGGGTCTTCCCCTTCCTTCCAAAGAACAACGGCTTCCCCGGTTTAATATTGACTCCATGAAAAATCCCTTCCACGCCACAAGATGCGAGAACATCTGCAACAATATCATACAAGCCCTTCGATACGCCGCCCGTGAGCACCAGAATATCCGCTTCAAGACTCTTGCGAACCGATCTTCTTAGCGCTTTCTTTCCATCTCCAACAACTCTTTGAGATTGAACAATCCCTCCGAGTTTTTCAACATACGCCGCCAATGCGTGCGAAGTGCTGTTGTATATCTTTCCGTAAGCCAACCGCTCACCGGGTTCGACCAGTTCGTCCCCTGTCGCGATAATACTGACAACAGGTCTCCGGGAAACTCGAACTTTGCGGTAGCCGAAAGCGTCGAGCAAACCTATATGAGGAGCCTGGATAAGCGTTCCTGAGGCGATCGCTTTCCCCCCCTTTCCGACGTCTTCACCTGCCTTTCTGATGTAAGCCCCCGCTGCAACACGGGCAGGAATTGAGACCTTTTTCTTTCCCGGGATTGTTGTCTCTTCAACGGGAATCACTGCGTTTGCGCCATCTGGAATTACCCCGCCCGTCATGACACGCACAGCTTCGCCCACCTTCACGCGCTTCATGAATGGACTCCCGGCCCTTGATTCTCCGCAGACGCGAAGCACAACAGGGCACTTGGTACTCGCGCGGACAATATCCTTGGTCCTCACCGCAAATCCATCCATTGCACTATTGTCCCAGGCAGGCAGGTTTGCAGGTGCAACAATATCTCCGGAGAGAACCCTGAGGTGAGATTGGCTCACGCCGACTTTCTCATCGTGAAGCGCTTGGGTGTTTCGAAGAATGGTTTGTAGCGCGCGGGCAAAATCAATCATTGGCAGGAGGCGGAATTTTTACGCCGGATCGTCCCTTCTGTGCTCTTCCACGGAAACAGGCCTGTCCATATTTACATGTTTGCGGTCAAGCGCTTTGGAGGTTGCAAGAGCCAACGCTTCCTCCCTTGATGAACCCTCGGCACGTGCGAGGGGAACACGTGGGTCCAGATTCTCAATATGACAGTGGTGCCGGGAGCCAAGTTTGTACGTAATAATCCTGACAGTCAAGTCCCCCATTTGTGCGCATTCTTCACGGTATTCTTCCGCTGCCACTCGTTCCTAAAGCGCCTTTCATCATCGGTGCCATCCCCCAATGGCTCCGCATGGTTCTTGAAGTGAACATGAACGAGCAGAAACCCCATTGCTGGTTCTGTCGAATTGGCGGTGCAGATGCTGAAACATATGCCGCTGTCGGAAAATAGTCGCCCCGAAAGTGAAAAGCAAGTGTGACCCCAGCATACGGCATCTTGCTTCTTCCCATCGAACTTCATACCATGCTTCCAGCATGATCTTCCATGCTTCCCGCTCCTCCTCAATTGGTTCTAATCCGACAAAGACAGCAATAAGGAAACTCTCCATGCATCAGCAATCGCCATCTACGGAAACCTCGTTTTTTGGAGACGTAAGCCGGAATTTTGATAAGGCAGCCACACATCTCAACCATCCACCAGGTTTGCTTGAGCAAATTAAGGCCTGCAACAGCGTGTATCACTTCAAGTTTCCAGTGCAGACTCAGAACGGATACGAAGTGATTTCGGCCTGGCGTGTCGAACACAGCCAGCACAAGCTGCCCACAAAAGGAGGAATCCGGTACAGCGATGATGTGAATGAAGATGAAGTTATGGCTTTGGCGGCGCTGATGACATACAAATGTGCCATCGTTGACGTGCCTTTCGGCGGCGCGAAAGGCGGCATCCGGATCAATCCCAAGAAATATACCCAGGAAGAACTTCAACGTATCACTCGTCGCTATACCGCTGAGCTTGTGAAGAAGAATTTCATCGGACCCGGCATTGATGTCCCGGCCCCGGATTATGGAACGGGGTCGCGTGAGATGGCATGGATTGCCGACACGTACATGGCAATGAACCCGGGTTCAATCGACGGACTGGCTTGCGTCACCGGGAAGCCGATCAGTCAGGGGGGAATTCGCGGACGCACCGAAGCCACAGGCCGCGGGGTCTTCTTCGGAACGCGCGAAGCATGCAGCTCTTCAGAGGACATGAAGAACCTTGGACTCTCGCGCGGCCTTGCAGGCAAGCGCGTCATCGTTCAGGGACTTGGCAACGTGGGATTCTATGCGGCGAAATTCCTGCAGGATGGCGGAGCAATCATTGTTGGCATTGGTGAGTACGAAGGCGCGATTTACAATACAAAGGGATTGGATGTTGAGGCGGTGTTCAAGCATCGAAAGGAAACACGTTCGATTCTTGGATTCCCCGGTGCGCAAAACGTCACGGCGTCACGCGATATCCTTGAGATGGATTGTGAAATTCTTGTCCCCGCTGCGTTGGAGAAACAAATAACCGCCGAGAACGCACCGCGCATCAAGGCAAAGATTATTGCAGAGGGGGCAAACGGACCAACAACCCCTGAAGGAGAAGAGATCCTGCTCAAGAAAGGAGCCATCGTGCTTCCCGATATGTACCTCAACGCCGGCGGCGTGACGGTTTCCTATTTCGAGTGGCTCAAGAATCTCCAGCATGTTCGCATGGGACGCATGAGCAAGCGATTCATGGAAACTTCAACCTCTGAACTTGTCGGCGTCATCGAGAGGACTAGCGGGAAGTCCCTTACTCCCGACGAAAAACGCATGCTTTCTCACGGTCCGGATGAGGTGGACATTGTGAATTCCGGACTCGAAGACACCATGATCAATGCCTACCACGAGATCCACAACATCTCACTCCAAAAAAATGGCCTTGATCTCAGGACTTCCGCATTCATTAGTTCGATTCAAAAGATCGCGACGTCCTATAGCGAGTTGGGCATCTTCCCGTAAGCAATCCCAACTCATCTCTCCGACATCATCCAGTCAAACCAAACAACGGAAAGAGGAATGAACCCATACGTTTCAACACTGCTCACCGACGTCAAAGCAAAAAACCCCGCTGAACCTGAATTTCATCAGGCCGTTGAGGAAGTGTTTGAGTCCCTCTCACCGGTGTTCGAGCGCAACCCTCAATATCGTAGGGCAAGAATCCTTGAGCGGCTTGTGGAACCTGAACGCGTCATAATGTTCCGTGTTCCCTGGATGGATGACCAGGGGGAAGTCCAGGTAAACCGAGGGTTCAGGATTGAAATGAGTAGTGCCATTGGCCCTTACAAAGGCGGGCTCCGGTTTCACAGGTCAGTGAATCTGGGCATCCTCAAGTTTCTTGCGTTCGAGCAGGTGTTCAAGAACTCACTCACCTCCCTTCCTCTCGGCGGAGGAAAGGGAGGCTCCGATTTTGATCCTAAAGGGAAAAGTGATAACGAAGTAATGCGATTCTGCCAGAGCTTCATGTCTGAACTATACCGGCATATCGGACCGAACACCGATGTGCCCGCGGGTGATATCGGTGTGGGTGGACGCGAAATTGGCTTCCTCTTCGGTCAGTACAAGAAGTTACGCAATGAATTCACAGGCGTGTTAACAGGCAAGGGTTTGAACTGGGGAGGATCATTGATTCGTCCCGAAGCCACAGGATACGGCGCTGTGTATTTTGCAGCCGAGATGCTGCAAACGCGGCGTCAGACTTTGGATGGGAAGGTATGTCTCGTCTCCGGAAGCGGTAACGTTGCTCAGTACACTGTTGAGAAAATAATCCAGCTTGGCGGGAAGGCCGTCACTCTTTCTGATTCAGAAGGATACATTTACGACGAAGCCGGCATCGACAAGAAGAAACTGGGATTCGTCATGGAATTGAAGAACAACCGGCGGGGCAGGATCAAGGAGTACGCGAGCGCGTTCAAGGGGGCCGTTTACACGCCATTCGATTCAAAGGCAACGTCGAACTCGCTCTGGAACCATAAAGCCGATTGCGCGTTTCCAAGCGCGACCCAGAATGAAATTAAAGGGATAGACGCGGCAAACCTTCTGAGAAACGGAATCTACGTGGTTTCGGAGGGAGCAAACATGCCGACGGAGCTTGAAGGCGTGAAGGTCTTTATTGACGCGGGAATCCTGTACGCGCCCGGCAAAGCGGCAAATGCCGGAGGTGTCGCAACGTCTGGTCTTGAAATGGCGCAAAACAGCATGCGGCTTCCATGGACACGCGAAGAAGTTGACAACCGGCTGCGCATCATCATGATGGAAATCCATACAACATGTGTTCTTGTCGCGGAGCGATACGGGACGCCGGGAAATTACGTCAATGGGGCCAACATCGGAGGCTTCTTGAAAGTTGCCGATGCGATGCTGGATCAGGGATTAGTCTAACTGCGGAGGTTCTTACTTCTCAGTTGTCTGGTGGGTCTTCTTTATACCGGTTGCGGATTCCCTGATTTCGTTCTTCAACTCGTCCATTTCTATTCTCCCCTTCCTCAAGTACTTCACCCCTTTCAATTGAAGGTCCGCAACTTCTTTTAGACTCAACTCCCGGCCGGAAATAATCATAATGGGGATGTTTTTAGTAGAGGAGTCTGCTTTTAGTTCTTCGATGAACTGCATGCCGCCCCGACGACGCAGGGCGAGGTCCATGAGAATGGTGGCAGGCTTGTGTTCGTTTGCGAGGGCGACGATGTCATCGACCTCAATCGGCGCCTGAACGCCCTCAAGTCCCAAATCTTCGATGATGAACTTCAGAAGATTGGAAAAGTCAACGCTGTCCTCGACAATCAGGACGCGCTTCTTTTCCTCATGGTTCGTTTTTGATTCTTTTGTCTGCTTTGCTTTGAGCATGTGAAGTAGGGTGGGAAAAACCTGAAGCAAGGTACATGAATAGGGTGAAGAAGTCAACAGACTTGTCCCGAAGTTTTTCTCCTCTACTTGCACCCATACCTAATCTTTTCGTATTTTGATGCACCGCTTTTCCCCCAATTCATTACAAGGCACCTAATGATCAAGGCTTCTCGTGACATCTTCTTGCTCCTCATCCGGAGTACTCCGGCTTTTTTTATCTCATGCGCATCACTCACTCTTGAAAATGTCAATTTCGGCTGGCCGGTCGAAAGCGCCCTGACCGTCAGCGAGAAGAACACAATCGATGACGTACGCTACGGACTCACCTGCAATGTTGCTTCCCTCGCGGTTGAAGAGTTTCAAGATACCTCGGCGCTCAAGGGAAAAATCCTTCGCGTATTGAGAAACCCACAGGGATATTACTTTGTTACCGGAGCGGGATTCAACTATGTCTATGTCTTCGGGCCCGGCGAGGGGACGCTTTCACTCCACAAAAGCATTAGCATGGGAAACACAGAAAAGGACGAGCCTGTGCGTCTTGCAGACCCTGCATTGAACCAGAGGCCACCAAATGTTGAACTCTTGGATGGAAAACTCCGACATCTGCTCTCCCCTGATGGCATTATTGAGAATGAAGATGGAGGTTCGAAATGAAACATCTGACCCTCATCGCTCTGCTGAATTGGACGCTCGCATTCAGCCAGCAATCGGATTTGGAAACAAAAACCAGTTTCGAAGCGGCATACCGCTCCATCGCCACGGAGATCGACGCCGCCACCAGCCAGGAACAGCTCGACTCTTTGCAAGGAAGCATCGACGCTTTGGAAGCACGTTATGCCGAGCACCGCGCGTTTCTTGACAGGGCATTACATCCCGAAACATTCACCGAGAAAATTGAGAAGCTTCGTGCCCTGCACGGGTTAACAAGTGAACGTGTCTATCTTATTCAGTCGCAGGGAATCACCATCTCTGAATACGAGGCTCGGTTGGCGTCCTTAACGCAACGGCTCGACTCCCTGACCTCCGACAGAGATTGGCTCTTCGCCGAACTACGCGAAAGCAAAAAGTCACTCGCGGACCTCAGGCAAAAAATGCGGACGCTTTCAAAGTCCCTTGAAGCGCGCGACCGACTCCTCTTCGCTCTGACGGATTCAATTTTCCTTCCTTACGACAAGAATCTTACGCAGACGACGGAAATCCAGAAGGAAGCTGTGGTTCGTAAACTACTGAAATCGAATGTAGTAGCGCGCGTGTATGACATCGCTTCAGACAATGTGAAATTCCTGGAAGTCACGCAGGTTCAGCCATCCGATTATGCTTCAATGTTTGAACAGCAACAACAGTTCAAATCAAAATGGATGGGATTGAGAGAGAAGATGAATGCCGTTGCCCTTGCATCGAGCAGCCCAATGGAAGAAGCGCCGTCTGGTTCTATGAAGTCGGCGGGTAAGGGCGGTTCAAAACCTCGGAAGGGAGCTGACTCCGCCGCGACGCTGGAACCCGTCGGGCACGTTGATGCAGTGATCGACGAATGGGAAAAGAAACTGCGCACCTCATTCTGGAAGGGATTGGAGCAGGAGTTTTCCTCGAAGCACGTTTCACTCCAGCCGTTCCAAGACGGCCAGAGTTTTGCGATGAGTGTTTTCGAATACGTCGATTCGGCCAAGACGGGTGGCCGCGATGTATTCGTCTTTGTAAACGACATCTGGAAAGACCGCATCGACAAGCACTGGCGCCCGGCATTGGAAAAGGATTTTATCCTTGGCAAGCAGAACTTTGCGACGCTGGATAAGGCCATTAGCGAACTCGATGAAAAGAAGTTCGACATGAAATTTATTCTCTACATCCTCGCCGCGGCGGTTATCGGGTTGGGAGGATGGTGGTTCTTTACGCAGCGAAAACGACCGCCAAAGATACAGCAGGCATAACCTACTTCGCGTAGAAATCGATCACACGTTTAATTGCCGCGCTGCACACGGGATCGAAATCAACCAGACTCAACGAGAACATCCGGCAATCAACCGAGGGCCGATAGAGCCCACGGTTTGCATATCCCGCGCCCTCAAACGCTCCAACCACTCCGGCGTAATGCGAACCCTTGAGTATCGCCATCTCTGATTGATACAGCGGTTCGCGTTTCTCATAATAATCCGGCGCGAGGCGATCCAGTTTTCCCCGCAATGCTTCAAGACTGTCATAAGGTGTCTTTTCCCACGAGGTCGGGACCTCCACCCCCGGAGTCAGGAAGCTCTTCCACTTGATGCCATCCTTTGTCGGAGTGGCTGTGATATTCGGCTCCCACGGCTCGACGCCCTGTGGGTAAAAATCGTTGTAGGACGTCGAGGAAGAGTAGTACTCATCGCCCAGTCCGCCGAAGGAGTGACCGAACTCATGGACGTAGACATACTTCATCTGCCATTCCTGACCGCGCACTTCTTCACCAGTGTAGGTCGTCGCATAGAGATTGTAAATTCCTCCACCACCGTAACGCTTCCCGTTGATAAGGATACAAATAAAGTCGTAAGGTGCGAGAGCTGCGACGTCACGGAGTTTCTTGTTTTCCTCAGTGAGGACGTACCGGGCTGAACCGAAGCTTGAGTATCGCGATCCCAGAATGTTATTCTTCCATTCATCCAGGTCAGGAATATCGATACCGGACTCCTCCGAAATTGCCTCCACCACCCACACGTTAAAATCATTCTTGCGTGATTTGAACGGCTGGGTGTCAAACATGGCGTCGTTCAACTCCCTTGCCTTCTCGCGAAACGTTTGGATATCGCTCCGAGCATATCCGTCGCCAATAATCACAATATCCACTTTCTCCGAGGGATCACCGGACTTTACCAAGGAGGACACTCTGAATGGCAAATCCTGTTTCTCCTTGCGAATCTGAGCGCGATCATTCGGGTCAATCAACGCGGAGAACAGTTCATGGAACACCATCCGCTTGTCCCGCCGCGCGATCGTGAATTGTATTGGCTTGAGTGGAAACGGAAGCCGGACAGATTCCGAAAACGTGCGATACACTCCCTGGTGAGCTTCGTCGGTGGTCTGCCATTCGTTAAACATCGTCGAGTAGCCGCGGGAGAAGATGAGCGATCCGGTGGCTACGTCATAAACGCGCGCAATGTATTCCCCCATGTTCAATGTGTCTTCAAGATGAACACGGCTCCCGGGCCACTGGCCTTCAAGACACGCCTGATCGAAGCTGAACTGCTCCTGACCTTTCGTCCCCGTGTGGTAGTAGTCGATCCTGAGGGTTTTGTCGGTGAAGAACTGCTTGTAGTTGACTCCGCCATACAATAGTTGAACTGCAACTGAAAGGAACATCACAATTGAAATAATCCGCATTAGCCAGCACTCCAAACAATGATTACTCGAAGAAGTATCGAACCCCGATTCCTGCATTAAAAGATGCACGCGTTGATGGGGCCAAATCGACTATGGGCGCGATCTCCACGAAAATGTCTACAGGGGCACCCTTCGGCCAGTATTCAATACCACCAGCAACACGAATTCCGAAAACGCCTCCACGCTTTCCCCCGCCGAATCGAATACCCGGACCGGTGTAGAGCACAAATCGTTCGGACGATTTAAAGACATTCGGAAAATGCCAGAGGTAGTCTCCGTGAACATGCAGGAAGCCGCTTCCCTTGAATGACCAGGCAATACCGCCGTCAATCGCATTCTTCTTGGTGAGCCAGTATTTTGCACTGAGGCCGGTGGGTTCACCGAGGATAATCCCCAGTCCGAATCCTTTGTCTTGCGAAAACGACAGAGACGTCGCCGCAAACATGAGGGCCGGAATCAAGACTAATCGTCGCATTATTGCACATCCAGCAATTCGACATCAAACACGATAACGGAATTACCGGGGATTAATTCGGGATATCCTTCAGCACCATAACCAAGCTCAGGCGGGACGATGAGTTTTCGCTTTCCACCAATTTTCATCGTGGAGATTCCTTCTTCCCAGCCGTCAATCACCTGACCTGCACCAAGGATAAAGCTAAGCGGTTCATTGTCATCCCGGGAGGTGTCGAAGGTCGTTCCATCCATCAGATACCCGGTGTAATGAACCTTGATGCGCCTCCCCCGCTTTGGCGTGTCTCCATCACCTTCCTTCATGTCAATATACTTCACACCGGAGGCAGTTTTGACTTCCTGATTCACGGTGAGTTCGCCGGGATACGGCGCTGTTTTGGCAGGCTTATTTTCCATTTTTGTATCAGATGACGAGCATCCAGCAATAATGATTAAGAATACCGACGTGACGATTGCTATACTTTTTTTCATACTCCCTCGCTGATGTGAGTACAAACTTCTGGAAAAGATAAAAGATTGAGATTGAAAACCAACTTGAATCTGGAGGGAATTGACTCTATCTTCAGGCACAATCAACCGCATCAAACCAGATAATCGCAGAGTATGACTCATGCATTCTCCTTTGTTCAACGGGATTTCAGCGCTCATTGCCGGGCTTTCCTTGCTGGCCATTTCATGTTCCCTTTCACCGTCTGCGAAGAAGGCACCTGTGCAGCGTGACCCTCATTCATTTGCCAACCACAATCAGGTCGTTGTCAAGCATCTTGATTTGGACCTTGAGGTAGATTTCACGCAGAAGCAACTGCGTGGCAAAGCGTCCCTCAAGATTGAAAATACGGCCAAGACTGACACGCTCATCCTTGATACGCGAGACTTGAAAATTGAAAAGGTGACGCTTGGTGACGGTAATGACCCGGCTTCGTTTGTTCTTGGTGAGCCTGTAAAATACCTTGGACAGTCCCTAACGATCAAGGTCGCACCAACAACTTCACTTGTTACAATTTACTACTCGACAAAGCCCGAAGCCGCTGCACTTCAATGGCTTGCTCCTGGACAAACCGCGGGGGGTAAGAAACCATTCCTCCTCACACAGTCACAAGCGATCCTTGCACGCACATGGGTTCCCTGTCAGGACAATCCTGCGGTGAGAATGACGTACAACGCCCGCATCAAAACTCCTCCCGGAATGCTGGCACTGATGAGCGCAGAGAATTCCCCGGATATCAAGCCGGATGGTGTGTATGAATTCAAAATGCCCCAAGCGATTCCATCCTATCTTCTCGCCTTGACTGTTGGAGATATTGCGTTCAAACCAATCAGTGACCGCTGCGGCATGTACGCGGAGCCGGCCGTCATTGAAAAAGCAGCCTATGAATTTGCGGACGCGGAAAAGATGATTACCGCGGCTGAAGGACTCTACGGTCCATATCGTTGGGGACGTTATGACATGATCGTGCTTCCTCCGAGTTTTCCTTTCGGAGGAATGGAGAACCCGCGCCTTACCTTCTTGACGCCCACGGTTCTGGCTGGCGACCGCTCGCTCGTTGCAATCATTGCGCACGAACTCGCACACTCCTGGTCGGGAAATCTCGTTACCAACGCAAGCTGGGGTGATTTCTGGCTCAACGAAGGGTTCACGGTGTACTTTGAGCGGAGAATTCTCGAATCGCTGTACGGACGCCGTTATTCTGAAATGCAGGCGCTCCTCGGATTTCAGGATTTGCAGAAGGAGGTCACGACACTCGGCGACACGAGCGCCGATACGCACCTATATCTCGACCTCAAGGGCCGTGACCCGGATGACGCAGTGAATGACATTCCCTATGAGAAGGGATATTTCCTGTTGAGAAAAATTGAACAGACGGTTGGGCGGGAACGGTGGGATGCGTTCCTACGCTCGTACTTTGACGGGCATGGATTTCAAAGCATTACCACGGCAGGCTTTCTGACAATTCTTCGCGATTCGCTCCTGAGAGATTTTCCCGATGCTGAGCAGGTAATTGCAATTGATTCATGGGTGTTTAGACCCGGAATACCCTCGAATCATCCTGTGGTCACATCAGACGCGTTTACAAAGGTCGAGCATGAAGCAAAGAAATGGATAGGTGGCGCACAGGCCGCGACCCTTGCAACGTCCGGCTGGACGACTCAAGAATGGATCCACTTTCTGCGAGAGCTTCCGAAACCGATGTCGGCACAGCAAATGAGAAACCTCGACACACGGTTTGGATTTTCAAAAAGCGGGAATGTGGAGATCCTTCACGAGTGGTTCCTGCACGTCATCGCCAACAACTATGCCCCCGCGTATCCGGCCTTGGAGAAATTCCTCACATCTGTCGGCCGACGAAAGTTTTTGAAACCGCTGTACACCGAACTGGCAAAGACACCTGAGGGTCTTTCATTCGCAAAGCGCATGTACAAAATTGCGCGTCCGGGATATCACGCGGTATCTGTGAATACAGTCGATATTATCCTGAAATGGCAGTGACCGTTCCTCGTGAGATTCAGATACGCGTCTCTGAATCTGCAGGGACGGTTAGCGCATTACTCCAATCGCCCTCTGAGGCAGAGTGTTTGCTCGTGCTTGCTCACGGCGCTGGTGCAGGGATGAGACACCGATTCCTGCAATCGATCTGTGAAAAACTTGGCGAGCTGCACATCGCGACGCTCAGGTATCAGTTCCCATACATGGAACAAGGAAAAAAGCGGCCTGACCAGAAACCTGTACTCTACGACACAGTCAGAGCTGCGATTGATTGTGCATCGAAAGTGTCAGACGGATTACCATTGTTTGCTGGCGGAAAATCCATGGGAGGAAGAATGACATCGAACGCTGCCGCTGAAAAACCGTTGGACACACTGAGAGGAATTATCTTTCTTGGTTTTCCTCTGCATCCACCGGGCAAACTCGGAACCGAGCGAGCGGATCACCTCAAGCGCGTAACCAGCCCAATGCTTTTTCTTCAGGGAACGAAGGATGAGTTCGCGGAATTGACCTTACTCAAGCCCGTCTGCAAAGACCTCGGTTCGCTAAGCACGCTTCATCTTTTTGAAGAGGCCAACCATTCATTCCACGTGCCGAAGAAAAGCGGAAAGACAGATGCGGATATGATGAACGAACTGGCAGGAACAATTCGGGACTGGACACGAGTACTGATTGCGTGAGGGTGCGGCACCCGCGCCACCCAAACAAAAAAGGCGTCCCATTAGACGCCTTTCCCGTTCCATAGTGCTTCGACAGATTATTTCGTAGCTGCCTCAATAGGCGTACACAACTCCTTGAACGCATCCATCAGGTGATTTGCGATTTGCAGGGCGTCTCGGCTTTCGATCTGAAACCGCGGCACGAAATGCACCAGCTTGCCATCCTTGAAGAATGCCATCGAAGGTGATGATGGAGGAACACCGGCCATAATGGCCCTGAGCCGTGCCGTCGCTTCAATATCTCCACCGGCAAACACTGTTGTCAGGTGATCCGGTTTGGCTGGCGACTTTTGGAGCGCCATCGCAATACCCGGACGCGCTTTCCCCGCCGCACACCCGCACACGGAGTTGATCACAACGAGGTTCACCCCTTTGTCATCAGCAATGCTCTTGTCCACATCAGCGGCTGAACGTAATTCACGAAATCCGATTCGCGTCAGTTCATCACGAAACGGTTGTATCGCTCTTGGATCATACTGCATACTGCTTTCCTTTCAGGTTTGTATACACATTCCTTAACGTCAATTGAACCAAAGTGGTTCCTACTTCTTTTTCTTTGCCGGCTTTCGTTTCGGCGACACTTTCTTTTTTGCGGCAACTTTCTTCTTGTGGCGTTTGGCTGTGGAGCGCTTCCTCACGGGTTTTTTTGCCGGCTTCTTCTTCCCTTTTGACGTCTTCCCCGCCATAAGATTCAGCGCACTACCTGCCTTGAACCACTCGATCTGGTTTGCGTTGAACGTGTGGTTCAGCATAACCTCATCAACACTGCCATCTGAATGTTTCAAAAGCATGCGCAGAGGAACGCCCGGGGAAAATGCCGTGAGTCCGGCAATCGTCACCTTGTCATCTTCACGAACCCTGTCATAGTCGGCAGGATTCGCAAAGGTCAACGGCAGCATTCCCTGTTTCTTGAGATTCGTCTCATGGATTCTCGCAAAGCTTTTCACAATGATCGCCCTGCCGCCAAGCCATCGCGGTTCCATGGCGGCGTGTTCCCTGCTTGAGCCCTCGCCATAGTTTTCATCGCCAACGACAACCCAGCCAATTCCACGTGCTTTGTACTCCCGCGCAACAGCCGAGACATCCTGCGTCTCACCGGAAAGGACGTTCCGGCCTCTGCCGGTTTCACCGGTGTATGCGTTGATTGCTCCGACGAACATATTGTTAGAAATGTTGTCCAAATGACCGCGAAACTTGAGCCATCTCCCCGCCGGAGATATATGGTCCGTCGTGCATTTACCCTTTGCTTTCAACAGCACAAGCAAGTCGGCGAGCTCGTCGCCTTTCCAAACAGAAAATGGAGAAAGGATCTGCAATCGATCACTTGCCGGTGAAACTTTTACTCTGATTCCGGAACCATTGCTCGCCGGTGCTACGTAACCGCGCTCGCCCGCGATGAACCCCTTCGATGGCAGTTCGTCACCGGTCGGCGGATCGAGCCGAACAAGCTCTCCTTTTTCGTTTACAAGAGTATCTGTCAGGGGGTTGAATGTAAGCTTGCCTGCAAGAGCAAAAGCCGTCACAACTTCCGGACTCGCAACAAACGCATGTGTGTCGGGATTTGAATCATTACGGCCGGCGAAATTCCTGTTAAACGATGTGATGATGGAATTCCGATCTCCCTTCTTCACATCGTGACGCTTCCACTGTCCGATGCACGGTCCGCACGCGTTCGCCAGGACCATACCGCCGATGTCGGTCAGCGTTTTCAAATGACCATCACGTTCGATTGTTGCACGGATCTGTTCCGAGCCCGGCGTAATCGTGAACTCGGATTTTGCGCGCAACCCCTTCGCAAGCGCTTGATTTGCAACACTCGTCGCCCGCTCAATATCCTCGTAGCTCGAGTTTGTGCAGCTTCCAATCAAAGCAACGCGCAATTCTTCAGGATAATTGTTTTCCTTGACGGCTTTTGCAAACTCAGAGAGTTTCCAAGCCTTGTCCGGCGTGAACGGTCCGTTCACCATGGGCTCAAGTTCATTCAGGTTGATTTCAATAACCTGATCAAAGTATTTCTCAGGTGATGCAAGTACTTCGGGGTCAGGAGTGAGATGCGGTACGATCTTGTTTGCCATTGTCGCAATCTTTGCCCGGCCGGTGATCTTCAAGTAGTCAGCCATTCGCTTGTCATAAGGAAAGATCGATGTCGTAGCGCCAACCTCAGCGCCCATGTTGCAAATCGTGCCCTTCCCTGTCGCCGAAATGGATTCCGCGCCATCGCCGAAATACTCAACGATCGCGCCGGTACCGCCCTTAACGGTAAGTATGCCGGCAACTTTAAGAATCACATCCTTCGCCGACGTCCAACCATTCATCTCGCCCTTAAGATGAACTCCGATCAGCTTCGGCGCTTTCAGCTCCCACGCCATTCCTGCCATAACATCAACGGCGTCTGCTCCGCCGACTCCAATGGCAATCATTCCCAATCCGCCTGCGTTCGGTGTGTGCGAGTCGGTACCGATCATCATTCCGCCGGGGAAGGCGTAATTCTCAAGAACAACCTGGTGAATGATTCCCGCGCCGGGCTTCCAGAAGCCAATTCCGTATTTGTTTGAGACACTCGCCAAGAAATCAAAAACTTCCTTGTTGTCTGCAAATGCCTGCGCCAAATCCTGACGTGCACCTACTTCCGCCTGAATCAAATGGTCGCAATGGACCGTGCTTGGGACGCGCACTTTCGGAATTCCTGCCGACATGAACTGCAGAAGCGCCATTTGAGCAGTCGCATCCTGCATCGCAACGCGATCAGGTGCAAGCTCAATGTAGCTTTTGCCCCGTTCGGCGAGAGCTTTGGGATCGTTCCAGAAATGAGTGTACAGAATCTTTTCGGAAAGCGTCATCGGCCTTCCCAGCAACTTACGAACCGACTTTATTTTGGCTGGAGTGCGTTGGTACAGCTTCTCAATCATCTTCAAATCAAAAATCATTGCAGTAACTGCTCCGGGTAATCAGGTGTGAACCACTATGAACTAATGAAATATACTCAGAGTGCGAATCGGGTGCAAGAATATCGAAGAGCATGAGGTCTGCGTTATGGCCGCATTTTCGTTGGTTGCAACAGAAGTCGATTTTTGGTATTTTTTCAATGAAATCAACCACTTGGCAGCGCACGTTTTCCCTCAATGTCAGAAATTCCGCAGCAGCAACAAGAAGACGAAGGCGATGTTCTTACCATCGAGCCTGCGAAAGTGATTTTGTTTAATGATGATGTACACACGTTTGAAGAAGTCATTACCCAAATCATGAAGGCCATCCGTTGCACACAATCCAAGGCGGAAGGCCTTGCCTGGGAGGCGCACAATCAGGGCAAAACCGCAGTGTTCACGGGTGAAATGATCCGGTGCATGGAAGTAAGCCAGGTACTGGAAGAAATCAAGCTTATGACGCAGATTGAGATATAGGATGACGTCCGCAGACATTCGACAAGGATTCCTCGATTACTTTGAGCAACGCGGGCACAGAATCGTGCCGAGCGCTCCGGTTATCCCGCACGGCGACCCAACCCTTCTCTTCACCAATGCCGGTATGAACCAGTTCAAGGATGTGTTTCTTGGAACCGGCAAACGTGAATACACCCGCGCGGCTGATACGCAAAAATGTATTCGTGTCAGCGGCAAGCATAACGACCTTGAAGAAGTCGGAAGAGACACCTACCACCACACCTTTTTCGAGATGCTTGGCAATTGGTCCTTCGGCGACTATTACAAGAAAGAAGCAATCGGTTGGGCCTGGGATCTCCTTACCAATGTGTGGGGACTTGAAAAGAAACGACTTTACGCGACAGTGTATGAAACCGATGACGAAGCCGCTGATCTTTGGAGAAAAGCTACCGACATCGACCCATCGCACATTCAGAAGTTTGGCAAGAAGGATAACTTCTGGGAGATGGGGGAAACGGGGCCGTGCGGACCATGCTCTGAGATTCATGTCGATCTCACTACCGATTATTCCGGCGGGAATCTTGTAAACGCCGGCGATGCCCGCGTGATGGAGATCTGGAATCTTGTTTTCATTCAGTACAATAGAAACGATAAGGGCGAACTCGACGAGCTCCCGGCAAAGCATGTTGATACTGGAATGGGTTTCGAGCGCATCTGCGCGGTGATGCAGGGAAAGAAATCCAATTACGACACCGATGTGTTCATGCCGATCATCAATGACATTGCCAATGCGGTGGGCAAACAGTACACAAGTCAGCTTGACTCCCCTACCGATATCGCTATGCGCGTTATCGCAGATCATATTCGCATGCTGACGTTTTCCATTGCGGATGGAGCAATTCCCGGCAATGAAGGACGCGGGTATGTTCTGCGCAGAATCCTTCGCCGTGCCGCGCGGTTTGGGCGCAACCTCGGAATGAAAGAGCCCTTCATCTACAAGATCACCGGCGCAGTTGTAGATTCGATGGGCAAACAATTCCCGGAGATTGTCGAGAAGCAAGCGCATGTGGAGAAAGTTATCAAAGCCGAAGAGGAAGGATTCAACGCAACCTTGGACAGAGGTTTGGAAATTTTTGAGTCTGTTGCGGCGAGGGTTGGAAGCTCGAAAGTGTTTCCCGGAGAAGATGCGTTTAAGTTATATGACACGTACGGGTTTCCTCTGGACATGACTGAGATGATGGCAAGAGAACACGGTTACAGTATAGCTTTGGATAAGTTTAATATCTTAATGGAGCACCAAAAAGATACTGCTCGACAGGCTAATAGGATCGCGTTTCAAAAAGAATGGGGTGCAGAACCCGGATCTGAGCCAAAGGTCGAAGGTCATAAAACAATATTTGTTGGATATGATTTCGATGAATACCAAGGGCTGATCTTCGGAGGGGGTGACAATCGACTGCTGATCGACTACACTCCGTTCTACGCCGAGTCAGGCGGTCAAGTTGGCGACATTGGCATAATTCGCGGTACTGATTTTACATTTACGGTTGAAACTACGAAGAAGGATGGATCTCTGATCATTCATTATGGCACCTCTAATAAGAGGTTTGCATTGGAGAAACTCAGAGATATGTCAGTGGTGGGCAGTATTGACAAAACACATAGACGAAGTGTTGAACGCAATCACTCTGCAACTCATCTCGTCCACGAAGCTCTAAGGCGTGTACTCGGAACGCATGTCCACCAGCAGGGCTCGCTTGTCGCGCCCGATCACCTGCGTTTCGATTTCCCCCATTTCGGCAAGATTGCGCCGGAAGAAATAAAAGCCATCGAAAAAATTGTGAATGCCAAGATTGCAGAGGACATCTCCGTGTTTACAGAAGTCGATATGCCCATTGAAAAAGCTAGGCAAATTCCCAACGTGAAGATGTTCTTTGGCGACAAGTATGGTGATATTGTGCGGGTAGTGTTTATCGATGAGAACTATAGCGTTGAGTTCTGCGGCGGAACGCATGTAGAGAACACAAAGGACATCGGCCTGTTCAAGATTGTCTCTGAGTCCAGTATTGCGAGCGGGGTTCGCCGCATTGAAGCCGTGACTGGTGAGGGCGTTCAGAAGTACATCGACGACCAGGTTTCCAAGGTCAGACATGTTGACGACCAACTTGCGAAACTCATCGAAGAGAAAGAAATGTTGGAACGCGAGCTGAGCAAGTATGCCGGTAAGCCGGTGAGTGCACCGCGCCCGAGTCTCGGCACGGTCTCATTGCCATCCAATCAGTCCGAGTCGATTGCTCTGCTTGAGTCTGCCTTGATAGGCAGAGAACAAGCGCTTGAGCAGGTCAGCAAGCAAACCCAGGACTTGAAAAAAGACCTGAGCAACCTCAAGGTTAAAGAAGCTGCAGGCGGCATTGATACCCTCGTATCAAACGCAGTTGCGCTCAATGGTTTTAAAGTTGTCTCCTCCAAAGTTGACGCATCAACAATGGACGAGCTGAAAAGCATCGCCGATACTCTCCGATCAAAGCTGGGTAGCGGCGTTGGCGTTCTTGCAAGCGTCATTGACGACAAGGTTGCTCTCGTTTGCGTTGTCAGCGACGACCTTATCAAGTCAAAGAACCTCCAGGCCGGCAAGATTGTCGGTGAAATGGCAAAACAGCTTGGCGGCGGAGGCGGCGGAAAGCCGCATCTTGCAACTGCGGGTGGGAAGGATGTTGGAAAGCTCGACCAAACGCTGAACGGCCTTGGCGAACTTGTTAGATCAATGTTCAAACAATAGATTTCACTACTCTCAGTGAAAAGAATACACGAAAAGAACTTCTGGCCACCTAAGGCAGGAAAGATTCTTGGATCGACTCTAGTGTTTTTTTTACTAAGCCAATTCGTGATTGCAACATCTCCAACTCCGACCTATCACAGATATGCATTTCATGGACAACTACTCTCGGATTCAGGAAGCTCAATTGGTGGTTTGACCATAAGAGCCCTTGGATATTTTATTCATTCGAATGCAGATAGTTTTATTTCCCTTGATCAGGAAAGGTACTTTTCGGACCAAGACAGCTATCCTGCGGTGACTGATTCAGCAGGATGGTTTTATCTTAGCGTTGCAATCGGTCGGGCACTGGATAGTCTCGTGCTTGAAGTCGAATTACCCGGCGGGTCAATTGTTCGCGGCCAACCATTTGCACCTTCAACGGAGCCAATAACGATATACGGAAGTACCACAGTCGAACCAAGTTGCTCTGGATGTTCTACGAATGACGGAGGTGGACCGACAAGCTCATATATCGCCGGTTTCATTTATGTAATAAAGAATCAGGATGTCTCAATCTAGCTTGGCTGTATTGAGACGATTGCCAAACAGAAATACATCTCATATCCTTGCCATTGCAAATCATCACCAACGTCCATTCTATTGGAGTGGGCGAAAGTAACGCCGGATCAACAATACTCACATATTTATGGCTCATCTCCCACTCACCATTCTTGCCCGTCAATCGTTCATAGAGGACGAACTGAAGGCCAGCTCGGAAATCAAGCTGAAAATCTTCGAGCAATGCGCTGACAAGATTATCAAGTCGGTGGATATTATCATCAACGCGCTGAATCAAAAGAAAAAGCTGTTGCTTTGCGGTAACGGCGGCAGCGCAGCAGATTGCCAGCATATTGCAACTGAGTTTGTGATCCGCATGAATCCGGCAATCAAGCGTCCGGGAATACCGGCGATCGCATTAACCACAGATTCCTCCATGCTCACAGCAGGCGCCAACGATCTGGGCTATGACAACGTATTCGCCCGCGGCGTTGAAGCGCTTGGAAGTGCAGGCGACGTGCTCATCGGCATCAGTACCAGCGGAAAATCCGAAAGCGTAAACCTTGCTTTGAAGATGGCAAAGTCCAAGGGCATGGCAACGATCGCACTTCTCGGCAAGGACGGCGGCACGAGCAAAGACCTTGCGGACATTGCTGTGATTGTCCCTTCCAACGATACGCAACGCATTCAGGAAGGACACATCACCATCGGGCATATCATCTGCGGACTGGTGGAGCGCGAGATGTATGGCTGAGCCACCCCGGCTTGGTTCCTCAACAAACCGCACGCGCAGGGGCGATATCCTCATTCCGTTTCTCACCGTCCTCAGCGACACGATTGCCATTGAGTGCTCCTTTCTCTTCTCTTACTGGCTACGCTTTCAAAGCGCCCTCTTCAATACCGTAGGGCTTTCCCAGATCGATTCCCCACCGTTACGCGGGTACGTCATCGGCTCACTGTTCATTGTTGTGGTTTGGCTTCTGTTGTTCAATGCCCGCCGAATGTACCGCGCCCGACGGAACGTCAGCTTTGCCGACGAACTGCTGAACATCGTCCGCGTAGTCAGTCTCGGCATGCTCATCGTCATGAGTGTTGCCTTCTTCTACCGTGACTTCTCCTATTCACGCGTGGTGTTCGGCCTGCTTTGGTTCTTTTCCATAGCGGGCATTTTCGCAGGAAGGTCCATCGTCCACGCGTTCGAACGGAGTCTGTACCGGAAGGGAAAGCATTTGCAGTATGCGATCATTCTTGGTAGCGATGAGCTTGCCGAACAGGTCTACGCTCGCCTCCACGGGCATCCGGCTTTCGGCGTTCATGTCGTGGGTTATTTCGCCGACGGGACTGCGGCCAAAGACTCTCCTCTTTCAAGAGCACAATACCTCGGTGACCTATCTCAGGCCGCGCAGTACATCAAAACCAACAAAGTCGACATAGTGTTTATTGCACTTCGCGCGCAGGACCATACACGGCTATTTGATATCATTGCCGAATGTGAGGGCGTCAACGCGGAATTCATGATGGTGCCGGATATGCTTGAGGTATTGACAAGTCAGATGAAAGTAACAGAACTTGAAGCAATCCCATTTGTAAAGGTCAAAAGCATACCGCTGACGTTTTGGGGACGGGGTGCAAAACGCACCTTCGACGTGGTGGTTTCCTTTATTCTCCTGATCATCTTCAGTCCGCTGCTTATTCTGGTCACAATTCTCATCAAGCTGGATTCCCGGGGGCCAGTATTTTTTACACAGGAACGCATCGGCCGCGATGGAAAGCGGTTCACGATGTACAAATTTCGTTCAATGCGAACAGGTTCTGAGCAGTTTGATGCTAGCGCCGGCCTGGGAATTCAAGACGATCCGCGCAGAACACACATTGGTGTTTTTCTAAGACGAACAAGCATCGATGAACTTCCTCAACTCTGGAACGTCTTCATAGGCGACATGAGTCTCGTTGGCCCGAGGCCCGAGCGCGTACGCTACGTCGAGGAACTACAATCTGCTGTGCCGAAATATCTCGATCGCCACCGCATGAAAACCGGCATGACGGGATGGGCACAGGTCAACGGCCTGCGTGGTGACACATCAATTGAAGAACGAATAAAGTACGATTTGTACTATGTCGAGAACTGGTCCCTGGCATTCGACATCAAGATCCTCCTGAGAACCGCCAGGGCCGCGCTGAGCGGGCATGGAGTTGATGCATGATTGCCCTTCTTGTCTTCTATCTACACGTCGTGGGCTTTGTGTATGTTTTCACAAAGCGATTTCAGGAGGAGGCGCTTGGCGAGGCGTTTCTCAGCGTATTCTTCATGGGACTAATCTTCTTTGTCGGCTGGTCTATCAGCTCATTCATCATGAAGCTCTTCATGGAGCAGGAAGGGCTGGCGGTATGGTTCGACAGGGACGCCGCCTCACTTGCGTTCCTGACTTTGGTGGAGGCGGTGTTCTACTACTTCTATTTCAGAGAGTCAAAGCAGGAATTGGAGAACTAGAGATGATGAGACACCAATGATCCGGATGGTTCGGAAACCAATTACTATGGCGGAGATCCGGTCGATTCGCCGCGGAAACGTTTGAGGATATGGTCAAAGGTGTGGTGGATGTTCGACGTGAGATCATGGCTCTCGGTGGAAATCTTCATGCAGACGAGGAAGCTGCCTTACTGGAAGATGGAAGTAACCAGTCGGACCTTTGGGGAATTAATATTTACCCGGAGGTAACCGGGGAAGACATGATCGAATTCGATTCGATGATCAATATTCGACCAGCCCAGAAAAACAGATCGCTATTCGTTGAGGATGCCGTCACGCGGCGCCGTATTGTTGAAATCATCATGAAACTTGTTCAGGAATGAAGATATGACCGGCTTTGCGACTGAACCGTTCATCCAACGATGGATGGCAATGGAACTGGTGGAGCAACTGGGAAACATCGGAAGCGAGGTCGAAAGGGCAATCGCATGGAAGAAAAAGGGGAATCCCACTCTCTCGGCATCGGCGTCTGATCGCTCCCTTCAATTGATGGATCTGACAATCGCGGACCCACGCTGGAAAGGCGGGAAGAAAAAAGAGCTCTGTCGCATGCGGGAGGTTTTCTGCGACGCGGTTTTAGGGGAGAATTCATATGGAACTTCTGATGAGTTTCTGAAGAAGTACTTCCTTCAGTTTGCTACTGCCGCAAGGAGAAGATCTGACTTGGCTGGTCCATTGCATTATTCATCATGAAGCGGGAAGAAACGTTCAGATTTATTTCAGCAAAAAATTGAACGTCACCACACATACCTGATCCTTCTGCGGTGTTGACTTGTGCAAGGGTTCAAACTTCCACAAACGGACAGCACTCATTGCGGCTTCTTCGAGGCGGGTATTTCCCTTCTGAACTGGTTTCAAGCTGCGTACTGTTCCTTCGGGTGTGACCACTGTTTCTATTCTGATTTGAGCCTCAACATTAGCGCCTTCGGGATATCCGGGTAGGGACCCGCTAAGTTTCTTTCTGATTCCTCCATCAGGCCATTGCATGGAAACCCCAACGGAATTGCCAACGCCACTCGCACTCCCTCCGGCGAGGTCCGGACTTCCCACATCTGCGATTGACCTGCTACCTGGCGAGACCCGTTCATCCTTTTTTCCAAATGAACTGGGATCGCGATCCTTTCTGCCATCCGTAGTGGAGGAGGCTGAGATTCTTTGCGCGCCCGGCGTCTCATCGGCATCAAGCTTCTTTGATTTCGGCATCGTGATGACTTCATCCGGACCAGCGAGAACACGCTCAGGCAGATCAAGGGAGTGCATCCTGCTCGATGTCTTCACGGAAGGGCTTACCGGCGATGACAATGTTTTTGGTAAGGGGGAAGACATCCGCTTGGGACCCACCGACTGCCATGATACTTCGATATACTCCTGTTCCCGCGCCTCGGTATTCACTTTCCACAAAAAAAGAAGGAGCGCTACTATGCAGTGAATGACGAGAGTCCCTACCCAACCTCGGATATCTTCTGTTCGCTTCGACACAGCGTCTATTGCGAGGATGACCGTTGAGTGGCTATGAGGAAGCGGTTCGCTCCTATGGATTTGGCAATGTCAATAACCTGGACTGTACTCTGCAACGTGACACTCTTATCCGCACTTACCACGATTACCTTGTTGTGATCATTGTTCATAGCTGCCGAGAGCTTCGCGCCAAGCGTGTTGAGGGTAACCCGTTCTGAATTGACATACAGGTGCCCCTTTTCCGTCAGACTCAGCGTGATGTTTTGATCATCCACAGCTTCGCCCGTCTCCGCGCGCGGCAACTGGACTTTGATTCCCGAACTGGTAACAAATGACGAGGAGAGCAGAAAGAAAATCAACAAGAGCATTACGATATCCGTCAGTGACGATATACTGAAGTTCGTCAGCATTTTGTTTTCCATCTTGAGCTTCATTGCCGTTCCCTCAGGATTTTTTTCTGAAGTATTCATCATCTTCCAACACGAGCTCGGGTGTCCGCTGTTCCACACCCGATTCCCCTTTGCGGACGGACATCGTCGTCGGGCCGCGTCGATCCAGGAGGTCAAACAGCTCCGCCGCCGTCAATTCCATTTCGTGGACGAAGCGCGCGACACTCGTCACAAAATAATTGTGCAACGCGTACGCGGGAATCCCCACTGCTAATCCGAACACCGTGGTAATCAGCGCCTCCCAGATACCGCCTGCCAGAATCGCTGCATTTACGCTTCCCCCAAGCACTTCTATCTGCTGAAATGCGCTCACCATTCCGGTTACGGTTCCAAGAAAGCCAAGCATCGGAGCAATACCGGCGATGCTGGCCAGCCACGAGAGACGTTTCTCCAGGTGATAGACTTCCTCACGACCTGCGTCTTCAGCGGCTCCACGTACTTTCTGCTCGCCGAGGTCATGTTTCATCACGCCACGGCGGATGATGTTTGCAATCGGGGCATCCTTTTGAGCGCAAAATGCCAGCACCGCCGACACATCGCCCTTCTGGAAGATGCTTCTTACCTTCATGAGGAACTGGCCTACATCAATGCGCGCCTTGCGGAGCGTCAGGTATCGTTCGATCGCAACATACACCATCACGATTGAGCAAATGAGGATGGGATACATGACAATCCCACCCTTGAAAAACATTTCCAGCAAATTCATTGGTTTATCCTCCCTACTATTGTGAATTCCTTGCTACCCAGATTCCATTCTCCAGTATGCTTGAGAGCTGTGTCGCTGCGGCTGCCGCATCTTTTTCCGTTGAATACCGTCCGACGCGGACACGATACTTGGTTTCTCCGGCAACCTCCGCCTCGGTTACAAATGCGGCAAGTCCGGCTCTCGTCAGCTTCGCGACCTCCCCCTCAGCCTTGCCTCGTGTATTCCACGAGGAAACCTGCACAGTATACGGACCTGAACCGGAGATCGGAAGGTCTATCTTTGAGGTCCCCGTTGGTGGCTCTTTGGGCATTTCCCGGATGGATGGAGTCGATGACTTTGTGCCCGCGCCTGACGGTGTGCCGGGTGTCGGCGTCTGCGTTACCGGCGGGGTCTGACTCGCGTCACCAGCCGGCGGCTGTGCGGGTTCGGTGGAAGTGCTGGGAGGAACATAAGGTTCCGGCTCAGCTAACGGCTCCGTGGTTTTCGCCTTCGTTGGTTTGTCGCCCCACAAGTGGATTATCCCAAAATGATTCAATCCGTACGTGATCAATCCGAGAAGAAGAATGGCAACACCGGCTTGAATGACGGGTGACGGACCGCGACTTTCCTTCACTTCACGCAACATCGGTCTCGGCGAGGATCCTTCTTCGGCGTCGTGCGACTTCAGATCTTCATCCATGCCTTCCCCCTTGAGGTTGAGTTTCGGCATTGTTTTCTTCTCCTTTGATTGTGATAATGCTAGATTGCGTTCGTATTCCTCCAGCGTAATATCACGCTGCGTATCAACAAGTCTTTCCTTTCCCAGTTGGTCAACAATGGAATCGTGAGGCATTTCCCTTCCCCGATATTCTTCATCCCCCAGAATGGAAGAAAGCTCATACTTGCCGACAACAAGATACTTCAGCTCCCGATATCTGTCATTTACCTTGTCCGCAAATTCCTTCTCTGTTTCAAAATAGGGCATCTTGCGCGCTCTTTTGACGCCCACAACCCTTGTTCCGAATGTTCCAAAATTCGGAACTTCAACCCGCTGTCCTTTTTGTAATGCGGAAAGAAGGTAGACATAGAACAAATGCGAAACTGATTCGATACTCCCCTGATCTGCAACTCCCCGGTCAGCACACTTCTTTAGAAGGTCATCACGGTTCACGTGGCTTTGTTACTCCATTCGATGAGTTCTCGGGACGGTGTGAAAGACAAGTAATCCTTCGGAGGAATAACAAAAACCTCCCTCGTTTCAGTGTTGATTCCTTTTCGTCCGGGCCGATGCTCAACGAGGAATTCGCCGATATCATCAAGCATAAGCTCTCCGGCGCTCACGATCTCCTCAGACCAGATCGAAGCAAAGGCGGCAATGATTTCACGGACGGTCTGCTTGGAAATCCCCGCCCGTTCCGAAATCATGTTTACCAGTTCTTCCTGACTCATGAAATTCCCTGTGCGCCTGATGTTACCACGCGTAACTGAGCGAAAGGGTGGCAGTCCGTGGAAGTCCCGCATACCCTTCCCATCGCTGATACGCAGGATTGATTATATTGTTCACGCTCAGACCCGCCTTGATGAACTGTGTAATTGCATATTCCGCTCCGACATCGAGAAGAACATACGAAGAAAGAGATCGCGTATTCTCCGGATCAGCGTAGCGGGCACCCGTAAATGTTACAGTCGAAGAAACTGAAAGTCCGAACAGAAAACGATGGACATACAAGCCGGAAAGCTCCATCGTCGGCAGGTACGGCACCTGTGTATCGCTTGTTGAGTTGTTGCTTCCCCTCATGACAAGGGACGCAATGAAATCGTCCTGAGTTGACCAGGAAGTCCGTGCATCGAACGAGGCCTCGAGGATTCCCGTGATTCCCTCGTATGAAGCGATCCACTCACCGGTCCGCTGCGGATCAAGGTAGAGCGCGTTATTGCGAACGCGGCTGTATCGTAACTTAATGTTCCCCGTAAGACTTGAGTTCAGGCGCAAATTCGTTCCTGCGCTTATGTCAACAAAGTACTCCAGGTGCTGGATTTCGATGTCATTTCGGAGATACGGATTTGATTCAAGAAGCTGCCTCATATCGGAACGCTGAACACTTGGATCAAATCGCATGAACACCGTCGCCGAAGAACTTGCCAGCCACGAAACGCCGAGTGATGGATAGAGCTTTGCCTTCGTGCCTTCAACGGAACCGCGCAACAGATAGAACGAAAGACCGCCTATGAGTTCAACGTCCTCCTGAAGGCGATACGTTCCTGACGCTGCGGCTTGTCCAAACCAGGGGTTGGAAGGATCCGAGGGTGTTGAGTAGATATCAGACCAGAGTTCGAGCTTCGGTTTGATGACGATGTCGCTGAGCTCCATGGTTCCGGAAATATCAGTTCCAATGAGAAATTCCCGTGATCGTATGTCAGAACTCTGGAGTGAAGTGGATTGTAAACGGAACGCGGCGACATATGAGAAAAACTCGTGGCGATTTGATGCAACAACAGCTTCCGTCGAAAACCTACCGATTGTTCGCTGGCTCAACGGATCAGTCGATCCATACATGTTGTATGTGTCACCATAAATCCGGGCTGATCCCTGTACCCGTGCGCCACTAAAGATTCCATCTTCGTCTTTGATGGAGGTTCCACCTGAAATGGCTCCGTAGCCCGAGCGGAAGTCCGTGTTCGGTGCAAAACCCGCGCTTGATTTAAACCCTCCCTTCAAGAGAAGATCGAAGGAGGTAAAGTCCTTACCAACCCACGCATCAAAGAACGGTGTGGTGTAAGATGAATAGCCGGCTCGGGCATTCCCATTCACTCCCCCAATTCCGACATCATTCACTACGGAGGGACGATCCGAATACGTCCCGCGATGTTCTCTGTCTTCCAACGTTGAAAAAAGCTCCGGCTCAAACGGCTTAGCATCCTCGACGGAGGTTCTCGTTCCTGATGGAGCGAGGACTCCATCGTTTCCCGTAATCATAAACTCGGGAAGATCAATTGACGGCATAGGACCCTCTTGCCTGCCGGCAAGGCTGTCCGCGGGAAGAGCACCGGTACGCGTTGGAGGTTGTGGCTTATCCTGTGCGTACACAGAAAAGTAAAGAACACTCATAACCGTCCATGTACCGATTGCAATTCGAAAAAGTAGTTTCATTGAAGCTCCCTCATTTTTCTTTCCGCCTCCTTCCCAAACTCATCCTCGCCGTGCAGTTTCAACACGGTCTGGTATGCCTCTCGCGCCTTTCCCTTGTCGGCAGTCTTCTCGTAGCATTCGCCTGCCCCAAGATACGATCGCGCAATCCAGTCCTTTGCCGAAGGGAACACATACTTAACACGGAGGAACGCCGTGATAGCGTCTTTATGCTTGTTTTGAATCTGGAGGGTCTCGCCGATCCTGAACTGAGCTTCCGCGCCGACCTCATCCGTCCGGTTTGTTGCAACATCAGAAAACAACGTGATCGCTTCCGCGTATTCACCCGATGCGCGCTTCAGTTTGCCAAACTCTAATTGTGCCTTATCACCGTACAGTTTCCGCTTGTTGCGAGCGTGAACTTCTGCAAACTGCGCGGCGGCCTTTGAAGCTTCGCCGGCAGATTCAAGAGCAACGCCTTTTTCAAAACTTGCCTGTAACGCCGCTTCCGTCGAAGGGTAGTTTTTTTCCACGCCCTCAAACACAGAAACAGCATCCGTGTGTTTTCCCTGCTTGCCAAGAAGCAAACCGGCTTCCAAAAGAGCCAGCGGTGCAACTTGCGATGAGGCATGCTCATCAACGACTTTTCGGAATGACTTCAACGCTTCCGACGAGCGACCCATCGAACCATAGCTCTTTCCCAGCCAATACTGCGCGTCCGCCGCAAGCGGATTCTTGGGAGACTTCTCCAGGAATTTGCTGTACTCGGCGGCGGCAAGGTCAAACTGGCCGCGACCAAACAAGGCGTCACCTTTTTTTAATTGAAGCTTGTCCGTAGCCGGACTTGATGGATGGCTCGCGACAAAATCATCAATCACTTTCATGGCTTCGTTTTCATTGTCCAGAAGCATATAGCAGTACTGAATACCGCTCACCGCATCAGGGACCAGCGGACTGGACGGAAACCGGTTAAGCACCTTCTGATAGGATGCAATAGCAGACCGGTACTCCTTCAGGTTGTAATAGGCATCCCCGATACTGTAGTGTACTCTTGACAGCAAATCGCTCTGAGGATATGCGGTGATTGTCTTTTCAAACTCTTTGATCGCCTGTTCGTATCGTTTCGACTGGAAATGGAGCCACCCGATGCCGTAATAGGAATCGTCGGCATACTCTGACTTTGGGTAAAGCTTCAGGAGTTGCAGATAGGCTTCCATTGCTTTCTCAGCCGCCCCTCCCTTTGCATTCGCCTGGGCCAATTGATAATGCGCATAATCCATTGCAGGATCTTTTGCAAAGGTCGCAATGGACGATTTGTATGCAGTAACAGCTCTGGGGTAGTCTTTTAACGCGTAGTAGCTATCACCAATGCGAACGCTCGCATCGCGCGCATACCGGCTCTTCGGATACTTGCGAGCCACCTGATCAAACCTCTTTGCCGCCGATTCGAAGTCACCGGTTTTGTACTCGCACCACGCCATGCCATACAACGCATCAACGAGTTTGGCGCTCGAGGGATGTTTTGCAAGAACTTCACCATAGCTTTTCATTGCATCAGGGAATTTCTCTGTGCGATACTGTGCCTCACCGAGCCAAAAGAGAGCCTCATCCGTTTTCTTGTGTCCCGGATAGGACTTGAGGAATTTCAGGAAGGAAGCTATAGCATCATTGTTTGCCCCTATCTTGGTTTGAATCCATCCAGATTGGAACAAGGCATCGGACGCAACTTCCTCCTTTACATTGAGAGCGAGAGCTGTCTGAAATTCGGCGAGGGCTTTCTCATTGTTGCCGACAAGAAGCCATGTTTCTCCAAGCATCCGGTGCGCCTCTCCCTGAACATCCGACCCCGCACCTCCGATTGAGCGCTCGAACATCGTTCGTGCCTGTTCATAGTCCTCAGTCTGAAATCGCAAGAGACCAATCTCGTACAGCGCGTTATCCGCGAATGAACCCTCGGGCCATCGGCGTACAACCTCCGAGAGTGACGACTCCGCCTTGATATTCTCCAGAAGGGTTTTGTAAGCCATACCCATGCGAAACATTGAGGCCTGCGCGACACCGTCGGAATCCTCGGCAAGTTCTGAGAAAATCGTTATGGCTTTCCGCGCGTTGTTCTCCTTCATGAAGGTCCATGCAAGTGAATATCGGACTTCGCGTTCCAATCTATGCCCTTTGTAGTCACGCAGGAATGCCTCATACGACTGGAGTGCAGCCGGGTAGTTCTCAAGATTGAACCACGATTCACCCGTAAGATAAGCGGCTTCTGCCTTGTCGTTCTGTTCTGTTATCTTCGACCCTTGCTCAGAAAGGAATGCAACCACTCTCTTGAAATCATTATCGCCGTAATAACACTCGGCAACTCTCACAAACGCGGACGATCGCAGAGTGCTTTGCGGATAGACACTGAGCAATTTCTGATAGAACTCTATGGATTTGGCAAAGTCACCAGTGCGCTGGTGAACCCACGCTATCGAGTACAGCGCGTAATCTGCAAGTCGATTGGCTGGATACGTCTCATAACTAACACGGTAGTACCTGCGTGCATCGTCGTATTGCTCCTGTCGGAATGAACATTCGCCTGCCCAATACGCGGCTTCACCCGCGAGCTGGCTTTCGGGGAAGTCCTCCAGAACACTTTTGAATTTTTCCGCTGACTCCAAATACTTTTTCTCTCTGAAGTGCAATTCTCCGAGACGGAAGAATGCGTCGTCTTTCAACTGGCTGGCGGGGTATTCCTTTATGAACGATTCGTAGCGCTGAATGGCCTGGGGGGTTCTTCCAAGTGAGTAAAGGCATTCACTGATCAGGAAAAGGACATCCCCTCGTCTTGAGCTCTGAGGGTACTTCAGAAGAAAGTTTTTAAGCTCATCCAGCGCGAACTGGTATTGCCCGTCCTTGTGCAACCCAAACCCGAAGGAGTAGTCTTGCTCCTCAGAAAGGCGTGAGGATGGCTGGGAAAGGCAGGTGAACGCCATTACCATCACCAATGCAAGCAACTTAGGGCAGAGAAATCTCACCAAGCGGTTTCCCCTTAAAGTAATTATTGAGGGAACTTTCATAATGGCCTAAATTTATGTGATGGCCTAGTATTAGTCAAGTGCCAGCCATGAAAAAAGCCCAAAAAACGACAATGTGGTTTCCCGGGCTTCCAAATATTCCTTCCAGTCCCAACTTCTCTATTTGCCGATTGATGTCGAGTCAACCCTCGCTCTGAGCGTAGAATCGGCTGAATCCTCAATCGCAGCTGACGCCACAACCGATTCAATCACGAAGTCCTCATTGTTTCCGACGTTCGGGCCGCGGGGAACTTCGGATTCCGCCTGTGGCGGTATCGAAGGCTGTTCTGTCGACACAGGATCGCCGGGGTCCACAATGGTTTCGCCCTGGTGGACCCCTACCGCTTCTTCGATGGATTGACTCGAATCCATCGGAGACAAAAAAGTAAGGTAACCGATGATTCCGGCACAGATGACTACCACGCCGACAGTTGCAAACGCTGGAACAGCCCGAATAGCTGATTTGGGCGAGTTCTGTTTCCCGCGGATCCTCTGCTGCAGCCGCGCCTCAAAATACCACGGGGTCTTTGCCTTCGGGAGGTTTCGCAGGGCCTTACGAAGTTTGTCGTTTGAATCCGGCAAATCAGTTGGTTCATTCATTACCAATTCACTCCATAACATCCTTTAACAGTGACTGAAGCATTGTTCTACCGCGGTTGATTCTTGATTTCACAGTTCCAATGTTCATTCCCGTTACTTCGGCGATTTCCTCATACTGCATTTCTTGAATATCCCTTAACACAACTACTTCACGGTACTTTGCAGGAATCGCCATCAACGCCCTCTGGATTCTCTCCGCTGTGAGAGCAGAATCAGTCAATCTGTCGGGCGAGGTTGATTCATCGGGAATCTCTGTGTACGACCCATCCACACATTCATCCGATCTCAACCCAAAAGCTGAACGAAGCCTGCGACGACGCATTTGTGTTTTTGCCAGGTTGGACGCGATCGTGTAAATCCAAGTTGAAAATCTGGCAATCGGCCTATAAGCATGTTTGTTGCGATATACTCTTACAAAGGTCTCCTGAACAATGTCCTCGCACTCATCCCGATCGCCAAGCATTCGGAATACAAAGTTTGTCAGCGGATCCTTGTAACGGGAAACAAGCACGCCAAACGCTGATTCTGTGTTGTTTTGGAATAAAGCGATCAATTCCTCGTCAGCCAATTCGCCCAGCGGTTTTGCCGGATCGTTGTTGACTTCTTTTTGAACGCTCATAGGGAGAGTTTGTTCCTTCCGCCTCAGTTTACGATGGCGGGGAGGGATCGTTGCGGGGGAATTCCGAAGAGCTTTAGCAACATGAGGTGCATCAAGAGCTGAGGGGTTCCGCCAGATGACTTTAGGGCAAAATCTGTGACAGCAAGATGTTCAAAAGCCGCTTCGATTTGAGAGGGTGAAAATTTGGAGGCCGCGTCCTGGTATTCTTTCAGATGATTCGGCTTGAAAATCCCAAGTTCGGAGCTTTGCTCCTGATTAGGGACGCCTCTTCTTCCCATGTCATGAATGCGCCAAAGGAATGTATAGAATCGGGTCAACATGACAATGATACTTGTTGCACTCTCACCTGCCATCAGCATTCTTTCAAGAATGCTCACCGCCCGTTCGACTTCACGCGCACCGATCGCCTTTTGTAACTCGAAGACATTGTATTCTCGTGAAATTCCAACCACATCCATGACATCGGAAGCCTCGATTGACTTTCTGTCCCCACTGTAAATCAGCAGTTTCTCAATTTCTCTCTGGATTTCCCTCAGAGAGGTTCCAATGTACGACGCCAGAAGTTTGCAGGCCTCAACAGATATTTCCTTCTTCTCCTTCTTTACGCGCGAAGCAATCCATGCCGGCACTTGGTTCTCGTAGAGCGGCCTAAACTCGAGAACCTGCGCATGTTTCCTTGCGGCAACGTAGGGCTTCTTTCTAAAGTCCGGCTTCTCCGCCCGGAGAATCAGGCACGTTGTCGGTGAAGGTTTTTCGATGTAGGGAGAGAGCAGTTCCCTGTTCGACAGCCTGTCGAACTCACGAACAACAACGACGCGCCTCTCGGCCATCATAGGGAACGCGGCCGCGTGGGATACAACATTGCGCGCGTCCGCGTCACCCCCGTACACCACATCAAGATTGAAGCCGCGCTCACCTTCTGTAAGCGCGGCCTCAATGATCATCTCAACGGCTTCATCGGCAAGGAGGTCTTCCTCACCGTAAAAAAGATAGGTCGGGGAAAAATCCTTTCTCCTGACAGAGGCAAGCAGCTCCTCGTATGTCAAGCCGTCCTTTGCCAAAAACTGACTACTCTTTCGCTGCGGATTCCGTTCGCACGGTCACCTTCTTCATCACGACATCAACCTTCGGCTTTCCGTCATTCGGACCCATCTGCGGAGTAATCTCGACCTGCCCGATCTTGTCAACAACATCCAGTCCCTTGATCACCTTGCCGAAGATTGTGTAGTTTTTCGGCATGCTCGGGATATCTTTCAGCATAACGAAGAACTGGCTGGTATTGGTGTTGGGCCCGCGGTTGGCCATCGCGAGCACACCCTTCTTATATCCTGTCTTGTAAGATGCGGTGCTCGAATTCAATTCATCCTCGAATTCCTTCCCGTAGATGCTCTCTCCTCCCCGACCGGTTCCGGTGGGATCGCCGCCTTGAATAACGAAGCCTTTTGAGACCCGGTGAAAAATGACGCCGTCGAAATACTTCTTCTGGGCCAGCTTCACAAAATTCTCAACTGTTTTCGGTGCGTCCGACCGGTACAACTCCACCTCGATTGTGCCCATGCTTGTTTCGATGACGCCAATTTCTTTGCCGTCAACTTCCTTCTTCTGCTCCATTTTGGGTTTCTTTTCCTCCATTGTTGCCTGTTGCTCTTTTGATTGTGATAGTCCCACGCCGGATACGAAGAGCATCGCGGAGACCAGTGTCAACAAACTTGTTGCTCGCTGCATGTGTATTTGTCCTTTTGTAAATGTGTGTAGAATTAGAAATAGTGGCTAAAACCAAGTTTCGCACCAACGCTGAGGAAGTGAAGAGAGGTGGGTGTCCCCGGAATACCTGAGGGGTTTCCTCCGCTTCCGTTGGTCAGGTCCCCGATGAAATCCCACCGCATGTCTGCTCCAAGATACGCAAAAAGATTCTCACCTAAAGCGGTACTCGCTTCCAAATCCAGTTTTATTCCGAGGCCACTACCGGAAAATCTGTCTTCAAGGCCGCCCAGTTTCGTTTCCAGAAATCCAAAATGATAACCCAGCCCTCCGCCTGCTTTTACGTTGTACGTCGGCTCGGAGACGAGAATATACTGGACTAACACAGTCGGGAGATGCCCGGTGATCGTGTATTCCTGTACTCCGAGTGGAACACTAACATTGTACGACGTCAGCAAGTAAGCGTACTCGGCTTTCACCGTCACGTCCCCGTTCACCGGGATAACGAGCCCGCCGAAGAACTCAACTGCCGACTTGAATTCCGAAACCCGTTGTGAGCCGATTGAGGCCGTATTGATAAGATCAACAATGTCCTGGGGATTCATGTAGCTCACACCCAACCCGCCAAAAAGTGCTATCCGGGATGCGCTCAACACACTATCAAGTGTGGGTTTCTCCCGTACATTCGTTTGCCCCATTGCGGTTGTTTGCTGCATATCAAGAGCCAAAAGCGCGAGCACAAAAAAGAGGACGAACCTCGTCATGCCTGTGCTTTGCTTTCGACCACTTCCTTCATTCTCATATGATCGTGGAAAAAGAAGTAAGTACCGATAATCGTAACACCTATGAAACCAACCGCGTGTGTCGCCGTCGCGAAACTCAGTGCCGCGTCCGCGTCAATGAGAAACAGTCGAACCAGGGTCTCCGAGGTAAAGAAGTGGTACGTCCCTGTGGCACCGGGCGTTGGGATGGCAACACCAATACTTGAAATCGCAAGCACAACAAGAGCTGATCCCAACCCAAGTTGAGTCTGAAATCCGAAGGCAAAGAACGAAACAAATGTCATCAAGAGGTAGAGCCCCCACACGACAACCGTCAGAATGAGAATGATGGCAAAGTTTCCGGGTCTCTTGAGAAACAAGAATCCGTCCAGAAAGGAATGCGCGAGGATTTCAACCTTTGTTGCAAATCGACCGGGAAGCACTTTGGCCAAACCACCAACCAGGGCACTCGTCCAATCGCGACGGAACATCAAGAACATCATCGCAACGAACAAACCAATCGAAACGATCGCTGTGATCAGCCCGGCCTGTTCGATCCACGGAAATGTGTTCAACAGAGGGCCGTCATACACAAGCGGAATCAGAAGAATGAGGACGAGGAAGCACATCATATCCATGAGTCGCTCAACCACAATCGTCCCAAGAGCCGAACTCTTCGGGATCGACTCCAGCTTCCCGATTGCATACGGGCGAGCGATTTCTCCGGCGCGGGGAAGAACGTTATTCATCATGTAGCCGATCATAACGCCGGAAAACAAATTCCTCAACCCGATGTTCATTTTGATTGGCTCCAACAGGTATCTCCATCGAAGCGATCGCATTGCATGACTGAGAATCAAACATAAGAACATGAGAAGCAGCCACCAATAGTTCACGCCGCGCAACGATTCAAGAACCTCGTCGAGATTCGTGTTGCGAAATGCAAGAGCAAGGAATACGATGGCGACTAAAAAACCAAGGCCAAACTTCAGAATTGCCTTTGATGATGTGGTCATCAGACGGAATGGACCCGGCGGGAATAAACTGCACCGTCAGCGGAGATCAACAACTTCCGCTCCCTCGGGGATCTGGTAGGTAAAGCGGGAATCTTTTAGACCGGTATCTGTTTTAATCTCGTTCACAATGTAGGTTGTGTTTTTCCCCGCCACGTCAGCAACTTCCACCTTCCGGATCATCCACGACTCGCCATCAACCCATAGTTTCATGGATGAAACAAACGAATTCTTGTCCTTGGGAGTCAGCTTCAACCCGACGACGGTATGTCCATCAAGACGCTCTTCGCCGAGGAGTGTAGCCTCAAAATCCTCCGGTGCGCCTGTGAGAATCTTCTCAGGAGTCAGGCTCTGGTCATTCATTTTGAAATGATCAATGAGGACCTGGTTAGATGGACGGGAGTACGACCACACTGTTTCACCATTCGTAACAATGGTTTGGTCCGTGAGATCGACACGATACTTGTTGGACTTCTTTACGAAGAGCGTGCCTGAGGATGATTGATCGATTTTTGTCATCGGAAGCTTGACCCGCTGGGTAAACTTGATTTGCGCGTCAGAAATCGCCTCGTACTTCTCGTTAACGTTTTCAAGAACTTCAGCTGCTGTTTGTCCAAATGCGGTCGCGCTGTCGAATGTCAACACCGCGGCAACGACTATGGCTATGAAACCACCCGACTTCATCTTTCCCTCCTTATACCCTATTCAGCATTGAATCAAGCTGTGTTTCATTTTCAACAAGAACTTCTCTCGCTTTGCTCCCGTCGAACGGGCCGACAACGCCGGCCTCTTCAAGCTCATCCACCAGGCGAGCCGCCCGTGAGTATCCCACCTTAAGCCGTCGTTGGAGGAGAGAAACTGAACCCTGCTGATGGCGAACGATCAAGCGCGCTGCTTCATCAAACAATTCATCGCGGTCTCCATCGCCCGAGGCTTCGGCGGTTCGTTTTTTCTCAACGATTGATGGGAGCATAGTCGGTTTTGAAAAGCCCTTCTGTCTCCCGATGTGATCAGTAACGGATTCAACCTCGTCCGGACTGATGAAAGCATTCTGCAGGCGCACCGGCTTGGGACTCCCAGAGGCAAGGTATAGCATGTCCCCGTTTCCCAGCAGCTGTTCCGCCCCGTTGACATCCAGGATGGTACGCGAATCGGTCTTGGAAGCAACCTGATACGCAATGCGGGCCGGGAAGTTCGCCTTGATGACACCGGTAATGACATCTACGGACGGCCGCTGTGTTGCAACGACAAGGTGAATCCCAACTGCACGTGCAAGCTGGGCGAGGCGCGCAATCGGTTCCTCCACTTCGCGGGCCGCCGTGATCATCAAATCAGCCAGCTCATCAATAACAACCACAAGATACGGCATGCGCGTGTGAACCATCGTCTCTGTATTCTTTAACCTACCGGACTTTTGCTTCTCATTGTAATCCGCGAGGTTTCGCACACCTGCGGCTGCAAGCCGGTCATACCGCCGTTCCATTTCATACTCAACTCCCTTAAGCGCGAGAACTGCATTCCTCGGATTCGTGATGATATCTTCATCCACATCGGGGGAAACCGCGAGGAAGTGGTTCGCAAGTTTCTTGTATTGGTTGAGTTCGATCTTCTTCGGATCAATCAACACAAGTTTCAAGTCGGATGGATGCATGCGGTAGAGTAAGCTCGCGAGAATCGTGTTGATACCGACACTCTTGCCCGAACCTGTAGACCCTGCAATTAAAAGATGCGGCATTTTTGAAAGGTCATCAACAAATACTTCGCCCGAAATTGTCTTGCCCATTGCGAGGGGGAGTTTTGCGCCCGAATCCCTGAAGCGATTCGAGTTGATAACACTGCGGATGCTCACGAGCGCCGGATCATGGTTCGGAATTTCAACTCCTACCACGGATTTGCCGGGAATCGGCGCCATGATCCTGATTCCTTTTGCCGCAAGCTTCAACGCAATATCATTCTCAAGACTGACGATGCGGCTGATTTTGACTCCAACGGCCGGAACCAGTTCGTAAAGCGTAACAACAGGTCCGGGCGTTACACTGATGTTCTCCAGTTCAACGTCAAACTGGGCCAATGTCTCGCGCAATAAGTCGGCGTTTGCCCTAAGCTCTTCATCATCAATGTCCTCCTTGCCCGGCTTCGGCACATCCAGCAAATCAACCGAAGGCGGGACGTAATCAATTTCCTCCGATCCTGCCAAGTCCACTTTCAACGGAACCGTGGATTCAACCTCGAGTTCGATGCGCGGCTTTTCAATTTCTACACGAACATCACCGGCATGTCGGGCAACCAAAGGGAATTCCTGGCGCGCATCATCCTGGTTTTCATCATCAACATCTTCCACGTCTTCATCACCAAATGAACGGACCAACGGTGTACTCACCGGCTCTGCTTCGGGTTTGGAGATCTTAACCGGAGGCGGCTTTACCGCCATCTCTTTTTGCCGAACCACTTGGGCTGTCTTCATCGCTTCGCGTTTGCGCGACAACCAATCCATGAACTGCAATGCCCACACTTTGAGCCGTTCAGCAGTTTGTTTGAGATCGAGATCGATAGCAAGCACGACAAAGGCAACCACACAGCCAAAAAGCAAAAGCGATCCACCGATCTTGCCAAGTAACTGCGCAAGAACCTTTGCAAGGAAATAACCGATTACTCCGCTCCACTCCATCCCCGGCGAACCACCGCTGATGAGGCGAATCATTCCGAACGAGGATGAAATTAACACAGCTCCGATGACGGTATAATTGGCGATGATCACGAATCGATGGAAGTCTGCTTGACGAATAAGAAGCCAACCCGCATACATCAACAACACGGGAAGGAAAAAGATGGAGTACCCAAACGTGGATTTGATCAGGATGTCAGAGATGACGGCGCCGACGAGGCCGAGCCAATTTTGCGCAGTGTCGGCTTTCGCCTTGACAACCGGGTCAGAAGTAAAAACCTTGAACAAATCACCCGCGCGAACATCCGCGTTTGCTTCATCTGCGGCATCGTAGGATGCCAATGCGAGAAACATCAACACCGCGCACGTCATCATCAGAATAGCGATGATGGACTGACGCCGTCGCTCTGAATCGCGCGGAGCGCCTCTCTTGGGTGCGGCAAACTCCTTACGGGTACGGGTCTGTGTGGACATGGGGGATTGTTTCATCCGGATTATGAAACAGAGACCTTCACATCGTGGTTCTTTTCAACATCCTGTTTGATCTTCACAACGCTTCCGGAAAGCTGTGGCAACACCGGAATCGTATCAACCCCTGCACACACGGGAAGGTCATCCGCGAACCCGATCTCTGCAAGGTACATCCCGTGTTCCGTCCCCTTGATCATTTTCAAAACACTCTTGCCGAACGTCTTGTACAACGCAGCGGCCGCTTGTGCCGCATCCGAAAGAATGAGTTCAATTGAATTCTTCTCGCCGAGTTTTGCAAGGAGAGCACCCGCACAAACAGCGTCCTCAAGCGAGAACATGCCGTTCGTTCCCGCACATAAAATCGTGATGTCACGACGATTCTCGCGCACAAAAGAAGCGACACGGGAGATGTTGACAAACCCGCAAACGACCATTTCGCGCGAGTAGCGTGCCTTCACCATCGCCTGCGAGCCGTTCGTGGAGCTGAAGATGATGGACTTGCCCTTCACCCTCTCAATGGAATACTCTGACGGTGAATTCCCGAGATGGAATCCCTGGATTCTCTTGCCGTTGCGCTCACCACCCAGCAGAATCACATCGCCAAAAAGATTTCCAGAGATCTTCACGGCTGATTCCACCGTTGTCACGGGAATGATTTCCTTCGCGCCGTGATGGAGCGCCGTGGCTATACTTGTGCTTGCGCGAAGAACGTCAATAACAACAACCGACTTCCCGCGCAATCCCATTTCGTCGGTTTGATTTGGAGTAAAGAGAAGATCTACGCGCATAGGTTCATGTGAATGATGATTGGAACTCTTACTTCTTGACAAATGGCAATCCTGAAATTGTCGCGGGTACAATGTTATTGCGAATCGCTACACCAATCTGGGATCCGCCTTTTGCATGAGCTGTCTCAACGTATCCCATGCCGATCCCCTTCTCAAGAGTCGGAGAAAACGTGCCTGATGTTACATGTCCAACTTTCGATCCGTTGACATGCAGGTCATATCCCTGCCGGGGGAATGCCTTGTCGTTCAAGACAAATCCCACCAGCTTGCGCTTGAACCCTTCCTGCTTTGCGCGCACCATGGCTGCTTTCCCATTGAATTCTCCCTTGTCCAGCTTCGTAAGCCAACCGAGTCCGGCTTCAAGAGGATGAGTTGTCTGATCAATGTCGTGACCATAAAGACAAAAGCCCATTTCCAAACGGAGTGTATCACGTGCGCCTAGCCCGGCGGGGCCGATGCCGTGTTGTTTCCCGGCTTCAGTGATCGTATTCCACAATGAATGCGCTATAGACTCATCGGAACGAAAATACAACTCGAACCCGAGTTCACCGGTGTACCCGGTACGAGAAATGATCATTTCATGCTCGGCGAGCATTCCGCGCTCGAAATGATAATAGGGAATCGAAGAAAGGTCAACCTTGGTGAGCTGTTGAAGCGTTGCAAGAGATGCCGGCCCCTGAACTGCGAGCAGTGCCACCTCATCACTTGTGTTCTTGAGTTGCACATCGCCGAGAACATTCTCCCACATCCATGCGATGTCTTTGTCGATGTTTGCCGCGTTGATCACCAGCATATAGTGATCACCCATGTGATACACGAGCAAGTCATCCACAATGCCTCCGTCATGATAACACATGGCGGAGTACTGGACCTTGCCCTCGGAGAGCTTTGAGGCATCGTTGACGGTAATCTTCTGAACGAACGCGAGCGCATCCTTGCCGCGGGCCTCTACCTCACCCATGTGCGAAACGTCGAACATGCCGGCATTGTTGCGAACCCGAAGATGTTCCTCGATGATACCCGTGTACTGCACCGGCATTTCGAATCCGGCAAAATCCACAATCTTCGCGTTGAGCTCCCGGTGGACCTGATAGAATGGAGTCCTCTTTAATCCCATCGGATTAATTGAATTGCTCGGTGATGTCCTTGCCGTCGCCGGGTGAGATCACCTTGAACTCACCATGCCGGACGGTGGTATCAGCTTCAAGTTTGATCATCACAAAATTGTTCATCATCATTTTCCAAAGACGGCTCGGGAAGCCCTCACTCAACTGCTTGGCAACTTCCGGTTCGACGCGAAGGATCATGCGTTTCTTGCCGGTTTCCGCTTTGAACCGGCGAATCCAGCGTTCGAGTTGGTTCAGCGTGGTCGTCTTCGATTGGACAAGTCCCGTACCGTGGCAGGCCGGGCACGATTCAGTGAAGCTGTGAACCAGGCTTTGGCGAATGCGCTGGCGCGTGATTTGGACAAGTCCGAATTCCGTCATCGGCAACACGGTCACCTTTGCACGGTCCCTTCGGAATTCCTTCTTCAATTCCTCGTAGACCTTCTTCTTGTTTCGATCGTCATCAAGATCGATGAAGTCAACGACAATGATCCCGCCCATGTCGCGAAGTCTAAGCTGACGACACACTTCTCTTGCCGCTTCAAGGTCGGTGCGAAGAGAATTCATCTCCTGGTCCTTTTTAGCCGCGTACCGTCCGCTGTTCACATCAATGACAACCATGGCTTCTGTGGGCTCAATGATGAGATAGCCGCCATTTTTGAGCCAGACCTTCCTGTTTAGCGAGGTTTCAATTTCCTTTTCGATGCCGTAGGTATCGAAAATCGGCGTCCGATCCTTGTGAAGCTCGATCTTCTCGAGCAGCTGAGGGGAGGTGTACTTGATGTACGCGCAGATTTCCTTGTGAAGCTTTCGCGAATCAATGGCAACACGCGTAACGTCATTCGAGAACAAATCTCGAATAACACTTGAGGTCGTCGCCATGTCCTTGTATAGCAACGCGGGCGGTCTTTCCGTCTTTACAGTCTTCTCCACCTCGCGCCAGGTGGTGATAAGATCTTCAAGATCCGTCTTGAGCGCATTGTCATCCTTGCCCTCGGCAACAGTCCGGATAATGACGCCGAATCCTTCGGGAAGCAGACTCTGGACAATCTTGCGAAGTCGCCGCTTCTCTTTGAAACTGCTGATCTTCTTGGAGATGCCAACCTTTCCATCGAATGGGAGCAGAACAAGGAACCTGCCGGCAAGGGAAACTTCCGAAGTGACACGAACGCCCTTCTTACCGACAGGTTCCTTCGTGATCTGCACAATGATCTCCTGACCTTTCTCAAGGTGGATTTCACGTCGCTGAGGCCTGCCGTTCTCCCTGGTACGCGGGTGATTTGACTTGGGGGGTGGTTGATCTACTGCGCCTGGAGCAGTTGCAGCTTCCGAACTTCCGGCTGATTGCTCAACGGGGACCTCCTTCTCCTCCTCATCACCCTCTTCGTCGTCGTCATCCCCGATCATTGCGGAGTACTCTTCAAGACGGTTTCCAATATCCGAGAAATGAAGAAATCCGTCCTGCTTTAAACCGATGTCAATAAAGGCGGCCTTGATACCGGGCATAACTTTGGCAACTTTGCCAACGTAAATATCGCCCACCATCTTTTCCTTGTTCGCTGTTTCAACGAACAGTTCAGCTAATCGACCGTCCTCTGTTATAGCGATGCGGGTTTCGTTTGCCCCCGCATTGATGATAATCTCTTTTTTCATACAAAAAACTTCGTTCAGCCCTTTCTACACATAGCACAATGCTACTGTATTCACCTTGTCGGAACGAAGCAGGCAAAACTCCGGTCTGTAACCTGGAGTGAGAAATTTCTTGTCTTGCTATTACGCCCAAATCGTTTACCGCTCCGGTGAATTGTTCTGAATGGTGAATTATGGTTAGAGGCCAATGAGGCCCTGTATTCCCTTCATTCAATTCCTTAAATCCCCCCATCTAACTTACAAAAACTCCAGTGTGCATGCAAACTATGGAAGCAACCGGTGGTGACGCAGTTTGCGTCACTACCAAGCAACCAAAAGAAATGGCCAAGCTCCCCTGCGTCACACCTTTGGTAACCGACCGTTGCTTCCTTCCGGACCTGGCGGGGTTAAGCTACTTACAGTTGCGCAGGACTTGGCCAAACTTGAGTCTCGTGTGGAGCTGATCGGGATCGAACCGACGGCCTCCTCGTTGCGAACGAGGCGCTCTCCCAGCTGAGCTACAGCCCCGTTGGATTATTAGAATGAAAGAAATGCGCACAACTGCGCACTGAATATATCACAAACTGCGATGACTATCAATGAAGTTGTGGGTGATTGTAAGGAAGATACGTGAACTGAGCGAGCGCGACTGCCTTGACATCCGAGGAAGGAATCCGTATTTTTTGTTTGAGAAAGACGAAAAAAGTGACGCACGGACAGAAAAAACCACATCAACATCAGCTTTCAGAGCGTGAAAAGACGGTCCTTGGGTACGTTGTTCATGATTTCATCGAAACCGCAACACCGATTGGCTCCAGATATGTCTCCCGAAAGCACGAAAACGACCTCGGCCTGAGTTCGGCAACGATCCGGAATATCATGTCCGACCTTGAGTACATGGGTTACATCAACCATCCCCATACTTCGGCAGGCAGGGTTCCAACCGATATGGGATACAGGTTTTATCTCGACAGTCTGATGGAGCTTGAAGACCTCACCCCAAGAGATCGTCTGGAAATCAAGGAAAACCTTGAGGCCGACAAAGAATCCGAGGTTTTTCTGAAGGAATCATCGAGGCTTCTTGGGAAGATTTCGCGCCAACTTTGCATCGTTACAGCCCCTCACCTGAACAGCGGCGTTTTCGAGAAGATGGAACTCCTGCACATCACCAGTAATCGTGTGATGGTTATCCTCTCAATCAAGTCCGGACTGGTACGGACGATCATGCTTGAAGTGGCTTCAGAGATTCCGCGCGAGAAGCTGGAGGAATTGAGCCGGTTTATGAACGAACGGCTTTCGGGTCTGACGATGCAGAACATTCGAGAGAGTTTCCTGGACCGTGTTCGGGACGCGCAAAATGAGGACACCGGACTTGTCCGCCTTTTCATCGACTCCGTGGACAAGCTCTTTGTCCCGGGCAAACGCGACAAACTTCATATCGCGGGGGCAGACCAGGTTATTGAACATCCTGAGTTTGTCAACCCGGAACACTTTCGCAGCGTTATCGAACTGATCAACAACGAAGAGATCATCATACACGTTCTCGAGAAGAACGATCCGAAACCCAATCAGGTGAATGTCACGGTTGGTGAAGAGAATGATGATGAGAAACTGAAACCATACAGTGTCCTGACAACGACGTATGATGCGGGAGAGGTTCAGGGTTCGATCGGCATTATCGGACCGAAGCGAATGTCGTATGCGCGCACCATCCCTCTGATTGACTATGTTGCCACAACGATTTCAGAAATGTTTTCCAATAACAACAGGATATGATGTCGGAAGAATCAGTACAACACGATGCCCGGACGGGCTCCGAAACAGAACTTCAGCGACAGCTCGAAGAGGCACAACATGCAGCAGATACGAACAAGGACCTCCTCTTGCGCAAAGCTGCCGAGTTCGAAAACTACAAGAAGCGTATTGAAGCCGATGTTGCCAACCTGATCAAGAACGCCAATGAAGGATTGATAACCTCCCTTCTCCCGATCATCAGTGACCTACTCCGGTCGCTGAAATCCGGCGCTGACCATAAGGACTACGACTCCTTCTACAAAGGCATTGAGCTGATTCATACCAAGCTCATGAAGATTCTGGAGGCACGCGGCCTGCAACCATTCGATTCAGTCGGCAAGCCGTTTGATGTGGAGTATCATGACGCCTTGCTCCAGGTCCCGAAGCCGGATGTCCCGGCTAACACGGTGATAGAGGAAATCGAGCGAGGTTACAAGCTTCATGATCGCGTTCTTCATCATGCGAAGGTAATCGTTTCATCGGCGCCGGTTGAACAGGAAACCGAGCATCGGGATGACAAGGATGGAACCAACTAATGGCAAAACGCGATTTCTACAAAGTCCTGGGGGTTGAACGGACCGCGTCGCAAGACGAAATCAAGAAGGCGTACAGAAAACTCGCGCTACAATATCACCCGGATAGAAATGCTGGCAACAAAGAAGCGGAGGAGAAATTCAAGGAGGCGGCGGAGTCGTACGAAGCGCTCAGCGACCCCGAGAAACGGCGCAGGTATGATCAGTTTGGTCACGATGGAATGAAGGGAACTGACTTCCGACCGTTCACCGACGCCAACGATATTTTCAGCACATTCAGCGACATCTTCGGCGGATCGGTCTTTGAAGGTGCGTTCGGCGGTCAGTCGCGTCAACGACGCAGAACGGGAGGAGGGACTCCGGGGTCAGACCTTAAGATTCATCTCAAACTGACACTCGAGGAAATCGCAACAGGCGTTGAAAAGAAAATCAAGGTAAAGCGGTTCAAGGCATGCGAGACTTGTCGCGGGAGCGGTGCCAAATCTTCTAACGCCACCACCACCTGTCCGGTGTGTAACGGATCGGGAGAGATTCGCCAGGTTTCGCGGTCGATGTTCGGTCAGTTTGTTAACATCAGCACGTGCAACAACTGCGGGGGCGAAGGACGCGTCATCCAGCAACCGTGCCTTGCATGCAAGGGCGACGGCCGAGTCCAGGGAGAATCCCTCACAACCATTACCATCCCGCCCGGAGCTGGTGAGGGTCATTACCTGACGTTACGCGGCGAAGGAAATGCTGGTTTGCGCGGAGGTCCCGCCGGGGATCTGATCGTGGTTCTTGAGGAAGAACCTCATGAAGTTTTTACGCGCGATAGAGACAACATCGTTCTTGATCTGCTGATCAGCTTTTCCGAAGCGGCCCTCGGCGCTGAAGTTGAAGTACCAACCCTAACCGGACGGGCGCGTTTGAAGATCGAGGCCGGAACACAATCTGGGCGAATTCTCCGGATGCGGGAAAAGGGGATTCCCCGCGTGAACAGCCACGGGCGCGGCGACCAGCTTGTGCGCGTGAATGTGTGGGTCCCAACAAAGCTCAGTCAGCAAGAGAAGAGTCTTCTGAAAACCATTGCGGATTCCGAGAACATGAATCCGAAAGAGGGAGACAAGTCGGCAAACTCAGACAAGAGTTTTTTCGGAAGAATGAAGAAGGCGTTCTCCTGACAATCACCGTGGAGCAGCGGTGCAATTCCTTTCCACCATCCAGCACAAGTTCGGTTTCACAAAAAACGAGACGAAGGTAGTGTTGTTCCTCTCGGGTACACTCCTCCTTGGAACTACCATCCGTTACCTGAAACCGATGATTTTTCCAGGAGCTTCTCCATCACAACAGTTCGACTACTCGGCAATTGACAGCGAGTTCAAGCAACGCTCCAGTCAGGCTTCCATCGCGGCTCCGTTGAATCAGGCACCCCCTTTGAAAGAGACGCGGCAACCATCGGCAAAGAAAGACCGCGCACCGCTTCCCGGAAGTATTAGCATCAACACAGGTACAAAAGCCGACCTCATGCGTCTTCCCGGCATTGGTGAACGCTACGCCGAACGAATCATCATGTACCGCGAAGACAATGGAGCGTTCGAGTCCATTGAACAACTAAACAACATCAAAGGGATCGGGAAGAAAACACTCGAACGAATCCGCCCGTTTCTTAAGCTCTGACCACAGAGCTTCTCCTCACCAATCAACCACAACCTCCCATGAAATGAACACTCTGAACCTTTTCCTTTTCATGATGTGCATGGGTCTTGTGCAACAGGCACCTGCTCAACACACGACTCCGATTCCGAAACTGTTTTTCATGGAACCGGATGCAATCCGCCGGCCTGATGGCTTGACCAACTATCATATCGTCACCGATGCCGGGCGACTTGGCAATGTCCAGAAATGGCTCGGCAACCCCTGGGCGCGGTGGGCTTTGATTACTTACTCGATGGCGGTATCAAGCTCAGGAAAATCACCATCGGACAACAAGCCGACCTATTACATTGCGCTCAGCAAATCAGAGACACCCTCCGGCATCGGATTCAATATCCAGGGAGGGAATTGGGTTGAGCCACATCCTAATCAGGCATATGTTATTCTCTCTGAGAGTCCAGGCGCTTTCGAATCCCAGTTTCTCGAGGAAACCGGGCGCTTGGTTCTCAAGATTCTCCGCGGCGGAAAATCTCTGCCGGACAGCAAGATGAAACTCTGTCTTGAGGAACCCAACTCCCCCGATCGCGCCGCGGCCTTTGAATCCGGCTTCGTCTCTCATCTTAGACAGGCTCCGAACCTCTTGAAGAACGCCTCCGACTCAAGCAAGACAAGCATTTATCAAGGAACAGCAAATCAGTTGCTGCTCTCCGGCGAGTTTCACGAGTCCTTCTTCCTCTTCATGCTCTCGAGGGATGGCAAATACCTCCTGCCAGATTCGGTTGAACAGCGCTTGAAGAGAAGCGTGAATGTCGTCGCAAAAGTCATGAGTGCAAAGAAAATCAACGCCGATACTCCCCTCCTGATCGATTTCGTGTCCCATTATGTTCAGACATATCCCGGGGAGTCTCCCCCTATTTTGGACCGTCTCTCTGAAATGTCTGGCTGGGCCTTTTTCAAACAGCAGACTGATCGTGGACAAATGCATAACAATGTTGCGAAGAATCCAGCCGTACTGTACGAGATGGTGGGCCCTCAAATCCGCTGTGAAATTCCTTCAAAGAAGATGTGTTTTGACGTGAACACAGCCGGAATTGAAACCATAAAGCTGATCCCCGGTATTACAAGCGGCGAGGTTGAAGGCTTCATGAAGCAACGCACAAATGCCCCTTTTAAGAACGCAAAGGAATTTCGTTCGAGGTCAGGGTTCGGGAAGAGAACCATGAAGCAACTGAAGCTATGACCGGTTTCCTTGACTCACTCTACTGTTTTTTGCATATTTTTCCAGGGTTAAAGGTGATTTTCCCGAACATCCTCCATCAGAAATCAGCAACGTATGCCTTCCAAAGATTTGGTATTAGGATTAAGTATCACGGACAAATGTGTTCAGGCTGTTGAGCTTGAACACGACGGCCAATCCAATACCCTGCTTGCCCTCGACGAGTGGGAAAATCCTCTTCTCCCAAATGTGGAAAACGACGAGGAAAGCAAGCAGAAGTTTATCGAGTACCTTTCCGCATTCATCAAGGTAAACCGTATCAAGTCCCGGAGAGCCGCGGTGGCAATGGATTCTTCCCAATTGTTCATTAACAGTTTTCCCCTCGAGGACGGCGTCTCACAAGTGGACATCAACGAGCACGTGAATTGGGAACTTCGTCAATATTTTCCCAGCACGCCGCCAAAGGAATTCGTAACTGATATTCACGTCATGAACCGAAACGCACCTGAGCACTGGAACCATGCCCTGAGCGTATCAGTCAAGCGAAAGGATGCATTCGCGGTTGAAAATCTGATTGCCGGTCTCAAACTCGATCTCGCAATCATTGATGTGGATCATTTTGCCGCGGACACAGCATTAAGATACAACTACCCGGACGCTGAACGGAAATTCATTGCGCTCGTCGGGGTTAAGGAGGACCGCCTCGATGTGAGCCTGTTGAAAACAGGAGTAATGGAATCCTACACTTACTATGTTGTGCAATCGAACCAGGAGATTGTGGACCATATCACAGCACTCTCACAAAATGTTCAGGGCATTCAATCCATTACCGTGTACGGTCCCTATCTCGACAAGGACCTTCTTGTTCTCATCCGACGGAGTTCGGCGCTCCTGGTAGAAGCACTGAATCCCTTGCGGCACGTTAAGATCGCGGACTCGCTTCGCCTTGCCGATCACCTCTCCACTCCTTCATATCGCTTTGCCTCGGCAGTCGGCGTAGCTCTTCGCCGCGACTGATCATGAGGATCATCACCGGTCTCTATAAAGGGAGAGCCATCCGGACCGTTGATGATCTATCCGTTCGCCCTGCAACCGATCGCGTAAAGAAAACAATCTTCGACATGCTCGCTGTACGCCTCGACTTCGATGGCGCCACTGTACTTGATCTCTTCGCGGGCAGTGGCAGTCTCGGTTTTGAAGCGCTGAGTCGTGGAGCGGCGCGCGCGGTGTTCGTGGAAGCAAACCCGGAAGCGGCAGGCTTCATCGAAGAGAATGCACAGAATTTCGGGTGTGAGCGGTTTACGGAAATACGGGAGCGCGACGCGGTTTCATTTGTCCAGCATACAAAGGAAGCCTTCGACCTTGTTTTCGCCGATCCGCCATACAGGTTTGACCGGACGAAGGAACTTCCCGGAATGATTTTCGAGGCTGGTCTTGTGAAGAAAGGGGGACTTCTCGTGATCGAACATGACCCGAAGGTGCATTTCGAAAGCACTCGGGTTTTTGCCGCAGGTCCGGAAAAGAAATTCGGAAGAACAGTGGTTACCTTCTTTCAGCATCCACAACAAGGACTCCAATGAAATGAAGACCGTCGCCCTCTATCCCGGAACCTTCGATCCGATTACGTTCGGACACATTGACGTAATCAAGCGGGCATCGACCCTCTTTGACAAGGTGATTGTTCTGATAGCAAAAAACTCCTCGAAGACACCCCTGTTTTCCGACAAAGAAAGAGTTGCAATGATCCGCGAAGTTTTCAAAGGAGATTCTTCCGTGGAAGTGGACGGCTTTGAAGGATTGCTGGTACACTACGCGCGGAAACGAAAGGCGAAAGCGATCATCAGAGGATTGCGGGCCGTGTCGGACTTTGACTACGAGTTCCAGATGGCGTTGACGAACCGCAAAATGGAGAAGACGATTGATACAGTTTTCCTCGTGCCCGATGAGCGCTACACGTATCTCAACTCAAGTATCGTCCGCGAAATTGCCCGGCTTGGAGGCGACTTGTCAGATTTTATCCCACCGATTGTTCGCCGCCACCTGACATCAAAGCTGAAGTCGGGCCGCTGATGCGGTTGCTCTCCAGAAAAGTCCTGCAGGGAGAGGAGTCGCAAACTCTTGCACTTGCCGACAAGGCAAGACAGATGCGGGCAAAGGGCATTGATGTTATCAGTCTCACCGCCGGCGAACCTGATTTCCCCACCCCGCAACACATCAAAGAGGCCGCGATCAAAGCCATCGAGGCGAACTTTACCAAGTACACGTCCAACCAGGGAATCCCGGACCTCATTGAAGCCATCATCCGGAAGTTTTCGCTTGAGAATGACCTCCACTTCGAACCTGATCAGATCCTAGTGTCAACAGGCGCGAAGCAATCGATCTATAATGCCCTTCAAGCAATCACCAACAAGGGTGATGAAGTTGTCATTGTGAGTCCGTACTGGGTCAGCTACCCGGAGATGGTAAAACTTGTGGATGGCGTTCCTGTCATCGTGCCGGCAGGGATAAAAGAGAAATTCATCCCGGATGTACGTGCAATCCGCCGTGTGATCAACGGGAAAACGAAAGCAATCATTCTCAACTCACCTAACAACCCAAGCGGAGCAGTTTTCACCAAGAGTCTGATTGAGGAGCTCGCCGCCATAGTCAAGGAGACCGGTGTCTACGTCATCAGCGACGAGATTTACGAGAAGGTGATCTATGACGGGAGAAAGCACTACTGCCTCGGCGCAATGAAAAGCATACGCGATCAGGTGATTACTGTGAACGGTGTTTCCAAGGCCTTTTCAATGACGGGTTGGCGTATTGGATACATGGGTGGGCCGCGGGACGTCATCCTGGCGGCGGCAAAGTTTCAGAGTCAGGTAACATCCAACGCAAACTCGATTGCCCAGAGGGCCTGTGTTGCTGCTCTCACGGGATCCCTGCGGGATTTGGATTCAATGGTTGAGGAATTCCAGCGGCGGAGGGACACCGCTTGTTCAGCGCTCTCCCATATTCCACGCGTGGATGTCGTTGCTCCCGGCGGCGCATTCTACATCTTCTTTGGCATCGAAGCGTTCCTAAACAACAACCATGGAGATCGTCGGATCAGGTGTTCGGACGAACTTTCAACGTACTTGATCGAGAAACACCACGTGGGAACCGTCCCGGGATCAGCGTTCGGGGATGATTCCTGCATTAGAATTTCGTATGCTTGCTCAACGGCTGACCTTGAAAAAGGACTTCAACGAATCAAGACAGGGCTCACCGAACTGAATTCTTAAACCGTAATCTCCTTAACAACAGAACCATGCCCACATACCAATATCAGTGCAAGAACTGCGGTCATCAATTTGAGGAGCTTCAATCGTTCAAAGAGCCGGAGCTGGTTCAATGTCCCGCATGCGGACAGGACACGCTTGCGCGTGTCATCGGTTCAGGCAGCGGATTGATTTTTAAAGGAAGCGGATTCTATCTCACGGATTACAAGCAATCCGGTGAAAAGAAATCAACGGCGCCCGGAAAAATGGAAGACAAGAAACCCGAAACACCTGCCCCATCGTCCGAACCAAAGCCGGCAACCGACACACCAAAGCCGCCAACCAAAGAAAAGGACTGAGCAGAAACAAAAAAGTCCCGCTTGTTGCGGGACTTTTGCTCTGCACCACCAATACACAGAACTAGTTTTCCTTTTTCGGCTCCGACTTCATCATCTTCTTGGCGTCCATCGATTTGTCCATCTGATGCTCACTGATCGATGCAACCGCAAGGACATCGCCCTTCATTTCCCCCTTTACTTCAACCATGATGCTCTTCTCGGTCTTTGTTTTTGCAAGCATCTCCTTCGCCATCTTGTCGCCGGATTCATCGAACTTAACATACTTGCCTTCCATGAAGATACCGAACCCGCTTTCCGCACAGGCCTCTTCGAGCGCGCAATCACGCGTATGATTCATCGCTTTTTTCATTGCGGTCTCGGAGTTCTTCGCCATTCCCTTTGCACACATTGCGTCAACAATGTAGCCATGCCACATGTTTAGCGCCTTCTTTTCAACCTTTGCCGCGCCGGCCTTGGATTCGGCCTTCATGTCCTGTGCAACAGCAATGCCGGAAACGAGCATCGCGACGAGACATACTGCTGTGAGCTTTTTCATAACTAACCTCCTTGTTGTGGATTGAGAAGTGGATGTGATTCTGATATACGTAACGCAAGTAACGGTATTCGAGTTCCGCTAGTACCGGTCCAATTTGAACTTTTCTCCAAGGTACAGCTTCCTGGCCTCCGGGTCGTTCGCCAATGATTCGGCGGTTCCCGACTTCAGTATTTGCCCCTCAAAGAGCAGATACGCCCTGTCAGTTATAGACAATGTCTCATGGACGTTGTGGTCTGTGACCAGAACACCGATTCCTCGCTCTTTGAGTCCCGCCACTATCTTCATTATTTCCTCAACCGCGATCGGATCAATCCCCGCAAACGGCTCATCCAGCAGAATGAAATGCGGATCCGTCACCAGTGCGCGCGCAATCTCTGTCCGGCGCCGTTCGCCTCCTGAAAGCATGTACCCCTTGCTTTTCGCAATGTGCGTTATGCTGAAGTCTTCCATCAGCTGATCGCACCGCTGGCGCCTTTCGGCAGGGGAAAGTTTCGTCATCTGTAGGACGGCTATGATGTTCTCCTCCACCGTCATTTTCCGGAAAATGGATGCTTCTTGAGGAAGATAGCCGACACCCATCCGGGCGCGCTTGTACATTGCTTCGCGCGTTATCTCGGCTCCATCAAGGAACACTTTTCCGGCCACCGGCGTAATCATACCAACAATCATGTAGAACGTCGTTGTCTTTCCGGCTCCATTGGGTCCGAGCAGTCCCACCACTTCACCCTGATGTACTTCCACGCTCACGTCACGCACTACAGTCCGACTCTTGTATTTCTTTACAAGGTTGACCGCCTTCAGGACTTTGGGTATGCCGGTGGTTGGGTTAGTCATGTTGTTACTGTTGGGTTTTCCCAAGGGGTTTGCCGCGACGCTGGCGTGCAAAATCCGATATCTGCACGCGCGGACGCTCCTCCACCCACCGGAACCCGGCCAGCGTGAACTCGTTCTCCTTCCCCTTGAGGAGATTCTCCGGGACAAATTGTCCCTGAACTCCTCCCATCACGGTAATGGAGCTGATCTTGCCTGCCTCGAACTTCATTCTGAGTCTGTCACCGCTCGTTTTGTTAAACCCGTTCGCGGCGCTGTCTTCGTACAGGTGATAAATGCTCGTTGCCCGAATGTCCACGTCAATATGGTCCAACTGCTGGTTCAAAAAATACATCGAAAGGGTTTCGCCGGTCATCTGATCGAATCTTCCCGGGTATCGAAAGTCGCCGCGCGACATGGCAAACGCATCACCAACTACCACAACCTTGTCCAGCTTGCGCTTCTTGAGGTATACGTTGATTGAGTCCCCGGAGATTTGGGACTGGAGATACCAAACCATCGGACTGATGCGTAGCGCGATGCTGTCGCCTTGAACAAAGAAGGTCGCTTTGCCGCATACAGCGGAAAGCTCGGAACGCACAATCTGCACACTGTCAATCGCAACGACTCTCCTGTCAGGAAACTCGTATAACTCCATCACGCGCGAGCGCACGACGAACGTATCGATTCTTCCCGAGACTGTGGTGTCAAACTGAACCAACACCGGACGTTCCCACATACGGCTGTACTTCTTTATTGCCAGACTTTCAAACCGTTCTCCGCTGATCGAAATATTGTCCGCCGCGTTGAATACCGTCACGTTGTTGAATGCGAGTGTTCGCTTGTCCAATCTCATGTACACCAAAGAGTCTGCGACCAGCACAGAGCTTGTGTCCTGAACGGTGGCATTCGTGCGAAACGATGCCCGCTTAGGGTCCACGAAATACTCACCATACGCGGAAGTGACAACAACGTTACCATCCTCAAGGTAAACGCTGTCGAAGGCTTCTGCTCGACGCTCGTCTTTGTGGTAACGACCGCGCGGCGCCCGCAGACGGATGCTGTCATCCTTTACCAAGACATTGCCCAGCAAGTCAACGCGACCGGAGGAAAGATATTGAATCGCCCGATCGCAACTCACTTGAACATTTTCCTGTCTGAATCTGACATTGCCAATCAACTCGCGCGCGTTCTCACCGCTAATCACCCGACCAAGAAGACTGTCGGCATTTTCAAGGACGATCAACCGACCCGGTTGGCCCAGAAGCACGGACCAAGGAACGAACAACACGGCCAGCCATAGAAACAGCCTCATTCCTTGGTAACGGTCTGCCCGGTGACTCTGAAAATCTTGTAGTTCTCCAGGTTCTGGTCGCTTTCCATGCCGTGGCCCATGATGTGCTCGTCCGAAGAAACAATATCTACAAAAGCGTCCGTGTGGATCTTGCTGGTCTCGTTGTTCCAGAATAATCGATCTGTCTTGAGGACTGTTCCACTGTCCGAGGTTACGACAACGTTTCCGTATGCTTCAAAATCGCGTGTCCTGTCCAAGACTTTCCCTGACCGAGCTGTCAGGCGAGACGTGTGACGTTCCTGCTCGTCAAAAAAATCCACGATAACGCTGTCTTCAAGAAGCGTAAATTCCTGCGCGGCGAATACCGAAATATGGCCCGACCACAGTCTGGCCTTCGTGTGGCCCGAATCGGAGAACGTCACAAAACTCTTCCAGCTTTCCTGCGAGGGAATATCCTTCGTCGCCATTGGTGCGACGGAAGGACGGAGCTTCTCCTCACATCCCGTAAGAACTCCAAGCAGAAGAAGCACCATGCATCCCCGTTTCATCCATTCTCCTCACCACCGATGCCCAGTTTGACAAGATCGTGCAGGTGAATCACTCCGACAACAACGCGCGCATGGTCGACAACAATGATCTGCGTGATGCTGTAGGATTCCATCTCCTGCAACGCAATGACTGCCAAAGCCCCCTTGGAAATTATCTTCGGCTTCTTGTTCATTACCATTCCTGCCGATGTATTTGTCACATCCGTAGTTGTTTGCAGAAGGCGACGCAAATCACCGTCCGTGATCATACCTTCCAGCTTTCCCTGCGCATCCACGATGCAGGCACAACCCAGCCGTTTCGTGGTCATTTCCATTATCGCGTCGCGCAATGGGACGTTTGCCATCACCTTTGGGATGGCGTCGCCGGTAGCCATGATTTCATCGACACGCAGCAGAAGGCGACGCCCCAGGATGCCTCCCGGATGATAAAGGGCAAAATCCTCTTTGCTGAATTCGCGTTCCTGCAACAGCGCGATCGCCAGCGCGTCTCCGAGAACCATCGTGGTGGTTGTTGAGGACGTCGGCGCAAGATCATGGGGACACGCCTCTTCACGCACAGTGGCATTCAACGCGACGGTTGATTCCTTCGCCAGAGTGGATTGCATTTTCCCGACAAGGGAAACAATCGGAACTCCGAGTCGCTTGAACATGGGGACAAGATGCTGAAGTTCAGGTGTATCACCGCTCTTCGAAAGGCACATGACAACGTCATCACTGCGGACCATCCCGAGATCACCATGCACAGCATCAGACGGATGGAGAAACATGGCCGGCGTTCCGGTGGAGTTGAACGTTGCAACGATCTTCCGCGCAATAATTCCGGACTTCCCCACCCCGGTGACAATCACTCTTCCCCTGCACTTGTACAGCAGTTCAACAGCGCGAGCGAAGCTTTCGTCAATCCGCGATTCAAGGTCGGCCACAGCACCCGCCTCAATCTGGACGATCTCTTTTCCTCTGCGAATGACGTCCAGTTGATCCATGTTATCGGGCAAAAAATTTCTGAAAGATCGAAATCGAGCCCGTTTGCTTCGCTTGAGGAATCACGGTGTTCGTTATTGTCACCTTTGGTCGCAACTTGTTATAGACAATGAACGCGGAGCGCAAGTCATGGTCGCTGTAGTTTTCAATCTCTCTAAAGAAGCCTTTGGATTGCAACGCGATTTTAGGATCACGGATATTCTTGTGAAGCATCAACTCATTGTAGAAATTGGTGATGGGAATAAGATACAGCATTCCCGACGCAGCCTCATGAACCCAGATACGCTTGTCCGCTGATGCGATGGCAAGGGTCGCACTTTCTCCAACAAGTATCTCGCGAACGGGCGCTCCGGTTGCCGGCGACAGGTTACCCGGCGTCCATAATGAATACGTCCAGCGACGTTTTTCTTCAAAGTGTTCCGGCGCTTCATCGCCATCGGTAGAGACAATCTCGACGTCTATTTGCTTGCCGACAAATTCGCGAACCGTGATGGTAAATGCACCGCGCGTGGACTCCACTGCACCATAAGCAACAACAGAAGCCAGCGGCGATTGAGTATCCGGAGTATCCCCTGAATACCCGAGTATGAAATTTCCGTTGCCTCTCCGTCCTGAGCCAAGCACCACCATTGATTCAATGAGTTCGCGGTACGTCTTATACCCGGGGCGGTCGAATGGCAGTACAAACTCAAGGAACTCCCGCTCCTTGTTTCGCAAGCCCCGCGGGTACGTCCCATTCACTGTGTTTTTGACAATGTCCTCTTCCACCAGATCCCTCACGTTACATCAAACCTTTCACAAGAGAATCAATCGCAACGACTTGTTCGAGAAGTTGATCCAGCATGTTCAGCGGTAGCTGACTTGCCGCATCACTCATTGCGTTCCTCGGATCGGGATGCACCTCCACAAAGAGTCCGGCACATCCCACACCGACAGCAGCGCGCGCCAGCGGGAAGATGAACTCCGCCTGGCCTGAGGTCACGCCTTCCTTGTTGTTCGCTGTGGGGAGCTGGACCGAGTGCGTCGCATCGAATACAACCGGAAAGCCCAGATCATTCATCACTTTGAGACTGCGCATATCGACAACAAGATTGTGATAACCGAATGTTGTGCCGCGTTCTGTGAGAAGAACATTTCGATTTCCTGTTTCGATTACTTTATCCGCGGCGTACTTCATATCTTCAGGCGCGAGGAATTGCCCCTTCTTGATGTTGACCGCTTTTCCTGTCTTTCCGGCGGCCTGCAAAAGTTCGGTTTGGCGCGAGAGAAACGCGGGGATCTGGAGAATGTCCGCCACCTCGGCGGCAACCGACGCTTCCTGTTCCGTATGGATATCGGTGATGATGGGGAGGTCAAAGTCGCGCTTGACCTCGGCAAGAATCTTCAGGGATTCATCCATGCCGATGCCGGTGAACGACTTTCCGCTCGTCCGGTTGGCCTTCCTATACGATGACTTGAAAATGACAGGCGTACTGTGCTTGTGGCAATCAATCCTGATTTTCTCGGCAGTCTTGAGAACGAGGTCACGACTTTCAACAACACAGGGGCCGGCAAAGAGAACCAAAGGATTGCGGCCGCCTATATGTGTTCTGCCGACGAGAATCATTGCGAAACTAAATGGGGGTGGTGGGACACGAAGTCTTTCCGGATGGAATAATGAGATGTCGGAGTGAATCGCATTGAATTGACGGGCTTATGATACAAAAATCGTGTCTGACAATCAAAAGAGAATGCGGTCGGACATTGCAATAATGTTCAAGCTGTGGGGGTATCGCGATATGCCCCCACTACAATGTTGAGAATCTGTTATCTGACCTCAAAAATCTGTATCCTTTTCTGGCAATTCAATCCGCATATTGAAACAAGGAGTCGTTCCGGTCTGTGCCCACCTTTCGCGCGTACGCCAAGATAAATCTCGGACTCCGGATTCTCGGCAAGCGTTCCGACGGTTATCACTCCATTGCAACTGTCTTTCACAGGATTGATTTATACGACGAAATCACGTTTGAGCCTTCGTCTTCTCTTGAAGTGCTTTCATCTTCCGACCTTGCTCCCGGCGGAGAATCAAATCTCTGTTACAAAGCCGCCAAGGAAGTGCTTCATTTCCTTGGCTTGCAAGCGGGGGTTCGTATTCGTCTCACCAAAAACATTCCAGTGGGAGCCGGACTGGGCGGCGGAAGCTCTGACGCGGCTCTCGTGTTGAAACAGCTTCCCGCCATGTTCAGAAAAACAATCGATGATGCATTACTTTATGAGATTGCCGTGAAGCTCGGATCGGACGTCCCTTTTTTCCTCAAGGCGGGTTCAGCGGTCGGGACAGGCAGAGGTGAAATTCTCGAATATTTTTCATTGAAGATTCCGCATTTCATTCTTCTCTGTTATCCGAATATTCATGTGTCAACCGCATGGGCATATCAAAGCATCGAGCGAACGGACGAGAAGCAACCAAGAGATATCAAACAGATACTGCTGGATGGACTGAACGACCCGTCGCGATTGAAGCAGATGCAAAACGATTTTGAGCTTCCCGTGTTCAAACACTATCCCGATATCGCCTTGTTGAAACAACTCATGCTCGATAAGGGAGCGATTGTTTCAATCCTGTCGGGAAGCGGTTCCTCTGTTTTCGGTTTCTTCGATACGCTTTCAAAAGCTGAGAACGCCGCCGCGATCTGTAAGGAGAAAAGCTGGTTTGTTTCGATCACACCTCCGGGATTCTCACTCCAGTGAAATCCCTTCACTTCCGAATCATCATACTGATTCTCGCTTTTGCTGTGCAGAGTGCAGTATCGCAAGGCTCGTCGCCTGACTCAAGTACGATCTCAGTGCCTGCAGATTCAGTTAAGATTGCAGCATACGACTCTGTGAAGGTCGCGGAACATGATTCCGCAAAAATATATACGGTTCCGGCTTCTGCGGGTTCGCTCTTTGGCTCTCCCGATTCACACAGTACAATCAGCCGGGCTGAGATGAACTTGATGCATTACCGGTCGCTGTCAGGGATTTTGGAGCAATACCCCGGCGTCTTCATGCGCAATCAGTATAGTGAGGGACAGTATGACGGCATTACCATCAGGGGAAATGATTGGCGCAGTGTTGCCTTAATGATGGATGGGCGGCTTTTGAACGACCCTGCATCCGGTATTTACAATCCCTATTACTTCTCAACCGCGTATGCAGACAGAATTGAAATTGTCACCGGACCGCGTTCGTTTCTCTATGGATTGAACAGCACAGGCGGAGCCATCAATATTGTTACACCTAATCTCAGTCTCACTCGCCCCTTCTCGGTTTTGAATTACGCCGAAAGCGGATACAACTACTCGTACGCCGATGGAACATTCAGCCAGAACATTGGACGCAAATTCAACATGATGCTGGGATTCCAGCAACAGAGTACGGACGGCCGATTTGAAAACTCGGAGAGCGAGCAATGGAACGCTCGCATCAAACTGCGGTACAGCATTCTTGAGAATTTGCATGTCACGGTTTCAGAGTACTTCACACATACACAAACCGGACTCAACGGCGGCATCGATCCAACAAGTCTGGCACCTGCATTTGATCCCCGACTGGCAACGGTTGTTAATTCCGATTCCTATGAGAAAGTATCGCGACATGACGTGAACGCTTCACTGATCGGCTCGTTTTTTGATGACCCTACAAGTATTTCAACCTTTACGTTCTATTATTCACACAATTCCCGCGAATATCGCGATGAAGAGAACCGGCAAAACCCGAATGGAATCTTTATTCAGACGGACGAGATATCTTCATGGTGGGGAGCTACCCTGAAGCAAGACATCGCAACAAAAGCTCAACGACTTGGTTTGGCTGCCAACGTCGAATTTCAGAAAAAAAGCCCCTATTGGGTGGAGGTTTCCAATCTAAATCTCAGAATTCTCGAGGAGTTGATGCTGGGAAGAGTTTCCATTGGTGCTTACGCTAGGATCGATAAATACTCGAAAAGATGGTCGGATCGCTCATTCCTTGGATATGGCGGGGATATCCAGGTCGAGATTTCAAGCTTTATGAATTTCTTTAGTGGAATCTCCTCTTCCTATCGGCTGCCATCATCCCGCGAGCAAGAAATCCGAGCCCCAAATTCGTTTCCAAGAATCACAGAAGAGCACCACGTGCGCGCAGAAGCGGGGATACGAATCGCGACGGGCGGTCAATCAATCGACCTTTCGTTCTTTCATTCAACCATTGACGACCCTCTCATCATCTCGTATGATGAATCGTACAGCGGCGATCAGGAGGTCATCAACGGCTTTAGTTGCAAGCTGCTACTCCGATTCGAATGGATTGAATTTGATCTAAATGCGTTGTATTTCTATGACGGAAGCCGCAAATGGCCGCGCATTTCAGGAACGGGCGGGATATTCTACCATAACACGATCATCAATGGAAACCTCGAGCTTAAGTCGGGTTTTAGGGGGCGCTACCTCTCCTCGTACGATGGTTCTCCATTTGACGCCCAACGTTTGATATACTATAGCCCTACTAGCGAAGCCCCCATCAACAACGGCGGGTCCGTTGACTTCGAAACAACAGCCCACATCGGCGATGCATATGTCACGTTCACATGGGAGAATCTCGCCAGCACTCAGTACTTCGTAACGCCGTACTACCCGGTGCTCGACCGGGAAATCCGTTTCGGTATCTCATGGCAGTTTTTGGATTGATGTCATGATGCTTCAAGGCTCACCCAAGCAAAACCCGGTTGTAACAATCTTCGGCAGTTCACGTCCAAAACCGGGAGACCCGGAATATATTCTGGCCTATGATGTGGGAAGAGAACTGTCGATCGCCGGGTTCACGGTTTGCAACGGCGGCTACGGTGGAATCATGGAGGCCAGTGCACGCGGCGCTAAGAATGCCGGTGGCAATACTGTTGGCATCATCACCGATTTCTTTCCGCGCAAACCCAACGACTGGATTGATAGAACCCTGAGCGCGAAGACACTCATTGAACGGATGCTCGAACTCGTCCGCCAAGGCAACGCGTACGTCGTGCTCAAGGGCGGAACAGGAACACTGCTTGAACTCGCCGCGGTGTGGGAGTTCATGAACAAGGGCATCATCGAACACAAGCCCATCGTTGTTGTCGGCGATTTCTGGAATGGCGTTGTGCATACACTAAAGTCAGAACTGGCGTGGGAAGGACTTGAGGATTGCACAAGGTATGTCACAGTTGTGACATCACCGAAACAATGCGCGCACGTGCTGGCCCAAAAGCTGGGGAGGATGACAATATGAAGAAGACTGAGATTGGCCTACTCATCGATGTTATTGATCAGGCATACAACAAGAGGGCGTGGCATGGGACGAATCTGCGCGGTTCAATCCGCGGATTGAGCACTGAGCAGGCCGTGTGGCGGCCGGGTAAAGGACGGCACAATATCTGGGAGATTGCATTGCACGCGGCTTATTGGAAATACACCATCCGCAGAAGATTGCTTGGCGAGAAGCGGGGATCGTTTCCATTGAAAGGAAGCAATTTTTTTGTCAGAACATCAGCAAACGGCAGCAGCGATTGGAACAGAGATGCTCGGCTTTTGGATGATGTCCATGCAAAAATGCGTGAGGCAATTGCTTCATTGCCGGCGTCGCGGCTACACAAGAACGTACAGGGAAGCAAGTGGACGTATGCGCAACTCGTCTACGGAATTGCTTCACACGATCTTTACCACGCGGGGCAAATACAACTGCTCAAGAGACTCTTCCGACATCGTTAGGTCTTGCGCCGAACAACCTTCTCCAGTTCTTCAACTGTTTTCTCTGCCACAACATCCCAATCAAATTGCTTTGAGAACGCAGTCGCGGCCAAAGACAGTCGCTCACGAAGGGTGCCGTCCCGCAACACGGAAACGATGTTTTTCGCGAGTTGAGTAATGTCGCCGTAGAGATACAGCAGTCCGGTTTCATTGTGCTTCACGGCGTCGCGCAAACCGGGGACATCGCTTGCGATTGCAGGCGTGCCGCACGCGTTGGCTTCAAGCACCGTCAGCCCCCACCCTTCCTTTGACGACGGCATGGCCATAACCCACATGCTTTGCAGGAGTTTCGCTTTCTCGTCTTCCGTCACGAATCCCGTAAACTGAACACAATCTCTCAGTCCGAGATCTGCGGTCATTACCTCCAATCGTTCACGGTCATCACCGTTGCCGACAACTACGAGCCGCGCCTCGGGAATCTGACGCCGTACTTCAACAAGCGCGCGAAGAAGATGATCTACACTCTTGTATTTCTTCAGTCGGCCAAAATATCCGATAAGAGGACTAGGGCTCTTCTCACCACCTGATTGAAACCGGCGATGATCAACGCAGTTGTAAAGAATCGGCAGGTCTTTTTCGTCATAGCCGCGTTTGATGAATTCCTGTTGCGTACTCGGCGAGACCACCATGAATGGAACCCGTTTCCTTTTGTAGAACCACAATGCAACCCGTTCCATCCAATACACATAGGATGCAACGGCGACATTTGTCTCAAGGAAGATACTCTTGTCGAAAAGATGGTGCGCTATGCCAACGAGGGGTTTTCGAACGAAAAGTGGGGTGAAAAAGGGGATCTTGTTCAGGTCGTCAATGACAACGTCGAATGACCCGGTCCTGGAAAGGGAGCGATAGAGAGATGGAACCTGGAAATTAAACAACTGGCGTCCACCGTGGCGATGGACGCGAATGCCGTCAATCATTTCTTCTGAAGGGGCACCGGAGAAAGAGGAACACAAGAGTGTAACCTCATGTCCGAGCCGCGCAACACGCGAAAAGATTTCGTGAAGATGAACCTCCGCTCCGCCGCCGAGCGGATTCTTGATATCCTGCCAGTTGATGACGAGAATCTTCATCAGGGCGGACCGGTACCCGCTACGACGCGCTGTCCGTTTCTGCTTCGCTGTTGCTTGTTTGTTCCTTGATCTGTGCCTCAAGCATTCCAATGCGCTGTTTCAGGTTGGCGTCATTCGGATACTGGGTGGCAAGATCTTCCAATAGCTGAAGGGCATCCTTTGGTCTCTTCTGCCGTTCGTAAATATCCAGAAGCACGCGGTATGGATTGTAATACGAACCCATGTTGACTTGGCGCGTTTCAATCAGCTTCTTTGCCTCTGGCTCGATTTCGGCGGCCATCTCGTTGAACTTGTCTTCCTTGCCGAGACGATAGTAGAACGCCGCAATATCCGACTCCAACTCCCAGCCCATCGGGATTTTTTTACGCGGTATCACGGTATCCATCCTGTCAAGGCAGACAAGGGCTTTGTCATTTTCCCGGCTGACATTGCTGTAGTTCAACGCAAGCCGGATGAATGCAGAGCGATAGTTAATCATCAGCTTCGATTGGTTCTCATCGAGATAGACATCCGGGCTTGCCACATTTCGGAATTTGTATCCGTATTGCGGCGCAGTGGAGAATCCTTGCGGTTCGTCAAACAGATTCTTATGCACGATTGCGGGATCCATCCCACGGTCGCCCTCGGGAGCTTTGCGCGGCTCGAGCCGCCATGCGAGTCCGTGAAACCAAAGGTACGGATCGAAGCCGATCTTGCTGTCCGGAGCGACTGTCACCGCAAAATACACAGGCCGCTGCCACTGGTTCGTGTGGATAATATCGCGCACCATGATGTCCTGCACCTTGATCGCCTTCACGTTTCCAACCTGGAAGGTGTTGTTCATGGTGTAACTGATCTTCCCGGCATTGATGAGGGCGGTATCGGTTACGCCATAATGCTCAAACACTTCGCGCGGAACCGGCAGGGACAGTGTACGCGGTTCCCATTCTACCGGTGAAATGCGTTCGATCTGCGCATCGGAGAGACTGATGGGAACGGGCTTCGCTTCCGGATAATAGCTCGAATCCCTCATCTGCTTGATATACCACGGCGTGTTGACAAGACTCAGGTTTACAATGCGAACGTCACGCCGAACGCCCTCCACATCCTGAAGGTACCACAATGGGAACGTATCGTTGTCGCCATTTGTAAACAGGATAGCATCCTTCTCGCACGTTTGCAGGATGTTGTAGGAATAGTCCCACGCAACATAATTCCCCGACCTGTCATGAGACTCCCAATTCACGCGAAGCATGTTCACAGGAACGACGATCGTACTAACTGCCAGAACTCCGACGCCTGCAAGTCTTGATGTCGAAGGCGAAGCAACTCCCTGCTTCACTGCGTCCATCATGGCGGCGATTCCCACCGCAATCCATGTCGAGAACACAAGGAACGCGCCGATATAAAAATAGTCACGTTCACGCGGCTGAGGGTCCTGCTGACGTTGATAGAGCGCGAGGACCGGACCCATAATCAAGAACATCACAAGAAGAACAAATGCCATCTGCCTGTCGCGCTTGAAATGCTGCCACATCCCAAAGAGTCCGATAAATAATGGAATACAGAAAAGTGAGTCTTTGAGGTCGCCAGCTGTCGGCATAGTATCAAACACCGCGTCAGTGATTGTATTTACAGCGCCGTTGAACGGACTCATGTTTGAGCGCGCGTCCTGCCAATCGCCTTCCGATCCCGCGTAATTCCAGAGCAAGTAGCGCGTAAACATGTGGTGCAGTTGGTATCGCCAGAGAAAATCCATCTCGCCGGCATAGTTCGTATAGATGCCCTGGTGCTGAGGTTCCTGACTGTAGCGGCGCGGCCAATGAGCGGCATCCCCATACTGTTCACGGCTTAAGTATGACGTGAGTCGGGCAAGGTTGCTCGGGTCGTTCTCATTCATCGGAGGATTCATATTCGCGCGGATAAGAACGGTGGTGTATGTCGTGTATCCGAAGAAAATGAGCCCCATGGACAGCAACGCGATATGGAGCATCTTCTGTTTCTTCTGATACGACGTGTACGCCCCGTACATCACCAGCACGATGATAATCCACGGAACATACGCGATGAAATCGTTTTTGGTTCCATTCCAGTCTCCATCCATCATCCCGGGAAGAACCGTAACGATGCCGGGATATACCACAAGAAATGTGACGACTGCTATGGCCCAAAGTTTTACAAAAGAATTGAAGCTGAATTCATATCGCTTGAAATAAATGATAAGCATGATGGGAAAAATCGTGAGCAACGCCAGCAAGTGAACGCCAAGCGACAACCCGATAAGGTATGCAATCAGCACAATGTATTTCTCATTGCCGACCCTCTCGGAGCGCTCCAGCCATCGCAGGGCAAGCCACATGACCGCCGTGAGGAACAACATGCTCATCCCGTAGACTTCCGATTCAATCGAGTTGTTCCAGTTTGTATTGCAGAACGCAAGCGAAAGTGCGCCGATCGCGGACGACCCATACACGGCGAGCTTATCAAGGAAGGTGGATGTATTCTCGTGGAAATTTTTGATAAAACGGACCATCACAAGGTAGCCGAACAGGATACTTGCCGCGGAGGAGAACGCTGTGAAAGCATGTGCCCTCATGGCAACATCCGAAACAAACGGGAACATGATTGCAATGCGTGTCAAAAGCAGGAACAACGGCGATCCGGGAGGATGAGGAACCTGAAGCATATTTGCCGCGGCGATGAATTCGCCCACGTCCCAAAACACAACGGTCGGCGCGATGGTCAGCAGGTACACCAGAAAGGACGAAACAAACACGAATCCTGCGGTGACGCGATGAATCATGGTATCAGACATAACTTCCTCATTCTCGTGGGATAGCAATTGCCAGAAGTGATGGAAAAAGTGCTCCAAATATAGAGCAAAATGGGGTGAGGTGCAAGAAATGACCGGTTGACAGGAATGAACTTACACTGTTTTCGACTGAATTGAAGAAAGACGAACACAGATTTCATCACAAACCACATATCCTTTTGCGGTGAGACGGAGAGATTCATGCTCAAACACTGCAAGTTGTTCCTTCACAAGTTGACGCACAACCTGATCGTCCGTGGAAAGCGTGAAGCCCGGGAATTCAGTTTTGAGCGTCCGAAGATTGAGCCCGTCACTGCGCAGACCGAGGAACACGCGTTCCATTTGAAGATTCTCACGGGTAAGGGCTTCCGAAGAGATGAGCGGCTTTTCATTGCGCTGCAATCGATCGCAATAGTGGGAAAGGTTGGCCATATTCCACCATCGCGTCGGGACGCCGTTCACATTCCAAAACGAATGAGCGGACGGGCCAAAGCCCAGATACGAACCATGATGCCAATAGTTGTCATTGTGCCGCGAACGGAATCCGGGTTTGGCGTAATTCGAAACCTCATAGTGCTCATAGCCCGCGCGTTCAAGAAACCCCATGGTCATTTCGTAGAGAGCAGCCTCTTCGTTGTCCGGTGTCGGAACAACCTCCTGATGTTGAACGAGCCGGGCCAGCGGTGTTCCTTCTTCAACGATCAACCCGTACGCCGAAATATGCGGAGGACCTAACGCAGCGGCCCGAGCCAGATTTTGCATCCACCGTTCGCTCGTTTGATTCGGCAAAGCGTACATCAAATCAACACTGAAATTCTCAAACCCTGATGCCTTTACGGCTTCAATGCATCTGATCGCTTCATCCGCCGTGTGAATGCGGGAAAGGAACCTGAGATCGTCGTCATGGAAAGACTGAACCCCCATGCTGATGCGATTAACACCAAGATTCCTGTACGCCCGAAGCTTTTCAGGCGACATCGTGCCGGGATTGATCTCCGTGGTTATTTCCGCTTCCGGAGAAAGCGTAAACGCTTTCGCAAGGTGATTCTGTATTGATTCAAGCTGGGCGGGAGTGAGCAAGGAAGGAGTGCCGCCGCCAAAAAACACAGTGTCGAAAACGACTGACTCGCCTGTGCTCGCGTAGATGTCGATCTCGTTGTGAAGAGCGCGAAGGAAATCGTCCATCGGTGACACGGTCTCGATGGAATAGAAGTCGCAGTACACACACTTCTTTTCACAGAATGGAATGTGTATGTAGAGCGACGGCATTTTGGTGGTTAGCGAATAATACTTCCGATACGGCCGAACTGAATGGATGCCAGTTTATCGAATATTCTGAAGAGCGGAATGTTCGGATCCCAAGACCAATACACTATCATTGGTGTGCCGATGATATTCTCTTCAGGAATGAACCCCCAGAACCGGCTGTCCAGACTATTGTCCCTGTTGTCACCCATGCCGAAGATGTAGTTGGATTTTACCGTGTACGTATTCGTTACAACTCCATCGATGGTGGTTTCCCCTTTGCGATTGAGAGCCGCTGTGTGTCCCTCGCGACCGATGAACACTCTCCACCGCTCGAAATTCTCCCGGGAGAGTTGGATGACGTCGTCTTTCGACGGAACGACAACAGGACCCCAGTTATCGTCATTGAATGGAGCGCCTTTGGGAAAGATCCCCGGCCTTGGAAACCCGGGTGGCTGGGTGTTCGAGCTGTTGAATTTCATGTTGCGCGGAATCGGTGCCTTTTCGCTATTCACAAACACCACACGGTTTCTTATTTCGATCGTGTCGCCACTCAAGGCCAATGCCCGTTTCAGGTAAAACAGAAAATCAGGCGATTGAACTTCGTCGAGCTGGCCAGGGAACTCAAACACGATGACGTCACCGCGTTCAACGTCCCGGATTTCCGGAACGCGAAACCATGGCAAACGAATATTGGTAAAGGGAATCACCCTTGGTGTGCTACCGCCATACAAAAACTTGTTGACGAAAAGGAAGTCTCCGGCCATGATCTCGTTCTCCATCGATCCTGTCGGCACCTCGAAGGAAGCAAGGACAAAACTATTGAGAAAAAGGAATGACACCAGAACAAAACCGGTATCTTTCAAAAAGTCCTTAATGCTTGTCTTCTTTGAATTCTTCACCTGTGTGCTTCCAGCCATACATTCTCCTATTCATCTTCCATTGATAACACAGCGAGGAACGCCTCCTGTGGTATTTCAACCCTGCCCACCTGCTTCATACGGCGTTTGCCCTCTTTCTGTTTCTCGAGCAGTTTCCGCTTTCGGGTAATATCGCCGCCGTAGCATTTGGCAAGAACATTTTTTCTCATTGCGGAAATCGTTTCGCGCGAAACAATCTTACTGCCGATGGCCGCTTGAATCGCCACCTCAAACATTTGTCGCGGAATCAGCTTCCGGAGTTTGACGCAAAGCTTCTTCCCCCACTCATGGGCCTTTTCGCGATGCACAATCGTCGAAAATGCATCAACGGATTCGCCGTTTAAAAGGATATCCAACTTCACCAGATCGGACTCGCGGAAATCAAGAAACTCATAATCAAAGGATGCATACCCGCGGCTTGTCGACTTCAGCTTGTCGTAAAAATCAAAGATGATTTCCGAAAGCGGCATCTCGTAATGCAAATCCACGCGCGTCGGATCGAGATACGTTGTGTTTTTGTAAACGCCCCTGCGATCCATGCAGAGTTTCATAATGTTGCCGACATACTCCGTCGGAACAATGATCTGGGCCTTGATGAAGGGCTCTTCCACCTTTTCAATTTCACCCAGCGGCGGCATGAACGACGGATTGTCGACAAGGACAACGTCACCGTCTTGTTTAGTCACCCTGTACTCAACATTGGGAACAGTGTTAATGATGTTTTGATTGTATTCCCGCTCAAGGCGTTCCTGAACGATTTCCATGTGAAGCAAACCGAGAAAGCCGCAGCGAAAACCAAAACCAAGCGCGGTTGAAGTCTCGGGTTCATACACAAGAGCGGAATCGTTCAGACGAAGTTTGTCAATCGAGGTGCGAAGGTCTTCAAAGTCCTCAGCGTTGGTCGGGTAGACGCCGCTGAACACCATCGGCTTGACGTCTTTGTAGCCCGGAAGTGGAGCCGGTGCAGGATGATCCGCATCGGTTACAGTGTCGCCTACTTTTGTGTCGTGGACATCCTTGATACCTGCGATAAGGTAGCCAACATCGCCGGCGGTCAATTCGCCGGTACGCGTCTTTTTCATTTCAAGGTGTCCGACTTCCTCCGCCTCGAACGTCTTTCCGTTGTGGAAGAATTTCACCGTCGTGTGTTCTTTGAGCGTTCCTTGGAACACTCTCACGTAAACAATCGAGCCGCGATAGATATCAAACACAGAGTCGAATATCAACGCCTGAAGCGGAGCGGCAGCATCTCCTTGTGGCGGCTTAATGCGCTGAACAACAGCTTCAAGAATTTTGTCGATGCCAATATCAGATTTCGCGCTCGCCATGATGATCTCTTCATCTTTACAGCCAATCAGATCCTTGATCTGCTGTTTGACATTGTCAATCATCGCGCTTGGAAGATCAATCTTGTTAATTACGGGAATGATTTCCAATCCCGCATCAATAGCCAGGTACAAATTGCTGATGGTTTGTGCTTCAACTCCTTGTGAGGCATCAACAACGAGAATGGCGCCCTCACAAGCGGCGAGTGAGCGGGAAACTTCGTATGAAAAATCCACATGACCCGGCGTATCGATGAGATTCAGTACGTAGTCCATCTTGTCCTGGGCCCGATACTTCATCTGAATTGCATGAAGCTTGATGGTAATCCCGCGTTCCTGCTCCAGATCCATATCATCGAGGACCTGGTTAAATTTCATCTCACGGGCAGTAATCGTTCCGGTAAGTTCCAGCAACCGGTCGGCAATGGTGGATTTGCCGTGGTCAATGTGGGCAATAATGCAGAAGTTACGAATGTACTGCATGAACTGAAGGGGGTACCGGCTTTATTCATAGAAAAGTCCGTTGCCGGCAACCGGAACGGACTCGGATTCGCATTAAATATAGTCTATTGAGGAAAAACTTGCAATGAGAGAGAGGCGTTATTCAATCACCGAGTGATACTGAATGGCTTGCAGGACTTCGGCTTCGTTCTCCGGGTATCGTGAATAAGACTTCAAGAAATCGACTGAACCGACTATACCTAAAGACAAAAATCTAATGTTTCGATTCTGCCAATTTCTTACGACTGAGTTTTCCTACTTTTGTTTCTGGGAGATCGCTCGCTATTCTCTCAAAAATGTCTTCCCTCCCATTTTCAAAAATGAAGCGAGCGTATACCATACACTCCTTTATGGCTTGATCGTGCAGCTGAGACTAGTTTCGCGATCATTGTCTTACTTTGCTGCCATACCTGATTCAAAAGAACTTGTCGGTGACTATTTCAACGACGAATAATACTGAACCGCTTGAAGGACTTCCGGTTCGTCCTCCGGGTATCGTGAATAGGACTTCAAGAAATCAAAGTCGGTCTCTGGATTCACAACGTAGACGACGTCATTCCTCGACGCAGCACTGCCAATGGCGCAACCAACAAACGTCCCAATCGCAGCACCTGCAACGTATGGAAGAACTACTCCACCGGGGTTCAATACATATCCTATCCCCGTTGATTCGTCTTCGTTCAGGATAGAAGCCGTTGCAAGAATCCCTCCTACCATCCCCACGACACCTCCAAGGAATGTGTATGATGTACCCGCACGCCTCACAGTTTTGATATCTTCAAATCTCAGGATAGCAATGCGCGTTTGATCTTCAGGATTGACTTGGTATTCCGAATAGGGTTTGATCGCAACAACAAGCGCATCTTCTCGAACAGAAAGGAGCTCACCCTTTGTTATCTTTCCCTCAGTCGTTGTTACTCTGATTTTTGATCCTGCCGCTAAGGCACTTCCATGAATCATAAACAAGACAACAAGCATCAACCGGCTTCTCATTCATCCTCCTCCATTTTTTACTGAAGAGATTGGGGTCTGACAGCTACTTCAGCGACGAATAATACTGAACCGCTTGAAGGACTCCCGGTTCACCTTCGGGGTAGCGTGAGTGGGACTTCAACTTTGCAAAGTCAAAACGGGGTTCAACAATTGTTCTTGTTGAAGGCGATGAAGAAAGTTCTCCGACCGCAAAGCCCAGAATTGTCCCACCCAATATGACCATCGAGCCTACTACGAGGTCGATTGGATTCGTTTGTTCTTGAGAACTCAGGAGTACACCCGTTATCGCAAGTCCTCCAAGAAACCCAGCACCGGTCCCGACCAAGGTGTACGAGGACGCCGGAGTTTCGACAACCCTGACATCTTCAAACTTGAGGACAGCAATCCGGGACTGATCCTCCGGCTTTACTGTATACTCGGTATAGTCCTTCATTGCGATCACAAGGGCGTCTTCGCGAACCGACAACAATTCTCCTTTAACGATTGCATCGTTCATGAGCTCAACTGCAATTTTGGATCCGCCAGCTTGCAAGGGTGAGGAAAAAGTGAGGATTGCCAAAACCACAACGATCCACTTCATGCGATCTCCTGCGATTTGGTACTACATAGTTAAGATAACATCGGTGTTCGGCAAATGCCAACCAATAACTTGAAACTCGAACCCCGTCTGCCTATCTTGAAAAACGAATGACGGCAACACTTGACAACACAACGACTTCCCTTCCCTGGCTGGATTCCCTTCTTCAGCAAATAGCAGGAACCCGTGTAACCCGACCAATTGCTGTTTTTGATTGCGACGGTACAATTATCAAAGGTGATATCGGGGAAGCTATGTTCTTCAACCAGTTTGAACAGGGTTTGTTCCGGGTTTCACCCGCCGATGTGTGGCCGGATTACCCCGAGAAAAATACGCTTGATCGGCTTTTCCGCGAAATGAAATCGCGAGATGCTCAAGCCGCCATTGAGTTTGCGAAGCTGTTGCTCGACTGGTACTTCGGTCAGCTCAAACAGGGGAAAACAGCAAAAGCGTGTTCAGATATTGTCCGATTGCTTTCAGGGTTTTCGGTTGAGGAAGTGCGAACCCATGCGCGGGAGACTCTCAATGTCGATCTTCACTCACCGGTTGCTCACCGAAGTCTCGGCGGTTACTCATTGCCCAAGGGAATCCGATACATCCGCGAAACTGTTGATATCCTGCGACGACTTGTTGACTCGAACTTCGAACTCTGGGTTATTTCCGGAAGTAATCGGTGGGCTGTTGAAGCAGTGTTCTCACCATTCGGTGTTCCTACAGACCGCATCATTGGAATTGAAGCAATCGAGACTGGCGGCATCCTTACTAGCGAAATCAGAGAACCGGTTCCGGTGCTGCAGGGCAAAGTAGAAATCCTCAGGAAGTTACTCCCGAACAGACCCGAAATTGTCCTGAGTGATTCCCTGCGATACGATCTTCCCCTGCTTGAAGAAGCCTCGCATGTAAGAGTCCATGTGCTTTCCAATCCCCATGACAACAGGAACAACGTCGATACTCAAATTGCCCCATGGGTTCAGCTCAAGGAAATCTCATACATCAACGGAACACATCCATGGCAGATGTAGCCGTTACAGTGATTGGCGGGGGTGTTGTTGGCTTGGCAATCGCAGCCGAGCTTTCGAAGCACTACTCTCCGTTGTTCCTCCTGGAACGTTATCCTAAATACGGACAGGAAACCTCAAGCCGTAACAGTGAAGTAATTCACGCGGGATTGTACTATCCGCACGGGTCGCTGAAAGCAAAGTTGTGTGTTGAGGGAAGGATTCTGCTTTATGAGTTGTGTGAGAAACACGGGATTCCGCACAGCCGTATCACAAAGATTATCACCGCGGCCCAACAATCTGAAGTTGAGAGTCTTGAACGATTGTATCACCATGGACTCAACAATGGCGTCGAACTCCGGATGATGACAACCGATGAAGTCCACGCGCTGGAGCCGCACATCGCATCGGTGGCAGGGATTTTTTCCCCAACTACCGGCATCATCAGCGCGCATGGATTGATGGATTACTATGCCCACGCGGCAAAGGCAAACGGAGCGGAAATCCAAACTCATTGCGAAGTGATCGGAATCGAAAGGCGCCAGTCCGACTACACCATTAGCATCAAGGAAGGATCAACCACTTCGAGCTTCACTTCCGAGCGCGTTGTGAACGCGGCCGGACTGGAAAGCGATACCATGTGTTCGCTCGCGGGCATCGATGTTGATGAAGCCGGATACCGACTTCACTATTGCAAGGGAAGCTACTTTGCACTCTCGGGTACGATGAGCAAGTTGGTAAAGCGATTGGTGTATCCCGTGCCGCCAAAAGAATCACTCGGCGTTCACGCGCTCGTAGACTTGAGCGGGCGGGTGAAATTCGGACCCGATGTCGAATACCTTCCTGAACGAAAACTTGATTACACCGTTGCGGACGAAAAACGCCATGCGTTCGCAGCGTCCGTCAGAAGAATTATGCCGATGGTGAAAGACGAAGACCTAACTCCTGACATGAGCGGTATCAGAGCAAAACTTCAGGCCAAAGGCGCCTCCGTTCACGATTTCGTCATCACGCATGAAAAGGAACGCGGGCTGAACGGATTCTACAACCTTGTCGGCATCGAATCGCCGGGACTCACCTCATCACCGGCAATCGCCCGGTACATTCTTGAACTGATGAAAGACTGATTCTCCTCTTACCGCCGGGGGTACAAAAACGAAAAAGGGTAGGCTCCCTCAAACCTACCCCATTCCGCTTGTGTTACTGATGAGCTCTACGGCACCAGTAACATGTTCCCGATTTCTATAAGTCCTGTGTTACCTTTTCTGCTTTGATAAAAGCGTTCGATCAATTCAAATGTGTGGAGGAATCCACACTTGCAATACTATTTCGTCTTTTTTGAGTTCTGAACCTGACTATTGAGAAAGGAAGTAGGTACAGCCGTCAGGTCTTTTCAGGATTGAAAACTGTATGCAAGATAATAGAAGGCAACCGCCGGCGCTGTGACCGCCGGCAACAAGCTCATTTTCTCTCGAAAAAGCCCGTCAATGAAGTCTCTGCAATCACTTTCCCTTCGATGGCGTTCTCAAATTCCCGCAAACTGATATGCACACCAAGAATCAGTGATTCCACATTCAATGCAAACAGAGTCGCCACATAGGGATGCTTCCCGGAGCCCTTCGGCGGAGCCGGACCCCCATAACCCAACTCGTTGTAGGACGTCATGAGCTCCTTTGCGCCTGAAGGCAAGCTACCCGTACGGGAGGCACCTTCAACAATTTTTCTTTCGCGAAATTGCATGTTGATGAGCATCCAATGAACCCAGTTGCGCGCAACCGGATGCGGATCGACAACCGTAAGGGCAAACGATTTTGTCTGCAGCGGAGGATTACTCCACGAAAATGCCGGAGAGATATTCTTGCCGCCGACAACGCTGCGATGGGCATACTTAAGCGGGATGTCCTGCTGGTCCTGATACGACGATGAGGTTAATGTAAACACGCTACTCCTTTGAAAGGCTACACGATGCCAATTCCCAGTCCGATGGCAATAACGAAAAGGAGAACGGCAACGATACGCTGGATGGATTGCATTGTTACCCCCTCCGAAACCTTGCGGGCAAGGAGCACACCGCCGATGGCGCTCAGCGACGCGACAACTACAAGCAAGACGTTCTCTTGAATACCGGCTGAAACAAAATGCCGTCCATACACAGTAACACGCGTTGCATCAACGAAACAAGCGACCACGACCCCCGTTCCAATGAACACTTCTTTCGACAGATTTAGATGAAGCAGGAACACACTTCGCAATGCGCCCTGATGTCCCGACAATCCACCGAAGAAGCCGCTGAGCAACCCACCCAGCGGAAGCCATCTCGATTCAAGTTGCACAGATTTGTTTGCGGGCAGAGACTCAAAAAAGGCAAACGACATAATCAAAACAGCCATGAGAATCTTCAAAGGCGTGACCGTTGCATGTCGATTGAGAAACTCGTAGGAGAACAACGGCTCGCTCTGCGAAATCGAAAGCAGAACCCACGCGCCGGCAAACGATGCGAGGACAGCAGGCACGCCGAACTTCACAACAATAGCCGGGTCCGCCTTTCTCACGAATAAAGTGAGCTTGAAGAGATTGTTCACAAAGTGGACAACGGCAGTCATACCGACGGCAAGATCAGGAGGAAAAAAAAGGAGAAACGCCGGAAGCAACAGGGTGCCAAGCCCAAACCCGGAGAACAATGTGAGTCCGGAAGCAACGAGCGCGACTCCGCAAACAACAAGGTAATCCATCCTTTAGCCGGTAGCTTTAACGAGCCAACGCACCAAAGGCATTGTATCTGTGAAAACGCTTGCGACAAGATTCACAAAGGAAGGCTTCAGGCAGATCGACTCATCATCAAACTCTTTTCCAACAAAAAACTGCTTGTGCTTCAGGTGTTCGATCATGGGATGATCCTTCGGACATCCCAAGGGCGCCTTCAGAAGCTTTTCACCTTGAATCGTTCCGAATTCTTTCTTGAATCTTCTCGCCCGCACAATTCCTAAGAACTCATCCGGATGGTCGACGATCGATTTGCGGATCGCCTTCAATTGATCGCCGTACGGCATATAAAGCCCGCCCCCGATGAAGATGCTGCCGGGTTCAATCCCGACATACAGTCCCGGCGTCTCAGTAACACCTTTTGAGGACCGTTTCAATTCAAAGCTTGCCGCAATGTTCGTTTTGTAGGGAGCTTTGTTCTTGCTGAACCGGACATCGCGATGGATTCTGAAAATGGATTTCCTCGGATGGAACTCGAAATCCGATGCGACGCCGGACATGCGTTCCGCGAGGGAGGCGATCAGGCATTGCATCGGAAATCGTACTGTTTCTTCGTATTCCGCTTTGTGCTCATGAAACCAGGGACGGTTGTTGTTCTTTTTCAGCTTGCTCAGAAACTTCATCCCGTCGCGTGGAAACCCAGCAAAGGGCGGGAAGATATTCTCATCGAGTTTGGTTGCCATGGCTACAGAAAGACCTATCGCTTGTACTTCAGTGCTTCAGGAATGTACGCCTTGATATCCTGAATCCGGGTTTGGTCAGAAGGATGCGTGCTTATGAACTCCGGCGGCGCGCTTCCCCCTTTTCCTGCCGCCATTCGTTCCCAGAATCCCACCGCAACGTTCGGATCATATCCCGCCATCGTCATAAAAACCAACCCAAGCTTGTCGGCTTCGCTCTCATGTTCACGACTGAAGGGCAGAAGCGCTCCGTATTGCGCCCCCACGTTGAATGCCGTCATCCAGAGTTCGCGTGTTTGTTGTGAATTGTTTTGCAATGTGACATCTAACGCGGTTCCCGCCGCCTGCGCAGCAATCTCATGGCTCATCCGTTCCGCCCCGTGTTCAGCAATGGCATGCGCAACCTCGTGCCCCATCACTACCGCAAGCCCGGGCTCGTCCTTCGTTATCGGCAGGATGCCCGTGTACACAACAACCTTGCCGCCCGGCATACACCACGCATTCACATCCTTGCTCTCCACGAGGTTGAACTCCCATCTGTAATCCGCGAGCTGGTCCAGCATGTTGCTTTCCTGATAGTAGCGCTCGACCGCTTTTTGGATATTTGTCCCCACCTTCCTCACCAACGACGTACTCACGCTGTCTGCACTCAACTTATTCTCTTTCAAGAACTGAGAGTACTGCTGATAACTGGTTGAAAGTAGCGTCGAAGAAGAAACCAGACTCAACTGGCTTCTTCCCGTAATAGGGACAGTGCGGCATGAAGAAAGAAGAACGCTGACAACCAACGAGACGAGAAGTATCTTTTTCATGGCTTGATGATCCCTTCAGGCCGAGGCCGCTTTCTTGCCTTTGATCATTCGATAAATCCACAGAATCAAGATTGCACCCAGGGTCGAGGCGATGAACTGGGCACCCTCACCTTCCTGATACCAGCCAATCATCCGTCCGAGGAATGTTGCAACGACGGAACCGCCGATTCCCAACAGCGTGGTCATAACAAAACCACCGCCATCCTTTTCGGGCATGATAAACTTTGCAAGCGCGCCAACAATTGCTCCGATGATGATGGTCCAAATGATACCCATTGCGATACTCCTTTCATGATGGTTGTGGATGATGGCGTCTGCCGAACAGCAGCTTGCCTGCAACGCGGTAGACAAAAACGCACAGAAGAATCAAAACAACAAGGGTAAACAAAGGCATGATAAGCGCGAGCACGGATGTCAATGCAGAGCTGATTAACTCAAATGTGGCAACAACAGGATTTCCCAACCCCAGGGTCGTAACAGTTGATTTAAGCCGAAGAAGACTTGTAGCCCCCTGGATCAATCCTGCCGCGCCGCCTCCCCCAATCAAGGCGAGAGACCATTTCATGACCGGGTCCATTTCTCCAAAAACTGAGAAGCTCGTAATGACGCCGGCAACAACTGCGACAGGCGTCGCAATTGTATCCATCGCGTTATCAAACCACGGAATGTAATAAGCCGCGACCTCGAAAACGGTTGCAGTCCCAAAAGCAATAACGGCGGGAAGTGTCCCAATCCATTCAAAACCACCGGAGAGGGTTATCCAATTCGCGTAGGAGGCAAGACTTAACGCCAGCAGGGGAACAAAGATTCTGAATCCACATGCGGCGCTGAGTCCGATGCCAAGCGCTATGGAGAGAAAGGTATCCAAGTATTCAGACTTGCACCTTGACCTTCAAAACCATCTTGGTCAATGGATCCTTCGAGGTCATCGGAGCGTGGGCATCCTCAGGGAAGAACACGCCGAACATTCCCGGTTGAAGGGTCACGACGACGTCCGATTCATCCTCGTAGAGAACATAATCATTTTCTTCGTCGTATGCTTTGATATTCCGCTTACAACTTGCAAGCGATTTCCAACCAATATCAAAACTTCCGGCAAGGGCGATCTGAATATCAATGTACCTACGGTGCGCCTCAAGCTTGGGTGGTTTTTCCGGTTCACCGTCCGTGCGGGAAACGATTGCGTAGAGGTCTCTTCCCTTGAGTTCCGTTGTGCCGGAAGCAGGATCGGGTTTCATCGTGATAAACTCAAACGCACGCTGAAACAGAGGGTGCGCCGTAAAATACTTTTGCGCGTTGTCCAGGGTATCGATGATCATACTTCATCTCAATGTAATTTTTTCTGAGATATCCTTGGGATGAGTGGACAGCGCCCACCTCCACTTACCAAACCCACTATGCGCGTTCACAGCTCTGACCCATTCATCAAGAAACTCTCTCTTCGTCCTGTCTTTCTGTGAATCCTGTCCTTTGGTCTCAAGAATCAGATGGGAACCATTGGCTAATCTGATGAGAAAATCAGGTCGGTACTTGTGAATGACACCCTCAAACATATAGGCGATCTCGAACCCTAGATGATCATTCTTCACCCATGCCTCTACGTTTGGATTGCGATCCAGTTCAAACGACTCCGAGGCCTCCCATCGACTATCAAATGGGGTGAAGTTGATATGGGACTTTGTGCTTAGTTCGCAGGGTTTGCCCGTATACCAAGTTCGCATGTGCCCCGTTGATCTAATTGGATAGTCTGAATCGAAGACCGGAACGATAGATTCCGTGTTTTCAAAGCGTATGCCCTCCCACACATGCTGAACGACTTTCTTCATGTTCAGCGTAAGCACGATGCGTCTTCGCAGGTCATCTTCATTGAATAGCGGGGGCGTGATTTGAATCTTGTCTGATCTGATGTACTGTTCAACGATCTTGATGACTTGAGCCAACAGATATTCCTTCGTTCCCTTCCATGTCGGCTTCATGAGATCAAAGACTTCGCTCGCCGTCTCAAAAATGATCTTTTGAGTCCTGAACTTTCGCCCAAGTTCTTCCAGCTTGATCGTTGCAATTTTGGAAGCATCCGGTTTGCCTTCGACAACAGGAGCAAGATCGGCTAACGTTGCAGTATTGTATGCATCTATTTCAAGGACGGGAACACTCTGAAGGTTGATCTCCAGTGTCGGCGTATACACATGGTCAATGCGAATGATGTTCGGCCAGCTTATTTCAAAACGCTGTTTCTTCGAGTCGGGCTCAATGGGCGTCCTGGGTTTGGGCGGTCTCGGGACAACTTCACCTGTGTCTTCGTGAGGAAGGAATGTGAATGGTACCCCAAAGATGTTAACATACTCGGATTCGAAAAGCCCGGTCTCCTCATCAACTTCATACGATGTGCGGCGGAGTCCTCTCCCGACAACCTGCTCACACAAAAGTTGACTCGTAAATGCCCTCAGGCCCATGATATGCGTTACCGTCTTTGCGTCCCATCCTTCCGAAAGCATGCCGACGGAGATAACGCTTTGGATTTTCTCACCAAGTGCTCCCCTTCTACCCACAGTATCAACTATTTTTCGAAGGTGTTCCGCTTGTTCTTTCTTTGTGAGCTTCCTGACCGGTTCACCGTTCGATTCGTCCGGTTCTTCCGGGGCATCGACTTCAACGATTGTCTCATCCTGAGACTCTGCCATCTCTAAAACTTTGGAGTCAATATGAAGTGTTCGATCCGGCACACACAGTTCCTCAATCCTGATCTTCTTCTTGTCAAAGGCATACTTTACGCGTGCAGCAGTCTCGGTTCTATTGGCCACAGTAATCATTACGGGAGGCGTGAGGGCTTTTGCTTCTTCCCAGTTCTTTGCTGTTTCAAGCCAATCTTTGCCAAGAAGGTAATAACCGTTTGTGATCAAGTCAGGAAGCGGTTCGTGTTCCTCGGCTTTCCGGTTGATATCGGTTTTGACTTCCGGGTCGTTGTAGATGTGGTAGAGGCGTGGTTTGTAGTCCTTGGAAAGTTGTCCGTCATCTCTGATAACAACGCGAGGCGTCTTCACAAGTCCGGATTCGATTGCGTCGTTTAGGCCGAAGTCACTGACGATCCAATCGAAGAGTGCTTCTTCGGTACTGCGCTTCCCCGAAGGCGCGAAGGGTGTGGCGGAGAAATCAAAACACTTCAAGATACCACGTGCATTGTGGATGCGATCGAGTCCGCCAATCCATTTGGTCGCCTCTTCGATGTCTTCCTTCTTGATTCCCTTTATCTTTGACTCAGCAGGTACACGCCAGGCATGGTGTGCTTCGTCATTGATGACAATGATGTTTTCGGCTTTGGACATTTCTCCGAGGACATCCCTCACATACGCTTCATCGCTCTTGGCTCCTCGTTTATCCACCGACTTCTTTTTTGCCACCCGCTCTTCGGTTTCCCAGTTGAGCGCATGCCAGTTGTGGATGAGGACGCGGCCCTGACGCAGTTTATCCAGCAAACCCTGTGGTACAATGTTGAACTCATCGTAGTAGTTGTCGGAAGAGTTGGGATTGAGCACTTGTAACCGACTCTTCACAGTAAGTCCGGGAGCAACGGTAAAGATGTTTTTTGAGAAACGCTGATCTTGCGGATAGGTGACTTTGTTCAGAATCTGCCATGCGCATACCATTGCCATAACAATGGTTTTGCCTGAGCCGGATGCCATCTTGGAACAAAGCCGGACAAATTCGCCGCCGTCAGATGGAACATTGATTCCTGTTTTCGCCGATTCATCGGCTTCCAAAAGCCAAACAAGTGTTTCGATTGCTTCGAGCTGACAGAAGAAGAATCGTTTGTTGGTCCGCTCTTCGGGATTGCACCAATGCTCAAGCAGACGTTTGGTGATGCCCGTGACGCCGGCGTATGGGTTGGTTGCATGCTCACGCCACGCTTTGATACGCGGACGGATGGCGTTGACCAGCGGTATCTCGATGAAGAATCCCGGATCATCAAACGCACGGGAACTTTCCGACGCAACAACGTACCCAGCCGGACGTCGACCCTCAATGAGAGAAAAGGTTCGCGTCGTGGGATCGTAGCGCCAATACTCCTTCGGCTCCTCATAAGGAGAATTGATAATAAGTTTGTCGATGGTAGCTGGCATCGGATTGTCAGTCCTCTTCCGTGCCGAAGCCAATCCGCCGTTTTGGGGACGGTTCAGGCGGCGTCATAAGTTGACGGATGGCTTCGAAGACAACGGCAAACTGCTTGTCGTACTTCTTCTCAAGTTCCTCCAACTTCCGAGCAAGATCTTTGTGAGTCGACAGAAGCTCCCGCAGCCGGACGAACGCTCGCATGATTTCGATGTTGACCCGCACGGCCCGTTTGCTGCGCAGAACGCTGGAAAGCATAGATACACCTTGTTCGGTAAAAGCGTGCGGCAGCTTTCGTGTACCTCCCCATCTTGATGTTCCAAAATGGAACTTCAAATTCGTAAACTCCTCACTAGTCAATTGGAACATGAAATCCTCCGGAAACCGATCCAGATTACGGCGCACGGCCTTGTTGAGATCTCGGGTCTGGACATCGTACAGCTCCGCAAGGTCAGCGTCGAGAATGACACGCTCGCCACGCATGTGGAGTATGAGCGTCTCAATCCGGGTCGGGGCTCCTGCTGAATTCTTCTTTGATTTCATCACTTCTGGTTGATCAGTATGCTCACGTGTCATTAAATCGTGTCGCCAGTAGTGCTTGGGCTCCTTGTAGGGGGAGTTGATGATGAGCCTGCCTCTCGGCACACAGATTTGCCGATTATGGTTGGCATAGGCCAATATAGTGACTACCATCGATAGCGTTTGCCGTCAGGCGTGAATTTCTCCCGGTCATACTTTGGACGCTCATAACTCGCTTCACTATGTTTGTTATAGTCCTGCTGGACCCAGATGAGACTGAGAACCATGTTGTAGCTTGTTAACGGAATGACTTCCTCATACACAAAACAGTTCTTTGCTACTTCCAGATTCTCCAACCAGGCAACTCCCGACACTGACTCAGCCACCGTTGGTACATTGCCGGTGTTGAAGAAGTCGTTTGCGCATGAGTACTGGTGCAACTTGGTCCCTCTCGGCAGAATCCGGTGGGTAAAGCTTTTATTGACAGACATCCAGAATATCTTCCCATCCTTGGAAGCAACGATAGCGCATGCATGCTTGCCAATTTCTACGTACCTGATAGCGGTCGCACTCAAGCTTGTTTGAAAATCACCAGCTAGTTCTGTGATCTCTTTGAGGCTTGGTTCTTTTGAACTGCACCGTTGCCGGAACATTTCCGCAGGCATGAGCAACTCCGCCGCAAAGGCATTGGCCTCACTTTCGTCTCCGGAGTGACTGTACCAGTCCTGAAAGTCCTTGTCCGTGCAAAATGCGATCCGCTCTTTATCCTTGTGCAGGACAAAGTGCCCAATCTCATGCGCGACGGCAAATCGTTTCTTGCCGGGTTCACGTATGTCTCGTTTCACGGATATGATACCAACCTCTGGACTACACACAAGCTTGGCTACTGCACCCGAAATCTCTCCTTCCGTAACAAGCAAACACATCTCTGAAGCAATATCCTCAAGATGGATCTCTCTTGGCTCTGCGATGGACCAGTGGTTGAGAATCTCCCGGGCCTTTGCAATTGCCACGGATGTGGGCCGCTCATTCATTCTTCCGACGCCTCCAACCGCTTCTTTTCCTCCTCTAGGAACCTTAGCAATTCCGCTTCAGACAACAGATTCCGAAGGTCATCGTCGCTCAAGTCTTCGTGCTTATGGAAAAAAGCAAGTGCGAGCTGTGATCCATCCTCCGTTTTGAATATCTCATCTATCCTGCGTCGGACCTCATCGATGGAACGTTTAGGGTTAATCTGCCGTAGCTTGTCAACAACTTCTGCAAGCTTCCTGTGTTTCATCCTTGCAAGTTTTGTCCGCTCCTGTTTCTCCAATGAATTGATGAAGGCCAATCCTTCTGCGACTAACTCGTTAGGATCGATCCCGTAATCCGCCAGGTTCTCCCTCACCGCGTCAAGATCATTCTCTTCAGGTTCATGAAGGAATTTCAGAAGCCTGTCAAGCTTCTCGGCGTAATCCTTGCCCGCTCCACTTGCCTTCCCTGAATTAGCCATTGTCTTCCTCCTGTATCTTCTTCAAGATGATTCCAATATCCTTCTTTGCTTTGTAGACTCTTTCGATTGGTATTTCAAGAGTGTCAGAGATGTCTTTTGGTTTACTCAAGCCTTCTTCAATGCAATATAGAACGAGTTCCAAGTCCGTTTTGCCCTTGACGCGATCCTTCAACTTGCTAATAACATCACCGGCGATGAGCTCATCAAGAACATCGGCGGACTTATCATCGGGTGGATCAAGTACCTGCTCCTCGATCTCCTCTCTCGGAATCTCTCGCTGGGTGTGTTCAACAGACTCCACCAAGTGACTAACCAAGCTATCCACGATACTCCTGAGATGCTTCAGGAGATCCGGTTGTTTTTCCGGGGTCCATTTTCTCCGGCCCGTCCAGACCATCTCGATTGCTTCCATTGCCAGGTCCTTCACCTGCATCCCCCTCGGCAAATCTTTCTTCCCTGTTTGCCACCGGAGTCTCTCGACTTTGTATGCTGCGTGCTCAGTCAGCCTTAGGATAATCTCTTCCCATTTTTGACCCTTCAGGCGTTGAAGTCTCTCGGAATCACTCAATTCATCGTTCTCCCGTGTCTTTTCTCTCCCCTAACATATACTGCCGGTGAGCAGCCTGTTTTTTCCAATCCATCATAAGAAAAAAACGTCCCTTCATCGGCATAAGAATACAGAGGGGTTAGGTTCCCCTGCCCATGGCGGCATCTGGGCTAACCGTAACATTCACAACAAATCAACGAGGTTCATTATGTACCAAACACAAACGCTGTCCTCCTTCACTTCTTGGGGTGTCAGTTCAGTCCCCGAGAGTGAAGGGGTCTATGAACTCTTTGACACAGGGAAGAACCTGATCTACATTGGCAGATCAGACAACCTGCGTCGAAGACTCACCGAGCATCTGAACACTTCGGATGCCTGCATCAAGAGTGCGTCATACTTCACGTACGAAGTAACCTCGCGTTCTATCTCACGCGAGCAGGAACTTCTGGCGGAGTACAAGCGCATTCACGGCAAATATCCGCCATGCAACGACAAGCTCGGATAGACGACTCGTCAGGACAGGGAGAGGGGCGGCGCAAGTTGCCCCTTTTCTTTTCATCCTCCCACCTCCATCACCTTCCCGCCAGAAAGATGGCGGACAAGCAAACTCTCAATCCCCCGGTCGTCCACAATCTTTACCGCAATCCGTTTATGTTTGCCCGGCTCAAATGGCAAAGAGATGGTGCCGCGGTATTGCTCGATCAGCTCTTCATCGATCTCGGCTTTGAGGTTGCGGGCGAGTCGTGACCAGCCTTCGTTCTCTCCGGCCATCGGGAAGAAGACCTGGCGCGGGAAGAGACTCCGTCCGTCGTAGTCTGTGTCGAGGAGCCACATAGCGATCTTCTCGTTTCCGCCTGATTCGATGGTGCCGGTCCTCGTGTTGTAGTAGTCGAATCCGAGAACTTCCACCTGATACTTTCCCTTCTCGTCACCCGACTTGATCTGTTTCAGCTTCACATCAGGCTGACCGATGAGCCAGAAGCTCTCGCTGCTTGTGCGCTTCTTCTTCAGGTCGTCGGTGAGCAGGTCGGCGTTCATCTGAACTTTCAGCAGCGTCATGCCGGCTTTCTCAGGATTGATCGCGTCGATGTCCTTGGCGGCTTCGGGATCGAACTGGAAGGCGGCAAACACGAGCAGCGACGGCCTCGGTTTGAGCGAGTGGGCTTCTTCCCATGCAAGTTCGACCTGCCGCTGCTCAAGCGGACCGTGCTCGGGACCGAAGGAGATCACGACTCTGTGGACCCCCTCTCGGTCTCCCCCATGCAACAAAGGGGGAGAGGGTTCACGCACGGTTTTGGCGCCTTTCTCGTTCGGTCTGGTCTCGGCTTCCGCATGAAGCCAGCGAGTGCCCGCCATCGGTTCGACACGGGAGAAGAGAATGTACTGCCCGTTCTTGCCTCGGATGCCGGACTTGAGCAGTTCGTCGCGGTATTCGCGCTGACGGAGGGTTTCGCCTGTTCTTGCCACAGAAACATCACTCTGTACGGGCGATTCATGAATCGTCCCTACGGTGTCCAACGGTCTTACCGCTGGCGCAGGCACGGCTTCAACCGTGAATGGACCGGTGACCCTCGTTCTCTTGTTATCCGGGTACGGCTGATCGTACAGCGTCTCCTGCGCGGCCGGCTCGTTGTTTGCAATGGATTTGAGCGTGATGTGCGGAACGGTCTTGTAGATGAACCCGCTGCCGACTCCTTCCTCAGGATGCGCAAGCTCGTAGTAATCAAACACGGAGGTCATGAGCCGCTGCTTGGCAAGCGTGGTGGCAACGCGGGATGTATCGCACGTGATCCACCGACGCCCCCACTGCTCGGCAACGTATGCCGTTGTGCCTGAGCCGCAGGTTGGATCGAAGGCGAGATCGCCGGGGTCGGTAGTCATGAGAAGACAGCGTTGAATTACCTTATTCGACGTTTGTACTACATAAGCAAGATCCGTCGCCCCATGCGTGTCGTCCCAGAGATTGTGGATTGGTTGTACGGGAAAGTCATCATGGTACTGGATGAAACAGGGCAAGTTACCGGGGGCCATGATTCTCTTTATCCCAATTAGTCTTTGCATTCCTTCCTTGTGCGTCCTCCAACTCTTGTTTCCACACCGATACACAGTGCCTTCGAATTCGAAATCATACATACAAGTTGGAGTATAACCAGAGGACGCGAGAGCACTTGTGAAGAAAACTCTTGCGCCATCCGGAATTCTCAGAGGATTCACCCGCTCTTCTTTTGTCATCTTCCGTCTAATTCCGTCGAGCAACTCGATCCATGTGTATCCTGTTCCCTCTCCTATCGGCTTCTCCACGTGGAGATCGCGGTACTTGATTTGATCTCTGTTCCTGCTGTACCAAAGTATATAGTCGCTGATTCCTGCCAGACCTGCGCTTCCAAGCGGTAGCGTTTTCTTGAACGTGATTAGAGCAAAAAAATTCTCCTGACCAAAAACTTCGTCCATCGCTTCTCGTACGTGGTGTAGGTTCTCATCCCCAATCTGCACAAACAAACTCCCGCTCTCAGTCAGCAATCCTTGCGCAAGCAGCAGCCGGTCGCGCAAGTATGTGAGGTACGAGTGAATACCCAACTCCCATGTATCCCGGAACGCCTTCACCATCTCTGGCTCGGCCGTGAGGTCTTCGTCCTTGCCGTCTTTCACATCCCGCTTGTTCACAAACGGCTGGAAGTTGGAACCATACTTGATGCCATAAGGCGGGTCAATGTAGATCATCTGCACCTGTCCGCCGAGGCCTTCCTTTTCGAGGAGCGAGTTCATCACGAGCAGCGAGTCGCCCGCAATTAGCCGGTTGCTCCAGTTGTGCCGGTGCTTGTAGAAGTCAATGGCCTCGCGCAGCGGCGGGTTCTCATCCTTGCCGGAGAAGAGCGACATTTGCTCGTAGTTATTACCGTTCTTTTTCCGCACGGCTTCAATGATCGAGCGCGGGTCAATCCGCTCATGTACGTGAAGCGAAACAGTAGGAATCTCGAACGAGGTGTGTTCTGCCTTTCCAGCCCACACAAGCTGTGGGTCGAGGTGAGGGTCGTACTGGTATTGTTTCTTTGCCTGTCCCGCCTTTACGTCGGGATCGGTGTCCGGCGTTACGAGTCCCACGGGCGGGTTGTTGACGCGCTGCTTGCCCTTGTGCTCGTATTGCTCGATCGGTTTTTTCTTGGGGGAGTGTTGGTGTGATTTCTTTGCCATAGCTCAATATAGAGATCAGTTTGTCATTTCAACGATTCCCTCCGTTGGAGGGTTGTTGCTTATTTATTGACACATTCTAAAATCCAAAGCCAAGCCCCGCGAGAAAAAAAAGGCCTTCATCGGAATTCGCCAACGATAGCGTCAGCGTGTTTTCGGGACCCAACGGCGCGATGGAGAGTCCGCCGCCCGCGTCAACGTGCCATCCGCCCGGCGATGATTCCTGCACCCACACGCGTCCGGCATCCGTGAAAGCGAAGACACCTATTTGAGCGGGAACGAAGAGCTTCATTTTGAAGAGCGAAAAACGCACTTCGACACCGCCGAACGCAGACGCATCGCCCGCAAAGCGTTCACGGTTGAAACCACGCAATGTTCCCAATCCGCCTATGAACGCCGATTCATAAAACGGAGAATCACCTAGTACTTTCTTTGCCCCGATCTGTGCGGCGACCGTAATCCACGAAATGGAAGGAAGCGTTCCGAAGAGTCTCAGATTTCCAGTGAAGCTTTGAAACGGACTCTCTTTCTCGAACAGATACGCTTGAGTCCCCACTTCAAGATTCAAATAAATGCCGTTGGTTGTGGCAGTCCGGGCATCTCTCGAATCGTATTCGACACCAACCGTCGCTCCCCCAAACGACTTATCCGCGTCATTTGCGTGCAGACTGTCGCCGGAAAAGTACCGGTCGTCCTCTTCCCTCACCTGTGTGCTTTGAACAAAACCTCCGATGGCGAACCGTACGTCGTCAAAGATCTTGTAATGGAGCTTCGGGTAGAAGAGATACTCGATGAGCGGCACGCGGTAGAAGCGCTCCTCTTCGAGATTTTCGTCACGGAATGAATCATTGCCGTACCCGTAAAAACTTCGCACTTCAAGAGCGGATGCCCGAATGATGTTTTCGAGCGAGAGACGTTCCGCGACGGCCGGATATAAGGTTGTGTACTCAAGTTTGAATGCGCCGGTCTTGAGAGCGACGCCCCCGACAATCTGCATCCGAAACACATAGGGCATTCGGCGGAAGCCGAACTTGTAGATAACCGGACCGCCGCCGATAAGAAGTCCGTCTTCGGGAGTAATCCCAAACAGCACGGACGGCCTGACGTCAACGCCGAAATCACGCGGGGGCTCATACGCCTGCGGTTCGTCCTCCTGCGCAACTGCGTTCACCAACGATAACGCCACAAGCGCGGTGAAAACACATACCTGGATGCGGTGCACTCTATAATTCATCATTCCTTAGGCGGAATCACGTTTGTCAGCCTTCCATCCGGGGTAATGGTGAATTCCTTCATTCCTCCGCCCATGTCTTGCGGAGCAATTGTCCTTGCGTTGAAGAACGTGACGCGCATCGAGTCTGCAGAAAAAATCAGCCGTGCAAATCCAATAGCTGAAATCCCTTCCTTTGAAGGAGTTGTATTTGCCGCTGTGAACTCTATCGGCGGGGATGGAAACTTAACGCGCTCTGATTTTGACCCAGCACCTGAGACAATGTGAATCTTTGGGCATCCCTCGCAGTCTCTATCCCGGTCTTGATAGTTGAGAAGCTGGAGACTGTGTTCATGACCGGTGAGAGCGGCCTGAATCCGGACTCCTGTTTCATTGATCGCACCTTTAAGCGAATCCATGAACGCGCCGTACTTCTCCGCACACAGATCCTCAGGGTCAAACCAGTTCTTCATCCACCCCACGGCGTTGGAATCCTTATCGCATTGGGTAAGATACTCAACTGTATTGGTTTCATCATTCCATTCAGAGAACCCCGCATGTTCGCCCACACTGTACATTGGATGATGCATGCAGAGAATCCTCCAGGTGATCCCTTTTCTGGCAGCGCTTGCACGCAGCAGTTTGCGGAGACTGTCCAAGGCCGGAGTCCATGTGTTCGCGTTTGTTCTCAACGGTAATGCCGAATCAACAAAAATGAACTGTACGCTGTCAGTCAAACCTGAATTGGTCGGATAACACACTTCCGCCGGCATGCCGTAGTAGTACGTCCACTGTTTAAGAGCTGAGGCGCGTTTATTTCCTTTGTCCGTAAGCCCGATAGGGCCTTCCTGAATATCAATCAGCCCGAACAGCGCGGAAGTTTCAAACGCGTTGCGGGCATAGTAATCATGGTTGCCGGCAATCGCATGAACGTTTTTTCTGCCGAGCGCCTCAAGAGAAATCTTGAACGGACCAAGAACATCCTTGACCAAGCCATCTACTTCATCAGCCCGGACATTAAGTCCCGTGTTATAAAAATTGTCTCCGAGAAAAATCATCGCATCAAATTGTCCGGCATCGTGCTTTTGGGTCAGCATGTTCGCGAGAAGTTGGGAGTTTGCCCTGAGATCCGAACCGGGCTCTCCGACGTCGCCGATGGCAATGACTGCAAACGGATTGTTTGATCGTTGATCTTCTGTTGCTTCTTGATTCGAACAAGCACAAAACAGCAGCGAGCAACACATTCCGGCCAATATGAGTCTCACATGATCTCCAAGTTAGTACTGTTGTGAAGCGCGTAGTGTATTCGCGTGGGTCTTTTTGTCAATCCGCGTGCCCGGACCTGAAATAAAGACGTTGTCCCCTTTGTCATCATAGAAAAATGTTGCCGTACATGATGAAGTAAAAGGAAGGAACCCCCAGACGTTGCCTTGAACATCGGAAGAATCCTCCATAATATCGTCTCCGCCTCCGCCGATGATTCTCACGGTTATCCCGTCATCAACCTTGCCGATGACAACGGCTTTGTCATCACCTCCGTGTAAATAAATCCTGATCTCCGTGGTCTCCCTCGTGCGAAAGGTTCGGTTGAAGACGGGTGCTCCATTGGGCTTGCCCGACTCTTTCTCCATTCTATAAGCAATTACACTCGTATTCATTTCGTCCATGCGCTCGACCTTCACTGTTTCATCCTTGTTGCTCAAGTGAATATCAACATACTCCGCCAGACCGGCATAATACTCCCGGGCGGCTATTTCAAGATTGTCGCGCCTTGATTTCACATTTGATGAGATCCACGTATTGTTTGCACGGAGAGACTGAGGAACGCGGCTCAGCGCCACTTCAATTACTGAATCCGATAACGTTCTCATCACGTGTGTCGTGATGCTATCCCACATCCGTTGTTCCAGCCCGGGAAGAAGCCGGCGGTCCGTGTTGCGTCCGGAGAATGTGAGGTCGGCAATTTTCGGAAAAAACTCACCGAATCCCTCCACTTGTGTAATGGCCTTTGCCCCTAGCGAGGGAAACACTCCATCCAGTTTTGCAAACGCTTGATCACGGTCGCGCGGGATTGGATACCAAACGTCGCGTCCTTGTTCTTCAAACTTCGCCCACCGCCACTGATCAATGTGTCGGTCCCAATCACCGACAAGAATATCAAGAAGGCGCGCCGTAAGGTACGCCGGCGCGTTAACGTGGTCTTCGCTGTTTTTTTCCAACTCATCAAAGAGATCGAGTGTGTTGACAATCTTTTTTGAGTTGGCAAAGCCCGCTGTACCATCGGGTCCGTCTGCAGGATAGTCTTCAAGGATGCCAAGGACGCCGGCAAAGTCGCCACGAAATTCTCCCAACCGTTCATCGTCGGGTAGAATACACATCATCGGCTTGGGATGAAGGACGCCAAGAGCATGGGCAAGGACATCAACTACCAATGGAGCGGCCGGGTGCGACGAACTGATTTGATCCTGAATGACGCCGCCGGCAAATGTGTCACGAAGTTCAAGTGGAAGTGCTTTGGTTGGATCTTTATTGATGGATCGAAATGCATACAGCTTTCCGTTTTTTCCCTTGAACCGAAGGGACTTGGTCTGATAGCCCCCGCCCCGTTTCACCGCGGCTAGTCCGTCTGCAAACGTGTGCAAGTCAAGAACCTTGACTGGAAACGGCGCTGTCCATTCGGCTCTGTAATGGTCACCCCACAACCAGCGATGGAAGCTCCCGGCCTCATACTCCGGTCCGGCGATAACAGTAACTGAATCGGCATGTCGAAACGCGGAATCCACAACAGTAGTCTTCTTGATTCCAGAATCACCCGTTGGCTCAAGGTTGAACGAAATAATTCCGCATCCCTGAGCAAAAACCATCAAGGATGGAATGGCCAACGATTGGAAAAGACTTTGGTAAGTGAAGAAGTTCCGGATCATCAGTTGGTGGAAGGCGAAAATATTGCCGTAATAATAGAGATTTCGATGTAGAAGCGCAATCAGGGTTCGATTGTTACCACGATTCGTTCTTTAGAATGTGAGGCAACAATCGACAATGAAGAAACAAGGTGCAAACCGGAAAGCGAAAAGTCGGAACGATTGCCCGTAAAACTCATCAAACTTTATTCAAGGAGTAGCATCATGACAACCAACAACGCAATCTATTCGACGCTCGTCAGAGCCGGAAACACCACGTATTTCGTGGATGTGAAGGAAGCGAAGAACGGACACAAGTATCTCAGTATTTGTGAATCCAGCCTTCGCGGCGAGGAAAAGAAGCGGACCACGCTTCGGGTCTTCGGCGAGAGCATCGAGCAGTTCCGTCAGGCGATTGATGAAGCTGTCGCTGCCGTTGCGCAGTGAGAGAGACGAAAGGCCATTTGCCGCAGGCAGGTGGCCTTTCGATTATTTGTCAGCCTAGTTTTTTCTGGAACCGCGCAACGCTTAGCGTCAGAATTCCCGCCCCGAACAAACCAAGGGCAAGTGCCTGCGGCCATAGATGGCCCAATGTCGATCCCTTCAGGAAAACCCCCCGGATAATCTCAAGGAAGTACCGGAGGGGAATCAAGTACGTAACGTACTGGATTGGCTCAGGCATGTTGTGTATCGGGAATGCAAATCCCGAAAGGAATATGAACGGCATAAGGAAGAAAAACTGGGCGATGAGCATGGCTTGCTGTTGCGTGCGTGCAATTGTGGAAATGAACAAGCCCAGGCCAAGGGTCGTCAATATGAAAATGGCGCACAAACCAAACAGCAACCAGAGATTGCCCACAAGTGGGACTCCGAACCAGAATCGCGCCACGGCAAGAACAACAACAACATCAATGAATCCGATGAATATGAACGGGATGAGTTTACCGAGGATGAGCTCATAGGGTCTGATGGGTGTTACCATGAGTTGTTCCAGGGTTCCAATCTCCCGCTCTTTCACAATTCCCAGGGCCGTCAGTGTCATAGTGATCACCATCAGGACCATTGCAACAACTCCGGGAACCATGTAGTTGGCGCTTTTAAGTTCGGGATTGAACCAGATACGCGGTTCGGGCAGAATGGTGGGGACACTTTGTGCAGATCCTGAGCCACGGTGACTGTATTCAGCAAGAATCTTCCTTGAGTACGAGCCCACAATCTGGGAGATGTAGCCCATGCTGATGTTTGCCGAGCTTGCATCGGCACCATCAACAATAACTCCAACATGTGAGGTTTCCCCCGCCAATAGGTCCCGCCCAAAACCTTTGGGTATCACCAACGCGATTGACGCCTCTCCTCCGTCAAGGTATCCGTCGATTTCCACCGGTTCTTCACAAGAGTAACGATGAACGAAATACCCTGTATTCACTGTTTGTTGAATCAGCCGCCGGCTTTCCATAGTCCTATCCATGTCGCACGAAACAAGGGTAATCGAGGTGGCGTCAGTTGTTGCCGCATACCCAAACAACAACACTTGCAGAAGCGGCGCAGCAACCGAAACAAGAATCATACGTTTGTCTTGGCGGAATTGCTGGAACTCCTTGGCAACAATTCTCTTAATGATGCCAATCGAACGCCTGTTGTTTTTCCCCATGCCCGACACCATCAGAAGGTCCTTTTTTGCATTCGCCAAATACTTATTCCAAGGGTCACTGCCGCAAAGATCATCATGTACAGATACTCCTGCCAAAGACTTTCCAGTCCGGCGCGTTTGAGCATGACGCCTCGAACAACACCGAGAAAGAATTTGTTCACGGCAATATTGGAGAGAATCTGAAGGGGTACCGGCATGCTTGCGATCGGGAAGACAAATCCTGACAACAAGAATGACGGCAACAGTGAACTGAATACAGAAATCATGAAAGCAACCTGCTGGGAATCTGTCAGCGTCGAGATCAGCAATCCCTGACCAAGACCGCCAAGGATAATCAAGACAAAGCCGGCGTAGAGGAGCGAGAGACTTCCTTTCACTGCAATCCCAAATAGCAGGTATCCAACAATGAGGATGATCGTTGCGGCAACGACACTGATGGCCAGGTACGGGATCGTCTTGCCGAGAATAATATCCACGGGGCGCAAAGGAGAAACCATGAGCTGTTCCATCGTTCCTCTTTCCTTTTCCCGGACAACCGTCATCGAGGTTGAAACCACGGCTGTCAATACAAGAATGAAACCAATTAATCCGGGTACAAGGAAGAGCGCGGATACGAGTTCCGGGTTGTACCATACCCTCGGCCTGATGTCAACGGGTATACGTTGCTGAATCCCCTTCCTCCAAAGTGACGTCTCCGTGAGGCGAATGGAATGCTCAACTGTCATACGCACCGCATATCCAAGCGTCTGCACTGCACTGTTTGCATCCGATCCATCGATGATGATCTGTACACGGACATCCTCGTCGCCGGCCAGCTTCACGGCAAATGCCCGTGGAATCACCAACGCAACCCGTGCATCGCCTTTCATGAAGGAGGATTCAATATCACCGTACGTTGAAACGGTTCTTGCGTGATCAAAGTATTCCGTCTGGAAGAACCTCTCAAGGTATTGCCTGCTCTCCGCTGTCCTGCTTTGGTCAAACACAACCAACGGGATGTGTTTCACATCGAAGCTCATCGCGTAACCCACCAACACAATGAGTATCGCGGGAAGCACCAACAACATCGCCAACGAGGTCGGATCCCGGCGAATCTGACGAAACTCCTTGACGATCATTGGTCTGAGCGATCTCACCGGACAGCTCCGAGGGGAGATGATTCAAGCTCGAGTAAATACAGGAACACATCCTCCAATGAGGGAGAAATCCGTTCAATGGAAATATCTGTGAGCCCATTCCCGGAAAGCACATCAACAACACCTCTCCTGCCTTCAGCCTCATTCTCCACCATGATGTGCATCTTTTTTCCAAAGATCGATCGTTCCAACACCCATGGCTTCGTTCCAAGGATTTCCAGCCCCGAAACAACATCACTGCACATGACCTCAAGGATGGGATGCACGAGGTGCTTATTCTTCAGTTCTGCCGGACTTCCGTTGGCGATGATCTTCCCAGCGTTAATGAGAAGGATCTGATTGCAGTATTCCGCTTCATCAAGAAAATGAGTGGTCACCAATACGGTTGTGCCTTCGCTCGAGAGCCAGTTGATGAGTTCCCAGAATTCTCTTCGTGAGATTGGGTCCACGCCTCCTGTCGGCTCGTCAAGAAACACAATGCGAGGCTCATGAAGGACCGCACATCCGAGCGCGAGACGCTGTTTCCATCCACCGGAAAGATTCCGTGTCAACGTATCTTCACGGCCCTTAAGTCCGGCCATTTCAACAACCCAATTCAAACGCGAAGAAAGCCGTGCATCATCAAGACCATACACGCCGCCATAAAACCGGATGTTCTGCTCGACCGTAAGGTCGTTATACAGCGAGAACCTTTGGGACATGTATCCGATATGTTGTTTGACCTTTTCCGCCTCCGTCCGTATATCAAAGCCGCCTGTCCGAGCAGTACCCGATGTCGGCTGGAGAAGACCGCACAACATACGGATGGTTGTGGACTTCCCGGCGCCGTTTGCTCCGAGAAACCCGAAGATTTGACCACGCTCGACGACAAAGCTTACATCATCAACAGCCGTGAACGACCCGAATTTTCTTGTGAGATGTTGGACTTCAATCGCGTTTATTCTCATACAAATCCTGAGGCAGATTCATCGACTCTGGAAGAAAGTAATGATATGAACACGTTCTCAAGCGAAGAAGGAATAACTCTCCATTGCTTGATCTCAATCCCGGCTTGTTCGAGGCGTGAACGAAGGGTATTCATTTGAGAACTCTCCCGAGTGACAGCGATGTGAAGTCGATCTCCAAAGCTTTGGACTTCAATTCCGGGTATTTGCTCCTTCAAGAGAAGGAGCGCCGATCGCACCGGGCTGCAAACGACTTCCAGTACCTGATGTTTCATTGTTTTCTTTACTTCATCAGGCGTCCCCGTCACCATCAGTTCGCCCTTGTGAATCAGCGCTATCCGTGAACAGCGCTCCGCTTCGTCGAGATAGGGTGTAGACATGACGAGGGTCGTTCCTTCACGAACAATGCGATGGAGAATGGTCCAGAAGTCGCGACGGGAAACCGGATCGACGCCGGTGGTTGGTTCGTCAAGAAAGACCATGCGGGGGGTATGGATCAGCGTGCAGGCCAAACCAAGCTTTTGCTTCATTCCTCCGGAGAGCTTTTCAGCAAGGCGATCGCGGAAAGGTGCAAGTCGTGTGAACTCAAGAAGTTCCTCGCGGCGTTTTTTGAAATCAACCACTTTGTTGATGCCGGCAAAGAACTCAATATTCTCGTCGACGGTCAGGTCACCATAGAGTGAGAACTTTTGGGAAAGATATCCAATCTGTGTTTTTACTAGGTCGGCATCGCGATTGATATCGAGTCCGAGGACGCTCGCCGTACCGGATGTAGGTGAAAGAATGCCACACAGCATCCTGATGAATGTTGTTTTGCCGGCACCATCAGGACCGATGATACCGAACATCTCACCGAGACCAACCTCAAGCGTTGCTCGATGAACAGCCGAAACGCCACCAAAGGATTTTGAAAGATCCTTCGCTTGAATTGACCATTCCACGGCGATCTACTGTCCGGATGACGAAGCTATGTGAATAGTCGCATCCGCGGGGAGCCCCGATTTCAGGTGTCCGTCCGGGTTCTTCACTTCAATTTTGACAGCAAAGACGAGCTTTGTTCGCTCTTCTTTTGTCTGAATGTTTTTCGGTGTAAACTCCGCCTCAGGGGAGAGATAAACTATGGTTCCGTTGAAAACCTTCTCCGGTTGACCATCAATCCTGACTTCCGCGCCTTGACTGGTAGATATTCGTCCAATGTCGAACTCATTAAGATAAATCGTGAGTGAAACAATCTCCAGGTTTGTGATCTGGGCGATGCGAGAGCCGGTCATGACAAGCTCGCCCGGTTCGATTGTTTTCTGGGTAACAATTCCGGACGTTGGGGCAATGATTGTGCATTCTTCAACCCGGGTCCGGGCAAAGTCTGCTTGTGCTTTTGCCTGATCGCGGCGCGAAATTATCGTCAATACCTCTTCCTTGCGAAGGCCGCCAAGAACCTTCCGGTATGTCTGTTCAGCTCCAAGGTAACGGGCCTCGGCATCATCATACTGTTTCTGCGTTACCGATTGAGCCGAAAACAATTCACGCACTCTTTGAAAATCCCGTTCAGCGTTCCGCAGATTCACTTCTGCGAGTGCAATGTCTTCTGTTCTTGACCCCTCTACAGCCAACCGGTATTGAGACTCGGCAATCCTAACGTTCGCCTCCGCCTGTCGGAGTTGGATCAGGTAATCACGTGGATCAATGGTGACTAGTGTGTCACCTTTTTCGACGCGTGATCCCTCTCGGATGCGAACAGTCTGAATTCTACCGGCCACCTCCGTTGCAATATTGACATCGATCCCCTCGATGACACCGGAGGCTTCAATAAGGTTGTTGTCTTGTTGGGAGCAGTTGATCGCGACAAGGGTGATCGCGGCAATAATGCATTTGATTTTCATCTCATTGGCTCACGGGTGGACATGAATACTGGAAGCTGCTTTCCTCGTGGATTGATCTCCACTGAAAGAAACGCAGGAAGAAGGACAAAACAAAAAGCCCCCGATCTCTCTTGAAGTCGGGGGCTTTGAATCCAGCACCTGAAGCTTGGGCTTAGTACATGTCGCCCATGCCACCGTGCGGCATCGGTGGAGCCGGCTTCTTCTCCTCCGGCTTCTCAACGACGGTCGCTTCGGTTGTTAGAAGCAGTCCCGCCACTGACGCTGCGTTCTCGAGTGCAGTACGGGCCACCTTCGTCGGATCAATCACGCCCGACTCGATAAGCTTCTCGTACTTCTCGCTGAATGCGTTAAAGCCATAGTCGCCTTTGCCGTTTTTCACCTCGTTGACGATGACAGAGGATTCGAGTCCGGCGTTCGCGACGATCTGGCGGATCGGCTCTTCGAGGGCACGGCGAATGATATCCACACCCGTCTGCTGATCCTCATGCGGCGCCTTGAGGCTGTCCAGTTTGCCGGCTGCACGGAGATATGCGACCCCGCCGCCAGGCACAATGCCCTCTTCAACCGCGGCGCGGGTTGCATGAAGTGCGTCTTCAACACGGGCTTTCTTTTCTTTCATCTCGACTTCAGTCGCCGCACCAATTTTCAAAACGGCAACACCGCCTGCCAACTTCGCAAGACGTTCCTGCAATTTTTCCTTGTCGTAGTCGGATGTTGTCTTCTCAATCTGCGCCTTGATTTCATTAATGCGCTTCTTGATTTCATCCTTCTTGCCAGCACCTTCGACAACTGTAGTGTTGTCCTTGTCGATAGTGACACGCTTCGCACGACCGAGATAGCTCAACGTGGCGTTCTCCAACTTATATCCTTGCTCTTCAGAAATCACTGTTCCGCCAGTCAGGATGGCGATGTCTTCAAGCATGGCCTTCCTTCGGTCGCCGAAACCCGGGGCCTTCACAGCAGCGACTTTCAACGTTCCGCGGAGTTTGTTCACAACGAGTGTTGCAAGAGCTTCGCCTTCGACATCTTCCGCAATGACAAGAATCGGACTGCCGGTTTGGGCAACCTTCTCAAGAATCGGGAGAAGGTCTTTCATTGTGGAAATCTTCTTGTCGTGAATGAGAATCACCGCGCTCTCAAGGCCGGCTTCCATTGTTTCCGGATCGGTGACGAAATACGGAGAGAGATATCCGCGATCAAACTGCATACCCTCAACAACTTCGATCGTGGTATCGGTACCCTTGGCTTCTTCAACGGTGATAACGCCATCAGTTCCGACCTTCATCATTGCATCCGCAATGAGGTCGCCGATCACGTTATCGTTGTTGGCGGAAATGGAACCCACCTGAGCGATTTCCTTCTTGCTGGTTTTGTCAACCGGCTTGCTGACTTCCTTGAGCCCTTCCACGACCTTGGCCACAGCCAGTTCGATTCCGCGCTTGAGGTCCATCGGATTCGAACCTGCGGCAACCATCTTCAGGCCTTCGCGCACAATCGCCTGCGCAAGAACTGTTGCTGTCGTTGTTCCGTCACCGGCAACATCTGAAGTCTTGGATGCAACTTCGCGAACCATTTGGGCACCCATGTTCTCCAAAGGATTCTCAAGTTCGATCTCCTTTGCAACTGTTACACCGTCCTTGGTGATTGTCGGTGCACCAAATTTTTTGTCAATCACGACATTACGACCCTTCGGACCGAGTGTGACCTTTACGGCATCCGCAAGCTGGTCAACGCCACGCTTGAGGGCCGAGCGGGCCTCAGTGTTGTAGTTGATGACTTTTGCTGACATTGTGTTTTCTCCTAATGAAATTGATTTGCAGTGGTGAATTACATGATGGCAAAGATGTCGGCTTCACGCATGATAAGGTACTCGGAACCGTCAATTGTCACTTCGGTACCGGAGTATTTACCATAGAGAACTTTGTCCCCGACCTTAACCTCGGGAAGGACTTTCTTTCCATCTTCAGTAACCTTGCCGGGACCAACAGCCACAACTTCCCCTATGACCGGCTTCTCTTTTGCTGTATCCGGAAGGATAATCCCACCCTTTGTTTTCTCCTCTGCCTGTGCGGGCTTGATCACAACGCGATCTGCCAAGGGCTTTACTTTCATAACGCCTCCTATTGATTAACTTGTTTTATGGTATTGAGTTACAGGAAAAAATGAGTTTGACTTAGCACTCTATTCACGAGAGTGCTAACAATATAGCGCGGATGACTCTCTAAGTCAAGAGGCGAGGTAGAATTCTTCCAATGATCAAAATGGGCGGACAACGTCAAAGATATGGAAGCCGTAAGGGTGGAGATCAAAATACATCCCCTTATGGAGCAATTGCTGCGTCTCCCTCACGTACACGGATGATGAAACCAAATCGCGAAACTCACACCGGTTGCCCTCGAGAAACTCATTCGGAATTTCCACATAGCATTGGCTCTTACGTGGAGCGTAATTCACAATCACCAACCGCATCACATTGCCATCCTTCCACCAGAAAGCAAGAACATTTTCAGAGGAATGATTCTCGTGCCACGCAGACTTCGCGAGCAACAACTTCCATTCCCCGTTGCGAAATGGTTGATGCGAAACAACACTCAGCAGACGACGATAAAACATACGTGTACCCTCGCGCGCCGGTTCAACGGGGCGCCTCCCAAGCTGAACGGGAAGTTTTCTGGTCCGGCCTTCAAGCTGCCCTTCGTGGAGGAGGACCATCCCCGGGATTGTCGTCACAACTACAGCCGCCGCGAAATGCCATGCCTCCGGTTGCAATACATGGGCTGCGCGCAGTTCATCATGATTCTCAATAAAGCGGACTGACTTCCCTTGGTATTCTTTCTCTGCACACAAATGGCTGAACACGGAAGCAGGACCTTCTCTCAAGAGTCTATCGTAAAGTCTCTTGTCATAGGTCCAACGAAACCCCATCTGTTGCAGCTTCCACTCAAGGTCCCAATAAGCTTCGGCAATGAAGATGAAGTCCGGATATTCTTTCTTAACCGAGTCGATGGCATCCCCCCAGAACTCACCCCTAGCGACTTCTTTCTCCTCGGGCAGAGCGGTCTCTCCCCACGTCCGGATGAAGATGTCTGAAAGTACAAGCATTGCCATATCGCATCGTACCCCATCACACAACGACGCGATTTCTAACAGCTCACCTATCAAGGCCGCGCGCGCACCACGGTGCAAATGGTTCAACTGGGCGGTGTCAGTCCAACCGGGAAAGTATGGATCCTTTCCGAAGGCAATAGATTTCCTCCCGTGACGAGTGGGAGCGGGAAAGCCCGCATCGGAACCGGGTGAACATTGGACATAAAACTCTGGGTGCTTTGAGACCCACACATGATCACGCGCTGTATGATTGCAGACGAAATCGAGAATCACGCCGAGACCACGACGTCCCAGACGCTTTCTCAATTCAATCAACCCCTGCTTTCCTCCCATCGACCTGGGAATTGAATAGGATTTTACCGCGTAAGGTGAACCAATGATATCCGCATCAGAAAAATCCGGAAGAACCTTAATGTATTCTTCACGCAAACCGAGTTCGGTTCGCGCCATTTGTAGTCCAACCTCACCTGTTTCCCAAACACCCATAAACCAAATGGCATCACATCCAAGGGACGCCCATTCGTCCAGAATCACATCGGGGATCGTTCCAAGAGTAATTCTTTTTTCCGTGCCGCTGGAAAGTTCTGCAAGGAGGACACGGGCATTCACCTCATAGAGAATAGGGTGGGATGTTTCATGCATTCGAAGTGATGCCCCGGGTTCTTTTCCTGCCGTTTTCATTTTCATTCCCGCTCCGAGGGCGACACACCCTTAACAACAATCACGTACTCTCCTCGCGATTTTGTCCTATTCAATTTCTGCAAGACATCCGAAACATCACCTCGAACAATCTCTTCAAACTTCTTTGTGAGTTCCCGGGCAACAACAACGCGCCTATCCCCCACTTTCTCCAAGATGTCTTTGAGGGTTCGAGTAACGCGAAAGGGGGATTCATACAACACGATCGTCCGCTCTTCTGCCTTCCACCGGTCAAAGATTCGCTGTCTGCCTTTCTTCACCGGGAGAAATCCTTCAAAAACAAAGCCATTAGTTCGCAACCCGCTGGCAACCAAGCCGGCAAGCAGGGCACTGGCTCCCGGAACCGGAACAACACGGATACCCGCATCAACACACGCGGCAACCAATGCATACGCCGGATCCGAAATCCCTGGAGTGCCCGCGTCCGTCACGACGGCAATCGATTTCCCCGACATCAGGTTCGCGACAAGTTCGGGAATGCGACGTTGCTCGTTGTAGCTGTAGTAACTGATGAGTGGCTTATTGATCTGAAAATGTTCAAGCAAAGCACGTGTCTTTCGAGTATCCTCTGCGGCAACTGCGTCCACTCCGCCGAGAATCCTCAATGCACGCAGGGTAATGTCTTCAAGATTTCCAATCGGTGTGCTGACGACGTACAATGTTGAGGGCTGTATCTCTTCACTCATATTCCCCAGTCCCGGGCATAATGGAAATCAACGTTCACCGTCCTGTTCGAGACTTTCGCAATGAGCGGAAGCTGTCGCTTGAACTGGTTCTTCCGAACCAACTCACGCACGCGACTGATAAACTTCTCATCAAATCCGCGCTCCAACAACTCGGATACGCTCCTTCGCTCATCAATCATGCAATACAGCAGACGATCCACGTGTTCATATGTGAATCCCAGCTCCTCCTCATCCGTTTGTCCACTCCAAAGATCGGCAGAGGGCTTCTTTTCAATTATCTCTTGTGGGACTCCGAGGGCTCGCGCAAGCTGCCAAACTTGGGTCTTGTACAAATCACCAAGCGGATTGAGAGCACTGGCGGTGTCACCAAACAGGGTTCCATATCCCAGAAAAATCTCAGTCTTATTGCTTGTTCCAACTACGAGGGAACGGTCCCGTGAGGATATATCATAGAGGACAATCATTCGTTGGCGCGCCATGATGTTACCGGCCCGCAGCTTGTCGTCAATCTGCTGAGAACCGATCAGAGCATCAACCATCGGAGAAATGTCAATCTCCTCGAATGCAATGCCAAGACCCTGGGCAACCATCCTTCCGTGTTCTGCGCTCTTAGGGCTGCTTGTCCTGTAAGGCATCAAAACACCAAGAACACTCTCTTTTCCAAGAGCATTCACAGCGAGGCAGGCTGAAACGGCGGAGTCAACTCCTCCCGAAATACCAACGACTGCTTTCTTAAATCCGGAGTTCACCACTCCGTCCCGGAGAAACTCCGTGAGTAGTTTTTTCACAGTTTCGGTGTTCAGCGATAGGTCGATTGCGTTACGGCTGGCGTTTTCCATGTAAAAAGCTACTGAATACCATGTAGGAATTCAACCCGCCATCCCAAAAAGAAAACCGTCTATTCGTTGTCTTGACGCACCAAAGTTGTCGTGAATCACTTACAATCTCAGCCAGATGTACGAACTTGAACCCGTAACACTGCAATAAATTCCCAAAAAGCCATCATCTGTTTTTTCATTCAGGGGGTAGTCATGTCGATCACAACTGAAGCGTGGGTTTTACATGCCGGAAAGGATATGCGTGGAGGTGAACCCGCCCAGCTTAAGCGAGAGTCCTTTACGTTCGACGATATTTCCGATCAGGAGGTCCTCGTCGAATCAATGTACGGCTGTTGGGAAGGCAATATGTCCCATGCCCTCGATCGGCGTCCCGTCGATATTTGCATCCAAAGAAAAGAAGATAATGTTGTCATTGGCAACGCCGGAGTCGTCAGGGTTCTGAAAATCGGACGTGATGTTACAACCGTGAAACCCGGAGATGTTGCAGTACTCTTTTGCAACGGCAAATGGGATAAGTTTGGATACCCGGAAAAAATTCTGGGCTACGATGCAGAAGGAACTATTGGACTGCTCGCGAAGCAGACTAAACTGCACCAGTACCAAGTGATTCCCGTCCCCGAGGGGAGCAAGTTCTCACCTCAACAGTGGGCGGCCTTTTCACTCCGGTATATCACCGCGTGGTCAAATTGGAATCTTGCGTACAAAGTCTGGCGTATTCAAATGACGGAGGAGGATTGTCCGGCTCCGCACGTATGGGGTTGGGGCGGCGGCGTTTCGTACGCCGAACTTGCACTTGCGAAATTTAGCGGATGCCGTGTTGCAATGCTCTCGGCAAGTGACGAACGGTTGTGCGAATTCAAAAAAATGGGAATCTACCCTGTTGACCGCCGGCAGTTCCCTGACATCGACTTCGATGAGGATCGCTATCGCACGGATCAGGAATACAAAAAGAAATATCTGGAGTCGGAAAAGAAATTTCTCTCCATCGTGCAGGAAAAAACCAACGGGTTGGGAGTAAGCATCTTTATTGACTACGTCGGCTCACCGGTTTTTCGCGCAACACTCAAAGCCCTCGCACGTCAAGGAGTGGTAACCACTGCCGGCTGGAAACACGGCATGACCATCACAACGATTCGCGCGGTGGAATGCATCAACCGCCACCAGCATGTTCACACTCACTATGCTCGATATCCTCAGGGACGCACGGCCATCCGTTTTGCAGAGGACACCGGATGGATGCCCCATTTGAACGGACATCGTGAGTACACGTTTGATGACATTCCGGAACTCGCAGCGGATTACGCCGCCGGCAAATGCTCCTACTTCCCCATATACAAGGTCAATGGATAATGACGACGCAAAACGAAATCATCAGCAGGATCAGAGGATCTCAGGCGCGACATCGCTTGCGCCCCGAAATGGTGCGCGGACTTTGCGTGCCTTACTACCGCCGCGGCGAGATGGCTATTCCCGCCTTCAAAATGAAACAAGGCGGAAACCCCGCCACGGATGGAAAAGAGACAAGCCTGAAGCTCATGAAGAACGTCTGCAAGTTGCCGGTTGATTTCTTCTTCTATGATCTTGAAGATGCCTCGCCGGATCACACCGAGTACAAATCATTCGCGCGGAAATTTGTTGTTGAGGTTCTGAACACCACAGATTTCGGCAGCAGAATCGTCGCCTTCCGCCCCAATAACATTCGTACTGAATATTTTGAGCAGGATGTTCTCACAGTTCTGACGAAGGCGGGCGACAAGCTGGATGCGATTGTGTTGCCAAAGACTGAACACGCCGAAGAAGTTCGCGACGTTATCGAAATTGTGAGGAGCATTCTGCGACTTGCAGGGCACTCAAGCAATATTAGCATTGAGGTTTTGATCGAGTCGCCACGCGCTTTTCTGGAAGCCGACCGGATCGCGGCTCTCGACGGGGTATCCACTCTGATTTTCGGCGCCTGGGATTTTGCCCGCACAACGGGAGCCCAGGTTGAGGCGGAATCGTGGACGAAAGACCTTGGCTACGCACGTCAGGCATTGCCAATCGTCGCCGCCGCACACGGAAAAGACGCTGTTGACGCAGTGACTGGCACGCTTCCGATTAGACCGAAAATGCCCGAAGGAATTTCCTCGGAGGAATATGATTATGCAATCACGAACGGGCACGCTCTTGACGCCGGGAAATTTGGCGAAGGATTTGTCCAGCAAGTCATGAAACGAAGAGAAGCACTGCGGCTCGCGGAGACGGATGCGCTTGAGGCCCGAAGGAACGGTTATGCAGCGAAATGGATTCTTCACCCTGACCAGATCGAACCAATCCAGCGTGCATGGACTCCGACAAGGGAAAAAGCAATGGAGGCATTGCAACTCGCCGCGGCCTACACCAAAGCTGCAAAACATGGTTCGGGCGCCGAGGTTGACGGCAACCGATTGGCAGACAAGGCCGTCGTTGGCACTGATTGGTGGAACGTTATCGCCGGCTTACGCGGCAACATTCTCACTGAAGACGATATCACCGCAACAGGTCATACTCTCAAAGAATTGGAGCGAACCGTTGTTACCCACGATTGAACACTCCGGTGTGCGGATACATCATCTTCCATTGATGCGCCGCGCAGCGAGAGTCCAGCGCAACGCATTAAACATTCTTGGTCAGTCACTGGCGAAGAAAATTCAGGAAGACGGATCGATTCCTGCCGCGCAGTTTAATGTTATCCAGCCGCAAGGCATGGACCTCGCACGTTTTCTCGCGGAGGCGGAGGCAATGGCTGCACTGGTTGACTACGCCGAGAAGGAAAGCGCTGGAGAATTCGAAAGGCACCTCACCATTCTTTACGTATCGGAGTCCATTATCCAGCTTGCTCGTCATGTGCAATACTCTTACCAGGATTTCGGATTGCATTCCACAGCGCCGCTCGAAGAACTCTTCGAGATGGCGAGTCATTTGAAGCTTCACAACCACAGTGCGGACTGGTCTCACCTTGGCGGTTTAATCCTTGATCGTGAACGCGATTTGTCGGGTGATCCCGCTATCGACGAGATGCACAAGGAGTTGCGCGATGTCTTTGCAAGATTTTCTGACGATGTCATAGCACCAATTGCAGAGCAGACCCATCGCGAAGATAAGCGTGTGTCCGACGACGTGCTCAAACAGCTTGCAGAGCTTGGAGTGTTCGGCATCTCGATTCCAGCCGAGTTCGGGGGAAGTTTTCTTGATCACCTCGTCATGATGATTGCAACGGAGGAATTGAGTCGGGGAAGTTTGGGTGCAGGTGGCAGCGTGTTGACCAGGCCCGAGATTTGTGCAAAGGCCTTGCTCGCAGGTGCAACCGAGGAACAAAAGAACAAATGGTTACCAAAAATCGCCTCCGGTGAAACCATGGTGTGTGTTGCCGTTACGGAACCAAATACCGGTTCGGACGTTGCATCAGTAAAGGTCACCGCAACTCCTGTTGATGGCGGTTACCTCATCAACGGAGAGAAAACCTGGGTTACCTTCGCCGGCAGATCAAACGTGTTTTGTCTTCTCGCACGCACCGGCTCACCTGAGTCAGGCCATAAGGGGCTCTCGCTCTTTCTCGTTGAAAAAGAATACAACCCGGGTGAGAATGAGTATCATTTTAGGCACTTGCAGTCCGGTGGCGGAGTGGTGGAAGGCAGAGCCATTCCGACGATCGGTTACCGCGGGATGCACAGCTACTCGGTTTCCTTTGAGAATTATTTTGTCCCGGCAGAGAATCGTATCGGAGACGAAGGACGCGGGTTCTATTTGCAGATGCAGGGATTTGCGGGAGGAAGAATTCAAACCGCGGCACGGGCGCTCGGCGTGATGGAGGCGGCGTTTCGTTCAGCGGCTTCATACACCAAGTCGCGCAAGATCTTCGGTCAACCGCTGGCGAATTTCGCACTCACCACTAACAAGCTCGCCCACATGGCCGCGCGTATCCAGGCGAGCAGACAACTGGCCTACAAAGTCGCAACGATGATGGATGTCAACGAAGGGGGAATCGAGGCCTCCTTGGTAAAGTTGTTGGCCTGCAAGGACGCGGAGTGGGTGACACGAGAAGCGATGCAGCTCCACGGCGGCATGGGTTACTCGGAGGAGTACGCCGTTTCCCGGTATTTCCTTGACGCACGCGTACTTTCAATCTTTGAAGGCGCTGAAGAAGTGCTCGCGTTGCAGGTGATCGTGAGACCGTTCCTCCAGCAGTTCCTCAAACCGGCATAAGCTGAATGAACAAGGGTTCTACCTCAAACCTCTTTGAAGATTTTCGACTCGGACAGGAATTCGAGTGCCCGACACCGCGAGTTCTCACGGATGCTGATCGCGTTGCTTACATCGTGCACACCGGTGATAGAACACCGCATTTCTGTAATGCGAGGGGTATTGTGCACCCATTGATCGTGTTCCACACGGTGCTTGGACAAACAGTCAGACAGATTTCCCTCAACGCTCGCGCAAACCTCGGCTATGCAGAACTCATGTGGCACAAGCCCGTCTTCGTCGGTGACGAGGTTCGGACTTCCGCGAAGGTAATCGGACTGAAAGAGAACAGTGATCAGAAATCAGGAATTGTTTTTGTAAAGACTGTCGGCGTCAACCAGCGAAATGAAAGCGTCCTGGAATACATGCGCTGGGTGATGGTCAAAAAGAATAGGGAGAGTGCAACACCTTATCTGCGTGATCCGGTGGCCCCCAATATGGCAAAGTCGGTAACAGTCGATAAGCTGTCGTCGCACTCTCCCGATCCATGTATTCCTTCCGCAACAGGCGGAAGGTTTTTCTGGGAGGATTATGCTGTCGGTGAGGTTGTCTTTCACGAAGAAGGCACAACCGTGAATTCATCAGACCACATGAACTTCACCAGATTGTATCAAAACAGTGCCCGGGTCCATTTTGACTCGATCCTGACGAACGGGAAACCGCTGGTGTACGGCGGCCTTCCCCTTTCGGTCGGATATGCACATCAGTTCAACGGGTTCGAAAACCGATCCGGGATTGCCGCGATCAACGGCGGCTCCCATGTCAACCCAACGTATTCCGGTGATACGCTGTACTCATGTACGCAGATCGTCGAGCGTTCGAATTTCTCGCCGTCTCTCGGAGCGTTGCGGTTACGACTCATCGTTTGCAAGAATGAGAACCCGGCTTCGGTCCCTGACTTTCAAATCATGCGGTTGAATCCTCAAACTCAGAAAGAGGAATACCGGCCATCGGTCGTGCTCGACCTCGATTTCTGGGAACTTGTCGGAAAGAAGAGCGAACGTTGAAGGCATCTGATAGAAAAACACTACCGCCCTGGATCATCAGAACATACGCCGGATTCGGGAACGCTGAAGAATCCAACAGGCGGTATCGTGAGAACTTACGCAGCGGTCAAACCGGCCTCTCAATAGCGTTTGACCTGCCAACGCAGAACGGTTATAACCCGGGTGACGATATGGCCCGAGGAGAAGTCGGCGGGTGTGGAGTCAGCATCGCGCACCTCGGTGACATGCGAACCCTTCTGGACGGCATTGACCTGGCGACCATCAATACATCAATGACCATCAATGCAACCGCTCCGTTTCATCTTGCATTGTATCTTGTGCTAGCCGAACAACGCGGCATCACATGGGATCGACTGCGTGGCACCGTCCAAAACGACTTAATGAAGGAATTCGTCGCTCGGGGCACAAGCGTATTCTCCCCCGAGGCCTCGCTCCGACTCAGCACTGACCTCGTCATCTTCACATCCGAACACGTTCCCCACTGGAATCCGATCAATGTGTGCGGATACCACTACATGGAAAGCGGAGCTGGTCCGGCAGAGGAAATCGGTTACGCGTTTGGTAACGCGATGATTTTGTTGGATACCATACGCCCAAAACTCAGCGACGAGGCTTTTGAGCGCGTGGTGCGGAGGATTTCTTTCTTTATTAACAGCGGTATAGAACTCGTTCCCGAGATCTGCAAGGTACGTGCGTATTCCCAGTTGTGGCGTGAACTCTGCGAGAGCGAATATCGCATTAACGATGTGGCCTTTCGGGCCGGGTGTCAGGTTCGATCACTTTCGCTAACCGCGGCCCAGCCGGAAAACAACATCGTTCGCATCGCGCTGGAAGCTCTGCCTGCTATTCTTTCCGCAAGTGCCCGCGTGAATGCACTCCAGCTTCCGGGATTCCGCGAAGCACTCTCACTCCCTGACCAGATGGAGCAGACACTCAGCCTTCGCACACAGCAGATACTCCAGCGCGAAACAAGAATCACGGGATATGACGACATCTTTGAGGGCAGCAAAGTCATTGAGCACGTCACAACGGAGACAAAAGAATCAGCACTTGAGATCGCAACGCGAATGAGATCCGTCGGATACGCGGAATCCATCAGAATGCTGGGAAGCGAGCTAACCAAGGCAATGTCAGAGCGCCAGCAAAGAATCGAGGCCGGTGTTGAAAGGATAGTTGGAGTGAACGAGTTTCAGGAACCAGTGGGCCTTATCGATCATCTTCCCGATCCACCGGCCACAGCGCGCAACAAACAGTTTGGAAACCAGCGCGCGGCCGACCTTCAAAAGTGGATCGAAGCGCGCGACAAGACGAAATTCGAAGTCGCCCGAAGCGCCCTCGCCCTGGCCATCAGCTCTAAAAAGGAAATCATGAACGCGACGATTGAGTTTGCGAAAACTGGTGGAACAGTCGGAGAATGGTCATCAATCGTGGAAGCCGGTTCCGGCGGGAGATACTCAATGCAACTTGACCTTCATTCCGTTGGGGGTGGAGATATAACGCGTAGAACTTCGCGGCCCGTTCGTATTGTTCTTGGGAAGGCCGGACTTGATGGTCACACGAACGCCATCAAGACGCTCGCGATCGCGTGTAGAAACGCCGGGATGGAAGTTGTGTTTGCGGGATCAAAGCTCTCACCGGAAAAACTCATGAACGCAGCTCTTGAAGAAGATGCCGAGATTCTTGGTGTAAGCTGCCTTTCCGGAGCACACCTTTCGATTGCCGCCGAGCTGTTGGAAAACAAAAATCGGATCGGCTGTTCCTCACTTCGAATCGTCATGGGCGGAACCATACCGGAACAGGACAAAAAGGCCCTTCTCGACCTGGGGATTGACCTTGTGATTTCTCAATCCACAACGTCCTTTAAGACCATCGTGAACGAAATCCTCGAAATTGCACTGCAGGAGCAATCTCCCGTGTGACCTTAAGCACCGCACGACAACCCTCTTCTACCTACCTTTTTTCAGCTTACAAGACGCAGTTTGGCTGTACAGATCAGAATGAAAGCAAATTTCGTCCATATCAAGGCTATACTTGCCATCGCGGTTGCGGTTGGCTTTGCTCAAGCTAACGCGCAGGGGAAATATCCCGACCGGCTTACCGTGCCTGACAACTCAGATCGAACGGCTTACAGTCGGATTGACGAGCACGGGATTGTCCGGGCTCTTTACAACATTTCATCTTCACCGATGCAGGGAGATGCAGAATACATTGCGCGGCAATTCCTGACGCAGAACGCGAACGTTTTGAAGTTGGATTCAGGTCCGAACCCGCTCCAACTTGATCGCGTCCACCAAACCCCGGGTGCAACACATGTCCGTTTCCTCCAGCACGTCAATAACATTCCGGTATATCGCGGTGATGTAACGGTCAGCCTGAATACCGATAACGCGGTTGCCATGATCATCAACAACTCTAGACAGAATACTGATATCCACACTACAACCCCGTCGCTTTCATCAACCCAAGCTATCGAAGCGGCGCGCTCTGAGCTGGGTTTGGACGCTCTCCCGATCGGCAAGGACGATGAAGCACGACTCATGATCTTTCATAACGATGACGATCTTCCGCTTCTCGCTTATCGCATTACCATGACACGGCAGTCACCGCCTGCAGATTGGGAAGTTTTCATTGACGCGGTGTCCGGAATACTGCTCCGCGCCGAGGATGTCTTCGCCCTTTACCACCAGGGGCAAGGAAATGTCTATCTCTCGGATCCGCTCAGTTGCGCGCGGATGATGTATAATTCACCTGGCTTTGCAGACAATGATGACGCGGATAGTGATTCGTTAACGCGGCATCTCTCCCTCGTAACTCTTGATTCACTTACATACGAGAACGGAGTCTACAAACTTGCCGGGCCTTTCTGCAGTGTGGCTGACATCGAATCGCCCGCTGATCCGGAGTACGCTTCAGCTTCGCCGGATGGTTTCATGTTCTCAAGAAACCACCAGGGATTCGAAGCCGTAAATGCATACTACCATGTCAGCAAGTCCTATCAGTACATTGTAGCGTTGGGCTTTTCGATTCCATCGCTTGCGCAGATTCGTATTGACCCCCACGGATATCAGGGTCAGGACAATTCCCACTATAGCCCTTCAGGAAACTGGATTGCGTTCGGCGAAGGCGGCGTAGATGATGCTGAAGATGCGGACGTGATCCTTCATGAGTATGGACACGCGATTCAGTACAATGCCAATCCGTTTTGGGGCGGGGGAGAATCAGGAGCGCTGGGAGAGGGATTCGGCGATTACTGGGCAGCGTCATACTCTCGCTCGCTCAATCAATGGACGTCCGCAAGCTATCACTACAACTGGATATTCAATTGGGATGGCCACAATCCATTTTGGGCCGGCAGAATCTTGAACGACCAGCGTGTGTATCCTTTCGGTTCAGTGCCGATTCACAGCGCCGGACAGATTTGGTCATCAGCCCTGATGGGAATCTGGGGTGATCTTGGAAAGACAGTAACCGACCGGCTTGTATTGCAAAGCATGAACTATCTCGGTTCAGGAACAACTGCGACAGACAATGCTCAAGCCATCCTGCAAGCAGATAGAGATTTGTACGGTGGGGCACATCTAGCCTCGCTCGAGTACTGGCTTGGGACAGTAAAGCGTTTCATCGATATAACATCCGCAGATGTGGCTGAGTCTCATGCGGCGGAATTTTCACTTGAGCAGAATTATCCCAATCCATTCAATCCAACAACGACGATTTCATTTTCACTTATTCGCGGGGGCGAAGTATCCCTAAAGATTTTTGACGTCCTTGGTCAAGAGATTACGAACCTCGTTCAGGGTGAACTTCCGGCTGGAAAACACTCGGTTGTTGTTGAAGCGAACGGGATACCGACAGGAACATATTTTTACACACTGAGAACAGCGAGCGGAGTCCAGACCAGAAAAATGTCATTGGTGAAGTGACATGGCCGTCATAATTTTACCCCGTAGCTGTCGTATTTACCCCCGGCGGGCGAACGCCTCGGTTCGGAGTACTCAAACAACACCGAATTTACCGAAAACAGCCTTATTTGGTTGATCATTAGGAGCGAAGTGCTTGGCACTCGGCTTGACGCACAGGACTCCCGAGAACGTACGCCAATGAAGATTTTAAGAGAGAAAATCACTATTTTTGTTCAGACGGGCTTGATGATTCTGTGCTGGGGCCATCTCGGTGCCTATCCCCATCTGCCCTTTGGACCATTCGCTTTTTGCACGCTTGACAACATTGTTCCATCCCGGAGTATTTCATGAAGGTCGCAATTCTGGCTGGAGGCGTGGGTTCACGCCTCGCGGAAGAAACTGAAATAAGACCTAAACCCATGGTGGAAATCGGAGGAAGACCCATCCTCTGGCACATCATGAAGCACTATTATCAGTATGGGCACAAAGATTTCATCATCGCGCTCGGCTACAAAGGCGAAGTGATCAAGAAGTACATGGTTGACTATTGTTCACTGAACAACAATCTGACTGTTCAACTAAAATCGGGAAAGGTGGACGCGCACGGCGGAGAACTTCCGGACTGGACGGTTCATCTTGTTGACACCGGAGTTTCAACTCTGACAGGCGGGCGCATCAAGCGCCTTGCCCCATATGTCGGCAACGAAACTTTCATGCTCACGTGGGGTGACGGCGTTTCCGATGTTGACTTGAAGAAACTCCTTGCGTTCCATCGCTCGCATGGCAAGCTGGCAACAATGACGGCTGTTCGTCCTCCTGCACGATTCGGACATCTTGTTTTTGACGGCGACAAAATCTCGCAGTTTTCGGAGAAGCCGCAAATCGGTGAAGGTTGGATCAACGGCGCTTTCTTCGTACTCGAACCGAAAATTTTTGACTACATCGATGGCGACGCAACACAATGGGAGCACAAGCCGCTCGAACGGCTCGCCGCCGATGGACAATTAATGGCGTACAAACACACTTCCTTCTGGCAGTGTATGGACACATTGCGGGATAGGAAGCTTCTTGAAGAGCTTTGGCAATCAGGTGATGCACCCTGGAAAATCTGGAAGGAATAAAGCATGCGTGTTTTATTGACAGGACATAAAGGATATATCGGGACCATTCTTGCACCGATGCTGGCGAATGAAGGACATGACGTTGTCGGCTTGGACAGCGATTTGTATCGCGCGTCGACATTTGGCAACGGTATGATTGAAATCCCGGAGATCACAAAGGACATCCGTGATATTGAGCTTTCAGACTTGCAGGGGCTTGATGCCGTGCTTCATCTTGCCGGTCTCTCCAATGATCCGTTGGGTGATCTGAATCCGAATCTTACATACGAAATCAATCATGAAGCGTCCGTCCAGCTTGCAAAGCTCTCCAAGCAGGCGGGCATCCGTAGGTTTATTTTTTCATCCTCCTGCAGTAACTACGGCGCGGGCGGCGAGGACTTGCTCAATGAACACTCCGCCTTCAATCCTGTGACTCCTTATGGAATTTCCAAAGTTCGTGTTGAACAGGACGTTTCAAAACTTGCAGACGATTCTTTTAGCCCGACGTTCCTCAGGAATGCAACTGCTTTTGGTGTGTCACCAAGACTGAGGTTTGATCTCGTTTTGAACAACCTGGTTGCCTGGGCCTATGCAACAGGTCAGGTGTATATCAAGAGCGATGGTACGCCGTGGCGACCGATCGTTCACATCGAAGACATCTCTCGCGCGTTTGTTGCGGTTCTGCATGCTCCGCTCGAACTCGTGCACAATGAGGCCTTCAACGTTGCGCGCAATGAAGACAACTACAGAATTCGTGAACTCGCTGATATCGTCAAGGAAACCGTCCCGGGTTGTCGCATAGAGTATGCGAAGGACGCGGGTCCCGACAAACGTTGCTATCGCGTTGATGCAGGAAAAATCAAGAGGGTCCTGCCGGACTTCAAGCCGGTTTGGGATGCGCGTAAAGGCGCGCAGGAATTGCTGAGTGCATATCAGAAGATCGGATTAAGATTAGAGGATTTCGAAGGTCCACGCTATAAGCGCATTGATCACATTAAGATGCTGATTTCGTCCGGTCGTATCGACGATTCGCTTCGTTGGCGCGTCAAAGCGGCGGCATCGATATAAAACACCATCAACAAAAGGATACTTGAGTGAAAACTGTTTCAGTTCCCTGCCGCTCCTGCGGCCACAATGAACTTGAATTGATTCTGTCGTTCGGCGAAACACCGCTTGCAGACCGCCTGCTGAGACAGGATCAGCTTGATAAACCCGAGATCACAGCCCCTCTCGATCTCGCGTTCTGTCCGAAGTGTTCGCTCGCGCAGATTACCGTGAGTGTTTCACCAGACATCCTATTCCGCGATGAGTATCCCTATTTCTCATCCGTCTCGAAACAGTTGCTGGAGCATTTCGGTGGAAGCGCGCGCCAGATAATCGAATCCCGCAAACTGAATGGCCATGCGCTCGTCGTTGAAGCGGCTAGCAACGATGGATACATGTTGAGGAACTTCGTTGAACGCGGCATTGCCGTGCTCGGTATTGATCCTGCTCAGGGTCCTGCAAAAGCCGCCGCTGAATCCGGAGTGCCGACGTTGAACACTTTTTTCACAAAGGAACTTGCGCGTCAACTCAGAAGTGAAGGCAAGCAGGCCGACGTATTCCTTGCAAACAATGTGTTGGCCCACGTCCCTGATCTCAACGGATTCGTCGAGGGTATCTCCCTCCTTCTCAAGGACGACGGCGTTGCAGTGATCGAATGCCCGTATGTAGTCGATCTTGTTGACCATTGCGAGTTCGACACCATCTACCATCAGCATTTGTGTTATTTCTCCGTAACAGCACTCGACCACTTGTTCCGACGACATAACCTGTTTCTGAACAACATCGTTCACACTCAGATTCATGGCGGATCACTTCGCCTGTTTGTGGAACGCAAGGAAAATATCGGAGAGAGCGTCCGTTCACTCTTGCGACAGGAAGTTGTGCGCAAAGTTGATCGCATGGACTACTACGAGGATTTCGCGAACCGTGTCGAGGCGATCAAAACCTCACTGCTTGATGTTCTGAAGAAGCTCAAGCGGGAAGGAAAAAGTATCGCGTCCTACGGTGCGGCCGCCAAGGCCACGACGATGCTCGCATACGTCGGTATCGACAAGTCATTGGTGGAATATGTCGCCGACCTCAACAAATTCAAGCACGGACGATACATGGGTGGCAACAAACTTCCGATCGTTCCCCCGTCAAAGATTCTGGAAACGATGCCTGACTATATGCTTATCCTTGCCTGGAATTTTGCCGATGAGATTATGAAGGAACAGGATGAGTACAGGCGAAAAGGTGGAAAGTTCATTATCCCCATTCCGAGTCCGAGAATCGCATAAGTCAAGTGAGATTTCATATCCCCGAAACGGCCTGGCAAGGTGGACTTGTCAGGCTTCAGTTTTTTTGCATCGAACGCAGACGTATAGGCTAAAATGGGGAAAACTGATGGTTTTGGCACTCGCAGCACTTGGTTTTCTTGGCCTGCGTCACATCCGATTTCGCCGGGCTTTCTTATATATATATGTAACCAATATATATATGTAACCAAAGCAGTACCCGAACTGTTTTTTTTGCAAAGAGGCTTTTTGTTCGCATGCATAAACTTGCAGACGGAAGGCCTGCGCTTGCACCACGCATCTAATTCTTGAGAACTCTTATGAAGTTTGTTGAACGGCTCAGCTTCTTCACCCTTCTTCTGCTGATTTCACTCCAATCAGCATTTGGACAGTCAACAGGTGATTTCCGTTCCGCCGGAACGGGCAACTGGAATGTTGCCGCGACCTGGGAACGTTTCGACGGTTCAAACTGGGTCGTCCCGGCCGCTGGGCCGACAAGTTCAGATGGGACCGTGGCAATCCAGAACGGTCACGTTGTGACGATTACTGCAAACGTCACTGTAGACCAGGTGACCATCAACAGCGGTGGCCAGGCTATTCTCAACTCCGGAATAACGTTGACGATCAACAATGGAACGGGAACGGATTTCACCGTCTCGGGAACATTCACCAGCGCCGGCACCATCACCAACAATGGAACGATGGCATACAACGCAGGTGGCATGTACCGGCACAACTACACAACAACTGCTGGAAGCATTCCAACCGCAACATGGAATGCCGCCTCAACAGTTGAAGTCATCGGGTACACCACCAATACAGGCACGCTCACCGGACTCTCACAAAGCTTCGGCAATTTCACATGGAACTCCCCCTCCCAAACGGGGAACATCAGCGCAGGTGGTTCACTCCAAACTGTCACGGGAACACTTTCCATTCTGAGCACTGGCACGGGCGCATTTCGTCTGACAACGACAAGCTCTCCTACGCTGAACATCACAGGGAACATGGTTATCAGCGGCGGAACATTTGTTCTCGCGAACAGCACCGGCGCCCCGACAGTGAATCTCACCGGCAACTTGCAGATGACCGGCGGAACATTGCGCATGCTGGAAAGCAGCGGCCTCGCGACGTTGAATGTCACCGGAGACTTTTCCCATGCTGGCGGAACGATTACTGAAATAGGATCCGTGGTTCCTGTTATCCGTTTTGTGAAGGCAGGAACTCAATCCTATACTTCAGGTGGAACCGTGACGAACACCGTAAACTTCACGGTGAACAGCGGCTCAACCCTGAACATGGGAACAAACGTCATAACGGGCGGGGGAACATTCACGCTCTCCAGTGGCGCAACACTTGGAATCGGTTCGCCGGATGGAATCACGACTGTTGCTTCAGGAGCAATTGGAAACATCCAGACCACCGGAGGTCGCTCGTACAACACAGGAGCTCATTATACTTATAACGGACTAGCTGCACAGGTAACCGGAAACGGACTTCCGGCGACGGTTAACAACCTAACCCTTGACAATGCTGCAGGGCTGACCCTTGGCGCGGCGCAGACGGTAAGCGGCAATCTTCTCATTAGCCAGGGAACGCTTTCGACCAACAATTTCAACATTACAGAGGCTGGCAACTGGACAAATAATGGCGGGTTTGCTGGTGGCACAAGCACAATTACTTTCTCGGGCGCATCAAAGTCCATTGGCGGATCGAGTGTAACAACCTTCCCTGGACTGGTTATTGCAACGGGCGCGTCTACCACGCTCAACACGAACGCGATCGCTTCATCTCTTACTTTTAACTCCGGTTCAAGCGCGAGTTCGTTGACGCATAGCAACGGAATTTCTCTGAATGTTACCGGCAATGCCACAATCAACCAGCCGACCGCAAGCGTTACAGCCGGATGGAACATCAATGCGGGATCTGCCACTGTTGGTGGCAATCTGACAATCGGCGGCACATTCAACACGAGCACGCAGGTGGCGCAGGCCGTTGTCACGTCGGGTTCGTTGTTGGTATCGGGAACGACAACGCTGAACGTCGGAACAAGTTCAGCTGTCGCCCGAATTGCCGTTGATACCGGAACACTGACCTTTGACGGGTTTACACATAACGAAGGAACTCTCGCGTTTACCGCGGCGGGCACGATCAATTTTACAAGCCCATATTCATTTGCGAGCGGCGGTTCGGCTACTCCGATTTTCACAACGGTTTCCGGTGCCAATCTGAATTTCAACAACAACCTCACGTCATCAGCAACAGGTGGTCTTACTCTCAATAGCGGAAGCAACACAAGTTTTTCCGGCACACTCGCCATCACACCAACAACGGCAATCACCTTCGGCAACGTGCAATTGAATGCTGGTTCGAATGTGACACTCAACGGCAATATTACTCTTGCCGGTAACTGGACGAACAACGGCGGCACGTTCAATGCAGATTCACACACGATGACACTTTCCGGCGCAACGAAAACCATCGGTGGAACCAGCTCAACTGCGTTTCCTATTCTCTCCCTTGCGACGGGATCCAGCTTTACGATGAACAACAACAACTCCAGCGCCGGATTGATCATCATCGCCGGAGCAAGTGCCACGTCGTTCACTCATGGCGGAACATCTGTTCTTACGGTGAACGGCAACGTGAGTATCAATCAACCGACCGGCTCTGTCACGAATGCCTGGAACATCAATCAGGGCTCTGCAACAGTTTCCGGCAATGTGGACATCGGCGGGAGCAACACCACAACTGCACGAGTCTCGAGAATTGTCATTACTACAGGTTCGATGATCATTAGTGGAAACCTGACTTTCAACTCTTCTGGCACCACGGCGCAGACCGCTGTACTCGATCTGAGCACCGGCGGAGCAACTGGAACTGTAAACCTTGGTGGCCTTTTCACGCTGACGAACAACACCGGAACACTGTTGGCCGGGACCTCGGGAAGTATCTTCAGTTACAGCGGCACATCGGCACAAGTCGCGCGGATAGGGTCAAGCATTGTTTATCACAATTTGCATATCAACAGCACAGTCAATGCTACGCTTAGTGCCGCGGTTACGGCATCCAATGTTACTGGGAACCTGCGAGTACAAAGCGGAACGCTGGACAATGGTGGTTTTGCCATCGCGGGTAATGGAACAAGAACCTTCGAAGTGGCAAATGGAGCAACATTCCGGCTTGGCGGCTCCACTGCCATGGTAACCGGATTTGGCACAAAGAGTTTCGGACCATCAAGTACAGTGAACTACGCGGGATCAGGTGCGCAAACAGTAGCCGCGGAGAATTATGGCAACCTGACTCTAAGTGGAACGCGCACAACCAACAACCTGACTCTGGCTTCAACGGGGACCATCGGTATCGCCGGAGCCTTGACCGCCTCCGCTTCATTCACAACAGGAAACTATGTCATCACGGGAAGCACGGTCGATTTCAACTTAGCAGGCGCGCAAACCGTTGGGGCGTTCAACTACAACAACCTCGTCATCAGCGGTGCCAGGGGAGCAAACAATGTAACACTGGTGAATGGCGGAACAATTGGCATTACCGGAACACTCTCTGCACCTGCGACATTTGGCGGCGGCGGATATGTGAACACAAATAATACGATCAGCTTTAACGGCGCGGCCCAGTCAATTCCTGTTTTTGGCTACTTCAATCTTTCCACTGCTGGGGGCGGAATAAAGACTCCCACCGGTGCATTGACCATTGACGGCGGGCTCACGATCGGATCCGGAACCACCTTGAATTCGGGTGCATTCACACACGGAGTCAAGGGCAACTTCGCTCAGATCGGTACTTTTAGTTCCGGTTCCGGAACGATTCTCCTGAATGGAGTGGGCCTGCAAACAATCAGCGGAACAAGCCCGACGTTCAATAATCTCACAATGAGTAACTCCTCGGGCGCGGCTCTCAACAATACCGACGCCATTATCAACGGAACACTCACGTTCGTATCGGGTGTATTATCAACAGGAACGAACATCGTAATGTTACCGATATCCGGGAACATCGTGCGTTCCGCCGGCCATGTTAACGGTAATCTGCAAAAGAGCGTGGGTACCGGATCCTCAACTCTAACATTTGACGTTGGAGATGCATCGCTTTATTCTCCTGTAATGTTTGCTCTGAACGGCGTGCTCACAGGAGGCGACCTTGTTGTCCGCGCTGTGAACGGCGACCATCCGAATATTGCTTTATCCGGAATCAAGAGTAACAAATCCGTTAATAGACATTGGATCATTACAAACAACGGTGTGTCATTCTCCAACTATGACGCAACGTTTTCATTCAATCCATCAGATGTGGATGGAGGCGCAACCACGGGCGCGTTCATTGTGAAGAAATACAATGTACCGGTTTGGTCACTGACGACAACCGGAACACGGACTGCGACAAGCACCCAAGCCGTTGGATTGACTTCGTTCAGCGATTTCGCAGTTGGCGAGGGAGGTGCTGCGTTCCCCCCGACTTCGCTCATAACGGCCAGCCCACAATCGATCACGGCAAACGGAACCTCGACATCGACCATCGCTGCACAACTCAAGGATGACCAGGGGAACAATCTGACCTCAGGTGGTGATTCGGTTACTCTCGCAGCAACTCTTGGAATCCTGGGCTCGGTTACGGACAACGGGAACGGCACGTACACGGCGATTTTGACCTCCGATACTGTTACAGGATCAGCGGTGATTTCCGGAACGGCAAATGGGGGCATAATTACAGACAAGGATACAGTGGTATTCGTTCCTGGTCCAGCCTCGCTCGCGCGATCATTGATCACGGCAAATCCAGCAGCGATCGTGGCAAACGGAACCGATACTTCACACATTACTATCCAGCTCAAGGATCAGTTCGGCAACAACCTTACTTCGGGGGCCGGAACGGTTGCATTGACGACAACGAAGGGTACACTCGGATCCGTTACCAACCACAACAACGGAACGTACTCCGCAAGGTTGACTGCCTCATTAGTTCTCGGGCCGGCAGTCGTTAAGGGAACGCTGAACGCTGTGGCGATAGCCGACAGCGAAGTGGTCGCATTCACGACGGCTCAGCCCAGTCAGCTTGTCTGGACTAACCAGCCGCATGATACTACAGCCGGCAATCCGATCCCTTCGAACAGTCCGATGATGGTAGAAATACGCGACCCTCTCAACAATCTTGTAACCTCGGCAACGAATCCTGTAACCCTGACCATTGGAAATAATCCTGCAGGCGCCACGTTGGGAGGAACCGTAACACAAAATGCTGTTGGCGGTATTGCCACCTTCAACAACATTTCGATCAACAAGTCCGCAAATGGATACACGTTGATCGCCTCGAGCGGTTCACTTACGCCCGATACAAGCGTCGCATTCAACATTCTTCCCGGAGCAGCCACGCAAATAGGGTTTATCCAGCAGCCGACCACCACGATCGCAGAGAATATCATCTCTCCGCCGGTTACGGTGGGTGTGCGTGACAATCTCGGCAACACAGTTCCAATGGCCGGAATCTCCATCAGTCTGGTGATGACAACCGGAACAGGAACACTTGCAGGAACTACAACCAGAATCACTGATTCCACCGGTGTGGCAACTTTTGATGATCTCGCGATCAACACTCAAGGGTCAAAGAGATTCACGGCATCCGCCAGCGGCTTCGCTAATGTTTTGAGCAACACCTTTACAATCAACCCGCAACCGTCAATACTGATGTCGGATGATTTCAACGGGTTTGGCATTCACCCAATGTGGACCCCGGTGAATCCGTTTGGCGTCGCATCCATAGCCGCCACACAGACAAACACGCCGAACGCCTCCATGACCTTCAGCGTCCCTTCAACACAGGCGCACGACCTTGGGGGCGGTATCTTACAGGTTGTGCGGATCATGCAACAGGCAAACAACACTGACTTTCAAGTCGAGGTAAAGTGGCTGACCGGCGTTTCAGAACGGTTTGAGCTTCAGGGTGTTGTTGTTGAATTTGATTCCATCAATTATATGCGGTTTGACATCTATTCGGATGCGCTCGCCACAAAGGCGTTTGTCGGCAGTATTGTCAACGGTGTTCAGACCCAGCTTGTAAATCTCACGATTGGTGCGATCGGCATTACGCCAACCTACATGCGCGTTCGGAGAGTCGGAGATAACTGGACCCAGTTCTACTCCACCGACGGCATCTCATGGTCGCCGACAGGCACTTTTGCCCGGGCAATGGTCGTTAACAAGGTCGGCCCGTATGTGGGAAACACCGGTACGCCCATCCCGGCACACACGGGAAGTATTGATTATTTCATGAATCTTGCTTCGCCGATCCTCAATGAAGATGGCACGACTGCCGTGGACAGCATTCCCCCGGTGATCACCAATATCCAGATGACACCCGGAGACACAAGCGCCACCGTCACGTGGATAACCGACGAACCGTCCACCAGTCTGGTCGAGTGGGGACTGACGCCGGCCTACGGTTCAAGCACGCCGCTGGATACGAACAAAGTCACGAATCACTCCGTAAATTTTGGCGGCCTTGCCGATCAGACGTTGTATCATTTCCGGGTTTCTTCGGCGGACGTATTTGGCAACAACAAGAATTCGAACAATGCGACTTTCGCGACCAAGGATTCTTTCCTCGTTGCTTCGGATGACTTCAACACATTCAGTTTGAAACCGTTCTGGACTTTTTCAAACCCGCAGAGTGATGGAAGTCTTTCGTTTACCGGACAGAACACCGCAAACGCCTGGGCTGTTATCAATGTGCCCGGGGGAAGCCCCCATGAATCCTGGACAACTGGAAACAACGCCATCAAGCTTCTGCAGACTGCCAACAACAGGGATTTCGAGCTGGAAGCGAAGTTTGAGACAGGAGTGAGTCAGGCATTCCAGGAACAAGGAATCATTATCCAGCAGGATAACATCAGATTCCTGCGCTTCGAGTTCTATTCAACCGGAACTAATACAAGAGCATTTGCCGGCTCGAGGTCCGGTGCAACCGGAACGACCCACTTCAATGCGAACATTCTCGCGAATGGCGCAACGCCCCTATACATGCGGGTCAAACGGCTCGGACACCAGTGGACGCAATCCTATTCGACCAACGGGACCACATGGAATCCGGTTGTGACTTTCTCCGACACGCTCGTCGTGACATCGGTTGGTCCCTACGCAGGCAACAGCGCAACTGTCCCGGCAAACACGCCGGCGTTTACGTCGCAGATCGACTACTTCTTCAAGACGAACAAACCGGTTGTTCCTGAAGATGGAGGCATAGCAATAGATAACGTCCCGCCGGTGATCAGCAACATTCAAACGTCAACAACGGGAACAACCGCCACACTGACCTGGACAACAAATGAACTGACGCGTAGCGTCGTATCGTATGGCCCAACCGCGTTGTACGAGAACGGGAACGTCATCGACAGCCTTCTGAGTACGAATCATTCGATGACAATCAAGGGGCTTGATCCCGCGTCACTTTATCATTTCCGCATTGCCGCAACAGACTCTTCGAATAACACGACGAACAGCAACGACTCGACGTTTACGACAGGTGCGGCATCAACAATCGCCTCTGATGATTTCAATGCGTTCATCCTTCACAACCGCTGGACGTACTTCAACCCGAAGAGTGACGCCACGCTTTCAATGAATAACACCAACACGGACAGTGCTCGCGTGTTCATTTCCGTGCCAGGTGGGATCAGCCATGACCCGTGGACGGGAGGCAACTTTGCGCCGCGCATCATGCAGGCGTGTAACAACGCTGACTTTGAAGTCCAAGTAAAGTTTGAGTCGCCGGTAACGGTCGGCTTCCAGATCCAAGGTATCATCGTCGAGCAGGATCAGAATAACTATCTTCGATTCGACATTAACTCCAACTCCACGAACACCAAAGCCTTTGCTGCAAGCGTTACCGGGGGAACGGCTACTCAACGCATTGCAAGCACCACTATTGGGGCTAACGGTGTCGCCCCGCAGTATATGCGCGTTAAGCGGGAAGGAAACTTATGGACGCAATCCGTCTCGCTAAATGGATCAACATGGACCACGATTGGCACCTTCACGCACACTCTTGTCGTTGATTCCATCGGCCCGTTTATTGGAAATGCAATGGGAACCTCCATCCCGGCGCATACAGCCAAGATCGACTATTTCTTCAATACGCGATCCCCGATCAGTCCCGAAGACGGTGGATTCGCCCCGGACCCGTTCCCACCTGTGATTTCGAACGTTCAGGTGGTAAGAGGAACAACCTACGCAACAGTGACTTGGACGACGAACGAGGCGGCGACGAGCGCCGTTTCCTTTGGTCCCACAACGGCTTACGAGAACGGAACCATTGCAGATTCAGCCAGAGTCCTGAACCATACCATTCAGTTGACAGGGCTGACCATCGGAACGCTGTATCATTTCAGGGTCATGTCTGCTGACTCAACCGGGAACGTTGCCAACAAGCCCGACTCGACGTTTACGACGTTGCCGCTGTCAAACATCGTCTCCGACGATTTCAATCAGGCGTCTCTTAATGCGTCGCTGTGGACATTCCTGAACCCGCGCGGCGATGCAGCGTTAACAATGAACAACACGAACACGGATAGCGCACGCGTCTTCATCGCGGTTCCGGCCGGCTTAAAGCACGATATTTGGTCCGACGGCAAGACCGCTCCGCGTATCATGCAGCGCGCCAACAACACTGACTTTGAAATCAAGGTGAAATTCGAATCGCGCGTGAACCAAAATACTCAACTGCAAGGTGTTCTTATTCAGCAGAGTCCGACTGACTTCGTTCGTGTTGACTTCAATTCCAACGGAACCATTACAAGACTCTTCGCAGCAACATTTGTCGGAATGACACCGACGACGCGTATTAACAATACCAATATTGGGGCAGCCGGAATTGTACCACAATGGTTGCGTGTGAAAAGAGAAATCAACCAGTGGACGGTGTTCTATTCATTCAACGATTCAGCATGGACTCAGGCAGGAACATTCGCGCATACGTTGACCGTTGATTCGGTTGGCATCTTCATCGGGAATGTCGGCACGACGCCCTCAAACAGTCCTGCACACACAGGCAAGGTTGACTACTTCTTTAATATGGCATCGCCAATTGCGAATGAAGATGGCGTAGGACCTCCACCGGATACAGTAGCGCCTGTGATCAGCAACGTTCAAACAGTTTCGCATCTGAACAGCTTCGATGTTTCATGGGCAACGAATGAACCGGCAAGCGGCCTTGTGGAGTACGGGTTGACAACGGGGTACGAACTCGGCTCGGTCAGCGATACGAACAAAACGCTTGGCCACAATCTTACAATAAACGGACTGCAAACCGGCACATTGTATCATTTCAGAATCACAGCGAAGGATACATTGAACCAAACGCGGGTGTCTTCCGACTTCACCGTGCGTACCCGTTCCATTCTTACGGTCAATGTTGCTGGCAGCGGTTCCGTTGCCAAGAATCCTGACAGCTCAAATTATCTCCCGGGACAGATCGTCGGAATGAAGGCAACCCCGGCGTCCGGTTGGCATTTCATCGGCTGGAGCGGTGATACGACCTCGACATCGGACACCCTTGCCATCACCATGAACGGCAATCGCACAGTGACAGCGACGTTTGATACGAACAGAATCCTGACGGTGAATATTGCGGGCAACGGGTCGGTAACGAAAAACCCGAACTTATCCGTCTATTCGACCGGTCAAGCCGTGGGCCTGAAAGCAAACGCAGCTTCGGGTTGGCACTTCATTGGATGGAGCGGCGATACGACGGCAACCTCCGATACACTTGACATTACTATGAACAGTAATCGAACTGTCACCGCAACGTTCGACACAAACAGAATACTCAACGTGAACATCTCTGGCAACGGATCAGTCGCCAAGAACCCTGACAAGCCATTCTACTCCACAGGAGAGTCGGTGACACTGACTGCCATACCATCGGCGGGTTGGTTCTTCAGTAGTTGGAGCGGTGATACAGCGACTTCATCAAACCCGGTAACCATTGTCATGATATCCGATAAATCGGTCCTCGCGGCATTCTTGGTGATACCACCTGTTGTCGCGAACGTAAAGGCATTCCTGCAGGGACCGTACGACGCGGCGGGAGATTCCTTGAGGACGGATCTCAACGGGCTTTCAAGTTTGCCTCTCTCTCAGCCGTACAATATTGCGCCTTGGAACTATTCGGGTACGGAGTCTGTCGGATCAATTCCACCCGGCGCCGTTGATTGGGTTCTTGTGGAAATTCGCCCTTCGAGCGATTCAACCCAGGTTCTCGCTACGCGTGCGGCGTTTATCCTTCGTTCCGGAATGATTGTTGACACAAATGGAACAAGCGCAGTTGGATTTGCTGGTCAGGGCAATGGAAACTACTTTGTAGTCTTGAGACATCGAAACCACCTTGCCACGATGAGTTCAACAACTCTCACATTGACAACGACGAGTGCGCTTTACAACTTTACAACGTCACAATCCCAAGCCTACGGGACGGATGCCATGAGCGAAATTGAAACAGGCGTCTTCGGATTGCGTGGCGGTGATGGTAACGCCGACGGCGGCATTGACGCCGTTGACCGTAACCTTTTCTGGCGTCCGCAAAACGGAACTGCGTGGGACTATACCAAATACGCGGACTTTGACCTTGACGGCGATATTGACGCCGTCGATCTGAACCTACACTGGCGCCCGAACAACGGTACGGCAACGCAAGTACCCGGAAGCCCGGCTACCAGACCGATACGAAAGGAAAAGAACCAATGATCGGATCTTCATCTCTGAACCCTGATCAATCCACCTCAACAAAAACATTCCCGGACACCTGCCCGAGTTGCGGAACACCGGGCATGGATGTCTTTTATGAAGTGAACCAGGTACCCGTACATAGCGTGCTTCTGATGAGCACGCGCGAAGAAGCGTTGACCTACACGAAACGCGATATCGCCCTGGCCCTTTGTCATATGTGCGGGTTTATTTCCAACATTGCGTTTGATCCGTCGGTCCACGAGTACTCAGCAAAGTATGAAGAGACACAGGGTTTCTCCGGAACATTCAATGCATTTCACCGCGGACTGGCGCAAAACCTCATCAACCGTCATAGCCTGCGCGGAAAGGACATTATCGAGATTGGATGCGGCAAGGGTGAGTTCCTTTCAATGATATGTGAAATGGGTGACAACCGGGGAGTCGGGTTCGACCCCGCATATATCTCGGAGCGAAACCAGAGCAAGGCGAAGGATAAGATCACGTTCATTACCGATTTCTATTCGGAGAAGTACACCAATTACCACGCCGACGCGGTGATTTGCAAGATGACTCTTGAACACATTCCCGACACCGAGGAGTTTATCAAGACTGTGCGCCGCTCCATGAGTGACAGATTCGATACGCTTGTGTTCTTTCAGATTCCGGATGTTACGCGCGTTCTGAAGGATATCGGGTTCTGGGATATTTATTATGAACATTGTTCCTATTTCAGTCCGGGTTCACTTGGACGTCTCTTTCGCAAATGCGGATTCGACGTGCTTGCCCTTGGCACCGAATATGACGGCCAGTATCTCATGATTGAGGCAAAGCCCTCACGAGGTACGCCAACTTCACCTCTTCCAGAAGAAAACGATCTCAAGAGCGTTCACGAGGACGTCGAGTTTTTCTCCAAGAAGATCGGCCCGACGCTCGAACAATGGAGGTCGGTGCTGAATAAAATCCGTCGCGAAGGAAAGAAGGCTGTTATATGGGGTGGCGGCTCAAAGGGTGTTGCTTTCTTGACGACGCTCCACGTTGAGAACGAAATCGAATACGCCATCGATATTAACCCCTACAAGCACGGCACCTTCATGGCGGGAACCGGACAAGAGATCGTCGGGCCTGATTTCCTAAAGGCGTATCAGCCGGACGTCGTAATTGTGATGAATCCGATTTACTGCAAGGAAATTCAGAAGGACTTGGACAGGATTGGCGTCAAGGCAACATTGATGTCCGTGTGACGCAGGTTCTTGCAATTCAATTGTGTTGATTGTACAATAAGTATTGTTTGGGGGGATCATCCAGCGTTTTTCCCTCGGTAACTCCCTGCTCTACATAATTCCCTGACGCCGGCTCCTCCGGTGCCAGACACACTTCAGAAAAACATATGTCCAGGACTTTGCACGGATACTCTACCGCCGGTCAACCGTCCTCGGATTTGGGGGCTCGATGTTGCGTTGTTTCCGTCAACAATTCTTGAACATGGTTGTTTCGGTTTTGTTCTGTGCCGGCATCGTCCGTGCGCAGACTGAAGCTGAGCGCGCAACCGGTTTGTACAAGCACTACGAAAAAACCGTGCTCGCCCGTGAACAAGGGCTCGCACCGGCTTCATCGGAGTTGGCTCCGCTCTCCGGAATCTCATCTGACGATTTCAGCTCCGGATCGTTGAACCCTGCAATCTGGAGTTTCATCAATCCGGGAACACCGTCAACGCTGACCTTTACCGGAACCGGAACTGCAGACGCCCGTCTTTCCATCGCCGTCCCTGCAGGCACACCTCACGACGCTTGGACTGGAGGCAACACCACGGCCCGTGTGATGCAAGTTGCATCAAATTCCGATTTTGAGATCGAAGTAAAATTTGATTCGCGCCCGACCGCGCGCTATCAGCTTGAAGGTGTTATTGTCGAGCAGGACGCAAACAACTACGTCCGTTTTGATTTCAACTCAGACGGAACAAATCTTCGCCTGTTTGCCGCAACCATCATTGCGGGCAGTCCGACGACACGCCACAATGTTGTCATTGCAGGCGCAGCGGTGCTCTATATGCGCGTTCGAAGAACCGGCAATCAGTGGACGCAGACGTATTCACTCAATGGAACGACATGGACCAACGGCGCTTCGTTCAGCCAGGCCATCACTGTCAACAGTGTCGGCCCATTTTTCGGAAATGCCGGCAGTCCGGCTCCGGCCTTTACAGGACTTGTAGATTATTTTTTCAATACAACTTCTCCGATTGTTCCTGAAGATCCGGTAACCAATTGGTGGAGCACACGAAGATTCCGGCTTCCGGTTGAAATACGTGCAAACGGCTATCAACGAACCAACAAGGTTGCCGAGGCGGACGTCAACTTCACTCAGTTGCTCACCGCGTTCGGACAGTCCTCTGCATTTGCAGAGAACTCGATCCGCGTGGTCGAAGTCAGTTCCGGCGGATCGATTCTTGATACCTCGGTCGCATTTCAATTTGACAAGGAGCCCGGATATCATCCGCAATCCAATGCCAGAGGAACCGTTGCGTTCCTGATGAACGGCGCCACAACAGCCAATGCTTCTCGCTATTTTCAGATTTACTTTGAGACTACAACGGGCGGGGCATACTCTCTTCCCTCGTTCAGTTCGCAACTTGTGGTAACCGACAATGTCGTGGATGAGGGTCAGCCAAGTATCAGTGTCGCGACACCCAAGGGGACCTACGTGTATCACAAGCTTGGCGGAGGCTTTTCATCAATCAATGACGTCGCAGGCAACGATTGGGTCAGCTACCATCAAGGAGGCGGGTCGGCAGGCGAGTTCCGAGGCATCCCGAATATCGGCCCTGTGTTTCATCCCGGATATACAAACTCCGTTGCAGTTCTGGAAAACCAAGGTCCCGTTCGATCACGCATCCGCACCGTCAGCAACAACGGACAATGGGAAAGTGTGTGGGATATCTATCCTGACTATGCACGGATGCGCTTGCTCAGGAGAGACACAACCTATTGGTTCCTTTATGAAGGAACTCCCGGCGGCGCGCTCAATCCCACAAGCGACTTCATGTACCGCTCCAATGGACAGCGTTCTCTTTTAAACACGACAATCTCAACGGATCTTGCCTCACCGGAATGGGCATATTTCGGTGACAGGTCAATGCGACACGCATTCTACGTTGTGCATCATGATGATGACCTGCTTCATGATTACTACCGGAACCAGGACAACAACATGACAATCTTAGGTTTCGGCAGAAGAGATCCTTGCTGTACGAGTCTTCTAAACACGTTGCAGGACTTCACCATCGGATTCGCGGATGATTCACTCTTTTCCGCGGCGAGCCAGGTAATCAATGCATCCTATCGTCCGATGCAAACTTTGCAAAGCGCGCCTGAGAGCCACCCCGTAACCCTGCTTCCCCCGGGAATCGTCAGCCATCCGGCGAATCGATCTGTATTTGCCGGCGAGACGGCAACATTTAGCGTCGCAGCTACCGGGACATCTCCGCTTTCTTATCAGTGGCAGAAGAATAATACCAACGTCGCTGGAGCAAACGCTTCCTCTTATATTACGCCCATCACGACTCTTGCGGACAATGGCGCAACATTCCGTTGTATTGTTACCAATTCGCTTGGAAGTGCAACCAGTTTTGCCGCAACCCTTACGGTTTCTCCCGCGCCGGGACCGCCCGTGTCAGATGACTTCAACAGCTTCGCGTTGAATTCCAATCTTTGGACATTCGTCAATCCGCTGAACGATGCGACACTCGAAATGACCGGTACAGGAACCACCAACGCCCGGCTTGCTATTTCTGTCCCGGGTGGAGTTGCGCACGACACCTGGTCAACTGGTATGATGGCGCCGCGCATCATGCAGAACATCGGCAACACGGACTTTGAAGTTGAGACGCGTTTCGAAGGGGGAATGTCTCAGCAATATCAGTCTGAGGGATTCCTTGTGATGCAGGATGATGGGAACCTGTTGCGCTTCGATATTACCAGAGACCTTACGAAGAACCGGGTGTTTTGTGCCTCGTTTGTCAATGGTGTTCCGACTGTGCGAAAAGATACGACCGTTGCGCTGGGTGTTCACTTCTTCCTGCGCTTGAAACGAGTTGGCAATCAATGGACGTTCAGCTATTCTTATAACGGAACGACGTGGTATGTTGGGGCAGCTTTCAGCCACACACTGACTGCGCGACAGCTCGGACCTTTTGTGGGCAACGCAGGTGCAACCCCTCCATTCTTTTATGGTCTCATTGATTATTTCTTCAACAGGAATTCTCCCATTGTTCCGGAGGATGGCGGAATACCCTCCGATCCCGGATCGCCGGTTATTTCAAACATTAACACAGTACCGAATCAAGGCGGATTCGCAGTCCATTGGACTACGAATGAACCCGCAAACGGAACAATTGACTTCGGTCTTACTCCACTTTATGAACTCGGTTCGGTCACAAATAGCGACAGAAGCCTCTCACATTCAATATCTGTTACGGGGCTTCAGCCGTCCACATACTACAACTTCCGCATTCGTTCAACCGATAGCAGTGGGAACCAGGGGGCGACGGGAAACCTCACGGTCACAACCTCTCCCGTTACAACTCCGTTGATCAAAGTCTGGTATGGCAAGACTCAATCATTCGGCCAAATCGGAAATCCCGTTCCTGATGTCAATATCGTCGGTAATGTCTCCGATCCGGATGGACTTGCATCCCTCTCGGCCCGGCTCAACGGAGGCACAGCGCGGGCAATCACCCTCGGACCCGATGGTCGGCGACTGACAAAGAAGGGCGACTTCAATATTGACATTCCTCTGGTGAACCTCATCGCAGGGGCAAACCAGCTTGTCATTACTGCTGTTGACAGTTTGAACACCACGGCGCGCGAAACTGTTACCGTAAATTACACAGTAGGCAATGTCTGGCCAAAGACTTTCACCGCAAATTGGTCAACAGCACCTGCGATACAGTCAGTCAGCCAGGTTGTTGACGGAGGATGGGCGATTTCTTCAGGCCTCCTCGAGGTAACAGCACCGGGATATGATAGGGCAATTGCTATCGGAGACCGGACCTGGAACAGCTATGAAGTCACAGTTCCGTTCAATGTTTTATCGCTCGATTCATCGGGATTCCGTGCACCAAGCAACGGCGCTTCGGTAGGCATGATTCTACGCTGGCCCGGACATAGCGACAGCCCAGCTGAACTCGCAGGTCGTCAGCCCAAGACTGGCTTCCTTCCTTACGGCGGATTCGGCGCATACACCTGGGAAATGGATGGTTCTCAAGGGCTGAACATCCTCGGGAATAATCTTCAGTTGCTGGATGAAGATTCCACCGGAAGAACGATCTCGCTCAACACCTGGTACAACATGAAAATGCGTGTTGAGACAAATGCCGGAGTCGGCGGACTCTATCGCATGAAGATATGGCAGCAAGGTTTCCCTGAACCCACTGAATGGGACGTCACCGGTCAGGAACAGCTTACTGATCCTCAGAATGGGACTCTGCTGCTCGTCGCACATCACACCATAGTTCAATTCGGGAATGTCACCATCACCCAGCTTGGTGATACCACCCGTGTTCTTACAACGACGACAACCGGTAACGGCTCTGTGACCCGGTTACCAAACCTGGTGACGTATCCTGTTGGGCAATCTGTTCGCGTTACGGCGGTCCCCGCATCGGGCTGGCAATTCGATCACTGGAGCGGTGACCTCAACGGGAATACAAACCCCGACACGGTGGAAATGACTGCTGATAGAATTGTTACGGCGCATTTCATTCCTGAAACCGTTCCGCCCGTAATCTCTAACATCAGGGTCTCGGCGACAAGCACACACGCTACCATCAGATGGACAACCAATGAAGATGCAACCAGTGTTGTTGAATTCGGACCTTCAACCGGATACGAGAACGGAGATATCACCAACAACACACTGGTAAGTCAGCATGTAGTCGTACTCAACAACTTGACACCCGGAGCGACATACCACTTCAGGGTCGGATCCGTGGATGGAAACAACAATGTCGCCTCATCTGGAGATTCGACCTTCGTTCTTGATCTTCCCTCAACCCTCATTTCCGATGACTTCAACAGATTCGGGTTGAATCAATCTGTTTGGACATTTGTCAATCCTCTGGGTGACGGTGTTGCATCAACAGCGAATACGAACACACCAAACGCCAGCGTTAACATTTCAGTCGCCGCCGGAATTTCACATGATCTTTGGACGACGGGAATTCAAACACCGCGCATTGTCCAACAAGTCAACAACGCAGATTTTGAAACCGAAGTAAAGTTCTTCTCCGGAGTCGGACAACGATTCCAACTGCAAGGTATTCTGGTTCAGCAGGACAGCAACGATTTCCTCCGATTTGAGTTGAACTCCGATGGTTCGGCAACAAAAGTGTTCGCGGGAAAAGTGGAGAATGGGGTAGGAACTGTTTTTGCAAACACGACGGTTGGCGCCAACAATACAACGCCTCTTTGGATGCGGGTGAAACGCGAAGGAGACACGTGGCTTCTTACATACTCCAATAACGGAACAGTGTGGACCACCGCAACAAGCTTTGTTCATCCTATTGTTTCCAATACCTTGGGGTTGTATTCGGGAAATCCCGGTGTACCACCGCCTGCACACACTTCAAGCATTGACTATTTCTTCAATCTTGCTTCCCCGATAGCAGGAGAGGATAGCGGATTATCGAGCGACCAAACGCCACCAGCCATTCTCAACGTGCATGTTGTAACCGATTCAACATCTGCAACGATAACATGGTCAACGGATGAACCCGCAACGAGCGGTGTTTCGTACGGACTTTCCCCCGCTCACGAACTCGGCACCATCGGTGATTCGGCACTTTCGACAAACCACCTGGTTGTCCTGACAAACCTGACGCCAAATACAACATATCACTACAGCGTTGTCTCTGCGGACTCCGTTGGGAATGCCAGCACTACGAGTGACCAGACATTCATTGCGCAAAGTCTCGCGTCGATTCTGGTTTCTGACGATTTCAATTCAGCAATCCTGAACAGCAGTTTGTGGCAATTCATCAACCCGCTTGGTGACGCTACGATGTCCATGATCGGAACGGGGACATCGAACGCCTGGTTTTCGATGTCGATTCCCGGCGGCGTCGCCCACGATGTTTGGACAACAGGTATTTCAGCGCCCCGGATCATGCAACCTGCGAACAACACAGATTTTGAAGCTGAGGTCAAGTTCGAGTCAGGCGTGAGTCAGCGGTTCCAACTCCAGGGTATTTTGGTGCAGGAAGACAGCAATGACTTCCTCAGGGTGGAGTTTAATGCAGACGGATCGGGAACACGACTCTTTGTTGCAAGTCTGGTGAATAATGTTGCAACCGTGCGGGCAAACATTCCTGTCGGGGCAAGCGGCGTTTCGCCGATGTACTTACGCGTACTAAGAGTGGATGATTCTTGGAAGGTTTCCTATTCCTCAACTGGCACGACGTGGACAACGGGAGTTATTTTTAATCATCCAATGACCGTAAACTCAGTGGGCCTGTTTTGTGGGAACTCAGGAACTACGATTCCCGCATTCACTACCAATATCGATTACTTCTTTAATACCGCTGCCCCGCTCCCTGAGGATGGCGGGACTCCGGTTGCACCAATCATCAACATACATCCGGTTGATAGAACGGTGGCCGTCGGTACACAGGGCGCATTCATTGTGTCGGCATCGGGAAATCCAAACCCGTCATTCCAATGGCAAAAGAATGGCATCAACATCACCGGAGCAACAGACTCAACATACCTAACGCCTCCAACAACAATCAGTGACAGCGGCGCGATCTACCGTTGCCGGATTTCAAACATTGCGGGGACGGTTTTCACAAATGGCGCGATGCTTAACGTATTGAATCCTCCCGGCGTCACGACTCCTCCCTACACAATAAGCGTCGGTGTTGGCCAGCAGGCCCGATTTGTCATTTGGCCGACGGGATCGGAACCAATTTCATTCCAGTGGCTCAAGAATGGCGTTGAAATTACGGGCGCGACAGATACTGTCTATTTTACACCACCTACGATAATCGACGACAGCGGGAGTGTTTTCCGCTGTCGTGTGACAAATCCTGTTGGAACGGTTCTTGGTCCTCCGGCGAATCTTGTCGTGCGCACTCCCGCTGTCATTACATCGCAACCCAGAGACACAATCGTCGCAACCGGCCAAACCGCTCGGTTCACGATTACCGCCGCAGGATCTACTCCAATTTCATATCAATGGCTCAAGAACAACATTGAGGTTTCGGGCGCGACATTCGCGACATACACAATTCCAAACGCCCTCACGGCGGACAGCGGTGCGACGTTCCAGTGTCGTGTTACCAATCCCGGCGGCGCGGTGTACAGCACCATAGCTATGCTCAGAGTGATGGACGCACCGGCCATCCTTGCTCCGCCTATCAACGATAGTGTTCTCGTCGGATCACAAGGCACATTCACTGTTCTTGCGTCTGGTGCTGTTCCCCTTTCCTATCAGTGGCAAAAGAACAGCGTGGACATTCCCGGCGCAAACAGTGCCACATATGTTACTCCTCCGGCAGTTCAATCGGATAGCGGCGCTTCATTCCGTTGCACAATAACGAATACTGTCGGGATGATTACGACTCCGAACGCATACATGGTGGTGATGGTGACGCCGACCATTACTAGTCACCCGCAAAACAAGATGGTTGCTCCGGGTCAGACCGCGTCGTTCTTCGTTGGTTTCAGTGGTTCATTTCCGTTCGCATTCCAATGGCAAAGAAACGGGGTGGATATTCCGGGTGCGACACTTTTGGGCTATACGACGCCGGCCACAACTGCCGCAGATAGCGGTTCGCTCTTCAGATGCCGTGTCCGCAATGCGGTCGGAGAAGTGTGGAGCAACGCGGCCCTGCTCGAGGTCGCACAACCTGCCACGATCACTCAACATCCGGCGAATCAATTTGCCGCGATCGGCAAGACGGCAACCTTTTCCGTCGTTGCCACAGGGACTCCAACCCTCACGTACCAGTGGCAGAAGAACGGCGTAAATATTTCCGGAGCAACGAACTCTTCCTACACAACACCGACTCTGGTGAAAGCGGATTCCGGAGCCGTGTATCGTTGCAGGGTGACAAACTTCGTCAGACAGGTGACAAGCAACAATGCAATCCTTAACGTGGGAAATCCACCGGCCATTACCACCCAACCACTCGCGCAATCAGTCGGTATTGGCAGTACGGCAACATTCAGCGTAACTGCAACAGGTTCAATCACGCTCGCATACCAATGGAGTAAAAACGGAACAGCAATTCCGGGTGCGACTTCAAGCTCTTACATAACACCGGCGGTGACCACGGGAGACAATGGGTCGCTTTTCAGATGCGCGGTGACAAACAACTATGGAACTGCGACGAGCGATTCCGCGTTGTTGACTGTGACGTCCGGAGTTCGCGTAACGACAAACCTACAGGCATTATATACATTCAACGAAGGAAGTGGAACAACCGTGAATGATGTTTCCGGAGTAGGCACTCCGTTGAATCTTACCATCGGTAGCGCCGGGGCTGTCACTTGGGGATCGGGAAAGCTTACCGTTAACTCATCGACTACCATTCTTTCGCCGGCAGCGGGAACAAAGATTATTACAGCAGCGCAATCAACCAATCAGATTACCTTAGAAGCGTGGATCAAACCAACAAACGCAACGCAAACCGGTCCTTCGCACATTGCCGGCCTCCCGACTGGTACAACGAGCAGGAACGCCCTTCTCGGACAATCCGGATCAACCTATGACGGACGCATCAGGACTTCATCAACCGGAACTGGCGGCACGAGTTTGGTGACCTCCTCCGGCGTCGTAACGACAAATCTCACCCATGTTATCTACACTCGGAATGCATCGGGGGCGACAAGGATTTACGTTAATGGAACTCAGGTTTCCACCGGAACTGTATCGGGTACGTTCTCCAATTGGAGCTCAACGGCCCGGTTCAGTATTGCCAATGAAACTGGTGGAGCCAGGCCCTGGCTGGGTGAACTTCACCTTGTTGCGGTGTACAATCGCGCGTTGACTCAATCCGAGGTGACACAGAATTTCAACGCGGGTGGGAATCCGGCAGCAGCTATCGCAAAAGCGGAGTTCCAAGCGCCGGGCGGGAACTTACCGCGAGATTACTACTTGCATCAGAACTATCCAAATCCATTCAACCCACAGACCACAATCAGGTATGACCTGCCGACCAACGGCAATGTCACGCTCAAGTTGTACAGCAGTATCGGCGAAGAAATTGCGACACTGGTAAATCAATTCCAGATGGCTGGAGTCCACGAGTTGCCGGTTGATGGCAGCACGTTGTCTAGCGGTGTGTACTTCTACCGACTGCAGTCAGGGGCGTTTGTGACCACGAAAAAGATGACACTCTTGAAATAGTGACACCTGTCAACCTCGCCTTAGACTATACTTGGCTTTGTGGAATGAAAAATATACTTTGCAACGGTTTTTTTTTAATCCCCCAACCATCCAATCAGGAGACAACACGTGAAACGGTTTTCGAGTGTCGGTTCACTCATTTTGCAATCTATTGCCTTGGCACTTTTGCTGGAGTCACAATCTTCAGCACAATTCCTTTTGGACCCTGTTCCCGGGGATATATTCAAGGAATTTACATATCGGATCAATCACTCGAACAATGACTTCCGGGTGACCGATCCTAATGCCAGCCACCCCAACGCAGGGCAGTTCCTCCCGAACCACGTCATGACCATGTCGATTAACGATCTGGCGGGCGCGACACGCGCCGAAGTGGTTATCGACATGTGGGGCGGCCATACCGGAACAAACAACAAACGTTTCCGATTCAACAACAATGCATGGATTACTATTCCTGAACTCGGCGCTGCAAACGGTATCCCCGCGGGTCATCAAGGTCAGTGTTACCAGCAGCAACTCAACCCTGTGATCCCAATCCCTCTTTCTCATCTCGTCCAGGGCAACAATACATTTACTGGGACATCCGGCGGTCAGTCGTGCTTCAATTTCAACTGGGGACAATGGACGTGGCATGAGATTATTGTCCGTGTTTACTACAACAGCAGTAAGCCGCATCCCACAGGATCTATCACATCACCGACCAACGGTGCAACTATCGGAGAGAACCCCACGGTCTCCGCCTCAGGAACAGACATCGCCCAGGTGGATTTCCTCGCCTACTACGACGGCTTTGATATGGATGGGGACGGCCGCGGACAACAGTACCATCACTACTACCATCGCGGAAAGAGTGAAACTGCCGTCGTCATGAAGGGACACGTCGGTACCGACAACAGTTCCCCTTTCTCCATGACGTGGAATACC
>Ga0187893_10000162_pt1 | contig 158454 bp, 142 predicted proteins | sample MA1701074metaG_FD_139574 | JGI IMG/M metagenome (GOLD analysis project Ga0187893, IMG submission 139574) | White microbial mat communities from a basaltic lava cave in the Kipuka Kanohina Cave System on the Island of Hawaii, USA - MA170107-4 metaG ...
CCGTCATCGAAACCGTTTTCGCCTCGGGCCCTCGCACGCAGGCCTCACGCCGAATTGCGCAGAGCCTGGCGGCCGCCTTCTGCACCGCAACGGAGGCCGCGTGAAACCCGCGAAAGGCCAGTTCTGAAGCGTCATCGCGTTCCACGCGTCGGCACCAGACACGATGAGGCATCGGCCAGCAGCCTCGGCGCGAGCCTCGGCGTCCAGGTCGGCCACATACGCAGAGACGAAGTCGACTACGTGATCAGGAAAGTGCGTATCCAGCTTGAGCTGGACCGAGATCCCTGAAAGGACGTCCTTAAGCTTTGCACACGCGTCCTCTCGACCCGATAGAAACAGTCTTGGTGTTAAAGGCGGCGGCTCCCCGATACTGCGCACCAGTCTCCAACGCTGCTCCGGTGTCTCGAGGTGCTGAACTGGCAGGCCTAGCGTCCTCTGTGCAAGCCAAAGCTCAACTGGGGGGAACTGATGAGTCCAGTCGATGAGCTTCGTTCCGTCAATCACCCTAACGTCACGCCAATCGCCTTTCGCCCTATGCTCCTCAAGCCACGCACCTTGCGCATCTTGCTTCCAGGTGTGCTCCCAGTCTCTACGACCGGACAGTGGCGTAACGAACACGAAAGTCGATTCGCGTCGGACGCTCTTGGGCAATGCGGAAACTAGTCCGCTGTAGTCTGAGGTAGCCTTATGCCCTGCCCTTAGCCCTGTACCGATCTCCCAGAACGAACGACCCGCAGGTACAAAGGGATCGAAGGCAAGATCTACATCCAAGATGCCGTCAGGCCCGTGCTGCCCGATGCTGTCGCCTAGCGGAAACCGGCGCTCTTTGGGTTGGGGAGAAGAAGCGGCGATCAAACGCCAAACGAGCTCGGCGATGACCCCCTGAGCGTCTCCTGCGTTTCCGCGGACCCACTCGTCGAGCTGGTTCTCATTCATGATCAGGCTGTAGCCTCCTTCGGTCGCGGCGTTGGTGTGGCCTCGCTTCGCACGGTTCTGCTTCGCCGATGATTACCTCTTCGGTCTGTGCGTCCCCTCCTGGGGCGTCTAACTCGCACATATCCAATCCTGTAGTGTAACGAACTCAGGCCCCGGCGGAGGCAGATCGTGCTCGCCCGCTGCGGCGGTCTCTGCCCGAGGCTGCGCCCTTGGGGCGCTGCCATGCCGGCCCGTGCCGCCGAGCGCGGCGGCGAATCGCATATGCAGACCTGCGCACCATCCGTGCCTCCGACTCAAGCGCAGGGCCGAGCCTCGGTGGGCGCTCAAATCACGAACGGAATCAGCAGCTTCGTCCGCGCCTTCCACGCGGCGAACTCCGCGCCGAAGTGGTCGGCGAGCCAGCGCTCTTCGCGGCGGATGCGGCGGATGACCGTCGGGACGACGTAGGCGAGGATCAGCAGCAGCGTCCACGAGTCGCAGAGGATGACCGGCAGCCCGGCGAAGAAGAGCAAGAGGCCCAGGTAGGCGGGGTGGCGGACGAGGCGGTAGGGCCCCTTCGTGACGAGGGTCTGCTTCTCGCCTACGTGGACGACGTAGGAGAAGTTGGCGGACAGGGCGTAGATCGACCAGAGGCGGAGCAGGAGCCCCGCCGCCGTCAGCAGGAGGCCGATCTGGACCGTCGTCCACGTGCGCGGCAGGTGGCCGGCCCAGCGCCCGGCCCGGTAGAGCGGAAGCTGGAGCAGCACGAAATAGACGAACCAGACCACCTTCCAGCGCTTCTCGCGCGAGGCGCCGCCGCTCGGGTCGCCGTGCACCTTTCGGATGCGGTCGAGCAGCATCCCCTCCATGAACCAGGCGCCGAGCAGGAAGCCCTCGTAGGCGAGGATCAGCCCCCACCAGGGGTAGGGGATCCTCCGGAAGTACTCGTCGAGGAAGTGGAGGATGCGATCCATCAAAGTGTCGGGGAGCCGAAGCGCGCGGTGTAGAGCGCGAGGATCTCCGACGCGGTCTCCTCGACGGCGCGCCGGGTCACGTCGACGACCGTCCACGCGGGGTGGGCGCGGAAGAGGTCGCGCGCCCACGCGAGTTCGCGCTGGATCTGCGCGAGGTCGGCGTAGCTGCTCTCGCCGGTCACGCCGAGGTGCTTCAGCCGCTCGGTGCGGATCTCGAAGAGCTTCTGCGGCGTGATCTGCAGGCCGAAGACGCGCTCGCCCGGCACCGCGTCGATCTCCGCCGGCGGGTGTACGCCATGCACCAGCGGCAGGTTCGCGACGCGGTAGCCCTTCTGCGCGAGCGTCATGCTGACCGGCGTCTTCGACGTGCGGCTCACGCCGACGATGACGAGGTCGGCGTTCTTGAAGTTGCGCGGAAGCTGCCCGTCGTCGTTCTTGACGGTGAAGTCGAGCGCCTCGATCCTCCGGAAGTACTCCGCGTCGAGGCGGTGGAGCAGCCCGGGCGTGCTCACCGGCGCCTCGCCGAGCCACTGGCCGATGCGCGACATCAGCGGACCCATCAGGTCCACCGCCTGCACGCCGTACTGCGCCGCGCGGTCGTGGATCGCGACGCGCTGGTCGGCGCGCACGAGCGTATAGACGATCAGCGCGTTCTCCGCGGCGGCCTTGTCCACGGTCTCGTAGAGCCCCTCGGCCGCGCGCACGTTCGAGCAGATGCGCAGCCGCACCTGCTCGTGCTTGAACTGCAAGAGCGCCGCCTGCACCACCTTGCTCGCGGTCTCGCCGGTCGAGTCGGAGACGACATAGATCGCGCGCCGGTCCGTCATCAGCTCCCCTCGACCCACCGGTGGCCGTCGGGGAAGATCTCCTTCTTCCAGATCGGAACGTCGCGCTTGAGCCGCTCGATCGCCTCCGTGCACGCCGCGAGCGCCGGCTGCCGCCGCGGCGCCGCGACGGCGATCACGACGCTCGCGCCGCCCACGGGCACGACGCCGCGCCGGTGGTGCACCGCCACATGGTGCACGCCAAAGCGCTCGCGGAGCGCCGCCGCCAGCCTCGCGAACTGCCGCCGTGCCATCGTCTCGTGTACTTCATACTCAAGACGGAGGACGCTCCGGCCGTCGTTGCTCGCGCGCACGGTGCCGACGAAGGTCGCGACGGCGCCGCAGGCGGGGTCGCGGACCGCCTCGAACGCCGCGGCCGGGTCGAGCGCGCCGTCGACGATCCTGAAGTCGTCCTTCAACGCTATCCTCCCGAGACCGGCGGGATCAGGTCGATCGGAACGTGGGGGGGCACGGGGGCCGAGTCCGCGACGAACTCGTCCGCGATCGCGAATCGGCAGGAGGGGAGCGCCGGCGCCAGCGCGGGGCAGGCCTTCGCGACCGCCCCCCGCAGCCCCCCGACATCGCTCCCCGCAGGAAGGTCGACCTCGAGGCGGTCGCCTCCCGCCCGCTCCCTGAGCCCCGCGTAGAGCCGGAGCGTGACCGTCACGCCGGCACCGGCTCCCGCCGGCGGGTGACGCGGTTGTAGAACGCGTCGCGCTCGACCGGCTCGCGGCCGGCTTCGCGGATGATCTCGCGCAGCCGCTCCTCGGTGAGCCCCTCCGGCGTCGCCGCGCCCGCCATGTGGTAGATGCGCTCCCACGTGACGGTGCCGTCGAGGTCGTCGGCGCCGAACGAGAGCGCGACCTGCGCGGTCTTGACGCCGAGCATGATCCAGTAGGCCTTGATGTGCGGCACGTTGTCGAGCAGCAGGCGGCCGACGGCGACGTTCTTCAGCGCGTCGATGCCGCTCGGCGCGCCGAGCTTCGCGAGCCGGTTGAAGTCGGGGTGGTAGGCGAGCGGGATGTAGCTCAGGAGCCCGTGCGTGCGGTCCTGCAAGTCGCGCAGCCGCAGCAGGTGGTCGACGCGCTCCTCGAGGGTCTCGATGTGGCCGTAGAGGAGCGTCGCGTTGCTCGGGATGCCGAGGGAGTGCGCGGTCTCGTGCACCTCGAACCAGCGGTCGGCGTCGGCCTTCTCGCGGCAGACCTTGTAGCGTACGCGGTCGGCGAAGACCTCGGCGCCGCCGCCGGGGATCATGTCGAGGCCCGCCTCCTGAAGCGCCACCAGCGTGTCGCGGATCGACAGGCCGTGCAGTTCGGCGAAGTAGCTGATCTCGATCGCGGTGAACGCCTTGACCGCCACGGTCGGGTGCTCGCGCTTCAGCGCCCGGATCATGCCGGTGTAGTAGTCGAACGGCAGCGTCGGGTGGACGCCGCCGACGATGTGGAACTCCGAGAGGCCCGAGTCCTTGAAGGGGGCCACGTGTTCGAGCACCTGCTCCACCGTCCAGAGCCAGGCCCCCTCCTGCCCCTCCTTGCGGTAGAAGGAGCAGAACATGCAGTCGTACTTGCAGATGTTGCTGTAGTTGATGTGGCGGTTCTTCAGGTACCAGGCGACGTTGCCGTGGCGCCGCTCCCGCGCGCGGTGGGCGGCCCAGCCGAGCGCCGGCAGGTCGTCGCTGCGGAAGAGGCGGACGCCGTCGTCGAACGTGAGCCGCTCGCCCGCCTCCGCCTTCGCGAGAAGGTCGGCGAGGTCGCCGTCGAGGAAGAGGCGCGGGATCACGCGGCCACCTCCTCGTAGAAGACGTTGCGGCGGCGCGGCAGGAAGCCGCACATCCGGATGCTGCGCTCGATCTCCTCGGCGTTCATCGCGTAGGTCGTGCCGGCCGCGCTGACGACGTTCTCCTCGAGCATCGTCGAGCCCATGTCGTTGACGCCCGCGCGCAGCGTGATCTCGGCGATGCGCGCCCCCTGCGTGACCCAGCTCGCTTGGAGGTTCGCCACGTTGTCGAGATAGAGGCGCGCGACCGCGGCGGTGCGCAGGTACTCGTGGGACTCGAGCTTCGGATAGCGCCACATCGCGGTGTTCTCGGGCTGGAAGGTCCAGAGGATGAAGGCCGTGAAGCCGCGCGTGTCGTCTTGCAGCGCGCGCACGAGGTCGAAGTGCTCGATCCTCTCCGCGCGCGTCTCCTCGTGGCCGAACATCATCGTTGCGGTCGAGCGCATGCCGATGCCGTGGGCGGTCCGATGCACGTCGAGCCACGCGCGCGTCGTCGTCTTCAGCGGCGCGATCACGTCGCGAACGCGGTCCACGAGCATCTCGCCGCCGGCGCCCGGCAGCGTGCCGAGCCCCGCGTCGCGAAGGCGCAGCAGCACGTCGCGGACGGGCAACCTCTCGACCCCGGCGATGTGCTCGATCTCCGGCGCCGAGAAGCCGTGGACGTGGACCGGGTAGTTCGCCTTGATGAAGCGGAGCATCTCCTCGTACCAGGAGAGCGGCAGGTCGGGGTGGTGGCCCCCTTGCAGCAGGATCTGGATGCCGCCCACCTCGAGCAGCTCCTCGATCTTCCTGCCGATCTGCTCGTGGCTCAGCACATAGCTCTCGGCGTGGCCCGGCCGCCGGTAGAAGGCGCAGAAGCGGCAGTAGGTCACGCAAGCGTTGGTGTAGTTGATGTTGCGCTCGACGATGTAGGTGACGACCGGCTCGGGGTGCAGGAACGTCCGCCGCCGGTGCGCGAGCGACATCAGCAGGTGGAGGTCCCCCCGCTCGAGCAGCGCCACCCCCTCCTCCGGCCCGAGGCGCTCGTGGGCGGCCGCCTTGTCGTAGGCGCGGTCGAGGAGATCGCGTTCCATGACGGGCAATCACGCTACCACGCGAGTAGTCTGGTGCGGAGCAATGCTGATCGACCGCCTCGTCACCGGCCCCTTCCAGGAGAACAGCTATCTGGTCGCGGCGGGACGCGGCCGCCCCTGCGTACTGATCGACCCCGGCGACGAGGCCGGCCGGATCGCGGACCGCATCGGCGAGCTGGATCTGAGCCCCGAGCTGATCCTGAACACGCACGGCCACCTCGACCACATCGGCGCGGTCGCCGACTTGCAGGAACGCTACGGGATCCCCTTCGCGCTCCACCCCGCCGACCGCTTCCTCGTCACCGGCGTCAACGAGCAGGCGCGGATGTTCGGCCTTCACGGCTACCGCGATCCGACCGTCGACCGCGATCTCGTCGCCGGCGAGAGCGTCCACGCCGCAGGGCTCGACTTCAGGATCCTCCACACGCCCGGCCACTCGCCGGGCCACGTCGCACTGAGCCTCGGCGCCATCGTCTTCGGCGGGGACTGCCTCTTCCAGGGCTCCATCGGCCGCAGCGACCTGCCCGGGAGCGACCCCGAGGCGCTGCACCGGACGCTGCACGAGGTCTTTCTCGCGATGGCGGACATGACCGTTATCCACCCCGGCCACGGCCCCTCGACGACGATCGGGGCCGAGCGCCGCAGCAACCCCTTCCTGACCGGGGCGATCCGCTGGTGAGGGTGCTCGTCGTCGAGGACGACCCCTCCCAACGGCGCCTGCTCGAACTCGTCGTGCGCGGGCGCGGCCACGAACCCGTCCTCTGCGCCACCCTCGCCGAGGCCCGGTCCGCGCCTCCCTGCGACCTCGCGCTGGTGGACCGCCGCCTCCCGGACGGGGACGGCTTGGAGTTGGCGCGGCAGCTTTCCGTGCCCGTCTACCTGCTGACGGGCGAGGAGGGGGGGGCCTTGGGGGGGATCCCGCACCTGACCAAGCCGGTGCGCGCAGCCGACTTCGATCGGATCCTGCCGATAGACTAGAGGTATGGAACGCGACGCCGGACTCCGAGTGCTTCACGTCTCGTCGCGCGCCGGCCGGCACGAGGTCGAGCGCGCCTACAAGCAGGAATGCCGCCCCCTGAAGCTGCGCCTTCTCCATGCGAACCGCCCGGAGGAGGTCGCACTCCTGCGGCAGTCGATCCGCACCCTGGTCTCCGCCTGCGAGGCGGTGACCGGGAATCCCCACCTGCCGGCGCCGAAGCCCGTCATCTCGGGGCGGCGCGTCCTCGACCTGCTCGCCCGCACCTCCGTGACCCGCCTCGACGGGCCGCGAGCCCGCGCCTTCTTCGGCGGACTCTCCGACGCCGACGCCATCCGGGGCCGCTACCGGGAGTACGCGCGTGCGCTCGTCCGGAAGTTCGCGCACGCCAAGGACCGCGACGAGATGCGCGCCGTGAGAAAGGCGCGCCAGAAGCTCCGCACGATCCGGAACTTCGCGCTCGCGTGACCGAGTCGGCGTTCCTGTTCGCGGTCTGCCAGGCCGGGTCGGAGGGGGCGCTGAAGCGGGAGGTGGCGCGGGAGCATCCCTCGCTGCGGCTCGCCTTCTCGCGGCCCGGCTTCCTGACCTTCAAGTCGCCGTCGCCGCTCGGCGCCGATGTGGAATTGCGCTCCGTCTTCGCCCGCGTCTCCGGCCTCTCCCTCGGCCGCGCCCCGACGCCGGACCACGACCTGGTCCACCGCTACTCCCGCGACGGCCTGCTCCCTCTCGTCCGGGAGGGGAGGCCCGCGGAGCCGGGCGAGCGCGTCTTGGACCGCGTCATCGTCGATCCCGGGGAGGAGTGGGTGGGCCTGCACCTCCACGGCCCCGGGCGCTCCGCCCACCCGGCGGGCAACCCCGCCCTCGCGCTCCCCTCCCATGCGCCGTCGCGGGCCTACCAGAAGCTCGCAGAAGCGCTGCTCTGGTCCGGCGCGCAGCCGCAGCCGGGAGAGTGCGCGCTCGAGATCGGCAGCGCCCCCGGCGGCGCCGCGCTCTTGCTGCTCGAGAAGGGGCTCCACGTGATCGGCGTCGACCCGGCGCCGATGGCGCCGCGCGTCCTCGCGTCGAAGGCGTTCACGCACCTGAAGCGCGGCGCCGAGAAGCTGACGCCGAAGGACCTGCCGCGCCCCCCCGACTGGCTGCTGCTCGATGTGAACCTCCCGCCGGAGCAGGCGCTGCCGCTGATCGAGCCCTTCGCGGCGGGCTGCCGCGGCCTCCTGCTGACGCTGAAGATCCACGACGACGCCTCCGCCGACCGGATCCCGCGCTGGCTCGCGCGGCTGGGCCTGCCGGCGCGCGCGACGCAACTCCCCTCCCACAAGAGCGAGATCCTCGTCTACGCCTCCCAGCGCGCGTAGAGCGAGAGCGGCAGGATCCGCCCGGAGCCGCTCTCCGCGAGGCCCAGCTCCCCGACGGAGAGGCTGCCGCGGGGGAGCGCGTCGCCGAGCAGGTTGCCGAGCGTCAGCGACGACGCCTCGAGGTTGTACATGGTCAGCAGCAGGAAGCGCGCGCGGTCCGAGAGCAGGCCGGCGCAGAGCGCGAGCAGTTCCGCGATCTGTTCTTCGACCTTCCAGACCTCGCGGTTCGGGCCCCGCCCGAAGCTCGGCGGGTCGAGGCAGATCGCCTCGTACCGGTGGCCGCGCCGCGCCTCGCGCTGCACGAACTTCATCGCGTCGTCGAGGATCCAGCGCACCGGCCGGTCGTCGAGCCCCGAAAGCGCCTGGCTCGCCCGCGCCGCCGCGATGGCCGGTTTGCTGCTGTCCACGTGGGTGACGCTCGCGCCGCTGGCGGCGGCGACGAGCGTCGCCGCGCCGGTGTACCCGAAGAGGTTCAGCATCCCGTCGCCGGCCGTGAGCCTTTCGCGGATCCAGCGCCAGTGGGGGTCCTGCTCCGGGAAGAGCCCCACATGCTTGCTCGCCGCCGAGACGCGCGCGACGAACCGGAGGTCCATCCACGGCAGCGCCCACTCCACGGGCGGCGGCCTCTGCCAGCGCCACTTCGCCTCCTCGGTGAACTCCCCCCGCGCCCCCCTCCACTCTTTCGCCGGCAGCCTGCGCCGCCACCACGCCTTCGGCTCCGACCTCGCGAGCACGACCTCCCCGAACCGCTCGAGCTTCATCCCCTCGCCGCTGTCGAGGAGTTCGTGCTCGGGCCAGGTGCCGAGGAGGAGGTCGGGGCGCGGAAGCATGGGGAGGCTGTAGGCTGGAGCGTGCTGGGCGCCTTCCTACAGCCTTCAGCCTACAGTCTCCAGCCTCTCTCATGCTGCTGTCCGACGACCCCCGCGCGCTGCCGGGCCTCCGCATGGCGCGCTCCGGGGCGCTCGAGGCGCTCGGCATCCGCACCGTCGAGGACCTGATCCACCACCTCCCGCGGCGGCACGAGGACCGGCGCTCGCCGCGGGCGATCGCGTCGCTGCGCGAGGGGGAGGTGGTGGTCGTGCGCGGCGTGCTCGGGGGGCTCCGGTCGGTGCGCGCGCGCGGGCGGAAGGGCTCGGTGCGCGGATGGCTCTGCGACGCGACGGGCCGCATCGAGGTGATCTGGTGGAACCAGCCGTGGATCGCGAAGAACCTCGCCGGCTCGCCGGAGATGGTCGTCTACGGCAGGGTCCGCCGCCACTCGATCTCGTCGCCGGAGTATGAGGTGTTGCGCGAGGGGGAGGCGCTGCACGCGGGGCGCATCGTGCCGGTCCATCCGGTCACGAAGGGCATCACCGCGCCGGCGCTGCGCCGCGCGGTCTTCGTCGCGCTGGAGGAGGTCCTGCCTCGGCTCGACGATCCTCTGCCGGCGGAGATCAGGGGGGCGCGGGGGCTGGCGCCGCTGCCCGAGGCGCTCGCGGCGATCCACTTCCCCGAGGACGATGCGGCGCTGGCGCGGGCGAAGGCGCGGCTCGCCTATGACGAGCTCTTCCACTTCCAGCTCGCGGTCGCCGCGCAGCGCCGCCGCTCGCGGAGCCGCGTCGGGATCGCGCACCGGTGGAGCCGGGAGCTCGACCGGCGCATCCGCGCGCGATTCCCGTTCGCATTCACCGCGGCCCAGGACCGCGCGGTCGCCGGGATCCTCGCCGACCAGCGCGCGAGGGAGCCGATGAACCGGCTCTTGCAGGGGGATGTCGGCAGCGGCAAGACCGCCGTCGCGCTCTACGCCGCGCTTGTCGCGATCGCGAACCGGACGCAGGTCGCCTTCCTCGCGCCGACGGAACTCCTCGCGCGCCAGCACCACCGGACCATCTCGGGCCTCTTGGGCGGCAGCGAGGTCGAGGTCGAGCTTCTCGTCGGCAGCACGGCGGGCGCGGAGCGGCGCGACCGCCTTGCACGGCTCGCGTCGGGGGACCTCGACCTCGTGATCGGCACGCACGCGCTGCTCGAACCCGACATCGAGTTCGCGCGCCTCGGTCTCGTCGTCGTCGACGAGCAGCACAAGTTCGGCGTCGAGCAGCGCGCGCAGCTCCAGCGCAAGGGGGTCCGCCCCGACGTGCTGGTCATGACCGCGACGCCGATCCCCCGCACCCTCGCGCTGACCGCCTTCGGCGACCTCGACGTCTCGGTCATCGACGAACTCCCCCCCGGCCGCATACCCGCCGAGACCCTGCTGCTGAGCGGCGCGCGCGCGGCGCGCGCCTATGCGTGGGTGCGCGACGCCGTCGCGCAGGGGCGCCAAGCCTATGTGATCTACCCGCTGGTCGAGGAGTCGGAGGAGATCGATGCGCTCGCGGCGGAGCGGGGGTTCTCGGAGCTGCGCGAGGGCCCCCTCGCGGGGCTGCGCGTCGCCCTCGTCACCGGCCGCACGCCGGCGGCGGAGCGCGAGGAGACGATGGAGGCCTTCCGGGCCGGTTCGATCGACGTGCTCGTCGGCACGACGGTGCTCGAGGTCGGCATCGACGTGCCGAACGCGACGGTCATGCTGATCCAGAACGCCGAACGGTTCGGCCTCGCGACGCTGCACCAGCTCCGCGGCCGCATCGGCCGCGGCCGCGACCGATCGCTCTGCGTCCTGCTCGGCTTCCGGCTCGGCTCCGAGGCGCGCCAGCGCCTGCGCGCGCTGCTCGCGACGACGGACGGGTTCCGGATCGCCGAGGAGGACCTGCGGCTGCGGGGCCCGGGCGAGTTCTTCGGCCGGCGCCAGCACGGGCTGCCCGATTTCCGCGTCGCGGACCTCGCGCGCGACCATGCGACGCTGGCGGCCGCCCGCGAGGATGCGATCGCGCTGCTCGAACGCGACCCGAGGCTCGAAGGGCACCTAGGCCTGCGCGCGGAGTTCCGTCGGCGCTTCGCCGGCCGCTTCAGCCTCTACGAGGTCGGGTAGCAGCAGCTTCAGCGTCGTCTCGTAGTCGCGGTGCGCCCACGCGTGCGAGAGCTGATCGAGGCGGCCCATCGCGCGCAGAAGCTCGCAATGGCAGCGGCGCACCGTCGCCTCCATCGCCCGGGTGAAATGGAAGATCGACAGGCGCCCCTTCCGCAGGCTCGAGTGCAGCCGCTCCACCTGCTCGCTCCAGTGGATCAGGTCGAGGAGCCGCGGGTCGCGCACCCGCAGCAGCAGCGCGCGGTTCTTCGCGAGGTCTTCGTAGATGCGGTCGCGGTGGTCGGCGCGCAGGCTCCGGTCCTCGAGCAGGATCCGCAGCGCCGCAGCCATCGGGTCCATCGCCCGGTCGCGCAGGTCGGTGACGGGGCGGAAGTCGCGCGCCTCGCGCGACGCGGCCACGTGGTCGAGGAGTTCGTCGAGCTGCATCGGGCGTTCGCTCACGGAAGCTCCCGAGGTTAACCGCGCCCTCCCCCTTTGGCGAGAGGCGCCCGCCCCCGCGCCCCCCGAACCCCCCCCGGAGTGTCTCGTATTCACACCGTGACCCGTCCATGACCTGCCCCGAGCACATTGCAGGGTCCATGCGGGCCCCGCTTCTCCTTCTCCTGATCGCTCTGCCGCTCCACGCGCAGGGCAGCGGCCACAAGCCCAAGAAGCCGGTCTTCGACGTGCCCCTCCCCGCCGGGGACGCTCCGCCCACCGCCGAGGAGGCCGAGGAGGAGCGCGACGCGCTGAAGAACACGCTGGGGCGGCTTGCCGGATGGCCCGGAGAGCGATCGCGCCGCGCCGCCGAGCGGCTCATCGTGCTGAAGGAGAAGAGCTATCCGCTCGTCCTCGACATTCTCGTGTCGCAGGACCCGCGGGTGGACGGGCTGAAGCCGGGGGCCGCCTACGTGATCGGCCGCATCGGCGAGAAGAGCCACTGCATCACGCTGCTGCTCGTCGCCGCGGAGAAGAGCCAGCATCGCCACGCGTCGGTCTTCCTCGAGGCGGCCGCCCGCCTCAACGAGGAGGAGGCGGTCGCGGAGGCCTTCCGCTTCTTCCAGCTCTCGGAGACGACGCTCCGGGGCGAAGCGGTGCGGTTCGTGCGCGAGCGGATCTCCCGGCGCAACCTGCCGGCGGTGCTCGACCTGCTCGACCGCACCTCCGCCGAGCGCCCCTTCACCCGGGAGATCGGGCTGCAACTCCTCGACCGCCTGCTCGAGACCAAGGAGGTTTCGTGGGAGGACGCGAGCGTGCGCTTCTACGCGGCGCTCGGCGACGAGTCGCCGCAGGTGGCGAGCCGCGCGATGCGGCTCGTCGCGTCGCGCAACGACGAGGCGAACATCGCGGCGCTGAACGGCCTCATCACGAAGAAGCACAGCTTCTGGCGCCAGCGCTCCTACGCCGCGCTCGCGATGTCGATCTTGAGCTCCGCGTTCAAGGTGCAGCCGCTGCTGCCCGAGACGATCGCGGTGCTGCGGGGCGAGATGGGCATGCGGCACCGGACGGAGATGCTCGCGCAGGCCTCCGCGGCGCTCGCGCTGGCGCAGGCGGCGCTGCGCACGCGCGACAACGAACTCGTGCGGCTGCTCGACCGCGACATCCCGATCATCCTGATCGAGGCGGTCGGGGCCGGCAACCGCCACTACCGCGACTTCGCTTCGGTGATGCCGCTCGCCTACACCATGCTGCGGCGCATCACCGGCGAGAACTTCGCCGACCAGGCGCCGCTCTGGGGCAAGTGGTGGCTCGACAACGGGCGCCGCTTCCGTGCGCGCCGAGAACTCGTCGAGATCGAGGAGGCCGACCTGTCGGAGGTCGTCCTGGACGCGACGGCGGCGGGGGGCGCGCCGCCGGTGCGCTTCACCGTCGCGGGGAGCGAGCGCCCCAGCTTCCTGCGTGGCCGCGCCTTCGCGCTGCCGGCGGCGGAGATGCGCCGCCTCGTCGGCGAGTTGCGGGCGCACGGGTTCTTCGCCGCCGCCGAGGCCGACCCGGCCCATCTGGCCGACGACGAGGGTGTCGTCGTCGTCCGCGTGGGGGATCTCTCCCGGACCGGCGCGTTCGGCAGGACCGACGCGGGGCTGAAGGCGCGCGACGCGCTCTTCGACGTGCTGAACGCGACGGCGACGGATTTCGCGTGGCAGGTCTGGTGGGACATCGACAAGGATCCCACCTGGAGCCTCTTCTTCGGCGAGAACGTCAAGTGGTTCCACGAGAACCGCGAGCCGGGAGCGCGCGCGGCGAGGCACCGGGCGATGGTCGCGGAATCCCTCGACGATCTCGTCTCGGTGGAGGACCGGCTCTTCGCGACGGCCTTCGTCGCGGGACTTCCGGGGGGCGGGGGGGCGCTCTCGCAGGCGGAGGCGGGTGCCTTCGTCTCGGCGGTCGCCGCGGAATCGGAGGCGAATGCCTTCGTCGCCGCCGTCGTCGAACTCCTCGTGCCCGCCGCCGGCGAGCGCGCCGCGCTGGGGCTCGTCGATGCGCTCGCGAACAAGCTCGGCCCCGCCGGCCAGGGGATGCTCGTGCGCGTCTGCGCCAGCCTTCCCGGGACGCAGATCCAGGCGCTCTGCTCGGAGCCCCGCTGGAAGGTGCGCCGCGCCGCGCTGCAAGCGCTCGTGGATGGCCACCGCGACCTCGCGCGGCCGACGCTCTTCGAACGGCTCAAGGACGACGAGGTGCTCGTGCGGGTGACCGCCGCCACGGCGCTTGCGACGGCGAAGGAGTCCCGGGTCATCGACGCGCTGAAGGAGCTGGCCGGGCACGAGTCGCCGGACGTGCGGGGCGCGGCCGGCTTCGCGCTCGGCCTCCTCGGCGGCGAGGAGGCGCTGCGCTCGATGGGGGACCTCCTCCATTCCGACCCCTCGCCCGACGTGCGCGTGCGCTCGGTGGAGGGGCTCGTGGCCGGCGGCGACCCCCGGGCCCCCGACCAGCTTCTCGCGGTCTTCCAGCGCGAGGCGGACGTGCGCGTCCGCGCCGCGGCGGCGACCGGCCTCGTGAAGCTGGAGACGCCGGACCTCGTCGCGCGGCTCATCCAGCGGCTCGAATTGACCGACCCGGCGTCGCTGGAGCGGGTCGCCCTCGTCAACGTGCTGTCGCGCTTCCGCAGCGACGCGACGCGGAACGTGCTGCTCGCGGTACTGAAGGGGGACGACACGCTGAGCCAGGATGCCGCCGCGCTCGGCCTCGCGCGCCGCTGGGAGGAGGCGTCGATCCCCCAGCTGATCCGGATGACCCGGGCGGGGCGCAACGCGAGGTCGGCGGTGCTGCACCTGAAGATGGTCACGAGCCGCGAGTTCGACACCGAGAGCTATCCGGCCCAGGCCGACAACTACTCCGCCTGGTTCCAGGCGGCCGCGACCGGGAACCCCCGCGCCTGGTTCGTCGAGGCGTTGACGCTTCGCGGCTACGACACCTCGGCGCTGCAGGATCTCGCGCTGGCGACGGGGCCGAACGTGCCGCCGGTACCGGACGAGGCGGTCCCGCTGCTGCTGCGGGTGCTGCGGGACAAGGACTGGTACCTCCAGCGCAACGCCTCCTACCTGCTGAGCCTCAGGATCGGCGCGGAGGGGCCGGAGCCGGTCTCCCACCTCACCTCGCCGGAGGAGCTCGAGGCGACGATCCGCGCCTACAACGACTGGTGGGCCGCCCTCGTCGCGAAGTCCGAGTCCGAGCGGCGGGGCTGAGCGCCTGTCTCACCCCGCGGTTCTGATGGGGCTCCATGCCGCGCTTCCCTTCCGCCCTGCTGCCTCCGCGGCGCATGTCGCGGGCGCGGCGCCAGAGGGTGCGCGCCTGGACCGGGCTCGGCCTAGCGCTCGTCGGGGCGCTGGCGCTGCTGCTGCTCGTGCGGCAGAGGGGGCAGCGGGAGATCCGCCTGCTTGTCAAGGAGGCGGCGATCGAGGCGGGGCTCGACCCGCTGCTGGTCGAGGCGGTCATGCGGGCCGAGTCGTCGGGCAACCCCCGCGCCGTCTCCCGGGCGCAGGCCTACGGACTCATGCAGCTCCGGCTTCCCACCGCCGAGGAGATGGCCGGGCGGCGGCTCGATCCGGAGGATCTCTTCGACCCCTCCCTGAACCTGGAACTGGGCTGCCGCTATTTGCGCCGCCTGCTCGACCGCTACAAGGACCTCCGCCTCGCGCTGATGGCCTACAACGCGGGGCCGGGGAACTTGGACCGCTGGCGCCGGCTGACGCCCGATCCTGGGGAGATCCTCGGGCAGCACGCCTTTGCCGAGACCCGCGCCTACGTCGCGAAGGTCCTTGCCACCCACGCCGTGCTCGTCACCGACCCTCCCGGCTGATCCCGCTACCCGAGGCTGAGGCTCATCAGGAACTCGGCGTTGCTGCCGCTCTTCTCGATGCGGCTGCGCAGCAGCGACATCGCCTCGGGGAGCTGCATCTCCGACAGCACCTTCCGGAGCCGGTAGACGCGCTCGAGCTCGTCGGGGTGGAGCAGCAGCTCCTCCTTGCGCGTGCCGCTGCGGTGGATGTCCATCGCCGGCCAGATGCGCCGTTCGGCCAGCCGGCGGTCGAGCACGAGCTCCATGTTGCCGGTGCCCTTGAACTCCTCGAAGATGACCTCGTCCATCCGCGAGCCGGTTTCGATCAGCGCGGTGCCCATGATCGTCAGGCTCCCCCCCTCCTCCACGTTGCGCGCCGCCCCGAAGAAGCGCTTCGGCTTCTGCAGCGCCGCGGCGTCGATGCCGCCGGTCAGGATGCGGCCGCTGTGCGGCGCCTCCGCGTTGTAGGCGCGGCCCATCCGCGTGATCGAGTCGAGCAGGATCACGACGTCCCGGCCGCACTCGACCATCCGCTTCGCCTTGTCGATGACCATCTCGGCGACGGTGCAGTGGCGGCTCGGCGGCTCGTCGAAGGTGGAGGAGATGACCTCCGCCTGCGTGTTGCGCTCCATGTCGGTGACCTCCTCCGGCCGCTCGTCGATCAGCAGGATGATGAGGTCGCACTCGGGGTGGTTCTTCGTGATCGCGTTCGCGATGAGCTGCAAGATGATCGTCTTGCCCGCCCGCGGCGGCGAGACGATGAGGCCGCGCTGCCCCTTGCCGATCGGGCAGAGCATGTCGATGATCCGCGTCTCGACCGTGCTCTTGTCGGTCTCGAGGATCAGCCGCTTGTCCGGGTAGAGCGCGGTCAGGTCCTCGAAGACCGGCCGCGTCGGCGCGATCTCCGGCGCCTCGCGGTTCACGTGCTGGACCTTCAGCAGCGCGAAGTAGCGCTCCCCTTCCTTCGGAGGTCGCACCTGCCCGGCCACGAAGGCCCCGCTGCGCAGGCCCAGACGGCGGATCTGGGAGGGGGAGACGTAGATGTCGTCCGGGGAGGCCGTGTACGAATAGAGCGGGGAGCGCAGGAAGCCGAACCCGTCCGGCAGGACTTCGAGCACCCCCTCCCCGTAGAGCAGGCCATCCTGCTCGCTCCTGTCCTTCAGGATCCGGAAGATCAGATCCTGCTTGGGGAGGCCGTCCACTTCGAGGACCCCCTCCCGCGCCGCCAGCGCATGGAGTTCCGGGGCGGTCATCCGCTGCAAGGCGCTCATGTGAAGGTCCACCCGCTCCTTCGCGGCGCCAAGGGGAGCCGGAGGGGCGCCGGAGTCCTCCCGAGGGGGCTCGGGGGCCGCCTCCGCCTTGCGCGCCTCGATCTCCTCGGCTTCCAGCGCCGGATCGGTGAGCGGCAGCCCTTCGAGCGGCGGTGCCGCAGGACGCCGCCGCCCCCCGGTCCGCTTCCGCCCCCCCTCGCCCCCGTTGCTTCGCCGTCTGCCTGCCATCGCTAGCCTCTCCGCTCAAGGCGCCGCAGCACGCGCCGCACCTCGCGGCGCGTCCGTTCGGACCCGTTTCCGTTGTCGATCACGTCGGTCGCGCCCGCGCGCTTGCGGCGCAGCGACCACTGGCTCGCCTCCCGGGCGGCGTGGTGGTCCGCGCTCCACCCCCTTCCTCTCAGGGCGCGCCCCCTGCGGACCCGGGCGGGGCAGCGCACGTAGACGACGGCGCCGCAAAGGCGATCGGCGCCGCTCTCCTGCAAGAGCGCGGCGTCGAGCAGCACGTAGCGGGTTCTTGCCCTCTTGATGGTGCGCTCCATCGCCTTTCGGATCGGGGGGTGCAGGATGCTCTCCAACGCCACTCGTTCCTCCCGGTCGGCGAACACGCGGACCGCGAGCGCCTGCCGATCCAGGGTTCCATGGCGGTCCATGAGCCCCGGAAACCGCTTCCGGAGCGCCTTTCGGACGGAGCGAAGCCCGAGGACCCGCCGGGCGAGGGAGTCCGCGTCGATCCGCGTCGCCTCCCGCTCCTCCGCGAAGATCCTCGCCACGGTGCTCTTCCCGGAGGAGACGCCTCCGACGAAACCGACCACCAAGGGGGGCATGAAGCGGGGGGAGGGGCGCAGGAGTCGGACGGAAACAACCGGGGGGGCCCGCCAGGCGGACGCAAGCCGCGCCGAATCAGGACCCAAAAACGGTAGCAGCGGGGCAGGCAAGCGTCAAGATGGCCCTCCCTACTGTTGACGCGCGGAAGGGGGTTGCGGTAAGGTTTCGCCCTTGGGCCAGCCGGGTTCCGGCAAACCCCACACATTCGGCAGAGAGATTGAGCACACTGGTCGGCGCTCGCTGGGGCGCGCCCCACGGCGGGAGGAATCGTATGAGCATCCGGGAACGCGGCATCGGCAACATGGCCTTCATCGCGGTCTTGATCCTGTTTGTCGTCGCCCTGGCCATGTGGATCGTGGCGAAGGACGAGGCGGACAACTTCAGGGCCTCGAATACGCAGCTCCGAAAGGACAACACCGAGAAGGACAACAAGGTCGTCGAGGCGGAGAACGCCTATGACGCGCTTCTCGAGAAGACCGGCCTGACGTCGGAGGAGCTCGTGCGCAAGGGCGGAACGATGCCGAAGCCCGACGCGATCCGTACCGCGGTCCAGACCTTCCTCTCCGGGGTGTCGAAGGAGATGGCCAAGAGCGGCGAGTGCACGCTCTCGACCAAGCACTACACGGTGCCGCAGGGCGCCCCCGCGCAGGAGACGAAGGGCGAGGACGTGCTGATCAAGCTCTACGTGCAGGGGCAGTCGGACGACACGCTGACGATGAAGTCGCTCGTCGACTCGATCCCGCGGGCGCTGGCGCTCGCCGCGACCATCGCGACCGAGAACAACACGAAGTTCACGACCGAGGTCGACTCCTACCGGAAGCGGGTGGACGAGCTCGCGAAGGCGAACACCGCGAACAAGAGCAGCTACACCAGCGACGTCGCGAGCAAGCAGGCGGCGCTGGAGACCACCCAGGGCGACCTCGCGACCGCCCGGGACAATGTGCGCGGCCTGACGGACAAGGTCGACCAGATGGAGAGCGAGACCCAGGTGGTCAAGCAGGATGCCGCGAAGTCGGTCCGCCTCGCCCAGCGCGAGACCACCGCGTGGAAGGGTCGCGTGGTGAACGAGAAGGTCAAGAAGGAACTGGCGCTGGCCGAGGACCCCAAGGATGGCGAGATCCTCGTCGCGAGCGACACCTTCGGCACGGTCTGGATCAACCTCGGGAGGAAGCACAAGGTCTCCGCGGGCCAGAAGTTCACCGTCTGGCGCGCCGGGAAGGGCAACGTCCGGGAGAACGTCGGGATGATCCGCGTCCTCAGCGTCGAGCAGACGCGCGCCGAGGCGCGCATCATCCAGGACTCCGGGGTCGCGATCGTCAAGGGGATGAACATCAGCAACCCCTTCTACAGCCCGACGGACGAGATCCACGTGCACATCAGCGGCGACCTGAAGCGCTACACGACCGACACCGCGAAGGCGCGCCTCGCCGCGAGCGGCGTCATGGTCCACGACCGGCTCGACGACACGGTCCAGGTGATCGTGCTCGGCGAGCCTCCGGTCGAGGTCGGCGAGGGCGACTCCGAGGATCCCGCCGTCGCCGAGCGCAAGGCGAAGCTCGCCCGCGACAAGCGGCTCGACGAGGTCATCGAGAAGGCGCGCGCGATCGGCGCCATCGTCGTGACCGAGGAGGTGCTCGCCTCCTTCGTCGAGTGGTAGTGCCACCGTTCGATATCCGCGCACGGGCCGGGGGGCGAACCCCCGGCCCGTTCCGTTTCGGGCGCGGCCCGATCTCGCCGCTCCCCCCGCATGCCCCTGTAGAATCGCCGCGTGGCTGGCGCCGACGAGACCCGGATGACCGTAGCGGAGCACCTCGACGAGCTCCGGACCCGGCTGATCCGCGTGCTGATCGGCGTCACGGCCGCCGGCGGCCTCTGCTTCTGGCGCATGGACTGGCTCGTGGCCATCCTGCGCCGACCGCTCGCGGAGGTGATGGAGCGCTACCCCGACACCATCGTGATGACCCAGAAGACCGTCTACGACGGATTCGCCGGCGCGATGAAGCTCGCCTTCCTCGCCGGGTGCGTCGTCGGCTCCCCGGTGATCCTCTGGCAGATCTGGGCCTTCGTCGGGGCGGGGCTCTACGGCCACGAGCGGCGGGCGATCAAGTTCTACGCGATCCCGGGCTTCGTGCTCTTCCTGCTCGGGGCGTGGCTCGCCTACGCGTTCGTGCTGCCGCTCGCCTTCGACTTCCTGGTCGGCTACGCCTCCGACGAGCTCCGGCTCAGCACCTACTTGCAGTGGAACGAGCATGTCGGGCTGGTCGCGATGATCATGTTCGTCTTCGGGCTCATGTTCCAGCTCCCGGTCGTGATGGTCTTCCTGATGCGCATCGGCGTCGTCGAGCCGGCCACCTTCCGCCGCTACCGCCGCCACGCGATCGTCCTCGCCTTCGTCGTCGGGATGGTCCTGACGCCGCCCGACGTCGTCAGCCAGACCGCCTTGGCGAGCTGCCTGCTCCTCCTCTACGAAGGCGCCATCCTCGTCGGCGCGCGCGTGGCCAAGCCGCGCGGGGAGAACTCCTGAGATGAAAGTCGCCCTGGTCGGCCTGCCCGGCAGCGGGAAGACGACGCTCTACAATGCCATCGCCGAGCACCCCGTCGAGCGCCTGCCCGGCGTGCCGGGCGCCGCGCCGCACGTCGCCGTCGTGCGCGTCCGGGACGAGCGGCTCGAGTGGCTGCGCGACCTCCACCGGCCGAGGAAGTACACGCCGGCGCAGCTTGCCGTCGAGGACCATCCGGGCATCCCGCCGGGCAGCGCGAAGGGCGACCGGCGCGGGGAGATGTTCGGCCTCATGCGGAATGCGGAGGGCCTCGTCGTCGTGTTGCGCGCCTTCACGACCGGACAGTACGCGTACGACGACGCGTCCGCCGACCCCGCCCGCGACCTCGACCTCGTCGCGCTGGAGTTCCTGAGCGCCGACCTCGAGATCTGCGAACGGAGGCTCGCGAAGCTCGACAGCGAGTGGAAGCAGCCCAAGCTCCGCGAGCGGGTCGAGCGCGAGCAGGCGGTCGTGCGCCGCCTCGCCGAGGCGCTCGCGAACGGGCGCGGCGCGCACAGCGTGGAGATCGGCCGGGAGGAGGAGCTCTTCGTGAAGGGGTTCCAGCTCCTGACCCGGAAGCCGGCGCTGCTGCTCGTGAATGTCGAGGAGGGGGGGGCGTGGGGGGGGCTGCCTCCCTGTGCGCTTCACGTCCGCCACCGCTTCGACTCCTGCGCGGCGCTCGAGGCCGACCTCGCGGCGCTCTCCGGCGAGGAGCGCGAGCTGTTCGCGTCGGAGTACGGGATCGGCGAGCCGCTGAAGGACCGGTTCAACCTCGCAAGCTACCGCGCGCTGGGGCTGCTCTCGTTCTTCACCGTCGGCGACGACGAGGTGCGCGCCTGGACGATCCGGGCCGGCGAGAACGCGGTCGCCGCGGCCGGCGAGATCCACAGCGACCTCGCCCGCGGGTTCATCCGCGCCGAGGTGACGCCCTATGCGGACCTGCGCGAACAGGGTTCGATGCGGGAAGTCAAGGCAAAAGGCAAGCAGCGGCTCGAGGGGCGAGAGTACATCGTTGCGGATGGGGATATCCTGAACATCCGCTTCTCCGTATGAAACTCCCGCGCGCCGCCATCCTCACCGTCGGGGACGAACTCCTCGACGGCCGCATCGTCAACACGAACGCGGCCTACCTCGCCTACCGGCTCACCGATCGGGGCTTCCTCGTGTCCGCCACCGAGACGGCCGGCGACGACGAGTTCGCGATCGCCGACGCGATCAAGGGGCTCTGCTCGCGCGCCGACACCGTGCTGGTCGCCGGCGGGCTCGGCCCGACGCCGGACGACGTGACGCGCGAGGCGCTCGCCGGCGCGGCGGGCGTGCTGCTCGTGCCGGACCGGGCGTTGCGCCAGCAGATCGCGAAGCGGACCGGCGGCCGGGCGCCGCGGAAGAACGCGAGGATGGCGCGGGTACCGGAGGGGGCGCATCTCTTCGCGAACCCGGTCGGCACGGCGGCGGGTCTCTGCGTCGCGGTGGGCGGGACGCCGGTCTATGCGCTGCCCGGGGTGCCGATGGAGATGGAGGCGATCTTCGAGGGGTCGGTCGTCGCCGATCTCGAACGGCGCTTCCGCTCCGCGGAGCCCCCGCCGCTGCGGGTGCTGCGCGTCCATGGGCCGCGGGAGGCGGAGGTGGCGGACCTGCTCGGCGACCTTCTCGCGCGCGGCGGGGAGCCTACCGTCGGCGTCACGGTGAAGACCGGGGTCATCACGATCACCGTCTCCGGCGAGGGGACGGACGAGCGCGCGGACGCGATCCGGAAGGTGCTCGGCGACCACGTCTTCGGCGAGAACGACGACACGCTGGCCGCCGTGGTGCTGCGCGAGATGCGGGCCCGGGAACTCTCGCTCGGCACGGCGGAGTCGATCACCGGCGGCATGGTCGCAAGCCTCTGCATCGACGTGCCCGGCGCCTCGACCGTGCTGCGCGGCGCGATCGTCCCCTACGTCTCCGACCTGAAGCATGAGCTGCTCGGCGTGCCGCGCACGGTCCTCAAGAGGGCCAAGAACGCCTCGGCCGATCTTGCGCTGCGCATGGCCCGAGCCGCGAGGAAGCGCCTCGACGTCGACATCGCCGTTGCGACCACCGGCGAGGCGGGCCCGCTGCCGGAAGGGGCCGACATCCCGGCCGGGTCCGGCTTCGTCGCCATCGCCGGGCCCAAGGCGGGAAAGCGCGGGGAGGCGGTGCAGGCCTGCGCCTTCCAAGGGGACCGCAACACGATCCGCCGCCGCTTCGCCTGGGCGGCGCTCGACCTGTTGCGCCGGCACCTCGCCCGGCAGGCGTAACCGCGACCGCCGCTGCGCAATGCGGGTGTGATCCGTTAGGCTAGGGCGGTGGCCCCGAGTACCCGGTGGTGTAATCGGTAGCACAGGAGACTTTGGATCTCCTAGTCCAGGTTCAAGCCCTGGCCGGGTAGCCACCGCCGCCGCGTGCAGCGCCAGAGACAGGAGCAGCAGCAGACGATGACCGACCGCCCGCTCGCCGCGATCGTCCTCGCCGCCGGACAGGGCAAGCGCATGCGCCTGCCGGGTCCCAAGGTGCTCGCTCCCAGCTGCGGCCGCGCGCTCGTCGAGCACGTGCTGGAGGCGCTTCGCCCGCTCCGGCCTCGCGAGACGGTGATCGTCCACGGCCACGGCGGCGACGCCGTGCGGGAGGCGCTCCGGTCGGGCGATTACCGCTTCGCGCACCAGGCCGAGCAGAAGGGCACGGGCCACGCGGTGCAGTGCGCGCTGCCGGCGCTCGACGAGGGGGCGGGGGACATCCTCGTCCTCTGCGGCGATACGCCGCTGCTGACGACGGAGGTGCTGCAAGCGCTGCTGGACAACCACCGCTCCTCCGGGCGGGCGTTGACGGTCCTTTCCGCCGCTCTCGCCTCGCCCGGCAGCCTCGGCCGCGTTCTCAGGGGGCCCGGGGGCACCCTCGAGCGGATCATCGAGGCGAGGGACGCCACGAGGGACCAACTCGCGATCCGCGAGATCAACACCGGGGTCATCGTCGCCGACCGCGGGCTGCTCGCGGAGGCGCTGACCCGGGTGCGCCCCGACAACAAGCAGGGCGAGTACTACCTGACCGACGTCCCGGCGCTGCTGCTCGCCGACGGCGCCGGCGTGGATGCCTACCGCACCGACGACGAGGGGTCGGCGCTCGGCGTCAACACCCCGGTCGAACTGGCCGAGGCCACGCGCCTCTTGCGCCGGCGCCTGCGCGAGCACCACTTGCGGGGGGGCGTCCGGATGGAAGACGCCGAGACGACGGTGGTCGATGCCGGCGCCGAGATCGGGGAGGGAACGCGGTTGGCGCCGCACACCTTCCTCGCCCGCGACGTGCGCGTCGGTGCGGCGTGCGAGATCGGCCCCTTCTGCCACCTCGGGCCGGGAGCGGTGCTGGGCGCGCAGGTCACCCTCGGGGCGCGCGTCGAGGTGCGGAGGAGCACCGTCGACCCGCGGGTTACGGTCGAGGGGCCGGCTCGGGTGGTAGGCGCCTCGATCGGCCGCGAGGCCCATCTCGGTCCCGGGGTCGTATGCGAGGGCACCGGGCGCATCGTCGTCGGCGAGCGCGCCCGCATCGGGGCGGGATCGATCCTGCGGGGGCCCGTGACCGTCGCGGAGGGCGCGCGCGTGGCCGCGGGCACGATTCTCGGGCCGAGCGAAGGGAGGCCGCCGCGGGAACCGGCGTCCACGCAGGAGAGAGGAGCGTCACACCATGATGCATAACGCGTTGCAGGTCTTCACGGGCACGGCGAACCGTTCGCTGGCGGAGCGGATGTGCGAGCACCTGAACGTCCGGCTGGGAAACGCGAGCGTGACGCGCTTCCCCGACACCGAGATCCGGGTCAAGATCGAGGACGACGTGCGCGGCGCGGACGCGTTCGTCGTGCAGTCCACCTGCCCGCCGGTGAACGAGAACCTGATGGAGCTCGTGCTGCTGATCGACGCGCTGCGCCGCGCCTCGGCCGAGCGGATCACCGCGGTGATCCCCTACTACGGCTACGCGCGGCAGGACCGGAAGGACGAGGGGCGGGTCCCGATCTCCGCGAAACTCGTCGCGAACATGATCACGACGGCGGGCGCCGACCGCGTGCTCTGCCTCGACCTGCACGCGGCGCAACTGCAAGGGTTCTTCGACCTGCCGGTGGACCACCTCTACGCGTCGCCGGTCCTGACGCGCTACTTCCGGCGCCTGCAGATCCCCGACCTCGTGGTCGTCGCGCCCGACGTCGGATCGAGCAAGCTCGCCCGCGGCTACAGCAAGCGGCTCGGTGCGGGCCTCGCGATCGTCGACAAGCGCCGCGTCACCGACCGCGACACCGAGGTGCTGACGGTGATCGGCGACGTGAAGGGCAAGAACATCCTGCTCATCGACGACATGATCTCGACCGCCGGCTCGATCGCCGCGGCCGCGAAGTCGGTCCACAAGCTCGGAGCCAAGGAGGTCTACCTCGCCGCGACGCACCCGATCCTGTGCGGAAACGCGATGGAGCGCCTCGACGAGGCCCCGGTCCGGCAGGTCGTCGTGACCGACACCATCCCGATCCCGGAGAAGAACGCGCGCCCCTACCTGAAGGTGCTTTCGGTGGCAAGGCTCCTCGGCGAGGCGGTCATGCGGATCCACCACGCGGAGAGCATCTCGCGGCTCTTCGACTCGGAGTTCGAGGACTGAACGCAGCGCGGCTGCGCGCCGCGACCAGGAGGGCGACGGCCGAGGGCGGCGCGGACGGTTGGAAGGGGCGCCGACGCCCGGCCGCGTCCACTCCTCGAAGCCGCGGGTGAGGGGGGACTTCGCCCCCCGGGCCCCCCTCAGGATCTCTTGGGTTGTGCGGAGGAGGAGGGTAGACTCCGGGGCTTCCTTCAGAGTGGCACGTTAGGGCGAGGCTAGACATGGCGAGCAAGAGTGTGGTGCTTCCGGTGGAGCGGCGCGAAAAGTTGGGGTCGGCGCAGAGCCGGCGCTACCGGCGGCAGGGGCGCATCCCCTGCGTGCTCTACGGGGGCGGCCAGCCTTCGGTGCCGCTCTCCCTCGACGGCACCGGGTTCGGCGGGGCGATGAAGTCTCACGCGCGCATCGTCACGCTGCGGCTGGGGGAGGAGGAGCAGACCGCCCTGATCCGCGAGATCGGCTGGGACGTCTTCGGCGAACACGTCGAGCACATCGACTTCGTCCGTGTCGATCTCGCGCAGATCGTCGAGGTGGATGTCATTCTCCGGTTCGTCGGCACGGCCGCCGGCATCGGCCAGGGCGGCACGCTGCAAGCCCTCTTCACCGACCTCGAGGTGCGCTGCCGCGCCGACTCGATTCCCGACGAGGTCCGGATCGACGTCTCCGCGCTCGGGATCGGCCAGGGGCTCCACGTGCGCGACATCCCCTTCCCGGAGGGCGTCGTGGCCACCCGCGACCCCAACGACCTCGTCGTGCACGTCGTCGAGCCGGTCAAGGAGGAGGTCGCGGTGGTGGCCGAGCCGGTCGCCGGCGAGGCGGCGCCGGACGCCGCGGCCGCGGCGGCGCCGGCGGCGGCGGGCGGCGCGGCGCCCGCACCGGCGAAGGGCGCCGAGAAGTCGCCGCCGGGCAAGGGCGCGGAGAAGAAGGGGTAGCGCGTGCTCGTCGTCTTCGGCGTCGGGAACCCCGGGCCGGAATACGAGCAGACGCGGCACAACGTCGGCTTTCGCATCGTCGACCGCCTCGCAGCGGAATCCGGGGCGCGCCTCGCGCGCATACCCGGCGTCGATGCGGAGGGCGCCGAGACCCGCCTCGAGGGCAAGCCCGCGCTGCTCGTGAAGCCGCAGGGTTACGTGAACCGGAGCGGTCCCGTCGCCGCCCGGTTGATCGCACGCCGCGAGATCCCGCTGGAGAACCTGCTGGTCGTCGTGGACGATTTCCACCTGCCTGTCGGACGCCTGCGGCTCCGGGGCGACGGAAGCGACGGGGGCCACAATGGCCTCCGGTCCATCGCCGCGTCGCTGGGCACCGCCTACGCGCGCCTCCGCTTCGGCGTCGGGGAGCCCGGAAACGTGCCGGCGGAGCGCTACGTGCTCTGCCGCTTCCCCGCGGGGGAGCGTCCGATCGTCGAGGAGGCCATCGAGCGGGCCGCCCTCGCGGTCCGGCTCTGGGTCCGGCTCGGCTGCGAACGCGCGATGGGGGAGGTCAATCGCCGCGATCTTGACCCGGGGGAGGGTGCCGCTTAGCCTAACGGGCTTCCCCCCATGGGGGGTTCGAGGACTGCACTTCGGACGGCACAGGACGAATCGAGTGAGCGTGATGTACCCCTACGAGGGCATGTTTCTGGTCGACCCCGTGCTCCACACGGGCGATCCCGATGGCATCGAAAAGACCGTGAGCGGACTGCTCGAGAAGCACGGCGCGAGGATCCACCAGTTCAGCAGGTGGGACGACCGCAAGCTGGCCTACGAGATCAAGGGCCACAAGCGGGGCATCTACCTCCTTGCCCACTTCGAGATGCCGGGCGGCAACGTGGACGCGCTGCGGAAGGAGTCGCGGCTCACGGAGTGCATCCTGCGCCAGCTCGTGCTGCGCCTCGAGCAGCCGATCCCGCAGTACCTCGAGGCGGTGGCGGCCTACCACGACAAGATGCGCCAGGACCAGGACCTGCGCCGGCCCGGGCGCCGGGACGACGAGGACGGGGATGGCGACATCGACATGCTCGACGTGGACGGCGACGGCGACTCCGACGACTCGTACAGGAACTGACGCGGCATGAGAGAAGACAAAGGCAAGCGCAAGCCCAAGATGAAGGGCAAGAAGAAGTTCACGCGCATCCGGGAGCGTCGCTGTCGCTTCACGAGGCTCAAGGTGGACCTGATCGACTGGAAGGACACCAACACGCTGCAGAGGCTCTGCACCGGGCAGGGCAAGTTGCTCGGCCGCAAGCGCTCGGGCAACAGCGCCCGCTTCCAGCGCATCCTGCGCACCGCGATCAAGCGGGCGCGCTTCATGGGCCTCCTGCCCTACGTCGGAGCCTAGCACCATGGCGCGCCATCTTCCGCGTCGGATGAGGATCCTCGTACTCGAGGAGCACGAACACCTGGGCGAGGTCGGCAAGGTCGTCGACGTGAAACCCGGCTACGCGCGCAACTTCCTCTACCCCCGCGGCATCGCCTGCCCGCTCTCCGACGACGCGCTGCGGCGGGTCGAGAAGAGCCGGAAGGAGGACGCGGCCCGCCGGGCGCGGCAGGCCGCCGACCTCGCGGCGCTCGCGAAGACGCTCGAGGGCATCAGCCTCACGATCGAGGAGCGCGCGAGCGAGGAGGGCCACCTCTTCGGTTCGGTCGGCGGCGACGACATCGTCGCCGCGCTGCGCGCGAAGGGCGTTTCGATCGAGGCGAAGCGCGTGCTGCTGGAGAGCCCCATCAAGGAACTCGGCATCTTCAACGTGCCGATCCGCCTCGACGCCGAGACGACCGCCGAAGTGCGCGTCTGGGTGGTCGAGCCGACGGCGTAGCGCGAAGCGGCCGGCCGCGCTCCCCCCGCGCCCCCCCGGCTTCCCCCGCCTTCCGCGCACGCATCCCGCCGCTTCTGCACCGCTTCTCCCCATTCTGCGTCCCCACCCCCCCTATTCTGGATGGGACGTTTCCTTCGCGGGGCAGGGAGGCTAGTCTCCGCACTGCCCCCGCCGGAGTGCCGCTCCCGATGATCGAAGCCCGCAAGCCCGTCCCGCGCACGCCGCCGCACAGCGAGGACGCCGAGAAGTCGCTGCTCGGCGCCGTGCTGCTCGAGGGGGACCTGCTGCACGAGGTGCTGCTGCTCGTGCAGCCCGACGACTTCTATTCCGTCGCCCACCAGCGCATCTTCGACGCCTGCGTGCAGCTCGCGAAGTGCGCCTCGCGCGTCGATGCGACGCTCGTGCGCGAGCAGCTGCTGCGCAGCGGGGATCTCGAAAAGGTCGGCGGGGAGGACTATCTCGGCCGTCTCGTCATGCACGTGCCGTCGGCGGCGGGGGCGGCCGAGTATGCGCGCATCGTCAGCGAGCGGGCGGTCCGGCGCAATCTCGTGCAGGTCTGCGCGCAGATCCAGGAGACGGCGTACGAGGGGAGCGTGCCGGGGGACCGCCTCCTCGACATGGCGGAGGACCAGGTCTTCGCGCTCAGCCGGGGGGCCGCGGGGGCCGAGACCGTCGGCATCCACTCGGTGCTGATGGAGACCTTCGACGAGATCAACCGGCTGATCGAGGCGGGCGGCGCGATGACCGGCCTGCCGACGGGATACTTCAAGCTCGACCGGATGACGAGCGGCCTGCATGGCGGGAGCCTCGTGATCATCGCCGGTCGCCCGTCGATGGGAAAGACGACCTTCTGCAACTGCGTCGTGGACCAGGTCGCCGTCGTCGAGAAGAAGCCGGTCCTCTACTTCAGCCTCGAGGTGAGCCGCCAGCACCTCGTCCGGAACATGCTCTGCGCCCGCGCGCGGGTGGACTTGCAGCGCGTGCGGACCGGCGACATCGAGGGCGAGGACCACGACAAGCTCACGCGGGCGGCCGGCGAGCTGATGGAGGCGCCGGTCTACATCGACGACACGAGCGGCGCGAACGTGATCCAGATCCGCGCGAAGGCGCGGCGCATGAAGCAGAAGCACGGCCTCTCCCTCGTCGTCGTCGACTACTTGCAGCTCATGCAGACCGGCCGCGGGGAGAACCGGCAGCAGGAGATCGCGGAGCTGAGCCGCGGCCTCAAGGGGATGGCGCGCGAACTCGACGTGCCGGTGATCGCGATCTCGCAGCTCAACCGCAGCGTGGACAGCCGCGAGGACCGGCGCCCGCGCATGAGCGACCTTCGCGAGTCCGGGGCGCTCGAGCAGGACGCGGACCTGATCCTGCTCATGTACCGCGAGTCGCAGTACAAGGAGACCGACGAGAACAAGACCCTTGCCGACGTCATCGTCGCGAAGCAGCGCGACGGACCGACCGGCGCGGTGCGTCTCAACTTCTTCGGCCCGATCCTCCGGTTCGAGAACCCGGCGTTCGCGGAGGACGACGGGTTCTGATTCCGCGGCGCCGGCGGGGTCGGCAGGGGGCCCTTCGCCCCCGCACCCCCCGAAGATGCGCGGCAGGGAGGGGCGCGGGCCGTATAATCCGCCGCCACGCGTGCGAAGCGGTCGATCGGTCCTTCTCCTCTGGGGGGTGCTTCTTCTGGCGCCGGCGTCGTGGGCGCAGGAGGCGGCGCCCCGGAGGGTGGTCGCGGTGCGGTTCGAGGGGAACGTGCGCTTCGAGGACGCCTTCCTGAAGGAGCAGATCGCGACGAAGGAGGGCGAGATCTTCGACCCGGGCCTGCTGCGCCGCGACGAGAAGACGCTGCGGCAGTTCTTCAGCGGCGTCGTCGACATCGAGGAGAACGCCGTCGAGGGGGGCGTCGAGATCGTCTTCCACGTGCTCGACAAGGTGCTCGTGGGCGAGGTCGAACTGCGCTCGCTGAGCAGGGTGCGGAAGGAGGACCTGCTGCCGCTGCTGGCCACGCGCAAGGGCCGGCCGCTGCACGAGCACGCGCTGAAGAGCGACCGCGAGGTCATCGCGCGGATGCACCGCGAGAAGGGCTACCACTTCGTCGACGTCGAGGCCTACCGCGTGCGCACGAAGAAGCCGAACGTCGAGGACATCGTCTTCCAGGTCTTCGCGGGGTCGCGAGTGCGCGTCTACGAGGTCGTGCTGGAGGGAGCCCGCTCGCTGCCGCGGGGCGACCTGCTGAGGGTGGTCCGCAACTCCGACCGCTACCGCAAGCAGTTCCTCGGACTCGGCAAGCTGATCAACCCCTCCTATTTCCACCGCGCCGCGCTGGAGGAGGACCGGCGCAAGCTCGAGCTGCAGTACCACCAGGAGGGATGGCTCGACGCGAAGGTCGTCCTCGTCGGCGTGCGCTTCGACGACGCCCGCAAGCGGGCGACGATCCACTACCGGTTCGACGAGGGGGTGCGGTACGACGTCGCGTCCGTGTCGGTGGTCTTCACCGCCGGCGGGCTGCCCGAGGAGGCCGACCGCGAAGCGCTCGCTCCCGACTCGCTGGCGGCGCTCTCGACGATGGCGATCGGCAGCCCCTACCGCGTCGACGACGTGCGCAACTCCCGGCGCGACATCAGCGAGCGGCTCTGGTCGCGCGCCTACGCGACGAGCCAGATCGAGGAGCGCTACACCGCCGATCCGGTGACGCACACGGTCGCGTTCCGCTTCGTGATCACGGCGGGCCCGAAGGTGCGCGAGGGCTTCTTCCGGATCTTCGGCAACCGCTACACGCGCGACAACGTGATCCGCCGCGCCTTCCGCACCGGCGCGACGCCGGGCGACTTCCTCGACGTCGAGCGGCTCGAGGCGGGACGCAACCGGTTGCTGGCGCTGCGCTACTTCAATCTCGTCCGCTTCGGGAACGGCCAGAACTGGGGGCTCGTGAAGACGCCCGACGGGGCGCCGGACGAGTACGACGTCGAGCTCGAGGTCGAGGAGGCGGAGACGCGGAACATGTCGTTCGGCGCCGGCCTCAGCACCGACGGCGGCGCCTTCGCGAGCTTCGGCGTCACGTGGAAGAACTTCGACTGGAAGCGCCCCCCGGAGAAGTGGTGGCGCATCCTCGACCGCGACGCCTTCCGCGGCGGCGGCCAGACCTTCAGCTTCTTCGCCTCGCCGGGCACGACCTTCAGCAGCTTCAGCTTCTCGTTCGCCGACCCCGCCGTGCACGACTCCGCGTGGTCGCTCTCCTGGAGCCTCTATCGACGCATCTCCCTCTTCGAGGACTACGACCAGCAGGGGGACGGCATCTCCATCCGCGTCGGCCGCTTCCTCGACGAGGACCGCGTCTGGAAGCTCGACTTCGAGTGGTCGCTGCGCCAGGTCATCCTCGACGATCCCGACCCCGACGCGCCGGTCAACGCGCTCGACCAGCAGGGGTCCCACACGCTCCACGGCGTCGGCGTCTCGCTGCGGCGGTCGAACCGCCGCGAAGTCGACCTCTTCCTGAACGGCCATGTGACGAACGCCGCGGTGGAACTCATCGGAGGGCCCTTCGCCGGCCATGTCGACGCCCTCAAGTCGTCGATCGAGCATGCCTACGGGTGGCGCACCCACAAGATGGAGGACGGCGCCTGGCACCGGATGGTCGTCTCGGGATCGGCCCACTGGGCGAGGGCCTTCGGCGATTCCCCGGAGGTGCCCATCTTCGAGCGCTACTTCCTCGGCGGCCGTTCGCTGCGCGGTTTCGAGTTCCGCGAGGTCGGGCCGCGCAGCAACGGGCGGCCCACCGGCGGGGAGTTCATGCTGCTGCTCAATGCCCAGTACACGATCCCGGTCGTCAGCGCGGAGTCGCAGGGGTTCGGCATCGATCTCAACTTCTTCCTCGATCAGGGCGGGCTGACGACCGAGTTCCACGACTTCTCCGGGGAGGACTGGCGCGTCTCCGCGGGCTTCGGATTCGGCATCGCGTTCGGCGGCCCCACGCAGCCCCCGCTGTCGATCGACTTCGGATTCCCGCTCCGGCGCGCCGCCGGGGACAGGAAGCAGCTCATCTCGGTCTCCTTCGAGCGGACCTTCTAGCGGAACGTGGGGGGCTCGGGGGGGGGAGGAGCCCGGCCCGCCGCAGGGCGGCCGCCCTCCGCGTTGCCGCGGGGGCGCAGGTCGAGGCCCCCCCCCCTCCCCTATAATGGCGGCCGGAAAGCCGTGCATACGAGAGCGCAACGGACCTTGGCGCGCGAAAGGGATCTCGAAGGGGTGGGCCTCCACACCGGCGTGCAGGCCCGTCTGCGGCTCAAGCCCTCGGACCCGGGGGCGGGGATCGTCTTCCGCCGCACCGACCTGCCCGGCAAGCCGGAGGTGCCCGGGCGGATCGACTACATGTTCAACCTGCCGCGCCGCAGCAGCCTGCGCAACGGCGCGGCGCAGGTCGATACCGTCGAGCACCTCCTCGCGAGCCTCGCGGCCTTCCAGATCGACAATGTCGTCTGCGAGCTGAGCGGGCCCGAGGTGCCGGGCATGGACGGCAGCAGCCGCCCCTTCGTCGACGCGATCCGCGACGCCGGCGTCCGCGAGCAGAAGGAGTTGGTGGAGGTCCACACGCTGCGGGACTCGTTCCACGTGAACGGCAACAACCACGCCATCGTGGCGCTGCCCCGCGAGGAGGGGCTCCGCCTCACCTACACCCTCGGCTTCGAGCGCCCTCGCCCGGTCCACCAGACCTGCACCTTCGACCTGACCGAGGAGGGGTTCTGCGAGCAGATCTCCCCCGCCCGCACCTTCGTCACGAGCGAGGAGATCGAGAAGCTGAGGGAGGCGGGCCTCGGCCAAGGCGCGACCGAGGAGAACACGCTCGTGATCGGGCCCGAGGCGGAGGCCGACGGCAGGAAGCTGCGGTTCCCCGACGAGTACGTGCGCCACAAGGTCCTCGACCTCGTCGGGGATCTGCGGCTGCTCGGCCGGCCGCTCCACGCCCACGTCGTCGCGCATCGCACCGGCCACGAGGCGAACCGGGCGCTCGTCGAGAAGATCGCGCTCGAGATGCACCGGCGGGAGGAGGTGGGCCAGATCCGGCGCGGCAGCGGCTTCGACATCCGCGAGATCATGCGCGTGCTGCCGCACCGCTACCCGATGCTGCTCGTCGATCGCGTGATCGAGGTGGACGGCTTCAAGCGCGCCGTCGGCATCAAGAACGTCTCGATCAACGAGCCCTTCTTCTCGGGGCACTACCCCGACACGCCGATCATGCCCGGCGTGCTGACGCTCGAGGCCCTCGCGCAGCTCGCGGGCCTGCTGCTGCTCCGCAAGCTCGAGTACCAGGGCAAGGTCGCGGTCTTCCTCGGCATGGACCGGGTGCGGCTGCGCCACGCGGTCATGCCCGGCGACCAGATCCGCCTGCTCGTCGAGACGCTCCACCTCGGGCGTCGCGGCGGGAAGGTGCGCGCCCGCGCCACCGTGCGCGATACGCTCGTCGCGGAGGCCGAGATGAAGTTCATGCTCGTCGATTCCCCGAGCAACGTGGAGGACCACGACCTGTGAGTGCGGTTTCGATCCACCCCACGGCGATCGTCGAGAAGGGGGCCGAACTCGGCGGCGGCGTGCAGGTCGCCGCCTACGCGGTCATCGGCCCGGGGGTCCGGCTCGGCGACGACGTGCGCATCGGCCCCCACGCCGTCGTCGGGGGCGAGACCGAGATCGGCGCGGCGACCGAGGTGATGGCGCACGCGTGCATCGGGGGGCCGCCGCAGGACCTGAAGTACCGCGGCGAGCGCACGCGCCTCGTGATCGGCGCGCGCAACCGCCTCCGCGAGGGAGTCACCGTGAACGTCGGTACCGAGCAGGGAGGCGGCACGACGCGGATCGGCGACGACAACTTCCTGATGGCGAACGCCCACGTCGCCCACGACTGCGTCGTCGGCGACCGGGTGATCCTCGCCAACAACGTCATGCTCGCGGGCCACGTGGCGGTGCAGGACGGCGCGATCCTGAACGGCGGCGTCGGCGTCCACCACTTCACGACGATCGGCCGCCTCTCCTATGTCGGGGGCCTCTCGCGCATCACGCAGGACGTCCCGCCCTTCACGATCGTCGAGGGACACCCGGCCCGCGTCCGGGGCGTCAACCTGATCGGCCTCCGCCGTGCGCGCCTCTCCGACGCCGTCGTCAAGGCCATCCGGGAGGCCTACCGCGTGCTCTACCGCGGCGACCTGCCGATCCGGGACGCCATCGCCCAGTTGAAGGTAGACTGGGAGGAGGTGGCGGACGTGCAGGAGTTGGTGCGGTTCCTCGAGGCGAGCGAGGCGGGCCGCCAGGGTCGCCAGGGCGAACGTCCCGGCCGGGGCCTCGCGCCGTGAGCCGCCGCACGCGGGTCGGCGTCGTCGGCGTCGGCCACTTCGGCCGCAACCACGCCCGCGTCTACGCGGCGATGCCGGAGGTCGAACTGGTCGCCGTCGCCGACCCGGACGAGGCGCGCTGCCGCGCGATCGCCGACCAGTACCGCTGTCTGCCGGTGGGCAGCCACACCGAACTGGGCAAGGTGGACGCGGTCAGCATCGCGGTGCCGACGAGCAAGCACGCGGAGGTCGCCTGCTGGTTCCTCCAGCGCGGGATCCCGGTGCTCGTCGAGAAGCCGCTCGCGGACACCGTCGCGAACGCCGAGCGCATCGTCCGCACCGCGCGCGCCCACGGCACCTTCGTCGGCGTCGGCCACGTGGAGCGCTTCAACCCGGTCGTGCAGGCGGCGATGAACCTCGGGATCCGCCCCCTCTTCATCGAGTGCCACCGGCTGAACCCCTTCTCGTTCCGCGCCACCGACGTCGGGGTCGTGATGGACCTGATGATCCACGACCTCGACGTGATCCTCCACTTCGTCGGCGCCCATGTCACCCGCGTCGACGCGGTCGGCGTCGGGATCCTGAGCGAGCACGAGGACATCGCCAACGCCCGGCTGACCTTCGGGAACGGCGCCGTCGCCAACGTCACCGCGAGCCGCGTCGCGATCCAGACGATGCGCAAGATCCGGGTCTTCTCCCCCGACTCCTACATCTCCCTCGACTACGGCAAGAGGCAGGGGGTCATCTACCGCAAGTCGCCGAAGCTCACGCTCGACGTCGTCCACCAGATCACCGAGAATCCCGCGGCGCTGACCGACCTGAAGGGGCGCGAGTCGGTCTTCGGCGAGCTGCTGCACCAGGAGACGATCCCGCTCCCGGAGCACGACCCCCTCGAGAAGGAGTTGCAGAACTTCGTCGAGGCGGCCCGGAGCGCCGGGCGGCCGGCGGTGACCGGCGAACACGGCCTCGAGGTGGTCCGCATCGCCGACGAGATCCTCGCCGCGATCGGGCGCTCGCAGGCGGCCGCGCGCCCGTGATCGCCCAGGCCGCGGGAAGGATCGCCCACCTCGGCGGGCCCTATGGCGACCTGCTCTCGCTCTCGGTGGACGGGGGGCCCTTCCGCACGGTCGCCTCGCTGGGTCGCCGGGAGGTCGCGCCGCAGCGGCGACTGCATTGGGAGGGGGAGACGATCCTCGTTCTCGAACCTGCCACGGGCCTGCTGCTCCGGCCGCCGCTCAGGCTGCGCCGCTTCTCGATCACGGGTGCCGAGGGAGCGGCGATCGAATCGTCGACGCAGTCGGAGGAGGGCCACTGGCTCTCGGTGCTCTTCGAGCGTCCCGTCCCCGGACCCCTGGAGATCACGCTGTGCGGCGTGGCGGCGGGGGGGCCAGCCTCGCGCCGGCTCCGGATCGACATCGATCCCGGCATCGTGCGCAAGCCCAAGTCGGGATCGGGTACGCCTTGGATGCATCAGGGCACCCTCTGGATTCCGATCCGCGAAGAGGGGCTGGCCAGGGTGGGGGGCGCGGGGGCGGAGTTCCTGCGCGGCCCCGCGTCGCGCTCCGTCGAAGGGATCGACGGGCGCGTCGTCTGCGTCGGGAGGGGCGGCGCGTTTCTCGACGGTCGCTGGACAGCGACGAGCCCGGGACCCTACTGGCCGCCCTATCGCGCCCCCCTCTCCGGTCTCGCCGTGAGGGGGATCCACCTGCTTCCGCCGGCGGGGGGGAGGGTGCCCCGGTTGACCGGGAGCGGACCGTCGGGAAGGCTGCCGCCCGGGCGCTACTCCTCCCTCGCGGCACTGGGCGACCGCCTCTTCGCGGTGGGCGAAGCGGCGGGCCCCGCCCTCGTTCCGCTGCGCTTTGACAGCCCCCCCTGACCGGGGTACCTTGATCGATTCTTCGCCCCCGGTTGGCCGGCCCGGGGGCGGCCCTTCCCCGGGGGTCCCGGGGCGAGGTTCCATCTTCCGGCGGAGGCATTCGTGTCCATCGTTTCGGTCAAGGAACTCCTGGACGCGGGGGTGCAGTTCGGCCACATGGCGGCCGTCTGGAACCCGCGCATGGAGCCCTACATTCACGGCAAGCGGAACGGGATCCACATCATCGACCTGAAGGGGACCGTCCGCGGTCTGATCCGCGCATACAACTTCCTGCAGCGGTTGTGCGGAGACGGAAAGGGCGTCCTTTTCGTTGGGACCAAGCGGCAGGCCCGCAACACGATCATTGCCGAGGCCCGGCGTTGCGGGCAACCCTATGTCGGCGAGCGCTGGCTCGGCGGCATGCTGACGAACTTCTACACGATCCGGCAGCGGCTGAAGCGGCTGCAAGACCTGGAAGAGCTCGACGCGACGGGGCCCGCGGCCTTCGTCACGAAGCGCGAGCGCTCGCGCGCGCTGCGCGAGATGAAGAAGATCACGAAGAACCTCGACGGCGTCCGGACGATGGAGCGCCTCCCCGGCGCCGTGATCGTCATCGATCCCCGGGTCGAGGGGATCGCGGTCCTCGAGGCGAGCAAGCTCGGCATCCCGGTGATCGCGCTGCTCGACACCGACTGCAACCCGGAGAACATCGACATCCCGATCCCCGGGAACGACGACGCGATGCGCGCGATCCAGATCGTGCTCTCGCGGCTCGCCGACGGCGTGCTGAAGGGGGTGCAGGACTGGAAGGTGAAGGAGGCGATCCTGCGCAAGCAGGAGGACGACCGCCGGCGCATCGAGGAGAAGCGGCGCGAGGAGATCCGCCAGCGCCAGCGCGCCGAGGCGGCCGCGCGCAAGCGCCGCGACGAGGCGGACAAGAAGGCGCGGGAGGCGGCCGCGCGCGACGTCGCCGCGGACGCGGCCGAATCGGGGGAGGCGCCGGAGGGGGAGGTACCCGACGAGAAGGCCCCGCCCGGCCGGGAGGCGGACGACGCCGAAACGAAGTACGGCAAGTACGGCGATCCGGAGGAGTGATGGAGATCGACGCCAAGCTCGTGGCGGACCTGCGCCGGACGACCGGTCTGCCGATGATGAAGTGCAAGCAGGCGCTGGTCGACGCGAAGGGCGACATCGAACTCGCGATGGAGAACCTGCGCAAGGGCGGGCTCAAGGCGGTGGAGGGGGTCAAGGACCGGGCGCTCAAGGAGGGGCTCGTCTACACCCACACCGAGGGGAGCGGCGCCTGCGCGCTTTCGGTGCTCTGCAACACCGACTTCGTCGCGCGCTCCGACGACCTGCGCGCCTTCGGGGCGATGCTCGTGAAGCACCTCTACACCCACGCGCCCGCGGACCGCGGCGCGGGGGAGTCGCTCCGCTCGATGAAGCTGCCCACCGGAGAGACGGTGGACGAGACGATCACCGGGATGATCCAGAAGACGCGGGAGAACATCGCGGTGGGCGCGTTCGCGCGCTTCCGCCCCGAGAAGGGCCACGTCTTCGTCTACGTGCACCACAACCAGCGGATCGCGAGCCTGATCGAGCTCGAAGGCGGCAATCTCGCGAAGGCACCGCCGATCGCCGAGCTCGGCAACGAACTCGGCATGCAGGTCGCGTTCCATGCCGACGTGAAGGCGCTCGTGCGCGAGGAACTCGATCCGGCCTGGGTCGAGAAGGAGCGCGAGATCTTCCTCGCGCAGGCGGCCGAGATGCCCGAGGAGCGGCGCGGCAAGATCGCGGAGGGCAAGCTCAACAAGCGGCTCGGCGAGGTCGTGCTGCTGGAGCAACCCTTCATCAAGAACGACAAGGAGACGGTCCGCCAGCACGTGGACGCGGTCTCGAAGCAGGCGGGAGTGCCGGCGAAGCTGAAGCGCTTCGCGCGGATCGGCGCGGGGGCCTAGCGCGCCGCCCCCGCCGCACGGAGGGCAAGCGATGGACTACGAGACGATCATCCTCGAGACCGCGGAGAAGATGGGGCAGTGCGTGGACCACTTCCACCACGAGCTCAAGGGGGTGAGGTCGGGCCGCGCCTCCTCCGCCCTCGTCGAAGGCATCCGCGTCAACTACTACGGCAGCCCGACGCCGCTCGGCCAGATGTCGCAGATCTCGGTGCCCGAGCCGCGGCTCATCGTGATCAAGCCGTTCGACGCCTCGCAGGTGAACGAGGTCGCGAAGTCGATCCAGTCAAGCGACCTCGGCGTGACGCCGTCGGTGGACGGCAAGCTGATCCGCCTCAACCTGCCGCCGCTCTCGGAGGAGCGCCGCAAGAAGCTCGTCGCGCTCGTGAAGGAGAAGGCGGAGGCGGCGAAGGTCGCGGTGCGCAGCGTGCGCCGGGACGCGAACAAGCACGCCGAGACGGCGCTCGACGACGGCGACGTCACCGAGGACGACGGCCGCCGCCTGAAGGAAGAGATCCAGGAGCAGACCAAGGAGCACGAGGGCAAGATCGACGCGGTCCTGAAGACCAAGATCGACGAACTGATGGCCGTCTGAGCCGGGCTACGGCCCGCGAGGCGGTGAAGCGCCCGAGGTCGGGGTCGAGCCCGGCCCCGCGGAGCTCCCCTTGGTGCCCGCGCGCGGGCCGCGGGAGCGCGACATGGCGTCGGGTCGGGGCCTCAGGCTTCGCGGCGGGATCGGACGCGTTTCCATGCCTTTCTCGCGAGATGGCGCGCGAGCAGATGCGGCGGCATGCGCAGCCAGTGGGCACGGGCGGCGAGGCCGAGGCGCCGCGGGGCGGGGGAGAGGAACGCCTCGGTGCCGAGGCGGTCCATCAGGCGGAAGGCGAGGGCCCCGGGTCGCGGAAGCGACCGGCAGTCCTTGGGCGCCCCGATCCCGAGGATCTTGTCGAGGAAGTGGACCGCGTAGAAGAGCGGGCGCGTGAGGCCCAACTCCGCCGCCCGGGCGGCGAGCCCCGCCGGCATGAGCGCGAGCAGGTCCGCGAGGTCCAGCAGGTCGCGCAGAGGGTTCCGCATGGCCTCCCCGAACAGGTGCGTCGCCGCATGAAGGAAGAGGTCCTCGTCGCAGAGCCTCTTCCACCGCGGATCCCCCTCGATCACCACGGCCCGCCGCAGCAATTTGGCCGGGTCGGACGCGTAGCGCCCGACCCGGGCGAAGATCGTGTGGTGGACGTCGACCACCGTGTCGCGCTCGGCGTGGCGCAGCGGGGGCAGTTCGTGCATCCAGCGGCGGTAGTAGCCCTGGTCGTACTCGTCCCTGTGGACCGCTTGCCAGCCGTGGGCGCGCAGCGCCGACTCGACCTCGGGCAGCCTCGCGCGCTCGACCATGATGTCGACGTCGGCCGTGAGGCGGCCGCGTGCGTTGGGCAGCCCGGCGAGCAGGTAGGCCGCACCCTTCAGCAGCAGGAGGTCGCTCCCCACGCCGTCGAGGGCCGCGGCGATCCGGTCGACCTCCCACCGGATCGAGCGCTCCTGCGCCGCGGCGACCCTCTGCCCGGCGCGCATGTGCTCGCGCACCGGCGGCGGCAGCGAGGCGTCGATGCCGCTCCGGATCAGGTCGGTTGCGACCCGCGCATGCAGGTGGAGCCGGCGCAGTTGCGGCAGCAGGCGGTCCCACGCCGGAGGGTCGAGATGTCGTGCCGACGACGGATCGCGCACGATCGCGAGGGGCGATCCGGCGGGCGCGATCAAGGCCGCGCAAGCTCCTCGAAGGCGGCGAGGGCGTCGTCGAGCCGGCCGTATTCGAAGTCGAGGCAGTCGCACCGGTCGACGAGATCGGCGAGCGTCTCGAACCCCGCGCCCCCGAGCCCCCTGTAGTTCATCGAATTGTCCGCGGCGCGGATCATCGCGTCGGCCTTGGGCGTCGCGTCGAAGCGCGCGGCCGAGCCGTCGCGCCACCGCGGGAAGACGAGCCACGCGGGGTGCGCGGGCTCCGCCGCGCGCTCGACGCTCTCGCGGGGCGGGCGCATGTGCGCCACGTCGCCCTTCTTCGTGTCCCTCCAGACGGGCCCGATCGCCGCCTCGGGCGCGAAGCGGCGCAGCAGGTCGATGGATCCGTTCTTGAGGCCGAGGGGCCGCGGCCACGGCCATGCGAGGCCGTCCTCGGGACGGAGGAGCGCCATCTCGTCCGAGAGCAGGCGCCATCCGCGGTGCGCGAGGGCGGCGCAGAGCGTGCTCTTGCCCGAGCCGGGCTTGGCCGGCATCACGACGGCGAGCCCGTCGCGTTCGAGCACGGCCGCATGCAGCATCAGGTACTGGTGCGCGAGCGTGGCCACGCACCAGTTGAGCCCCCACTCGAGCAGGGGCACGGCGAGGCGGCCCGGATAGGGCTCGAACAGAGGCTCGCCGTCGAGGTGGAAGAGCGCTTGCGGGCGGATCCATCGCCGGAGGCCGTTCGCGGGCCGGATCTCCACTTGCAAGTCGGCAAAGGACGCCGCCTCGTCGACGGGGAAGTCGGCATAGAGGAAGTGGACCGTCTCGGCGACCGACCGGTAGCGGGAGCGGAGGCGGAGCGAGAAGGGGCCCGTGCGGATCCCCGCTCCCGTCGAGCCCAGCAGCGCGGCGAAGCGGTCCGAGGCGAGGTCCCCGACTCTCACCGGGCACATCGGCTGAGCCCCAGCCTCTCCAACTCGCCGAGCAGGGGGAGGAGGCGCGGCGCGAGCGCCACATGCTCCGCCGCGGCAAGGCCGATCGACTCCGCGACGGCACGCTCGAGAGCGGCGAGCGACTGCGGCCCGCGCTCGAGCGCGCGGAGAAGCGCGGCGGCAGTCGCATCGAGCAGGTGCGTGCTGCCCGAGGCCTCGTGGTAGACGACGGACTCGCCCTCCCAGCAGCGCCATCGCAGCGGCGGGGCGTGGAGTGCGTAGAGGGGGCCGCCGTCGGCGCGGGCGGGCGGGGCGGCTACGGAGGAGTCGAGACGTTGCCGGAGAGCGTGCCGGAGGTCTGGGTCGTCTTGTGCTTGTGCTTCGCGAACGCGGTCCCGTGCAGCGTCAGGATGACGGGCACTCCCCAGAGCGCCGCCCTCTTGATGATCCGCCGCCGCTGACGGATCCCCGCTTCGATCGGGGATCCCGCCCCCTGCTGAGCACTCGCGTCCTCTCGCTGCCGATCCATGTTCCCTCACTGCTGTCCGGATGTATGCGTGTCGAGCGGTCAGATCTTCGATGGGCCGCTCGACTCAATTCGGGTGTTGGAGCGTGCAGGATACGCCGTTGCGCGAGGCGGGGCAACGGTCCAGCGGGGCTCAGGGGAGGATCCATGTTCATCGAAATGGACGTCTGGGGGGGGCCCGAAAGGCCCGAGTCGTGTGACTGGTGCCTGGGCCAAGGGTCCTCATGGGGGGGGGCGGGGACAGCCCCAAGACGATTCCGACGTCACGTCGTGAACGGTACAGCGGGCAAGTCAGTCGGTAGAGCAACGGCCTCTGAATGCGCTGCCGCACCCTTGTCCCCGCATGACGTGCGGCGGCGACGCTTCCGAGGATTTTAGGGTTTGAAACGATTTCCGGAACATGCGCCTCAAACGCGCATCGCGCTCGGTCTGCGTCTCACGCGCTGCTCGGTTCCGCTGGCGGTGCCGCCTCCTAGGCCTTTCCGAGGGCCACAGCGTCCCAGAGGGCGTCGGCTAGGGGCGCGCTGCGCACTCGCATGCCGAGTTCGTGTCTAGCGCGCTGGCCGCTCTCGAAGTACCCGTGGTAGGACAGGAAGTTGAAGCTGCTCGTGATCGACCACTCGTCCATGACGAGAACCTTCGCGTGGATGTCCCGCTGGGCGATCCGGACACCCGCCTTCTCCAGGTCGGCCTTGCGCTCCTCGAAGCGGCTGCGTGCAGCGTCGTCTACCTTCGCATAGACGATTTGCACCGTGAGGCGTTGCGCGGCGTCGCAGAGCCGGGCCACGACCTCATCGCCAAGCAGAGCTGTGCCCATGCTCGGAGATGCGATCAAGAGCCGCGTCTGTGCGGCGCCCAACGCGTACATGAACTGCAGGCGGTTCTCCGCGTCGAAGAGCGGGTGAGCGAAGGCCTGTATCCCGTCAAGGAACTTGCCGTAGTCCTGGACCCGCTCCTCGACGCCGCGGCACCAGTAGGCGAGCTTGGTCATCGCGTCGAACATTCCGGACGGCGTCAAGTCCGGCTTCTCGATCCCTCCGATGTCGAAGGAGTCGACCCACTCCTCAAGCCCGAAGTTCGTAGGCAGGATGTCGAGGGACCGCGCGATCCGATAGTCGGGAACCCAGGACCGGATGCGCTGGAGCGTCTCAAGGACCGCGCTTGACACGGGCGGGCGCCGACCCTGCTCGGCGGTGTGGTCGGGGAGCACTCGGACTCCTACTTCGAGAGCCGCCCGGTCCGGACGCCCGCTGAGGTAGTTGTAGCTACCCACGACGACCCAGCTGAGATCGCACGCCACCAGCTTGGCATGGCAGGCACAAGGGTAGTCGGAGACATGAACGGCCCCCTGTCCCTCGTTGCGCGCGCGCTCGCGCAACTGCTCGACAAACTCCCAGCCGCTAGGGCCGAACGCGTCCGAACGATCCGCAGCCTGTCCGATGCCCCATAGTAGGTACACATCGAGCCCTCTTGTCAGGACCGCCTCGCGGAGAGCCTGTTTCAAAGCCTCGTCGTTGGAGAGGCGCCGCGCCCAGGGCGACGTGACCACCACTTGGTGCTTTGCCTCGCGCAGGGCGCGCAGGAGCTCGTCGTTAAGTGCCGGCGCACCGACGATGGGCACGGCTCGAACCCGGTACTTGGCTGCCAGCGCAAGTTCCCCGTGCATAGCGCCGTCCCGCGTTACCAGCGCGTCGAAGGCGCCGTCCGTGAGGCCCTCGGTCACGATCCCTTTGACTGCTGCCTTGAGCTCGGCAAGTCGTTGGGTGGGGTTCGTGAGGGCTGCTTCCTCGGGGTCCTCGCCGCCGGGGTCTTCGTAGCGGATCTTGTCGAAGAACTGGCTCTTCCCGCAGCCGACGTTGTCCTGCCACAGCCGAGTCAGCCCCGACGCCATGCTCTGGCGGATGCTCGCCGGGAGGGCCGCGGGCCCGATGACTCGAAAGACGGGCGTCGAATCCGCGCCACCGTCTCTAGCGTCGTTCTGCCTCTGACAGATCGCTTCGACCATGATGGAACCGGCGCTGGTATCGGGGATCGTACCCGTCGGGCCAGCGGACAGCGGCGAAGCCACGATGGAGACGTCGCGGACCCGCATATCCCCCTGCACGACCTCCTCACCATCGACCGCAGATCGCGGCTTCGCGACGCCCGCGAGCGCGAGCATCAGGTCGATCTTTGGAATCTCCCGGAGATCGCAGACGTTCGGATTCACAGGCGCGTAGGCATCGAAGCGGTTGTCCTGATCCCGCGGAGGAGGCACAAAGACGCTGCCCGATACGAGGTCCTGAAACAGCTGATACTGCTCGGGGTGCGGTGGCGCTTGGCTGCGCAGGGCGTTTTGCCAGCCATCCTTGGGAGCCGTCGGATCCCCGATCGCATCTCGTACACGCTCGACGAGCGACAGAACCCCCTGCCTCTTGTCAACGGCCAGGTAACCTCCACCGAGCAGGTCGATGCAGACGTCGAGAACCAAGCGACTTCCCACGCAGAGCGCGGCCTCGAGCATGGTTGTCGTGTTCGCACCGACAGCGACGGCGAGCAGCACGTGCTCTTCCAGCGGGCTCAATCCCTCGCGGTGCCCGAAGTACACGCTGACATCGAATCGGCGGCAGGGGATCCTGATCCTCAGCGTCTCCGGCATCACCGTGTCCTCGGCGGGGGCGGCGCCTTGCTCGGATCGAATGCGAGCGGCGGCTTGCGAGGGTCCACGATGAAGCGCCCCTCGGCCTCGACGTACCGCGTGACGTCTCCCCAGAACGTGTCTCCGTACTTTTTGAAGTGTCCGAAGGCGCCGACGATTACGAGGAGCCGGCGCGCCCGGCTGAAGGCGACGTTGACGCGTTCCGGCTCGGCTAGGAAGCCTAGGCCGTGAGGGAGGTCGGTAGTGGGGCTGTCGCTGTAGCGGACTAGGCTCAGGAACACGACTTCTGCCTGGCGCCCTTGAAACGCGTCGACGGACTTCACCGAGTCGGCCGGGATGGGTGCGTTGCGGAGTTTCTCCTCGAGGATCCGAACCTGCTCCAAGTATGGGCTTAGGACGCACACGGATGGGATCCTGGGGTCGTGCTGCGGGAACCGCCCGATTCGCTTGACCAGGAATGCTAGGAGTTTGGCCTCGCACGGATTCATGAGGCCGTGCTGGTATGCGGCCGGCCCGTACACGCTCGTGTCGACCCAGACGAGAGCCCTCTCGGCGCGGAATGGTTGGGCCGTGATCTCATGAGGCTTGGTGGCGGACGCGTGGTTTGTGAGCTCACCTTCATAGAAGGCCGTGCTTACGAGATTGCCGATGTCCGGGTGCATCCGGCGCTGGATGGTGATGCGGTCGCGCACTCCCTTCTCGTCCGGGACCGTCCGTTCCATGAGCGAGGCAAAGTAGCTTAGGAACGGCGCGAAGTCGGCCGACACCTCGATCCCGGTGGCCGGCTCCGTGAGGCGCCCATTCGTGTCGCGATCCAGGAGGGTGAGGATCTCCTTGTGTTCATGAGCCGGAAGCTGCTTGTGGTCTCCGACCAGCAGCCATCGCGTGCCGTGGCGCAGCGGAACGACGACTTCGGTCAACCAAGCCCGGGCAGCCTCCTCGACGACGACCCAGTCGAACGATCCCAGCTCACTTGTCGTGTGCAGGTGTTGGTCCGTTGACGTCCCGCACGTGGCAAAGATCAGGGTTGCAGAGCGACGGAGCCGCTGCACGAGGTCGATGTCGAGCTGCCGGTTCTTGGCCAGATCGCGCCACCGCCGACGAATAGCCGCCACGGCGGCTGGGCAACCGCTCATCGCGCCGTTGGCCGGGATGCGCTCGGTCATCCGATTCCGAAGCGACTCAAGGACGTTACCCTCGAGGAATCCCGCAGCGATGGAGCCGACCTTGTGGGTCGTGTGCGGACTTGAGACACGCAGCAGCACCCAGCGATCGAGGCCTTCGCTGCAGATCCCGTCCTTGGTCTGCTCAAGGAGGTTGTCGAGCGCGTGGTGGGACTGCGCGGTCACCAGAATCCGCGCAAACGGATCCGCGCGGAGCGCCTCTCGTATGACCTTGGCCACCACGAAGGTCTTGCCGGTGCCGGGGGGCCCTTGAAGGAGGAAGAACGGCCAGTGGCGCAGGATGCGCTGAATCAGCGCGCGCGTCTCCTTGTCGACGTCGGCGCCGGCATCCGCGAAGTCCCGCTCGCCGAACAGCCCAATCGCCTGGGGATCCTGTAGCTGTCGCATCAGCTGGTAGTTGCGGGAAACGACGCGAAGAGCCTCCTTCTGCCTTCCGAGGAGCGATCGCTCGGCTCGGTCGTCCGGGTGGACGAATCCCTCATCAGGCACGACGTCCGCGTCGCCGGCACTCTTGAGTCGGATCGTCCGTTGGTCCAGAACCCCGTCGAACCGCAGCCTCGCACCATCGAACCGGCGCTGCCGCACCACGAACACGGACTCCCGGTCATTCGTGGCGTTCTGTTCGACGACCCGCTCGGCGAAATCACCCAACGTGACCGGGCGCCGAACGGCCTGCCGGAGCTTGACGAACGCCTTGTCCTCGTCGTCGGCACCGGATCCGGCGTCTCCGTTCTGTCGCAGGATCGGGTCAGCACCTTCCTCCTCTCGCAGCCGCGCGTACGGGTACTCCATGAGGGCAATCCCGGCCTCCTGGACGCGGAGCAACCAGGCGCATGCCTTCTCAAGAGTCCTCTGATGATCGTCTCCGGCCTTCGGTCGGATGGACTCGACGAGCGGCTTCCAGTCTGCGTCTGGGTCGAGTGGCCTCGCCGGGAGCCCAACCTGTAGGAATAGTGCCCGTAGGTCCGGCAGCGCACGGTGCTGCGTGCGGCTCTGGAGCTCCGGCACCCGGCTGAGCGCAACGATGTGCTTGACTACCAGGGCGCGGGTGTTCGTCGGCTTCTTCGGAAGGTTCTCGTCGAGGTATTGACAGAAGTACGCGAACTCGCGTCCGAGCAGAGTGATCTTGGCCGCCTCGCCTCCGGGCAGCCACTCGCACCCCCGCGGCGCCCACGTGAGAACCCCATCCAGCAGGTCCTTCTCCATCAGCTCCGCGCAGAGGCGCTTGGATGACTCGTCCTCGGGCGGGGCGCTGATGCGCTGCTGCTCTCGATAGAGCCGTTCGACAGACTCGCGAAGGAAGAACACTGTGTACGTTCGCTTCTCGCCTCCCGCTTGCGCCTCGAACCGGCTGAGCAGGTGGCCGTACACCAAACCCAGCGACTTGTACGCCTCCTCACCGGATGCCGGCCGGTTGGCCGGCTCGAAGGCGATCATCTCCGTTAGGAGCCGGACGAGCTTGGCCGGGAGCTTCGATGTTGCCAACCTGCGCCGCGCGTGCTCGACGACTTCGCGGTGCTTGGCCTCGTGGTACTGCCCGTCGGCGAAGACACCGTCACATGACTCGGGGTCGTCCGGCCCGCAGAACCAGTTCACGCCGATCATCCCCAGGCTGAACACGTCTGTGGAGAAGCCCTCGAGATCGCGGACTTGGCGCCCGAAGAGCGGAGCCAGGCGTTCCTTGGGAAGACAGACGCGCGAGCTGTTCTCCTTGGGTAGGAAGACCCGTGCGATCTCTTCCGACAAGGCGCCTTGCCCTCGAAGCCACGTCGAGACGAACGCGCTCATGGTGAACCCGTCGAGGGTGAGCTCCGCGTCCTCCGTCGCAAGAGCGCACACGGCATGATGGGTGATATTCCGGTGGATCAGGCCCTCGCGATGAAGCAACGAGACCGCCTCAAGCAGGTACGCGAAGTCTCGCAGCGTCCGAACAAGGTCGGTGCGCAATCTGGTCGCAATCGGGTGGGACCTCACGACTGAGGTCCCGGGGTTGCGGAGTAGGAGGTACCCGATGCCCTCCTCAGCCAACAGATTGGCGTCGTGTAGGACCGGCAGTGAGGCATGGCGCCGGTTCGAGATGCGAAGCAACGCGCGAACCTCGTTGCGCCAGTGCGCTTCGAGAAGCTCCCGGCTCTTGCCGAAATCAAGGGCGTAGATGCGCAGCACGGCATCGGGCGTGGCGCTGCCTACCGGGTAGACGCCTGCCTGTAGAACCTCTCCGGGGATGACCTCCTCGAGGTCGCCTGCGAGATTCCGGGGCGGCTGATACCTTCCGTGGAACCGGCCCCCTTCGCGGAAGAGAGGCAGAAGCCTACTGGCAATCGCTTCTCGATCCAAGACGTCCCCCCGCACTGCTCATCGCCGGACTAGAGTAGCACGTCGGCAGTGGTCACGAAATGATTTCCTGTTTGACAGGCAGGAGGGGCGCACCGCCCCGTGTCCCTCGCACCAGTCCGAATCGTTCGAGCGTCGCGAGGATCGCCTCAATCTCGCGCGAGGCGCCTTCGTTCGCGGCGGCGCTGCGCGGCTACCGCGCTGCGCTCTCGGCGGGCGACACGGCGACAGCTGAGAGGCTGCTCGCCTGGCTCGGGGGGGAGCCGAACGTCGCAGCCCGAGCGAAGAGGGCGGCGAACCTCAAGGGAGACGTGGACCACTTCTGCGCCCTGAGCTTCCTGCAGGGGCTCCTCGTTTTGCTCCGTGACTCGGGGTTCGGCGGGTTGCTGCTGGTGCTCGACGAACTGGAGACCCTCCAGCGCGTGCGCGGCGGCGTGCGCGAGAAGGGGCTCAACGCGATCCGGCAGCTGATGGACGAGATCGACGCCGAGCGGTTCCCGGGGCTCTACTTGCTCGTCACCGGAACACCGCCGTTCTTCGAGGGGCCGCAGGGCATCCAGCGGCTCGAGCCGCTCGCCCAGAGGCTCCAGGTGGACTTCGCGACCGACGCGCGGTTCGACAATCCGCGCGCAGTGCAGATCCGGCTGGCGCCGATTGACTTCGAGCGGCTCTCGGAGGTCGGCCGCACGGTGCGCGACCTCTTCGCGGATGTCTCGGCAGACGGCGCGCGCATCCGACGCATGGCCGACGACAAGTACGTCGCGGACTTCGCGCGTGCGATCGCGGGTGAGCTTGGCAGCAAGGTCGGGATCGCCCGGCGCCTCTTCCTCCGCAAGCTCGTGGGGGACGTGCTCTATCGGATCGACCAGTTCCCGGACTTCGACCCGCGGAAGCACTATGCACTGACGATCGCAGAAACGGAGCTGACCGACGTGGAGAGAAACGCCCGGGCGGCCTCGCACCCGGACGACATCGAGCTGCCATCGTGAGCGCGTTCGACCGGCTGCATCCCGCGATCCAGTACCACGTGGTGAACTGCCTGGGCTGGCGCTCGCTGCGCGCGCTCCAGGAGGAGGCAATCGAGCCGATCCTCACCGGCGAACACGCGCTCCTGCTCGCCCCGACCGGTGGGCGCAAAACGGAAGCGGCGATGTTCCCGCTGCTGTCGCGGATGCTCGCGGAGAACTGGTCGCGGAGGAGCGTTCTCTACTACTACAGCGCGACGCATCATAGACAAACCGGACACCGGCGGACGACGGAGAGATCGATTCCGAGTTTGCGGAGGCGTTTGCGCCGCGTTTTCGCGTGACTGCGGCGCGCGTTCCTCCTGCGGCGCCGCCAGTGGCGGATCCTGCGAGGACCTTGGGCAGCCGGCGACGGCGCTCGCAGCGAGGCAATCCGGGTTCGAGCTGGCATTCCACGGCGAGGCGTAGCTGTTCAAGGGTGACGTCGGAGCCCCCTCTTTTTCCCGGATCCGCTGACGCTGCTTCGCGAGGAGCTGCAGGCTCACCGCCGTCAGCACCAGGTGCCGCATAAGCCCCGCGTAGGTCCGGCCCTCGAAGTGGTCGAAGCCGACCTCGCCCTTCCCCTCCTGGAAGAGACTTTCGATATGCCAGCGCGAGAACGCGACGTTCAGCGGCATCCCGACCGGCGTCTCCTTGGGCGCGTCGGAGAGGAAGTACGTCACGCTCCCGTCGAGGACGTTCCGGACCACGAGCAGCCACCCCTCCTCGCCCGCGAGCCCCTCCTCCACGGGCACGAAGCGCAAGGCCCGGACCTCGCACACGCACCAGCCCTTCTACGCGTGCTTGATGCGCCACTTCTCCCACGGAGGCCCGCCGCGCTTCCAGAGCCGGTCGAGGCGGCTCGGGCACGCCTCCGGCAGCCGCGTCGCCGTCCAGCCCGTGAGATCGCACGGCACCTCCACGACGTAGCGCACCCCGAGGTCGGCCACGCCGGGGCGAAACGCCCCCGCGCGCCCCTACAGCTCGTCGGCGACGAGCTACTCCATGCGCACGCCTCGCCGAACCGCGCCCTCAAGGAGTTCCAGCGCGATCCGCCACTTGGGGCGGTAGACCACGTCGTCGGGGATCCCTGCCGCGCGGCACCGCGCGCGGTCCTCGCTCCAGTTCTGCTCGGGGAGGAACAGGTCGCCGTCGAGGAGCGCGTGGAAGTCGCCGGCGACGTACCCGAGATGGACGGTCACGACGCAGTTGTCCGTCTTCCCCGTCGCCCCGCACCACTGCCGCTGCACCCCGGGCGTGCGATCCCCCTTCTTCGGAGGGCTAGTCTCGTCGATCACGCCGAAGGCTCGCTGGTGCGCGTGCTCCTTGCGGACGATCTCCTGGACCCGGTCCCGCATGGAACGGTAGTCCCAGCGGTCCCAGCTCAGGGACTCCTGCAGCGTCCGCACCGGGACTCCCGCCTCGAGAGCGACGGCTTCGCCACGCTCTTCCGCGGGAGGATACCGGGCTGCCCGGCGACGTAGGTCCCGAGGTGCGCGCGCGTTGCCTGCATCTTGATGCAGCCGTGGAACCTCCGCACGTACCGTCCCGCCGCCGGGCGCGGCGATTCGAGCGTGGCGATGTCTATCGCACCCCTCATCATGGTGCGCATTACGGCGGGCCGCTACCGCATGCGGATCGGCTGGATTTCGATCAACCCGTAGCGCTGTAGTAGTAGATTGCCGAGGGAATGCGACTGGAGCCTGACGGCTGCTGGCTGGGGTGCGCCGGTGATCCGTGCGGGGCTCTTACTCCGAGGCGCCTCGCTTACATCCGCGCCACTCGCGATCTCGATCCCGTGCTCCGCACCTTTGCCGTTCGCACGGGACCGTCGACCACGGGACCGTCGAGACGGCTTGGCGCACGTGTCTGCGCTTGGCGCGAGCCTACGAAGGGCCGTGATCCTCGCTTGGCGTGCACACGTCCCAAGGCCTCCACCTCGCCGCTCGCCACCAAGAGACCCGACACGGAGCTGCGCGACCTTGCGCGCGCCCCGCACGTCCGGGATGATGCTCTGCGCTCATGCTGGCGGCCATTCAGATCTCGGACCTGCACCGCTCGGCGGCTGACCCGGTCACGAACGCCCAGCTACTCGCAACGATACTGACGGAACACGACCGGGCAAGGGCCTCGGGCATGCCTCCGGTCGGCGCCGTGATCGTCTGCGGCGACATAATCCAAGGCTGCAGCATCGGCACTGCGACCTTTGACGAGGAACTCCGGACCCAGTACGGGGTCGCCTTGGATCTCCTGAGATCTCTGTCCAAGGAGCTTCTAGAGGGCGACACTTCCCGTCTCGTCGTGGTACCTGGCAACCACGACGTCTGCTGGAATTCCGCTTGGTCCTCCATGGTGCCTGCGAGCGAGGCGGACACAGAGAGGGCGCGCAATCTTCTCGCAGCACCGGGTACTCCCTTTCGCTGGAATTGGGAGACACGAACGTTGCTGCGCATACACGATGAAGCCAAGTATGCTGGTCGTCTTGGCGCATTCCGAAGGTTTTTCGGGGACCTGTACGGCAAGGCCCCACCCGAGGCCATCAACGATGACGCATGGTTGTACGACCTCGGCGACGTCACGTGTGTCGCGTTCAACTCGTGTTACCGCACAGATTGCTTCAACCGCGCAGCGGCTGTCAACCCAGAGACGATCGGCCACGTCGCGACGCGGCTGCGTGCCACGAAGTCCCGGTTGCGGCTGGCAGTGTGGCACCACAACATCGAGGGACCGCCCAGCGCATCCGACTACTTGGACCAGAGCTGCGTGCGTCAGCTCATCTATCACGGCATGCGACTGGGGCTTCACGGCCATCAGCACTACGCGAGCACTGCACCGGTGTACGTACACACTGATCGTGACGAGGTAATGGCCGTCGTATCAGCCGCCTCTTTGTGCGCAGGCAGACGCGCGCTACCACCTGGTCGCCTTCGTGGGTTCAACTTACTCATGATCGACGCGGACTCGCACCAGGCGACGGTGAGGTCCCTCGCAATGGACCTCGAGGCGCGCGCGCAGCCCGAGTACGGCTTCAACGGTGGGTCCGCCGAGCGTGTTGTCAAGTGGACGGATAGCCCGACAGATGGCACGCGTAGCACGGACGTCCGCGTCGCCGTCGAGGCAGGCGAGCGTGCGTACAAGGAGAGCCAGTACCAAGAGGCGGCGACGCTGCTCAGTCCTCACTTCGAGGACTTGCCCGAGTACGGGCGCGCTCTCCTCCTCGATTCGCTCATTGCGGCCGGTGAACATGACGTCTTGCTGTCGAGATTCGAGGGCACGCTTCGGCCCGAGGAGGTCCCCCGCGTGCTGGCGAGCCTTCACAAGTCGAAACGAACAGCGGATTCGCGTCGCGTACTTGACCGACACGAGGGTGTGCTCTTGCCGGATGCCGTGACGTACTATCGACGTCTCCTCAAGGTCGCGGAGGGGGAGTGACGGCCATGCCTGCTGAGAAGATCCCCTTCGAGATCGAGGCCAGCCGGGTAATCGAACTGCTCGCTCGACAGATTTATCAGACGCCACTTGCGCTACTTCGCGAGAACTGCCAGAACGCGTTCGATGCGATTCTCATGCGGCGGCAGAGAGAGGGCGATGGGTTCGGGCCTTCTGTCGACGTGCAGATCACGAGCGCGGCGATCACGATCACCGACAACGGTGTTGGCATGACGCGCGAAGAGGTCCGGAACAATTTCTGGCGGGCCGGGGCGAGCGGCAAGAACACGCCGGAGGCTCGCGCTGCCGGAGTCGTGGGCACCTTCGGCATTGGGGCGATGGCGAATTTCGGTGTCGCGACAGAGTTAGAAGTCGTCACTGAGAGCGCGCAATCTGGAGAGCGCACACGGTCTGTCGCGCGTCGGGACGAGTTGTCCACGTCTCGGGACTGCATCTTGATCGAGGAGGAGGCATCGACGGGGAAACCCGGGACTGTCGTGACGGCGCGTACCAGTGGCGCGGTCGGGGTCGTGCAGGCCGTTGACTACCTGAAGGCATTCGTGCTGCACGTTCCGTTCGCCGTGCGAGTCAACGGCGTCGTCGTGAGTCAGCGCCCGTACATAGATGCTGTGCCGCAGGTTGATAGTACGATTGTCGAGTTCTTGCGGCGCGGCGTGTGCAATGGGTTGATCGCCGATGTGCGCCTCGCCGTAAACGCGGCCGCGGATGTGTGGGTTCAACTCACGAACATGGTCATCGATGACACCGCGCAACCCGGTATCGCGATTTTCCGCCAAGGGCACGGCGCGCTGCATACGTATCGCAATGGCTTCGGCCTCTCTCCCGCGACGGTCGCGTCGGCGTTCTCCTTTGGCGGCGTCGTCGACTTGCCGGTCTTGGTGCCAACGGCGGGACGGGAAGCGCTGTCTACGGCAAGCCTTCAGTTCTTGCAGCTGTTGGCGCACGGTGTCGATGCGATGGCTGCCCTTTATCTGGCCGGCCGCTCTGAGAGTCACCTCTCCACCGGTCTCATGAGCTGGGCGCTACAGCACGGACGTGTTGACCTGTGTGGTCGACTCCGTCTGCGGAGGGAACCCGATCGACAGGAAGACACGCTCCAGTCGCTGAAACGTGGTGGCGGAGCCGGGAGAGTCCGATACTTCGGGGGCGGCGACGCTTCGATACTTGAGGCGCACGCCTCGCCGCAGACGACCGTCTATGTTCTTGCGACGAGAAACCCCCGGCGCTCCGTGGAAGTGACGTACCTCCAGCAGTTTTGCGATTCCGAGGAGATCTCTGGGCAACCCCAGGTCATCCGCGTGCGGAGGGAGCACGAGAACTCGATCGCTGAGCACGCGTTCCTTTTCAGGGTGGCGGGCATCCTCGAGGCGGACTACTTCGTCAAGATGGATGTCCAACTCGGGGAGATCTCGCACGGCTTGCCGGTGTTCGTCGAGACCGCGGCTTCTGGGTCGAAATTGACGATCAACCATACTGCGGGGGGCAACAGGGCGGTCATTGAGCTCTACGACTCGGACTGGAGCGCCTTCGGCAGCATGGTGAAGGACTACGTGCGATCTGTCGTGTTCCCAAAGATTCAGCACCTGGTGCCGAGCGCGACACGACAGGGGGCGATGGCGTTCCTGAAGTCGATTCAGCAGCCGCGCGTCGTATTCGAGTACGAGCAGACGGACATGCAGAGTCTGCACGAGATCTGGGCGGAGTACGCCGAGGGCAAGTTGTCATTCGAGGAAGCAGCGAACAGGTCGAGGCGGGTTGCGCAGTCGAGCATGCAGGTGTTCGATGTGTCGTCGGCCCGACCGGCCCGGGAGGTGATCGCAGACGTTATCGCCAATGAGCAAATCGTGTCGAAGGCGACACACACAGAAAGTCAAGCCGGCGCCGCTCTGCCGGCGATTGACCGCTCCGACGTCAAGACGGATGCGAAGGTCTTGATCGTGGGACCCAATGACCCGGCCATTCGGGGCTATCGCTGTTTCGTGAGCATCGCCGATCGCGTGAGGGAGGAGCGAGGGGACTTCTTCCTTCAAGCGCACCGGACGTCGGTCGTGTGGGGCGGACAGCGCGTGTTGTTCATTTTTCAGCACCACTCGCGTGAGTATGGCCTCTACTACGATCTCCAGGCGACGCAAGTCGTTGCGGAGGAGTCCGGTGGGGGCATGTTCGACACGTGCACGATCGTGATGAAGAACCGAGTGTTCATCCCGGTCCCTGAGGCTGTTCAGTCGGCGTTCATGCCGCGCGAAGGCGAGAAGAAGCGGTTCGAGGTACGCTGCGACCTTCTCTTCACTGGAGAGGTCTAGAGCGCTCAGAGAGGTGAGCCGGACACCTGACCGCGGAAGGCCCACCTATCCTTCATGAAGAGGGCCCCTTCGGGCCCCCTCGCGAGGAACCTCCTCCGTGGACCGAACCGTACCTCACCGCCGTCGGGCCAAGCCGTCCTACCGTTGGCTTGCAGGGGTCCGGTTCCACCGCAGAGCGCCCGAGGGATGCGCATCACGAAGCGCATCAGGGCCATCCGGCACGTTCGGTCCCGAGACCCACCACTCGCCGTAACCCCGCACCTGTGCTAGACTTGCCACGCAGACGGGGGCGTAGCTCAGTCGGTAGAGCAACGGACTTTTAATCCGTTGGTCGGGGGTTCGATTCCCTCCGCCCCTAGAAAAAGCCGTCGTCGGACGACGGCTTTTCCTAGTAAAGGAGAGCGCGTAGGTGTGCGATCGGTTTTCTTGAGAGGTGGCGGGGGGCCGAGAAGTCCGCGCGTCTTTCGGAAGAGGATCGGGCGCGTCGATGCAGGCGTCAGGCCCGGCGAGGTCGTCGCGGTGCGCCGGGCGGACGGGACGTTCGTCGGGCGGGCGTTCTGGAGTCCGCGCTCGGTCATCGCGGCGCGGGTGATCGATCGCGAGGAGGCTGGCGCGCCGATCGACGGCGAGTGGTTCCGCGCGCGTATCGAGGCCGCCGACCGGAGGCGCCGACTGCGCGACGTGACCGACGCATGGCGCGTCGTCAACTCGGAGGGGGATGGGATCTCCGGTCTCATCGTCGATCGCTATGCGGAGTTGGGAGTGATCGAAGTGGGGGCGCGGGGGGTGTTCGAGCATCTGGGCGCGATCGAGGATGCGGTGCGGTCGCTGCCGGGCATCCGGCGCACGATCGTGCGCGCTGATCCGGACGTCGAGCGCATCGAAGGGTTCAGCGCGGTGGACCGCGGCGGCGACGACGGACGCGTCGTCATCACCGAGCACGGGCTTTCCTACCACGTCGACGCGCGCCGCGGCCACAAGACGGGCTTCTTCCTCGATCAGCGGGAGGCGCGGGCCGCGACGGCAACTCTCGCGCTCGGGCGCACCGTGCTCGACCTCTGCTGCTACACGGGAGGCTTCGCGCTCTCGGCGGCGCGAGGGGGGGCGGCGTCGGTGACCGCGGTCGATCTCGACGAGGCGGCGATCGAGGTTGCACGCGCGAACGCGGCGCTGAACGGGCTGACGGTTGCGTTCGAGCATGCGGACGCCTTCGACTTCCTGCGGGCCGGCGCGAACGCCGACCTCGTGATCCTCGATCCGCCAAAGCTTGCGATGAACCGACGAGGCCTGCCGGCGGCCGAGAAGAAGTCGGTCGATCTGAATACCTTGGCGCTGAAGGCGGTGCGCCAGGGCGGCCTGCTCTTCACCTTCAGTTGCACCGGCCTCTTCCCCGCGAGCGCCTTCGAGCGGCAGGTGCTCGCGGCCGCGCGCCGCGCGGGATGCGACGTGCGGATCACGGCCCGCACGACGCAGCCCGACGACCACCCCGTCGCCCCCGACTTCCCCGAGGGGCGCTATCTGCACGGCCTATTGCTCGAGGTCGCATGACCACCCGCGTCGCCGTCTACGGCCTGCTCCGCCGCGGCGAGCGGCTTGCGCACCTGCTCGAGGGCGCGCGCCTGATCGAGCAGGTCACGCTCCGCGGCTTCGACCTCTTCGACCTGGGCTCCTACCCCGCCGCGGTCGCGGGCACGGGTGTGCTCGTCGCCGAGGTGTACGAGTTGGCGTCGGCCGAACAACTCGCGCCGCTCGACGAGGCGGAAGGCGTCGACGAGGATCCGCCGCTCTACCGCCGCGTCGCCCTCGATGCGCGCACCTGGATCTACCTCTACGCCCGGACGACGACCTCGGCGCCCCGCATCGCCTCCGGCGACTGGATTCGTCGGCGCGAGTAGGCGGAGGGGGCGGCGACCCTCGAGCGCTACTCCGGCGCGCGCCCGCCGCCGAGCAGGCCGTGCAGGAAGATCCTGTGCACGGCGTTCGCGAGGCGCTCGGGGCTGCCGTCGCGCTCGGGGTCGTACCAGGTGTAGAGCCAGTTCATCATGCCGAAGAGCAGGAAGACCGCCACCGGCACCGGCACGTCCCGAAGCGGGTGGTGGGTGGCGATCTCGTCGAGGATGCCGCGCACGAGCCGCACGTAGCGGCGGCGCTGCTCGCCGACCTTTTCCGCGAACTTGCCGGTGAGCTGTTCGCTCTCGCGCGCCATCACCTTCATCTCGGCGATGTTCCCGGCGAAGAACGCAAGGTGGGCGTCGATGACGCGGCGCAACTTCTGTTGCGGCTCCTTGACCCCGGCGAGCGCCTCGGCATGCTGCTCGAGCAGGGTCCGGAAGGCCTCGTGCTGGATCTCGAAGAGGATCGCGTCCTTGCCCTGGTAGTAGTAGTAGAGGCCGGCGAGGCTGAGCCCGGCCGCCCTCGCGACATCGCGGATGCTCGCGGCGTCGTACCCCTGCTCCGCGAACACTTCCGCCGCGCGCTTGCGGATCTCGGCTTTCCGGTCGGCACCCGCCATGGACGCGGATTGTAAGGAATGCGGGTTACACTCCCGTCGTGTTGCTCGGGGCCCACGTCTCCACCAGCGGCGGCATGCCGACCGCGATCCGCGAGGGCGTCGAACTCGGGTGCGAGGCGATCCAGGTCTTCACGCGCAACCAGCGCCAGTGGGTGGCCAAGCCGCTCGATCCCGACGACATCGCCACCTTCCGGAAGGAGGGCAAGAAGGCCGGGCTCGTCTCAAACGCCGTCAGCCACGCCTCCTACCTGATCAACCTCTGCGCGACCGACCCGGAGATCCTTGCCAAGTCGCGCACCGCGTTCGTCGACGAGATCCGCCGCTGCGGCCAGCTCGGCATCCCCTACCTTTGCGTCCATCCGGGTTCGCATCTCGATGCCGGCGAGGAGGCGGGCCTCGTGGCGGTGGCCGAGAGCGTCCGCTGGGCGCTGGCCGAAACGGAGGGGCTCAAGGTGGCCCTGCTGCTCGAAAACACCGCCGGGCAGGGGACCAACCTCGGCCACCGGCTCGAACACCTCGCGGCGCTGCGCGAGGCCGTGGGGGGGAGGCGCGTCGGATTCTGCATCGACACCTGCCACCTGCTCGCCGCAGGCTACGACCTGCGCACCGGCAGCGCCTATGCGGCGACGATGGACGAAGTCGTGGCTCGCCTCGGCCTCTCCCGCATCAAGGCGTTCCACTTGAACGACAGCAAGTTTCCCCTCGGGTCGCGCCGCGACCGGCACGAACACATCGGCGCGGGCGAGATCGGCGAGGAGGGCTTTCGGGCGCTGGTCCGCGACGAGCGGTTCGCGAAGCTGCCGGGGCTGCTCGAAACCCCGGACGGACCCGATGCCTACAGCATGAACCTCGACCGACTGCGGAAGCTGAGGGGCCGATGAGCGAGCGCGACCTCCTCGAACTCGACTGCGTCATCGTCGGCGCGGGGCCGGCGGGGCTCGCGGCCGCGCTCCGCCTCCACGACCTCGCGGGGGGCAAGCTCTCCTTCGCGGTGCTCGAGAAGGCCTCGACGCCGGGGCTCCATTCGCTGAGCGGCGCCGTCGTCGACCCGCGCGCGTTGGACGAACTGCTCCCCGGCTGGCGGGATCTCGACCCGCCGATCGAGTCCCCGGTGACGAAAGAGGCGATGTACGCGCTGTCGGAGCGGCGCGCCTACCGGATCCCGGTCCCCCCGGCGATGCACAACCGCGGCAACTTCATCTGCAGTCTCAACCGCCTCGTCGAGTGGCTCGCGAAGGTCGCCGAGTCGCGCGGGATCGAGGTCTTCCCCGAGTTCCCGGCGCGCGAACTCCTCTTCGACGGGGAGCGCGTGACCGGCGTGCAACTGGTCGATTCGGGCGTCGGCAAGGATGGCCAGAGGAAGGCGAGCTACCAGCCCGGCGCCGAGGTGCGCGCGAAGGTGACGATCCTCTGCGACGGGGTCCGGGGGAATCTGACGAAGCAACTCTTCCAGAGGATCCCGGGGGTGCTCGAGGGGCGGAACCCCGCCGACTTCGAGACCGGCGTCAAGGAGCTCTGGCGCGTCCGCGACGGCGTCTTCCCGGCCGGCCACGTCGTCCACACGATGGGCTGGCCGCTCCCCCCCGACGTGTACGGCGGCTCGTGGCTCTACGGCATGCGGGACAACCTGCTGAGCCTCGGCCTCGTGATGGGGCTCGACTACAAGGATCCGACCTGGGATCTCCACCGCGAGTTCACGCGGTTCAAGACGCACCCTTTCATCGCGAGGATCCTCGACGGGGCCGAGATCGTGCGCTACGGCGCGAAGGCGATCCCCGGCGGCGGGCTCCACGCGATGCCGCGCCTCTCCGGCGACGGATGGATGATCGCCGGGGACGCGGCCGGCGCGGTCAACATGGCCCGCCTGAAGGGGATCCACCTCGCGCTGAAGACCGGCATGCTCGCCGGCGAGGCCGCCTTCCATGCGTTGGACTCCGGTCGCCCGCTCCACGCCTACGACCAGTCCTTCCGCGGGTCGTGGGCCTACGACGAACTGCACCGGACGCGCAACTTCCGCGCCGCGTTCCAGGTCTTCTCGCGCCCGCGCGCCCTCTTCGAGGTCGCGGTCCAGACGCTTCTCGGCGGGCGGGGTCTCTTCTACGACCGGTTGACCCCGCCGGAGCCGATCCTCGCGGGCGCGCACCCCCCCCCCGCCCCCCCCCTGTATGACAACAAGACGACCTTCGAGAAGCTGACGGACGTCTACCACTCCGGCACCAAGCACGAGGAGGACCAGCCCTGCCACCTCGTCGTCCGCGAGCCCGACCTCTGCGTCTCGCGCTGCACGCGCGAGTACGGCAACCCGTGCAACCACTTCTGCCCCGCGGGCGTCTACGAGTTCCGCGGATCGCTGACGATCAACGCCAGCAATTGCGTCCATTGCAAGACCTGTGACATCAAGGATCCCTACGGCATCATCGACTGGGTGACGCCGGAGGGCGGCGGCGGGCCGCACTACACGCTGCTGTGATCTGCTCCTGCCTCCTCCCCTCCGCGACGACGCCGGCGCTGGACGCCCTCGTCGACGCCGTGGAGCTAGGCTGCTCCGGCGCGGAGTTCCGCCGCGAGCGGATCGGGGAGGGCGATGCGGCGGCGATGGCGGAGCGCGTGCTCGGGGGCGAGGCGCTCGTCCTCGCCGCGCCGGTGGTGCTCTACGGCCTGCCGGGCGAGATGAAGGGGTTCCTCGATTCCTGGCTGACGCTGCACCCGCAGGGGCGGCTCGTGCCGCGCACGGGACGCATGCGCGCCGGCTACGTCGCGACCTACGCGCCCGACGACCCCGAACCGGCGGAGGTCTTCCACCGGCAGGTGTCGGGCATCTTCTCGTTTCTCGGGATCGCCTACCTCGGATGCGCGCGGGCGTTTGTGCCTCCGGGGGGAGCGCCACCGCCGGCCATGCTGCGAATCGCCGAGCGCCTGGGTGGAGTGCTCGCGAGCGGGGAGGGGTTCGCCGGGTATCCGGAGGCCTACCTCGCCGGCATCGCACGGTTCAATGCGCAGGAGTTCTGGGAGGCGCACGAGGCGTGGGAGGAGATCTGGATCGCCGAAGGGGGCGACCTCCGCCTCTTCTATCAGGGGCTCATCCAGGTCGCCGCGGCCTTCCACCACCACGGCAACCAGAACTGGCAGGGGATGCAGAAGCTGATGCGGGACGGCACCGACAAGCTCGAGGGCTACCTGCCTCATGCGATGGGGCTCGATCTCGACGCCTTCCTCGCGCTGCTGCAGCCTTGGCGAGAGCTTGCCGAGGCGCGCTGCGGCAGGCCCGGCGTCGTCACGCGCCGTCCCCAAGACCCGCCGAGGATCGTCCTCGACGCCCCCGGTCCCGGGTAGACTGCTCCGCCGTGAAGACCGATCTCGGCGCGATCGTCCGGACCTTTCCCCGGGAGGTCCCGGTCATCCCTCTCGCGGAGGCGGTGCTCTTCCCCGGCGCGGTGCTGCCGCTGCACATCTTCGAACCGCGCTACCGGACGATGGTGGCGGACCTTCTCGCGGGCGAAGGGCTGGTCGCGATGGCGCTGCTCCAGCAGTGCTCGCGCGAGGAGTACCGCGCGATGCCGCCCTTCCATGCGACGGTCTGCATCGGCCGCCTGATCGACCACCAGCCGCTCGCCGGGGGCCGGAGCAACATCAGCCTGCTCGGCGTCTCGGCGGGGAGGGCGACGCCGCTCGAACGCGAGGCGCCCTACCGCGTCGCCGAGGTCGCGCTGGTCGCCGACGCGCAGGACGCGGAGGCGGGCTGGAGCGCCCCGCGGGTAGAGCGCGCCCTCGGAAGGGCGCTCGCCGACCCGGACGCGATGCCGATGCTGATCCGCCGGTTGAAGGAGCTTCTCGACGAGGCGCACATCCCGGCGGCGCTGATCAACACCTGCGCGTTCGCGGCCCCGATCCTCCCGCGTCACAAGCTGGAGCTTCTCGAGGAGCGGAGCCTGCGCCGCCGCCTCGAGCGGCTTCTCGACCTGCTCGACCGGGGGTGGCAGTGGAACTGAGGCGGGTCGCGCTCGGCCTGCTGCTCGCCGCCTGCGCATCGACGCAGCCGCCCGGGGCGACCGCCGGCGCGCTGCCGGGGGCCGTCGCCGCTCCCGAGGCGCACGCCGCCCGGGAGGGTGCGAGCGTGCTCCGGGCCGGAGGCAACGCCTTCGATGCGGCGGTCTGCGTCGGTTTCGTGCTCGCGGTGACGCACCCCGAGGCGGGCAACCTCGGCGGCGGCGGCTTCCTGCTCGTGCACCGTCCCGGCGAGCGGTTCGCCATCGACGCGCGCGAGGTCGCGCCCCAAGCGGCGACGCGCGACATGTATCTCGACTCAAACGGCATCGTCCGGCCCGATCTCACGCTGGTCGGTCCGCTCGCCGCCGGCGTGCCCGGCAGCGTCGCCGGATACCTGAGACTGCACGAGAGGTGCGGCTCGCTGCCGCGCGGCCGCCTGCTCGCTCCCGCGATCCGCCTCGCCGAGGAGGGGTTCCGCGTCGACGCGGGGCTCGCCGCCTCCCTCGAGCGCAACCGCCATCTGCTCGCGAGGTTCGAGGAGACCCGTCGCGTCTTCTTCCGAGACCAACGGCCGCTGCGACAGGGAGAGTTGCTGCGCCAGCCGGAGCTGGCGGCGGTGCTGAGGGCGATCGCCGCGGAGGGCGCCGAGGGGTTCTACCGGGGCCGCATCGCGGAGGCCATCGCCGCGGGGTCCGCCGCCCACGGAGGAGGGATCACCACCGACGACCTCGCGGCCTACGCGCCGAAGGAGCGCGAGGTCCTGTCGGGCGCCTTCGCCGGCCACGAGGTCGTCACGATGCCGCCGCCGTCGAGCGGCGGCGTGCTTCTGCTGCAGATCCTCGCGATGCTCGAACGGGGCGGCTACGGCACGATGCGGCCGGTGCAGCGGCACCACTTCCTCGCCGAGGTCTCCCGCCGCGCCTTCGCCGACCGGACGCCCCACTTCGGCGATCCCGACTTCGTCGACGTCCCGGTCGCGGAGCTGCTCGACCCCGCCTACCTGCAACATCGCCTCGAATCGATCGACCTCACCCGCGCGACGCCGAGTTCGGAAATCGAGGGCCGCCCGCTCCCGGCGGAGTCGCCGGAGACCTGCCACTTCTCCGTCGTCGATCGCGCCGGGAACGCGGTCGCCTGCACGACGACGCTGAACGGCGCGTACGGCTGCGGACTGATGGTCCACGGCGTGCTGCTGAACAACGAGATGGACGACTTCTCGGTCAAGCCGGGGATCCCGAACCAGTTCGGCCTCGTGCAAGGGGAGAAGAACGCGATCGAGCCGGGCAAGCGCCCCCTCTCGTCGATGACGCCGGCGATCCTGCTCCGCGAGGGCCGACCGGTCCTCGTGCTCGGCAGCCCCGGCGGTCCGACGATCATCTCGACCGTCGCGCAGGTGGTCGCGAATCGGCTGCTCCTCGGCATGGACCTCGCCGACGCCGTGCGTGCCCCGCGTCTCCACTGCCAGTGGCTTCCGGACGAGATCCTGCACGAGGAGTTGCCGCCGGCGGAGTTGCGCGCGCTCGAGCGGCTCGGCCACCGGCTGCGGCGCAAGGCGGGCCCGATGGGCGACGTGCAGGCGGTCGGCCTCGGCGAGAGCGCGGTCAGCGACCCCCGGGGACGAGGTGCCGCGTTGCCGGACGGTCAAAACAGTGAATAATCGGGGGGTGCCCCCCCTCGAAAACCTCTTCTCGTGGAGCTTCAGCCGCCATCGCACCTTCGAGGACTGTCCGCGGAAGTACTGGTACCACTACTACGGATCCTGGGGGGGCTGGGGGGCCGACGGCAGCGACGAGGCGCGCGAACTCTACCTGCTCAAGAACATCACCGGCCTCCACCTGATCGCCGGGGACACGGTCCATCGCGCGATCGAGCGCGCGCTGCACGACTGGGCGCGCGGGACCAGGCCCGACGCCGAGAAGATCGTGCTCTGGTGCAAGAGCGAGATGCAGCGCGGCTTCCGCGAGTCGCAGCAGGAGGCCTGGCGCGAGAACCCGAAGCGCCACGTCCGCCTCTTCGAGCACCACTACGGCCCGCCGCCGGACCGGGCCCTGCTCGAACGCATCGCGCAGAAGGTCGGCACCTCGGTGCGCACCTTCGTGCTGTCGCGCGCCTTCGCGATCATCCGCGAGACCGACCCGGAGCAATGGCTGCCGATGGAGACGCTGGACAGCTTCGAGTTCGAGGGGACGAAGGTCTACGCGGTGCCCGACTTCGCCTGCCGCCACGACGGCGAGGTGCTGCTCTTCGACTGGAAGACGGGCAAGGCCGACCGGAAGAACAACGACCAGGTGGTCCTCTACGGGCTCTTCGCCGCGGCGAAGTGGGGGGCCGATCCGGACAAGGTCCGCGCGGCGCCGGTCTACCTGCTCGACGGCGGCGAGTTCGAGCCGCTGCCGGTCGCCGCGGCGGACCGGCTGCGCGTCGCGGAACTGATCCGCGCGTCGATCGGCGCGATGCGCCAGCGCCTCGCCGACCCCGGGCGCAACGAGGCGCGGCGGGAGCAGTTCGAGCCGACGCCGGGCAACGTCTGCCGCTCGTGCAACTTCCGGGGCGTCTGCCCCGAGGCGAGGTGAGGCCCTTGGCCCGCGCGGCGGCGCTGCTCGCCCTGTTGGTCCTCGCCGCGCTGCTGTCGGCGCAGGAGCTCGCGCCGGGCACCTACCGCAAGCTCGCGACCGAGGAGACGATCGCGCGCTGGCTCAGGGACCACGAGACCAAGGCCGCGCTGATGCCGCCCCCGCCGCCGGCGCCCCCCCCCGTGGCCCCCTCCCATCCCGCCGCGGAGGACTTCCGCGGCACCTTCCGCTTCGGCCCCTACGATTACGACCTCGTCATCGAGCAGCAGGGAGAGAGGGTCGCCTTCCGCAGCGGCGGCGTGGACCGGCAGGACATCGGCGGCGCCTTCGAGACGATCGGGCTCGGGTATGTGCGCGAAGGGCGTGTGCATGCGCGCTGGTGGTGCCTCGACCTCTCACGCAACTACGCGAACAACGGCGGCGCGGAACTCTGGTTCCACGAGGGCTCCCGCGACCGCCTCTACGTCCGCTACTACCACGACGCCGACGAGAAGATCGAGGAGGGCTACGGCGTGCGCGTCGGCACCCACGAGGGGGAGATGCAGCACTACCGGATCCGGGTGCCGCATCCGGTGAAGGAGTTCCCAGAGGGACTCACGCTGCGCGGCCGCGTGCGCGGCCGCGACGGCGAGGCGATCGAGGGGGCGGTCGTGATGTTGCGCCACGAGGAGGCGACCGCGGTGCGCAGCGACGGCGCGGGACGGTGGGAGATCGTCGTGTCGAAGCTGCCGACCGTGCAGATGGTCAGCGCCGCCGCGCCGGGCTACCGGATCGGCGTCGATGCGATCCTGAAGCACGAGGTTCGGGAGATCGACTTCGTGCTCGACCCCTCGCCGTGGACCGACGACCCGCGCTACGAGTTCCAGTCGCCGCGGCCCGACAAGGGGCGCGAGGTCTTCCGCTGCGGCAACTGCCACCGCAACAGCTATGACGAGTGGCGCGCGTCGCGCCACGCCGTCGCCGCGACGAACGAGGTGACGAAGGCGGTCTACCGGCAGGACTTCCTGCCGGCGCTGGCGGCGGGGCGCGCGCGCGGCGACGAGGGGCTCTGCGCCGCCTGCCATGCGCCGCAAGCGGCGCTCGACGGCAACGTCGCGCGCCTCGACGGCGTCACGGGCGTCGCCCTCGAGGGCAACCACTGCGACCTCTGCCACAAGGTCCACCACACGGAGCGGATCGACGCACCCGGTGTCCGCGGCTCCCTCGTGCTCGGCCGGCCCAACCCCTTCGACGCGGGCGTCCCCGGACCGATCAAGCGCGTCTACGGCGCGCTGCCGGACAGCGACTACGTCTTGATGGGGCCGACCCACAACCCCTTCTTCGGGACGAGCGCGCTCTGCGCCGGCTGCCACCAGTACACGACGCCGGAGGGGCTGCCCGCGCTGGACACCTACGCCGAGTGGAGCGCCTGGGCCGCCGACCGTCCGGAGCACGAGAGCTGCCAGCATTGCCACATGCCGACCGGCACGTCGAAGGAGGGCAAGAACCCGGCGAAACGCGTCGCGATCAACGCGCTGCGCCGCCCGCAGGGGCAGATCCACGACCACAGCTTCCTCGGGCGCGAACTTGCGCCGGGGGCCGTGCGCCTCGCCGTCGCGGCGGCGGTGCGCGACGGCGCGGTGCACGTGCGCACGACGGTGACGCCGCTGGGCGTCGGCCATCGCTTCCCGACCGGCAGCGCCGACAAGCACCTGCTGCTCGTCGTGCTCGCGGTCGACGACGCCGGGGAGGGCGCGCCGCTGCTCAAGGGGCCGCGCCTGCCCGGCCATGCCGGTCTCGGCGAGGCGGGCGCCTCCCTCGCCGCGCGGCTCAAGCGGGGGGATCTCGGGGGGTTGCCCGGCCGGGAGTTCGCACAGGTCTTCGCCGACCGCGACGGCGCGACGCACGTGCCCTTCTGGCGCGCGGAGCGGCTGGTCGAGGACACGAGACTCCGCCCCGGCGAGGCGGCGGAGGTGCGCCACGCCTTCGACGCCGAGGGCGCCGTCGCGCCGCGGCGCGTCCGCGTCGAACTCTGGCACCGGCTCCGCTTCAAGAGCCACGATGTCGCGGCGGCGGCGACCGGCGTCGGCGTGAGACCGCTCGACCTGCTGCTGGCCCAGGAGGTCATGGAGTTGCCACGATGAAACGCGCAAGCCTGTTGTTGTTCGCCGCGGCTCTCGCCGTCGCCCAGGACGAGGGGGGCCGTGACACCGGGACCGGTCCGCGGCCCGTCGTCTTCGTGCGCGCACGCCGCACCGCCGAGAGCGGCGAGATCTACAACGCGGCGTGGCGGGCGCTCGAGTCCCACTTCGGCGTGGTGAGCCGTCGCCGCCTCGCCGACTTCGACGGGGATCCGAAACGTGCCGAGGCCTTCTTCGCCGAGAACGGGGACGCCGTCCTCGTCGTCGCGTTCGGCCCGGAGGTGCTGCGCTTCGTCCCCGCGGGCAAGCCGCTGCTGCGCGTCGGCGAAGAGGGCGACGCGCACGTGCTCGCGCGCACCGACCGGGCGCGCCTCGCGCAGGCGATCCGCGCCTTCCGGCCCGGCTCGCGCACCGTCGCCCTCTTCGGCGACGCCGACGAGACGCTGCCCGGCCTGCATGTGCGCCGGTGCGACCGCCCCGAGGCCGCGGCCGGTTGCGATGTCGCGTGGCTCCCCGAGGGGTCGGGCCGCAACCCGCGGGAGCTCCGCAAGGCGCTCGACCCCCTCGGGCTCCCCCTCGTATCGACCGGCGCCGACGTCGATGCGGGCATCGCCGCGCTCTCGGTGCGTCCCGACCCCCACGGCCTCGGACTCAAGGTCGCCGCGGCGATGCTGCTCTGGGCGCGGGAGGGGAGGCCCTTCGAACCGACCACCGTCCTGCGCCACCGGACCGTCATCGACCTCGTCGCCGCGCGGGCGGCGGGGCACGAGGTGCCGCTCGGCGCACTCGCGAAGGCGGATGTCGTGCGGAGGGGGCCGTGAGCCTCTTCGCGCGCATCGCGCTGACGGCCGCCGCGCTGCTCGGGGTGGCGGCCGCGCTGGCCCTGCTGCTCTGGAAGCCGCGCAGCGAGCGGTCGTTCGCGGCGCGCACCGACGAGATCCTGAAGAGCGCCGAGAGGGACTTCGGGACCGTCGCGACGTCGCTCGTCGACGAGGCGATGGAGTTCTCCGCGAGCTCCGCGCTCGCCTCGGACGAACAGAAGGCTCTCTCGGTGCAGGACCTGCCCCTCGCACTCTACACCGACGCCGACGGGCGGATGGTGCCCGAGCGGCTGCGCGAGGCGATGCGCGTGGCGGTCGCCGATCCCGACGCGTCCGGCGCGCGCAAACACGCGACGGTCCGCGCGGAAATCCTCGACCACACCCGCCGCGACGTCGAGAAGCGGCTCGCGGCGCTCCGGGAGGTCCAGATGCGAGCCGCCGCGCGCCACGGCGAGGAGGCGGCGTGGCGCACGATGGCGGCGTGGGGAGGGATGCTGCTGCTGCTGCTCGCGGGATGGGCGGTCATCCTCGACCGCGTCGTGCTGCGGCCGCTGCGCGAGGCGACGCGCGCCATGGGTCGATTCGGGGATGGCGAGCGAGGCCTCCGGCTCTCGCCGAGCGGCGCGGCCGAACTCGCGACCTTCGGCCGCGTCTTCAACGGGACCGCGGCCGCCGTCGAGCAAACCGAAGCGGAGAATGCCGAACTCCGCGCCGGCCTCGAGGAAAAGGTCCGCGAGCGCACCTCCGCGCTGGTGCGCGCCGCGCGCGCGTCGACGGCGGGAACGATGGCCGGAGGGATCGCCCACGAGTTCAACAATCTGCTGAGCGGCATCCTCGGCTGCGCCGAGGCGGCGCTCGGCGAGGATCCCTCCCCCGAGGTGCGCGAGGCGCTCGAAATGGTCCGCAAGACCGCCCAACGCGGCGTCGGCGTGACCCGTGCGCTGCTGCGGGCGACGAGCGCGACGCCGGAGGTGCGCCCCTGCGACGCCGCCCACCTGCTCGACGAGGCGCTCGCCGAGGTGCGACCGGGCCCCGAGGTGGAGATCCTCCGCGCCTACAAGCCCGTCCGCGTCATCGCCGATGCGGCGATGCTGCACCAGGTGCTCGGCAACCTGATCCGCAACGCCGTCGAGGCGATGGGGGGGCGCGGCAGGCTGACCCTGGGCGCGGGCCCCGAGGGCGACGGGGCCTTCCTGTCGGTGGCCGACAGCGGCAGCGGCATCGACCCTGCCGTGCGCGACGTGCTCTTCGAGCCCTTCGTCTCGACCCGCCGGGGCGGGCGCGAGGGGGCCGGCCTCGGCCTCTTCCTCGCGGACAGCCTCGTCCGGGCCCACCGGGGCCGTCTCGAGGTCGAGAGCGAAGTGGGCAAGGGAAGCCGCTTCACGATCCATCTGCCCGGCACGCCATTCGTGGGTGCCCCGGAGTGAGCGAAGAGGCCCCGACCCGGATCCTGATCGTCGACGACGAGGAGAGCCTCCGCTTCTCCCTCTCCCGGGCCCTCACCAAGTCCGGCTACGCCGTCGAGACCGTCGCCGATGCGAAGGCGGCCATCGACCGCCTCGCCCAAGCCCCTTTCGACGTCGTGCTGACCGACCTCGTGATGCCCCACGGGTCGGGTCTCGACGTGCTCGCGGCGGTGCACGAACTCGACCGCGACTGCGTCGTGCTGCTGATGACCGCCCACGGATCGGTCCAGAACGCGATCGACGCGCTGCGACGGGGGGCCTTCGACTACCTGACGAAACCCTTCGAGACGTCGGATCTGCTCGTGCGGATCGAGCGCGGGCTCGAGCGGCGTACCCTCGACCGCGAGAACAGAAAGCTGCGCTTCCTCGTCAACAAGAAGATGGTGGAGGGGGCCGGGGAGGAGGGCGAGGGGGGCATCGGCGCCGCGCGCCGGGAGTGGGAGAAGAGGTACCTCGCCGACCTGTTGCGCGAGACGAGGGGCAACGTGACGAAGGCGGCCGGACTCGCCCAGATCAGCCGCCCCAACTTCCACAAGAAGCTCAAACAACTGGGGATCAATGCCGCCGACTTCAAGCGCAGAAGTGTATCCTGATCGATACGGAGTGATACGAATGCGTAACCTAGTCGTTTCTTTTTTCGCCCTCTTGGCGCCGCTCTGGGCGGAGGAGGTCCACGTCTATGTGAGCCTCGACGAGGAGCATTCGGCGAAGGTGCTCAAGCAGTTCGAGGCTGAAACCGGAGTGAAGGTCGTGCCGACCTTCGACACCGAGGCGTCGAAGACCGTCGGTCTCGTGAAGCGCCTCATCCGCGAGAAGGGGGATCCGCAGGCGGACGTCTACTGGAACAACGAACTCGCGACGACGATCAAGCTGAAGGAGCACGGCGTGCTGGCGCCCTATCGCTCTCCCTCGGCCGAAGGGATCCCCGCCGAGTTCAAGGACGCGGAAGGCTACTGGACCGGATTCGCCGCGCGCGCCCGCGTGCTGATCGTCAACACCGACCTCGTGAAGCCCGCGGAGTTCCCGAAGTCGATGTGGGATCTCTGCGATCCGAAGTGGAGCGGCAAGACCTGCATGGCGCTCCCGGCCACCGGCACGACGGCGGCGCACGCCGCGGTGCTCTATGTGCGCGATGAGGCGAAGGCGGACGAGTACTTCCGCAAGCTCGCGGCGAACCGCGTCACTTGGCTCACCGGAAACGCGCACTGCATGCGCGAGGTGGCCGCGGGGCGCTACCACTTCGGATGGACCGACACGGACGACTTCTTCGTCGCGAAGCTGCAAGACCGTCCCGTCGCGCAGGTCTTCCCCGATGCGGGGGCGGGCGAGGCGGGCGTGCTCTACATTCCGAACAGCCTCGTGCTGATCGCGGGGGGAAAGCACGCCGACGCGGGCAAGCGGCTCATCGATTGGCTGCTGCGCCCCGAGACCGAGGAGGCGCTCGCGAAGTCGGCGACGGCGCAGATCCCGGTGCGACTGGGGGTGCCCGCACCCGACCACGTGCGCCGCCCCGACCAGATCGGGACCACGATGCAGGTGGACTGGAACCGCGTCGGGAAGGAGTACGACCGGTGGGTCGCCCGCTCCGGGGAGCAGCTCTCCGCGGTGCAGGAATCCGGCGCGACGCTGATCTGGATCTCCGCCGTCGTCTTCCTGCTCGTCGTCGCGATCTTCCTCGTGATGAAGCGCGCGACCCGCGATCCGGTGTAGGCGCGGCGCGACCGCCCGCCGTGGGGTTGCACGGGTCGACAGGAGGCTCTGCGCCGAGGGAGGGGACGCCCTTCCCTGGGGTCATGGTCCGCTCGCGTTCTCGCGGCGCGGTTGAGCCCGCCGAATCCGGAAGGGGTCGGATAAGCTCTTGGGGTCGCACCCAGTAGACCCCATCGTCTAGAGGCCTAGGACTCGGCCCTTTCAAGGCCGCAACACGGGTTCGAATCCCGTTGGGGTCGCCAACGCCTGCGGGCCGGCGGCCTCCGATGGGTCCTCCGCCGCGGCCCCCCCGCCCCGCGACCGCGCGCAGGTATCCTCGCCTCCTCGGCGGCGCAGGGACCCTTCTCCCCCTCTGCGCGTGGCCGCAGCGTGAAGCGGATGCGGCCGCCGGCCCGATCCGCCGACCGCGGGCCCGCCGCCGTCCGCGGGGATCCCTCTCATGATCGAGACCGGCGCCCCGACACTCCTCCCCGCCTCAGACCCTAAAGCCCCGCCCTCATGGGCGCCGATGGGGGGGCGTGAAGGGGGAATCGGACGGGGGCGCCGGCGCGCCGGGCCCGCGCAAGCGGCGTTTCGCGCGCATCGCGGTGGCGGTCGCATGGCTGCTCGCCGCCGGGGCGGGCCTCTTCGTCCTCGAACGGTACGCAGCGACGCCGGGCGCCGAGGCGGGTGTCCCCGCGGCTTGGCCCGCGGCGTCGAGCCTCCGCGCACCGGCGGGACGTCCGATGCTACTGCTCTTCCTCCATCCCGAGTGCCCGTGCAGCCGGGCAACCCTGTCGGAACTTGAGCGGCTTCTCGCCGCGGCGCGACGCGAGGTGGAGGTGGTTGCGCTGCTTTCGGCACCGGGCGAGGCGCTCGTGGCCCGCGTGTCGTCCATCCCCGGTGTCCGCGTCGCTCGGGACCGCCTCGGTGAAGAGGCGCGGCGGTTCGGTGCCACCACCTCGGGCCATGCGCTTCTCTACGGGCCGCGGGGGGAACTGCTCTATCGCGGCGGCATCACGAGAGCCCGCGGCCATGAGGGGGACAACAGCGGGTCCGAGGCGATCCTCGCGCACCTGCGCGGCGAGCGGGGGGGGGCGCGGGGGCCGGTCTACGGGTGCCCGCTGAGGCGGCCGGGAAGCGAGGGGGCGAACGATGGGTGACCGCACGAACGAACTCTTCGATGCGCGGTGGCGCGAGAACGCCGCACGCACCGACCGCGTCTTCGCGGTGTTGATGCTGATCCAGTGGATCGGGGCCATTCTCTTCGCGCTTCTGATCAGCCCGCGCACGTGGATCGGAGTGGAAAGCCGGACGCACGTCCACGTGTGGGGAGCCCTTCTGGTGGGCGGCGTCGTCGCGGCGTTCCCGATCCATCTCGCGTGGACACGCCCCGGCGATCGGCTCACGCGCCACGCGATCGCGGTCGCGCAAATGGTCTACTCGGCGCTGCTCATCCACTTCACGGGGGGGCGCATCGAGACGCACTTCCACGTCTTCGGTTCGCTGGCCTTCCTCGCCTTCTACGGCGAGGTCTCGGTGCTCGCCACGGCGACCGTGGTCGTCGCGGCCGACCACATGCTGCGCGGCATCTTCTGGCCGCAGTCGGTCTTCGGCATCGCGACGCGGGAGAGCTGGCGCTGGCTCGAGCACGCCGGGTGGGTCGTCTTCGAGGACATCTTCCTCGTCTGGTCCTGCCGGCGCGGCGCGGCCGAACTCCGCGCCGACTGCGCGCGGCAGGCGGAGATGGAGGCGAGCAACCGCATCATCGAGGCGAAGGTCGAGGAGCGCACCCGCGAACTCGCGCAGTCGCGGGACGTCGCCGAGGCGGCGAACCGCGCGAAGAGCGAGTTCCTCGCGAACATGAGCCACGAGATCCGGACGCCGCTGAACGCGGTGCTCGGCTTCCTCGAGCTGACCCTCGAGAGCGAGCTCGCCCCCGACCAGCGCCAGTGCCTCACGACCGCGCGCTCGGCGGCCGACTCGCTGCTCGCCGTGCTCAACGACATCCTCGACTACAGCAAGATCGAGGCGGGCGAGGTCGAACTCGACCCCGTCGACTTCGACCTGCCGCAGTTGATCGAGGAGTGCGCGCGGATCCTCGCGCTGCGCGCCCACGAGCGGGCGATCGAGATTGCGGTCCGCGTCGCGCCCGGGGTGCCCGCCTTCGTCACCGGCGACGCGCTGCGGCTCCGCCAGATCCTGATCAACCTGCTCGGCAACGCGGTCAAGTTCACGCACGTCGGCGAGGTCGTGCTGACCGTCGAGCCCGGGGCGATCCGGGACGACGCGCCGCTGCTCCGGTTCGCCGTGCGCGACACCGGCATCGGCATCACGAAGGAGAAGGCCGCGCAACTCTTCCAGCCCTTCCGCCAGGCGGACGGCTCGACGACGCGGCGCTACGGGGGCACCGGCCTCGGCCTTGCGATCTCGGCCCGCCTCACGAAGCTGCTCGGCGGACGGCTCGAAATGGAGAGCGAGCCGGGCAAGGGGAGCCGCTTCCACTTCGAGATCCCGCTCTGCCCCTGCGCGAACACACCGGGCCGCACCGGAGGGGCGCAGCCCTCCCTCGAAGGCCTGCGGGTGCTCGTCGTCGACGACAACGCGACGAACCGGTTCATCCTGCTGGAGCGCCTCCGCGCGTGGGGCATGGTCCCCACCGAGGCCGACGGCGCCGAGGCGGCGCTGGCGGCTCTGGAACGAGCGCGCGGGGCCGGAACGCCCTATGCGTTCGTGCTGACCGATGCGCAGATGCCCGGGACGGACGGGTTCGAACTGGTCGAGGAGATCCGGCGTCGTTCGAACATCGAGGGCCTCGCGCTGCTGATGCTCAGCTCTCAATGCCTGAAGGACGACTTGCGGCGCTGCCGCGAGCTGGGCATCGCGTTCCACCTGACGAAGCCGGTCGCGTCGGCGGAACTTCGGGATGCGATGTGCCGCGCCATCACGGCGCCCCTGGAGAGCGGCGACGCCGCCGCGGCGCCCCCGCGCCCCCTTTCTCGTCCCGGCTCGATCCTGCTCGCCGAGGACAACCGCGTCAACCAGCTTGTCACGGTGCGGATGCTCGAGAGCATCGGACACCGCGTCACAGTGGCCAACGACGGGGCCGAGGCGATCACCGCATGGGTCCACGGCAGCTTCGACCTCATCCTGATGGACCTCCACATGCCGAACGTGGACGGCCTCGAGGCGGCGCGGACCATCCGCTCCGAGGAGCGGGAGCGCGGGACGCGCACGCCGATCCTCGCGCTGACGGCGAACGCGCTGGTCGAGGCGCAGGCGGAGGTCCGCGACGCGGGGATGGACGGCTTCCTGACGAAGCCGATCCGCAAGGCTGCGCTCGAGGCCGCGGTCGACGGGGCGCTCCGCGGGGAAGCCGCGACGGCCTCCTAGGCGACGGTTGCGTCCGACGGTTCCTGCGCGGGCCCCGGAGCGCCAAGGCCGGCGAGGATCTCCCGGACTCCGTCGAGGTCGTTCTCGGCGAGGGCCTGGGCGAGGTCGCGGACCGCGGCGCGCTCGGCGACGATCTCGGCGCGCAGCAGCGCGAGCTCGGAGGCGAGATCCTGGAAGTAGTCGCGGCGGCGGAGCGACAGTCGCTGGCCGTAGTCGCGGTGGCGGATCCCCCGCACCGCCCTCTCGAGCAGCTTGGCGGGGCCGGCGATCCGGTGCGTGAGCAGGAGGCTCAGCACGGCGAGGATCGACGCGGCGAGGCCGAAGTAGATCAGGTTCGCCCGGAGCAGGAGGCTGCGCGTCTCGGCGGCATCGAGCTGTTCGAGCGCCTTGGGCCCGGGGAGCAGCACGACGGCGAGCACGTAGAGCAGGCCGACCCCCGCGAGGGCCGTCAGCAGCTGCAGCGTGAATCCGCCCTGGAAGCGGCGGTCGACGAGATAGGTGCGGCGCTTGAAGCCGGCGCCGGGGGGGGTGGTCGGGTTCGTTGCCATGGCGAGCCTCTCCCGGAGACCTCATCGACGTTGCAGGAAATCCACTTGAGGGTCGCCATTCAAGTAAGGCGTCGGGCCGGTCGATGGGCATGGAGGACAGACTCCATGCGCTGCCACCGTGCCTTCACGCTCATCGAGCTGCTGACCATCCTCGTCATCATCGCGATCATCGTGACGATCGCGATCCCGAACCTGCTCGGGTCGCGGGTCGAAGCGAACGAGACGGCGGCGATGGCGACGGTGCGCACCGTCGTGCAGGCCCAGCTCGCCTTCGTCGCGCGGCAGGACGCCGACCTCAACGCGAACGGCGCCGGCGAGTTCGGCACCTTCGGCGAGATGAGCGGCAACATCGCCGTCCGCGCCGCGAACGGCGGCACGAAGCTGCTCGAACCCGGCACGATCAATCCGAGCTTCCGCGCGATCTCGCCGATCGGCGAGATGTTCCGCAGCGGCTACTACTACCGGATCTACCTTCCGGGCACCGGCGGCAGCGGCGTGATCGAGTTACCCGGGGGCGGCGCCGACACCGCCATCGACGCCGACCTCGCCGAGAACACCTGGTGCGTCTACGCCTGGCCGCAGAAGTTCGGAACGACCGGGCGCAAGACCTTCTTCGCGAGCCAGAACGGCGACATCCTCTACACCGAGGACGCGAACTACAGCGGCCCCGGTGCCGCGATCGTCCCCGGGGCCGCCTTCGCGGTCCCCGGCGTCGCGACCTCGATCCTCGGCCATGTCGCCGCCAACCAGGTCGGCCGCGACGGCAACCCCTGGAAAGCCGCCGGCCGCTGACCTTCATCCATCCCCCAAGGGCATGCCAGGCACCGCGCAAGTGGAGCGCAGGGAAGGGGTTGCGGCGGGCGGGTGCGGCAGAGCTGCCGCAGCGCCGAGCGCGAACGCCGTGGCCGAACGGCCCGGCATCGGGTCTCCCATGCCGAGCGATGCGCGGCGACCTCGCTGTCGCGGACTTCGACTGGTATCGCGCCCCGCAGGGGGCAGCCGTCCGGGCGTCGCCCCTTCCGCGCCATCGCACCGGGCGAACCCTTCCTCTTCAAGCTGCACGCGCCCTCAAGCGCGATCGTTGGATTCGGGCGCTTCGCCCGCCACCCGGTTCTCCCCGACCGGCTCGCGTGGCACTACGAGCGCAGCTTCCGCGGCTAGCTGAGCCACTTCAGCAGGCGGAGGACTCCCATGCCCGCGGCGCGGCGGTGGGCGCTGCCGTCGCGCCGCGCCGCGATCTCGCTGCGGTGGCGCACGAAGTGGTCGTAGGCGCGCCAGAGCATCTCCTCGTTCGTCGCCGTCGGAGTCCAGCCGAGCCTCGTTCGCGCGCGGGTCGTGTCGAACACGGAGTTGCTCGCGATCATCCGGTATTGGTAGGGGCCGAGCGGCGACAACCCGAGCGCGTGCGCGAGCCGCATCGCCCACAGGGTGGGGGCGCGGGGGAGGGAGGCCACGCGCGCGCCGGTCGCCGCGCGCTCGCAGACGGATGCGAACACTTCGCGCATCGTCCGCACGCGGCTCGATCCTACATGCAGGACGCCGCTCGCGTCGGAGTCCATCGCGCGCAGGCACGCATCCGCGAGATCCTGTGCGCAGAGGAACTGGTAGCGCTGGTCTCCCCGGCCGACGACCCAGACCCGGCGCCCCTCGGCGATGAACTCGAAGAGGATCGCGAGCAGGCCGAGCCTGCCCTCGTCGACGATCGTCGGCGTCCGCAGCGTCACGCATCGGACCCCCGCCCGCGCGAGGATGCGCTCGCCCTCGAGCTTGCTCCGGCCGTAGATCTCGGCCGGGCAGGGCTCGACCGTCTCGTCCACCGCGGCATCGAAGTTGCGCGCGTAGACGCAGTTGCTGCTCGTGTAGACGATCCCCCGGACCCCCTTCCGTTCCGCCCAGGCGGCGACGTTCGCCGTCCCGTCGACGTTGCTGGACCAGAGGAAGCGGCGGTCCTTCGCGTCGTGCGCGAGGATCGCCGCGCAGTGGAAGACCCCCTCGGGCGCGTGCTCGTCGAAGAGGCGCGCGAGCGCCGCCCGGTCGCGGATGTCGCCGCGCACCGAGACGAGGTTGGCCGCCACGTCGTGATCCTCCTCGAGGTCGATGCTGACGACCCGGTGGCCCTGCGCGAGCAGCCGCCGCTTCAGGATGCCGCCGAAAAAGCCCGCGCCGCCGGTCACGAGGTAGGTCATCTTGACGGTTTGCGCGCCGGGTCCCAGAGGATCAGCGTCATCGCTTCGTGGTACCGCGTCGGCGGCGCGTCCCACCAGAAGGCGGATTCGGCGTGGCGCTGGAGCAGGCGCATCATCCGCCGGTGGATCTGGAGCTCCTGCCGGACCAGCGTCGACTCGTCCGCGGCGGAGTTGCGGTCCGCCTGCACCCACGGGCGATGGGTCGGAAAGTTCGCGTCCTTGAACATCCAGACGCGCCGGCCCTCCTTCAGGTGCGCCTCGAGCCGGTCGAGCTGCCGCATCACGAGGTCGGCATCCCTCTCGCGCTCGACGAGATCGACCCAGTCGATCGTCGAGAGCCGCCCCTCGTAGGGGGGCGCGAGCTGCGGAAGATCCCCGCGATAGTGGAAGTTCAACACGGGCCCGAAGAAGGCCGGGCTCACGACGATCAGGTCGTCCGCCCGCGCGTGCCGCTCGATGCGCGAGGCGAACTCGGCACTGGGGCTCACCTTCCGGAACCACTTCAGCGGGTCGGTGCGCTGCGCGAGCAGAGCGAGGGCGAGGAGCGCCCACGCGATGGAGCGGCGCACGCGAGTCGCGCGGAAGAGGCCGCTCCAGTACCAGGCGGCGCAGGGCAGCAGCAGCACGGCCATGCCGATGAGGTAGCGCGGCAGGAAGGGGCCGCGGAGGAACTGTGCGATCCACGCGAGGAAGGGACCGCCCGCCCCGATCCAGAGCAGCGCGCGCAGCGCCCGCGCCTGGGCGGGGTCGGCGCCGGGGGCGCGGATGCGCAGCACGCCGCGCACGATGCCCCAGAGCAGGATCAGGCCGCCCCAGAGTCCGAGCGGAAGCGTCAGCGACTGGTAGGCGCCGCGGAACTGCGGCTTCGTCACATACCAGGGTTGCAAGTCCTGCCGCAGGCCCACGGCGAATTGCGGCCACCAGGGGGCGAAGGCGGCGAGGCAGGCCGCGGCCGCGAGCCCCACGAGGCGGAACCGCCGCGGCGACGGGTCGTGTGCGAGCGCGAAGAGCCCCGCGGGCGCGATCATGTAGAGGGCGTAGTAGTGCGTGTAGAGCAGCAGCGCGGCCGCAAGCCCCCACGCGATCGCCCCAGGCGCCCCCGGCCGCCCGAGGAAGCGCAGGTAGAGCGCGACGTGGAGCAGCGACATCACGAGCAGCAGCGCATAGACGCGCATCTCGCCGCTGTAGTAGATGAAGAAGGGGCTCGTCGCCATCAGCAGGCCGGCGAGCAGCGCCGTCCCGCGGCCGAACAGGCGGGCGGAGAGCGCCATCAGCATCGCGACCGCCAGCGTGCCGAGCAGGACCGTCATGCCGCGCACCGCCCGCGCCGTCGCGCCGAAGGCCCTCTGCACGCCGTACTCGAGCAGGTAGTGCAGCGGCGGGTGGCCCTCGTGGCGCAGGCGGTTCGACAGGAGCTCCCCGACCGATGCGCTCTCCGCGACGAGGAAGAAGTCCTGCGCCTCGTCGCGCCAGACGCTGTCGCGCCCCCCCGCGTGATGGAGGCGCAGCAGCGCCGCGAGCAGCAGGACGAGCAGGGCGAGCGGCCAGAACCTCATCGCGTCGCCACCGGGCGGGGCAGCGCGCGTCCCGCACGGTCGTCGCCCTCCTCGTGGTATTCGGCGTCGGTGTTGACCTTCCACGGGTCGCGCGCATCGGTGCCGAGGCGGTTGCGCGCCGCGAGCAGCGCCGCCATCATCGAATGGTCCTGGTTGTTGTACTTGTGCATGCCGTTGCGCCCGGCCGGCGCGACGTTGGGAAGGGCGTCGGCGAGCCAGCCGCGGATCGACGCGACCGCCTCGCGATAGCCGCCGTCATAGACCGGATAGGCCTTCGGCATCCGCACGACGGTGCCGTCCTCGACCTCCCCCGGCCCGAGGAGCCCGATCTGCACCATCTCGCGCTCGCCGAGCGCGAGCAGGTCCGCATCGGCCATCGTCCAGAGGCCGTCCCCTTCGAAGCAGAAGTACTCGAGCCCGAGGACCTGCCGCTCCGGGTCGGGGGTCATCTCCGGCGACCAGTTCCGGAAGTTCTGCACGCGCCCGACGCGCACCTGCGGGTCGTGGATGTAGATCCAGTTGTCCGGAAACGCCGCCGCGCGGCGCGCAATCAATGCCACGGTGACGAAGTCCCTGTAGCGGAGGCGCTCCGCCGCCGCGCGGACCGGGGGGGGCGCGGGGGGGGAGAGCGACAGCACGAGGTCGCGCAGCGGCATGCTGCTGATCAGATGGCCGCACCTCGTGTCGTGGATCCCGCCGCGGGAGTCGACGGTGCGGATCCCCCGGACCCCCTGGGCGTCGCGATCGAGCCGGACCACGCGCCGGTCGAGCAGGACCGTGGCCCCCAACTCGATGACCCTGCGGTGCATCTCCTCCCACATCTGGCCGGGCCCGAGGCGGGGGTAGCGGAAGCGGTCGATCAGCGTCTTGACCGCGGCGCCTCCGGTACGCCCGAACGCCGAGAGCAGCGCCCGCGTCAGCGAGAGGCCGCGGATGCGCTGCGCCGCCCAGTCGGCGGAGATCTCGCCGCACTTCATGCCCCAGACCTTCTCGGTGTAGCTCTCGAAGAAGGTGCGGAAGAGGCGGTCACCGAAGCGGTTCGCGACCCAGTCGCGGAACGAGACTTCGGGGCGGATCGGGAAGAGGCGGCGGCGCGCGTAGCTGAGCACGCAGAGGAGCGAGCGGAGGGGGCCGAGGTTCCGGAGCGCGTTGAGGGGACGCAGCGGGTAGTCGAAGAAGCGGCCGCGGTAGTAGATGCGCGAGAGGCGCGGCACTTCGAGGAAGTCGTCGGGCAGCACCTCGCGCCAGAGCGCTTCGATCTCCGGGTTCTTCGAGAAGAAGCGATGGCCGCCGATGTCGAAGCGGAACCGTTTGTAGCGGACCGTGCGGGCGATGCCGCCGACGTAGTGCGGGTCGCTCTCGAGGACGAGCGGAGGGCGTCCCGCCTTGGCGAGCTCGTAGGCCGCGGTGAGCCCGGCCGGGCCCGCCCCGATGATGACCGTCCGATCTCCCATGCGAGGGGCCGGAGTCTATCAGCTACGGATAGCGGTAGTAGGACTCGAGCATCATCGCGCAGAGCGCGGTCGAGAAGACGCGGCCGCCGACGTTGCCGTAGGTGCCGACCGGGTCCCACGAACCCTTCGCGTGGCCGTCGGTGCGCTGGTGCGGAAGCAGCGCCTTCTTCAGCGCGGCGTTCCACGCGGTCCACGCGTCGCCGCCGAGGCGCGCGAGCGCCTCGGTGCCGTGGTGCCAGTAGTAGTGCTGCAAATAGCCGATCTGCACGTCGCGCATCTCTCCCCGCACCTTCATCCGCTTGAAGCGGATCGACCACTTCGGTCGCTGCTTCGCGAGGGCGGAAAGGCCGAGGCGGATGCGCTCGTCGGAGGAGGGGATGCGCAGCAGCGAGTGGATCAGCAGCGCGCTCGCCGCGTTCGTCGTCGTCGGCGTGTAGCCGAGGGCGTCGGCATCGACGGTGTAGCGCACCTTCCCCGACTCGCGGTCCATCAGCGATCGCAGCCAGGCGAGCATCGGTTCGCGATAGCCTGGGTCGACGTCGATGCCCGCCGCGGCGGCGCGTTCGAGGGCGCAGACGACGGCGGTCGTCGTCGGCACGCCGCTCGCCATCGTGCAGCCGACGAAGTAGCGCCACCCCCCTTGGGACTGGCGCGACTCGACCATCGTCCGGATGCCGGTGCGGATCGCCGGCAGGTAGCCCTCGTCGCCGGTCCGGTCGTAGACCTCGGCCAGCGCCTGCGTCGCATACGCGATCGCGAAGAGGGTGCCTTCGCCGATCCCGGCGGCGAGCCAGTCGAGGGCGCGCTGCACCCGCTCGCGGTGCGCGCCCTCGCGGTGCGAGTGGCCCGCCCCGAGAAAGGCGAGCGTCGCCAGCGCGGTCACCTCGCGGTCCAACGCGCACGGGACCGGCTCGCCGTGCCATCCGCCCCCCTTGCCGTCGCAGTCGCAGCCCGCGCTCGCGTCGAAGCCGTCCGCGTCCCAGTGGCCCTCCGCCTCCTGGTGGGCCGCGAGCCAGTCGAGGGCGGCGGCGACCGCCTTCTCGGTCGCCTCGCCGCCGCCCCGGGCCTTCAGCGCGCGCGCCTTCGCCTCGCCGCCGCGCGACGCGGTCAGCGGGCCCCCCGCCACGAGCGGTGTGAGCAGCAGCAGCAGGATCAGCGGCCGGCGCATCCTTCTTCCAACGCGGTTCGGCGCGCCCTCGGATGGGCCCTCTCGTAGACGCGCTTGAGCCGCTCCATCGAGACGTGGGTGTAGATCTGCGTCGTCGCGATGCTCTTGTGGCCGAGGAGCTCCTGCACCTCGCGCAGGTCGGCGCCGCGGTCGAGCATGTGGGTGGCGAAGCTGTGGCGCAGCGTGTGCGGCTTGGTCCGCCCGTCGAGGCCGGCCCGCGCCGCGCAGGCGACGATGAGCCGGTGGACCGCCCGGGGGCCGAGGCGGGCGCCGCGCCTGCCGAGAAAGACCGGTCGTGGATCGCCGCGCGGCGGGGGGCTCGCAAGGTGCTCGCGCAGCGCGCGGACCGCGGCGCCGCCCAGCGGTGCGAGGCGCTCCTTCCTTCCCTTGCCGCGCACCCGGGCGATGCCCCGCTGCAGATCGAGGTCGTCGCGGTCGAGGCCGAGCGCCTCGGAGACGCGCAGGCCGCCGCCGTAGATCGTCTCGAGCAGCGCGCGCTCGCGCGGCGTCTTCGCCGCGGCGATCAGTTCGGAGACCTGCCCCTCTCCGAGTTGGATCGGGAGCGGCCGCCGGTGGCGGGGGGTGCGCAGCGCCACCGTGGGATCCTGCCGCAGCAGGTCGCGCCGGATCAGGTGTCGCACGAACGCCCTTACGGCGGCGAGGTAGCGGGCGATCGACGGGCGCTTGAGCCCGCGACCGTGCAGTTCGGCGAGAAAGGCGCGGAGCAGGCCGCGCGCAAGCCCGCGCGGGCTCTCGACCCCGGCGGCGGCGGCGAAGCGGCGCAGCGCCTCGAGGTTCTGCGCGTAGGCGCGCAGCGTGTGCGGCGACGCCGTCGGCTCGAGCGCGTCGAGATAGCCGCGGATCGCCTTGCCGAGCGCGCTCACGGCTCGAGCGCGCGGAACATGGCCGCCCCTTTCGCCAGCGTCTCGTCGTACTCCGCCTCCGGCACCGAATCGGCGACGATCCCGCCGCCGACGGCGATCCGGAGAGTGCCGCGAGCCAGCGTGGCGGTCCGGATGGCGATGTTGAGGACCATGCCTCCATCATCGGTCAGGATCCCGATGGAGCCCGTGTAGGCGCCGCGCCGCGCCGCCTCGAGTTCGTCGATGATCTCCATCGCGCGCACCTTCGGCGCGCCGGTGATCGACCCCCCGGGAAAGGTCGCCTGGAGCAGGTCGACGCGGTCGGCCCCCTCCTCGAGCACCCCCTCGACGGTCGCCACCCGGTGGTGCACGCTCGCAAACGACTCGATGCGCCCCGGATCGGAGACGCGGATCGTCCCCGGCCGGCAGACGCGGCCGAGGTCGTTGCGCTCGAGGTCGATGATCATCGCGAGTTCGGCGTGGTCCTTCGCGCTCGCGGAGAGCGCCTCGGCGAGGGCGCGATCCTCCTCCGGCGTCGCCCCGCGCCGCCTCGTCCCCTTGATCGGACGGGTCCGGACCGCCCTCCCGTGCAGTTCGAGGAAGAGTTCCGGGCTCGTCGACAGGAGGGCGCTGCCCCGGCCGAGGTCGAGGAAGGCCCCGAAGGGGGCGGGGTTGCCCTCCCGCAGCGCGCGATAGAGCGCGAGCGGCGCACCGGAGTAGGGGGCTTCGAACCCGTGGGCGTAGTTGACTTGGAAGATGTCGCCCGCACGGATGTACTCGACGGCAGCGGCGACGGCGGCGAGGTAGGCCTCTTTCGAAATGGAGGGGGTGGGGGGGCCGCTGACGCCTCCCGGGAGCGCGGGCGAAGGGCTGCGCAGGCAGGCGCCGAGGGTCCGCGCCGAGTCCTCGGCTCCGTCGCGCCAGACCAGCCACCAGCAGCCATCCCGGGCGTCATGGACAGCCACGGCGGGGTAGTAGGAGAGATCCACGTCCGCGATGCCGGTAAGGTCGGGGTGGCGCTCCGGCACCTCCTCGAAGGCGACGCGGAGGCCGTAGCCGAAGAGCCCGATCCAGCCGGGGCCATAGGGCAGCGGGCCCGGTCTCGGCGCCTCGGTGGCCGAGAGGCACTCGCGCAGCAGCGCCGGGAAGTCAGGCTCGCGCACGCGCGCCCCGCCGGGAATGGCCACTTCGCCGCCCCTAGGCCCCCAGAGCATCCGCGCCATCGGGGAGGCGGCGACGATGGTGAACCGCCCCTGCCCCCCCGAGTCGAGCAGGGCGAGATGGGAGACGCCTCTCAGGCCCGCGAAGAGAGCGGCGGAGGGCGGCGGCAGATGGGCCCGTTCCGCCCGGATGGGTCCCAACTCAGGCAGCGCGAGATGCACGGCGGCCCACCCTATCGCAGTGCCGGGCCGGCCGATAGCCTCTACGGGGTGCGGGAGGCGCCGTTCACGACGCTGCGCGTCGAGCAGGGCGAGATCTGGTTCGCCGAGGCGCACTGGCGTCGGCTCGAAGCGGGGGCGCGCCACCTCGGGTTCGCCCCGCCCGCGCGCGCGGACCTGGTGCGCCGCGTGGTCGCGGCGGCAAAGGGGATCGGCTCGGCGCGCGTGCGGGTGACGCTGGCGGAGGCGGGGGAGGCGTCGGTCGAGGTGGCGCCGCTTGTCGAGCCGGTTTCTCCGTGGAGGCTGCTGCCCATCGAGATCGAAGCCGGGGCGCTCCCGGTGGCGCACAAGACTACGGCGCGGGCGCGATACGAGCGTGCGAAGTCGCAGGCCGCCGGTTGGGACGACGCGCTTCTCGTCACGGCGGAGGGGGTGCTGCTCGAGACGACCATCGCCAACCTCTTCCTGCTCCTGGACGGGGGGAGGCTCTGGACGTCGCGGAGCGATCTGCCGCTTCTGGCGGGGATCGCCCGGGGGCGGGTGCTCTCGGCCGCCGCGCGGCTCGGGCTCGCCGTCATGGAGGCGCATCCCACGGCCCGGGAGGCGGCTTCGGCGGTGGCCTGTTTTGTGACCAATGCCCTCCTGCCGGTACATCCCGTGGCCGAGATCGCCGGGGTGGCGCGCTTTCCCGCCTCCGATCGGATGGCCCGCCATTTGATACACTCGCTGCGTACCGAGTCGCTCCGCCCCGTATAATCCCCGCTGGAGATCCCCCATGAGATGGAATCGTGCGGTGTGCGCCCTTGCGCTCTTCTCTGCCGGCCTCCTCGCCCAAGAGGGTAAGGAGGAGGTCGTCCCTTACAACGTCCCCGACATCGAGAACTACCTCGCGATGTTCAAGTCCGATTTCGGGAAGAAGAAGGTGCCGCAGGAGGACGTGATCGCAACGCTCCAGAACCTCGTCAAGGCGCACAAGTACCTCTCCTCGAAGGGGGAGGAGGCGACGAAGGACGACGCCAAGCTCGGGAAGAAGATCGTCAAGCAGATCGCGGCGGGTCTCAAGGCGAAGGACCGGGATATGGTCAGCTTCGAGTGCGCGAAGGCGCTAGGCGTCTTGGCCGATCCGGAGGGTCAGCGACCCCTGCTCTCGTGGATGGAGGACGTCGTGCTCGAGGACAAGGCGCCGCCGATGCAGTCGGTGGAGGCGGGCTTCCTCGCGCTCGCCAAGATCGGCGGGACCGACACCGCGACCCTCGACCTGCTGCGCTCCTATGCGACCGGGAAGCACACCGACCCGGCCGTGGCGAGCGGTGCCCTGAAGGCGGTCGGAGAGTGGCGCCTGATCGAGGCCAACGACCGCAAGGAGTTCTTCGAGAAGATCACCGGGTATGTCGCCAGCCTCTACAGCGGCATGAAGGGCGGCGAGGCGAAGATGCGGGGAGTCTTCGAGCAGCGCTACAAGGCCGTGAAGGAGAACGGCCTCGCCGCACTCGCCGAACTCGCCGGGGACGGGACCACCTTCGCGGATCCCCCCGCCGCGACGAAGTGGTTGAACGACAACAAGAAGAAGAAATGGGAAGACTACGTGGGCAAGGGGTTCCGCAAGGGGGCGACCAATGAGGCCGCACCGGCCGAGGAGCCCGAGGGCGAGGAGAAGAAGCCCGAAGGCGACGCCTAGCCGCCGCCCGGAAGGCGGCCCGCCGGCCCGCCGTCCTATCGAGTGATGTCCCACCGCAGCGACCCGATGGTCCCGATCCTGGGCACTGCGGTCACGGTGCTCGTGATCGGTGCCGCCATCTTCGTCTTCTACCCCGCCTACCGGCAGTGGAGCGCGCGGGACGCGGTCGCCGTCGTCGGCCATCCCCCCTCGCCGACAGAGGCGGTGCCGGTCTGGGTCTGCCGCACCGAGCCTGGAGTGGCGCTGCTGCTCGACGCCGGCGCCCCCGACGATCCGGCCGTGGCGGGCGCCCTCGCGGCGAGGTTCCGCGGCGGCGTCGACCACTTCCTCCGCCTGTCGGTCTACAACTTCAGCGGCCCCGACCCCTTCGCGCTGCCTCTTCCGGCGGCCGGGTTCACCTCTCCCGAGGGGGGATTCTCCGCCCTGCCAGCGATCGCGAGTCTGGAGGGGGAGCTCACCCCCAAGGAGATGGTGGTGCTGCGGGGGCTCGGAGGGTCCACGGTGCTGGAGGTTCCCAGGGGGCGGCGGGGGCAGGCGCTGCTCGTCATCAAGGGCGACCCGGCCGCGCGCACGGCCTTCGTCAGCGGGGGACTCACCTTCACCCGCCGCATGGTGACGCGTGAGATGCTCGCCGCTTGGCAAGCCGAGCCCGACCTGAAGGCGTTCGAGGACCTCTGATGGACGAGCCGCTGCCGCCCCCCGACGGCGACGCCGAGGAGGGCCCCCAAGCCCCCTCCCTGATCCGCGGGGGGATGGATGGCGTGACGCCGGTGCAGGCGATCGCGGAGGCGCTGCGGATCAACGCCGAGGCGCTGAGGCGCATCGACCAGAACCAGAAGCGCATCGCCGAGTCCGTCGAGAAGGGGGAGAAGGCGACCAACGTCGTCACGAGCACCCGGGCGCTCAACGAGACCTTCCGCGGTCTTTCGGAGATCCAGCGGGGGCTCCTCGATGCGGTGGTGCGCCAGCGGGGCGGCGGGCGCGGATTCGGCTTTGCGATGCTGGCGGTGGCGGTGCTGGCCGGCATCCTCGGCTTTCTCGTCTACGACCGCCTCACGTCGGGCGACCATGTGGCGCGGGAGGTCTACGAGGCCGCCCGGGAGGGGGCGTTGGGGGCTTCGAAGGAGGCGGGACTGCTGCGGGGCCGCGAGGGCGAGGCGTTGGCCCGCGAGCAGCGGCTGCGCGACGAGAACGCCGCCGCCGAGCGCGGCCGCCTCGAAGCGCTGCACGGCAAGGAGAGCGCCGAGCGGCGCGTTCGCGAGCTGGAATCCGAACTCGAGGCGAAAGCCTCGCAGCTCAAGAACTACCTCGCGGTGAAGGACATGGCCGACAGCGCGGGCAGCTTGCAGCTCCAGAACATGCAGCTTCAACGCGAAATCGACGACCTGCGGCAGCGGCTCGCCTCGTCGGAGAGGGAGCGGGAGAGCGCCTACGAGATGTTCCTGAAGCATCGCATCGAGGAGAAGCAGGGGGATCCCGAGGCGATCAAGAAGGCCGCGCGCGACATGGGAGTGATCCCCCCCCCCGCGAAGGAGGCCGAGCCGGGGGCGCTGGGAGCGAGGGACAAGCGCAAGGTCCGCGTGCAACTCAACCGGCTTCTCGGTCAGGCCCACGGGCAGGAGATCTACGAGATCCTCGATTTCGCCGGGATCGGGCCGAAGGGGACCCTGCTCGATGTGCGGGTGGGGCGCTACCTGAACCAGCAGATGCTCAACTCGTTGGTATGCAAGGAGTTGGACATCGTCTGTCTCCGGGACAAGGACGCTGTCGAACTCCGATTCCGGGAGGGCGCGAGCACGAGCACCCGCCCGCCGATCGAGACGCTGCCCTTCGAGAAGGGGGGGTACTCGGTGCTCGTCGCGGAGGTGAGGCTCGAACCTTGGCTCGCGGATGTTGCCCGGAATGCCACCGTCGAACCCGACGGGCGGTTGACGTGGAAATCGACCTCACCCTAGGATAGGGGTCGACGCGCGGCCCATGGGGGCCGGGCGATAGGCAATAGATCGGGATCTGAAGAGGGCCTGCCCGGTACGGTCGCGTGCCGGCAGCGCTTGACGAAATACAGGCGGCCTTTCTTTGGGTCCCGGCCGCTCTGAAGAGGCTGGGACGCATGGAGTACTACGTCGGCGCCGGCGCCCTCGTGGTGGGAATCGCGCTCGGATTCCTGCTCGGGCGCCATTTCTACCAGCGCCTTGTCAAGGACCAGTCGGCGGCGGCCGACGCACAGCGCGAGCAGATCGTGCGCGATGCGCGGGCCGAGGCGGCGCGCCTTGTCAAGGAGGCGGAGGTGCGCGCGCGGGACGAGATCGTCACGCGGCGCGAGGAGTTCGACCGGGAGGCGGAGCGGACGCGCGCGGAATTGCGCGAGCAGGAGAAGCGCCTCTCGAAGCGAGAAGAGCAGCTCGAACGCCGGGACGAGGAGGTGAGCTCCCGCGACCGGCGCCTCGCCGACCAGGAGAAGCGCCTCGCCAACCGGCAGGCGTCGCAGATCCAGCGCGACAAGGAACTCGACGAGAAGGAGGCGCAGGTCGGTGCGCGGCTGCTCGAGGTCGCCGGCCTGAGCCGGGAGGAGGCGGAGCAGCGGATCCTCGCGCGCGTCGAGCAGGAGATCGTCGTCGAGACCGACCGGCTGATCGCCCGCCGGGTGGAGGAGGCGAAGGAGGAGGCGGACCAGCGCGCCCGGCTGGTCGTCCTGACCGCGATCCAGCGGCTCGGCACGACCCACATGAGCGAGGCGACGGTCTCGACGGTGGATGTGCCGAACGATGAAATGAAAGGGCGCATCATCGGCCGCGAGGGGCGCAACATCCGCGCCTTCGAGAAGGCCACCGGCGTCGACGTGATCGTGGACGACACGCCGGGGGTCATCGTCGTCAGCGCGTTCGACGGCGTGCGCCGGGAGATCGCGCGGCGGACGATGGTGCAGTTGATCCAGGACGGCCGCGTCCACCCCGCCCGGATCGACGAGGTCGTCGCCAACGTCAAGCGGGACATGGAGGCGAGCCTGAAGGAGACGGGCAAGAAGGCGCTCGCCGATGTCGGCATCCACGGCCTGCACGGCAAGCTGATCGACCTGTTCGGCCGCCTCCGCTTCCGGACCAGCTACGGCCAGAACGTCCTCGACCATCTCGTCGAGGCGAGCCACATCGGCGGCGCGCTGGCGGCGGAGATGAAGCTCGACGTCAAGCTCGCGAAGCGCTGCGTGATGCTGCACGACATCGGCAAGGCGGTGGACCACGAGATGGAGGGGGGCCACCCGGCGATCGGCGCCGATATCGCGCGCCGGTGCGGCGAGAACAAGATCGTCGTCAACGCGATCGCGGCGCACCACGACGACGTGCCGATGGAGAGCGCCTACGCGGTCCTGACGCAGGTCGCCGACGCCCTCTCCGCGGGCCGCCCCGGCGCGCGTCGGGAGACCTTCGACCGCTACATCGAGCGGCTGCAGCGCCTCGAGGAGGTCGCGAGCGCCTTTCCCGGCGTCGAGCAGGCGTTCGCGATCCAGGCCGGCCGCGAGGTGCGCGTCATCGTCAACAACGCGAAGGTCAGCGACAAGCTCGCGGTCAAGATCGCCCGCGACATCGCGATGGAGATCGAGAAGGAGCTCACCTACCCGGGCGAGGTCCGCGTGACGCTGGTGCGCGAGACGCGCGTCGTCGAGTACGCCCGGTGAGGATCCTCTGCCTCGGCGACGTCGTCGGCCCGCCCGGGCGCGAGCTGCTGGGCACCCACCTGAAGCCCTTCCGCGAGGAGCGGGCGATCGACCTCGTGATCGCGAACGTCGAGAACGTGGTCGACGGAAGCGGCGTCAACACCGCCTCCTACCGCGTGCTGCGCGCGTCCGGGGTGGACGTCTGCACGACCGGCGACCACGTCTTCAAGCGCGCCGACATCCTGAAGCTCTTCGAGCGGGAGGGCGACCGCGTGCTCCGGCCGCTCAACTACCCCGCCGGCGCCGCCGGCCGCGGCGTCACGACGGTCCGCCTCGAAGGCCATCCGCCGGTCACCGTGATCAACCTGATCGGCCGCGTCTTCATGGACCCCGCCGACGACCCGTTCGAGGCGGCGCGCGCGGCGCTGACCACGGTGCCGCCCGGCATCATCGTCGTGGACATGCACGCCGAGGCCACGAGCGAAAAGCGCGCGATGGGCTGGTGGCTCGACGGCAAGGTGAGCGTCGTCTTCGGCACCCACACCCACGTGCCCACCGCCGACGAGGAGATCCTGCCCCAGGGCACCGCCTACGTGACCGACCTCGGCATGTGCGGCCCCTACAAGAGCGTGATCGGCCGCCGCTCCGACAACGTCCTGAAGAGCTTCACGACCAAGATGTACGCTCCGTTCGACGTCGCCACCGACGACGTCAGAGCCTGCGGCGTGCTGCTCGACATCGACGACCGGACCTTTCGCGCACGATCCATCGTCCGCGTCACGCTTCGCAAGGAGTGAGGCGCGGGAGGTCCACGCTGCGCCTCCGTGCGGTCGAGGGGGTAGGGCGGCAGTCCACTCCGGCTTGGCTTGAAGGCGCCGGCCGTGAAAGCGCCCGTGGGCACGGCGACCCGCACGGCGAGGCCCGGGCATGGGTCTCGACGCCATGACGGCATGCGTTATACTCGACCCGTGATTCGGTCCTTCGCGTGCCCGGAGACCGAGAGGATCTGGCGGGGCCAACGTTCCCGGAAGCTCCCCCCGGACATCCAGCCGGCGGCACGCCGAAAGCTCAGGATGCTGAACAACGCACATGACTTGGCCGACCTCCGGACTCCACCCGGGAACCGGCTCGCACGGCTGCGGGGGGATCGGGCCGGCCCGCTCAGCATCCGCATCCATGATCGCTGGCGAATCTGCTTTGCCTATGGTGCGGAGGGGGCGTACGACGTGGCGATCGTGGACTACCACTAGGAGGGGCCATGAGAAGGAAGCTGGCCAATGTTCACCCGGGAGAGGTGTTGCTCGAAGAGTACCTTCGACCATTGGGACTGAGTCAGAATCGCGTCGCGCGCGAAATCCGGGTTCCCCCGAGGCGCATCAACGAGATCGTCCTCGGCAAGCGCGCGATCACCCCCGAGACGGCGATCAGGCTCGCGCGCTAACTCGGAACGTCGGAGCGATTCTGGCTCGGCTTGCAGACCGACTACGATCTCGAAGAGGCGAAGGCCCGCGTCGCAGCCCGCGTGCGGCTCGAGGTCAAGCCCCGCACTCCCGCCGCGTGAGGGCGGCCCCGTCGGCATCCGGCGTTTCGCCCCAACATCATCGCCCTTCGACCGCTGGTCGCGAGGGCCGGCCCCTACCATGCACGGCATCGCCTGCGGGGCAAAGACGTGTGCACAGTCGACATGGACGGATGGAGCCGGAATCGTTCGACCCGCTCATGATGGTCGTCGATGCCGGCACGTGGGCTGCTCTCTTCATCCGGACCGCAGGTGTCCACGAGGCACGCCCCGACCGCGCCCTCCGAGAAGAGGAGGAGTTGGCCGTGCTCCCCGTCATCATCAACGGCGGTGCATCAAGGGCTCCGCGCCGAACGCGCGTTCCGCTCGGCCCGCCATGTCATCCTCTCGTTCCCCGTCCTCGATCCGGGCGCCACCGATGACGCCAGAGCCTGTGGCGTGATCGTCGAGATCGACGAAAGGAGTTGTCGCGCGAAGGCGATGGAGCGGGTGTGCATACGCAAGGGATGAGGGGGGGGGGCCCGTCGCCCGCTGCGCGGGCTATGGGCCCTGAAGGGCCCGTGGCGTTCGATCGGTGGGGGGGCGGGAGCACGTTGGAGACTGTGCGCTGTAGGTAGAAGCGTGCCGGGTATCCTCCTGCGGTCTTTTGGAAGGACGCTCGGACCTTGATATATGTTACCCTAGGAGGTAACAGTTAGTGATGGCGAGGGTTCGCCGCGGCGGCTGGGTTCTTGTCATGGGGACAGGCGACCACTCCCCGCGTCACGTTCACGACTATCGCGACCGGAGGCTGATCGTGAAGTGGGACTTGGAGAATTGCAAGCCCATGAGCGGTAGCGCCACACGACGGATCCAGAGCCTGATCCAAGAACTCGAATCCGAGGGCCTCCTATGAAGATCCGCTCCGTCCGGTTCAACAACCGCAAGAGGGCATTCGAGGTCACGACCGGATCGAAGACCCTCCGGTTTCCGTATGCGAAGGCGGAGCCGGCGCCGACACGCGACGATTCCGTCGTGCGGGCTATCGTGGACAAGGAGCTGGCCCGGGAGGGGTTTGTCTTCACTCTCCAGTCGGGGTGTAGGGGGACCGTTCACGTGGACCAGGTGCTCGAGTACAACCAGGACCCCGACTACCTACGCGATCTCTTGCTCTACAAGCTCACGCTCGAGACGCAGAAGAGGGTCGAAGCGAGCCCGCTCGCCAAGCGGGAGATCGTGCGGCGTCTCCAAACGTCCGCGACGCAGTTCTATCGTCTCTTGGACCAGACGAACTACCGGAAGTCGGTGGACCAGCTCTTGAGGCTGCTCCACGTCCTCGACTGCGATGTCGACCTCGTCGTTCGAGCAAAGAGTGCGTGAAGCGGCGCCAGAACACAACTGCGGTGGACGGAGCGCGTCGCCGACTGTTGACATAAGTGGACCTGCAAGGTCCTGAACGGTCTCGTGCGATCCCTCGAGTAGGCTGAGGGCTGTCGGTAGGAGCGATCGAAGGTCCTGCCTGGGGCGACAAGTCTTCGGGCGTCAGGCCGGTGCGTTTGGCGATTCGGGCGAGCATGCACGGGCCGATTTCGTCGCGATCATGAAACGCGAACACGAAGTCCGGCCAGCCTGCGCGCGAGAGGGTCTTATGGCTGCCGGACTTGCGCTTGAGCTGCCAGCCGGTCCGATGAAGCGCCGCGAGGAGGCGGGGGGCTCGCGTCGCGCTCCAAGAACTCATGCCGGCGCGACGGAGATGCTGATGTCGGCGGGACGCGCCTCCCCGTGTTCGAGCCGTTCGGCGAGGACCCGGAGGGCAAGCACCTGGGCCTTGGACTGGGCCTCCTCGGCGGTACTCCCGTACGCGAGGACGCCCGGCAACTCCGGAACCTCGGCAAGCCAGCGTCCGTCCGTTTCGCGTTCACACTCGATACTGAACTTCACGCGCGTCATGCTACCACGGGTCGAGCTGACAGGCTGTAGGCTGGAGGCTGTAGGAGAGCGGCCGGCGAACTCCTACCTTCAGCCTCAAGCCTCCAGCCTACAGTCTGTTCGCGGGGTGTCTCAATCGGCGACTTGGTAGATGGCTGGGCGGTATCGCGGCGGCGGGATCGGCTTCCCCGCCTCCCGAGCCGCGGCGATCCATGCGCCCTGCGCCTCGCGAAGCGCACCCAGCGCGAGTTCCCGCGTCGTCCCGAACGCCTAACACGCCTCCAAGTCGGGGATGTCCGCGATGTACCCGCCGTCTTCCTCGCTGTAGAAGATGTTGATGTGGTAGTCGCGCATCATGGGCCTCGCACCCTGAGACTGTACCGCTCCACGAGCCGAAGGAACTCGCGAATCTGGCACGGTTTCGCTTCGCCCGCGACCTCTTGGAGATTCACAAGCATCTCCCCGTCCGGGTGATCGAAGATGTGGTGGCCCCAGGTGTAGCGAGCGCTCTTGGGCCACTTCGCGGTGCGGTCGAGCAGCCAGCCGGTGAATTCCTCGAACTTCGCCAGCACGAGCAGGTCGGGGCCCGCCCGCTTCGGAGGGGGGCGGTCGGACGGAATCGTCACGGCGCGGCCTCCGGCGTCGTGCCGTTGACGAGTTCGAGGAGGCGCGCGCCGTACTTCTCGACCTTGGCCGGGCCGATCCCGTCGAGCGACTGAAGGGCAGCGAGGCCGTCGAGCGGGTTCTCGCGCGGACGCTCCTCCGGACCCTGTTGCGACTGGTGGGCATTCTCCTGATAGGTGATCAGGCAGGCGAGGTGCGGGCGGTCGTGAACGGTGAAGAAGTGCTCGCGAATGGCGAGCACCTCCTTGTCGCGCACGAACTCCGCGAGGGGCCGGTCGTCGAACCCCTGAAGCGACGGCGCGTAGGAGAGCGTTACGAGTTTCACTCGCACGGCGGCCCCCCGGAGGCGATGACGACTTGTGCCATGCCCTCTCGCCCCCCTAGCCCGCCCGCCGACCTGCCGTCCAGTAAATTCCAGAGACCATTTCACAAACTTCGGCGCGCGGCAACCGGCGGGGCTTCGCCCACGCCAGTGCCTACCGCAAGTGGTGAAGTGGTGAAGTCACTCGGAGGTGACGGGCCTGGAGGGGCGGACGCCGAGCGTGTTGCCCCGGTAGCCCGGGGTGTTCCTGCGGCGGAGGCCCGCCCGCGCGAGCGCGGCCACGTTGCCCCAGCCCCCGCCGCGGTAGACGCGGAGCCCGACGCCTTCTACGACGGGATCCGTCACTGCGGTTGCTCCGTAGCCTGCATACGCGTCGCGGCACCACTCCAGAACGTTCCCGTGGACGTCGTGCAATCCGAACGCGTTCGCCGCGAACGAACCGGCCGGCGCGTGAAGGGTGTACCCGTCGTTCACCTCATCGGTGTACGGCCACGTCGCCGGCCCGCCGTTCGCCTTGCAGAAGGCGTCCGCGATGTTCGCGACACTCCCGAGCGCCGCGACCTCGCGCCCCGTGATCCACGGCGTCTCCGTCCCGGCACGGCAGGCGTACTCCCACTGCGCCTCCGTCGGCAGCACAAGACTGTTGCGCGAGAGCCAGCGGGTGCACTCCTCCCACGACACCTGTTCCACCGGGTTGCGCGCCGTCACCTTCTTCCCTCCGAACTCCTTCCCCGGCCCGTAGGTGCTCGGCTTCTCCCCCCCGGTCATCCTCTCCCACTGCGCCTGCGTACACTCGTGCTTGCCGATGAAGTAGGGCGAGAGCGTCACCTCGTGGACCGGCGCCTCGTCGTTCTCCGCCTGCGGGTCGAAGTTCGGAGCGTTCGGGTCGGCCTTCTGCGCCCCCATCAGGAACTTCCCGGCGGGGATCAGCACCAGCATGATCGCGGAGTCCTCCGTGAACAAGAGGCGCTTCGTCGCCGGGTCGCGGCTGGGCAGCTCGCCCGAGCCGACGTGAGCGAACTCGAAGAGGCCCGAATCGTGGTCGGGCCCGAGCGGAACGAGGCCGAGCTGCGGTGCGAGGGTGAGCCCGCCGTACTTCGGCGAGGTCGCGATCCACCTGATCGCGTCCTCCCACTCCATCCGGTGCGCGTCGATCGATTTCCCACGGAGCGTCGTCGCGAACTCGTGGCGCTCCCTGATCTTGCCCAAGGCGCCATCGAGCGTGCCGAGGCCCACCACAAGATCCGAAAGCACCTGGTGCTTCCAGTCGTCGTCCGGCGACTCGAAGGTCCTGGTTTTCCGTTTCGCGATTGCCTCCTCGAGACTCGCGATCTCCTTCTCGATCGCGACCTGCCGCTCGTCCAGCGCCTTCCGCTTCTCGTCGCTGTCCGCGGCCTCGCGCTCCGCAGGGAGCTTCTCGAGATCCGCCTTGGCCCGTCCAATCTGCTCGATCTCCCCCGCGTGGTCGCGCAGCCGCTGCTCCTCCGGATAGGGCAGCGCACGCTCCCGGACGCGCGCCAGCGCCCCCTCGTGCTCCCCCCGATTTAGCGCGACCGCCATCGCCCGCTCCAGCCACGACGCCATCGCCGGAGCGCGGTCCGGGTGGAGCGGCCAGAGAGCGTCCACCTCCGCGACCAGATCCGCCACCTTCTTCGAGTCAGCAAGCCGCAACACCTCATCAAGGGCTCGCGCCTTCTCATCGAGGGCGCGCCCCTTCTCTTCGAGCGCCACTCCCTTGGCGTCGCGCTCTCTCCCCGCCTCCTCGAGCGCTCTCTGCGTCTCGGCCCGTGCCACTTGCTCGCGCCCGAGCGCGTCGGTGGCCTTGCCCCGCGCCTCCTCCGCCTCCTGCCGTTTGCTGTTGATCGCCCCCGCGACTACGAAGCCCGCAATGGTCGCGAGTACCAGTACCGCCGCTCCCGCGCGGAGAAGCAGCCGCCTGCCGCTCGCCCGCTCCCGCTCCCGGATCCCCTCCTCGCGCAGCGCGTCGGCACGCGCGCCGTACGACTTGGCCGTCGCGTTGTCCGGCTGACGCTTCGCCACCTGCTCCAGCGCTGCTGCCGCGCGGTCCACTTGGCGAAGGCGGATCTCGCCGTGCGCCTGCTCCGCCGCGTCGAGCGCGCCGCGCGCGTCGCGGAGGAGCCCCTCGACCTCGCGGTCCACGGCGCTCTGCGCCTGCCAGGCGCGGATCTCGCCCGCGAGCGCCTCCGCGCTCTCGGGTCTCTCGCGCGGCTCGCGCGAGAGCGCGCGCGCGCAGAGATCCGACAGCGGCTCCGGCACGCCCGGCTCAAGTTCGCGCGCCGCGGGCGCGTCCTCGCGCGTGATCTGCCGCACGAACTCGACGAAGGTCGTGAACTTGAAGGGCAGCCGCCCCGTCAGGATCTCGAAGAGGATCGCGCCGAGGCTGTAGACGTCGCTCCTGCGGTCCACCTGGTCCATCTGGCCGAGCGCCGCCTCTGGCGCCATGTACCCCGGCGTCCCGAGCGCGCCCGCGACCGTGCGCATGTCGGTCGCCTTCCGGAACTCTGCGATCCGGCGCTGCCAGACGCTCCCCGCCAGGTCCTCGCGCCCCTCCATCTTCGCGAGACCCCAGTCGAGAAGCACCACCTCGCCGAACTCGCCGAGCGCGACGTTGGCGGGTTTCAAGTCGCGGTGGACGACGTCGCGGCTGTGCGCGTAGCGCACCGTGTCGCAGAGCTTCAGGAAGGGCTCGAGCAGCGCCAATCGGCTTTCGATGGTCGTCGCCTCGCCGATCGCCTGCGCCAGCGTGCGGTGGCCGCGGACGAAGCGCATCGTGTAGTAGGGGATGCCCGACGCCGTCTGACCGAGCTCGTAGACCGGCACGATGCCCGGGTGCTCCATGCCGCCGGTGACCCATGCCTCTTGCAGGAAGCGCGCCTTCAACTCCTCGAAGGCGTGGCTTGCGGGGGTGTCGCGTTGCGGGATCCGCGCTTCGGCGGGCGATGTGGGTGTCCCCTTCCCCGCGCCGCTCCCGGCGTCCGGCTTGACCATCTTGAACGCGATGCGCCGGTTGAGCTCGGTGTCGAGGGCGAGATAGACGATGCCCATGCCGCCCTCGCCCGCGACTTCGAAGGCGGCGTAGCGGTCATGCGGGAGCGGCCGCAGCGGCGCGCGCGCCTTCGCGCCGAGGCTTGTCAGCGCCAGGGTGAGCTGCGGCCCCGCCGCGAGATGGACCGACCGGTCGAGCCCGCCGCGCTTCAGCAGCGCGAGCCGTGCATCCCCCGCAGCCCCCTTGACTAACTCCTCTGCTTCGGCGAACAGCGGAGCGAGGTCGCTCTCCTTCAGCGCCGCGATGCGCTGCAACTCGGCGCCGAAGGTGGTGCTCTCCTTCTCCTCCCAGTAGCGCTGCAACGCCGCCGCCACATCGCGGGCCTTGGCCACGCCGCGCAGCAGGGCGAGATCGGCAACGAGCAGTTCCCGGAACTCGGCGCTCATCGGGAGGTATATGCTACAGACGCCACGCTTCAGGGGGAAGCGGGGCGGCCACTCCGCTGCGCTTCTCGGATGGTAGACATGATTCGTTCCCCGCCCGTCGGAGAAAGCGCGTGCGCTTGAGGCGGGCGACTCGCGATGATGCCAACCTCGCGGGCGTGCGTCGATCTTGCCGCTGTGGATGTCGCGTCGAAGCAGTACGGGTTTCTTCCCGGTGCTACCCGAGGGGATCTACCACTTGCGCACGGAACAGAAGCTCACCCGCGCCCACGCCGTCGCCGTCGAGGCCCTGATCAAGGCCGATCCGCGACGTGTCGTGGACCGCACCGTCGAGATCAGCGAGGCCGGACGCGCACCAAGGAATGACGCCGCGATCTTCGTGCTCGCCCTGGCAGCCGCCGGCGAGACGACGGAGGGTCGCCGCCATGCGCTTGCGGCCCTCCCGCGCGTCTGCCGCACCGCCACGCACCTCTTCCAGTTCCAGGAGGAGGTGAAGCAGCTCCGCGGCAGGGGGCCCTGGCTCAACCAGGCCACGGCGCGTTGGTACAACGGCCAAGCGCCCGACGACGTCGCGGCGGCGCTCCCGCCCCCGGGCCCCCTGTAGATCCAGCCTGTCCGTTGTGCTGAGTAGGCTCCGGGGCATGATCGCCAAGCTCGAAGCCACCGACCGGGACACCGAGGCGTTCGCGACGCTCACCGATCTCGCGGAGCGGAAGAGCGGGCGCGTGCCGGCGTCGTTCGTCGCCCGCCACGTCCTCGACATCGTCCGGGAGCCCGACTGGCCGGTGCGACGCGCGGCGTTGGAGGCGCTGCTGCGGCGGTTCGCGTCGTTCCGCCGCGAGGAGATGCGGGTCGAGCGGCGACCGCCGAAGGTATTCGGCCCCTACCGGACGCGCCGGAAGGGCAAGGGGTCGCGCCCCTACGCGACGCTGCTGCGCTCGCTCGTGCCGCTGCGCGCGAGTTGCGATTGCCGCGACTACGTGCGGAACTCCCTCGGCTTTTGCAAGCATGTCGCGGCGGTGCTGGAGGAGGTCGCGACGCGGGGCGCCCTCGACGCCGCGCCGACTTGCATCGAGGCTCCGCATCTGGAGTGGGATCCGGTGCGTCCGCTGCGCGGGGATGGGGACTGGCTCGAGCGCGTGCGTCTCGTCGGCGAGCCGAAGGGGAGGGGCTGGGGGAGGGTGCGCGCGTCGTTCGGCCCGCGCGGCACTCCATGCCGGGAGGCGTGTTCGGACGCCCCCCGCCGCGCCGCCTTCGTGAAGGCCCTGAGGGGGGTGCTCGGGGGGTCGGACCCGGCCTTGGCTCCGCTGCTCGGGATGGAGGAGGCGCGGCTCGGGCGGATCGTGGAAGGCCGTGAGGCGCGTCGCGGACTGAAGGCGGCGCTGCGGACGATGGAGCGCCCTCTCTACCCCTACCAGGTCGAGGGGGTCGAGCGCTTCCTCGCGAGCGGGACGTTGCTGCTCGCCGACGACATGGGGCTCGGCAAGACCGCGCAGGCGGTCGCGGCGTGCCATGTCCTGTGGAAGTCGGGCCGCGTGCGGCGGGGCCTGCTGCTCGTCCCGTCGGCGCTCAAGCCGCAGTGGCACCGCGAGTGGCGGCTCTTCTCCGACGCGCCGGTGGAGGTCGTCGACGGGGGCGCCGGCGCGCGGCGCGAGTTGTACGGCAGCACGAAGCGAGGCTTCCTGATCGCGAACTACGAGCAACTGCTGCGCGACCTCGACCTGATGCACGCCTTCCGGCCCGACCTGATCGTGCTCGACGAGGCGCAGCGGATCAAGAACTGGGCGACGAAGACCGCCGTCCACGTGAAGACGCTAGAGCCCCGCTACAGGCTCGTGCTGACCGGCACGCCCATGGAGAACCGCCTGGACGAACTCGCTTCGGTGATGGAGTGGGTCGACGACATGGCGGTCGAACCCAAGTGGAGGCTCGCGCCATGGCATGCGTCGTTCGCCGACGGCCGGAACGAGGTCCCCGGGGCGCGCAATCTCGACACGCTGCGGGCGCGGCTCCGGCACGGCATGGTCCGCCGCGTCCGCCAGGAGGTACTTCGCCAGCTTCCGCCGCGCACGGACACGGTGGTTCCGGTCCGGCTGACGGACGCCCAGGCGGACGCGCACGCCGAGCTGAACAAGCCGATCGCCCAGCTCGTCGCGATCGCGCGCCGTCGGCCGCTCACGCCGGCCCAGTTCCTCCGGCTCATGTCGCTGCTGACCTCCCAGAGGATCATCTGCAACGGGCTCGCGCAGTTCGGATTCGAGGAGGCGTGGCCCCGGCTCTCCGCGGTGGAGCGGCCCGGGGAGGCGGAGATGCGGTCGCTCGACAGCCCGAAGCTCGTCGAGCTGCGGGAGATGCTGCCGCAGCTCGCGGTGGGCGAGGGGCGCAAGGTCGTCGTCTTCAGCCAGTGGCGGCGCATGCTCCACCTGGCGGAGTGGGCGACGCGCGACCGGCTGCGCGACGGGGGCGTGCGGAGCGCGTTCTTCACCGGCGCCGAGTCGCAGCGTCAGAGGACGAAGAACCTCGTCGAGTTCCACGACGACCCCGACCTGCGCGTGCTCTGGACCAGCGACGCCGGCGGCGTCGGATTGAACTTGCAGCGCGCGGCGGACTGTTGCATCAACCTGGAACTGCCGTGGAACCCCGCGGTGCTCGAACAGCGGATCGGACGGATCCACCGCCTCGGCCAGAAGCGGCCGATCAACATCTACAACTTCGTCGCCGAGGACGGCATCGAGGGCAGGGTGGCGATGCTCGTGGCCGACAAGCGCGCCCTCTTCAAGGGGCTCTTCGACGGATCCACCGACGAGATCCGCTTCGAGCGCTCGGGGGGGTTCCTCGAGAAGCTCGAACGCATCATCGACGCGCCCCCGACGCCGACGATCGCGGCGACGGAGCCGCCGGGCGAGCTCTCGGAGGAGGAGGCCGACCGACTGCGATCCGCCGAGCCGGCGCAGGAGATCGGCGACGATGTGCCGTCGCCGGCTGCGGGCCCCGACGTCGCGCCGGGTCTCTTGGCCTCCGCGCCCGCGCTCCGCACGGCGCTGTCGGGACTGCGCATCGAACCCGCCGTCAACGGCGGCATCCGCATCCACGCCGACAAGGGGGCCGCGGCGCTGCTCGGGGACCTCTTCCGTGCGCTGGGGGCGATGCTCCCTCGCGAGGGGGAGGGAACGCCGGCGCCCAGCACCAGAGCCGAACCAGCGCTTCCGCAGCGCGCGAAGGTGTAGTGCGGCGTCCGCCGGCCACGCGCCCAATGGCCGCGCCACGCGCGCGCCTCTGCGGCACGTGCACCGGATCCATGGCGGAACTTGCGCGCGAGGCCGTCGGACGCCCCCCGATGGTAGCATCGCCCCCCCCCATGCCCCCCCGCATCTACACCGTCTCGCAGATCCAGGCGCACGTGCGCCATATTCTCGAAGAGCAGGGCAGCGTCTGGGTCGAGGGGGAGATCTCGGGCCATCGGCGCTATCCCTCCGGCCACCACTACTTCACGTTGAAGGACGAGGGCGCGCAGCTTTCGGCGGTGCTCTGGCGCTCGACGGCGCAGCGGCTCAGGTTCGAACTCGAGGAGGGCCTGCTCGTGCGCGCGCGCGGCACGCTGACGGTCTACGAAGTGCGCGGCAACTACCAGATGGTGGTCGACGGCGTCGAGCCGGTGGGGCAGGGACCGTTGCAAGTGCGCTTCGAGCAGATGCGGAGGCGGCTCGAAGAGGAGGGGCTCTTCGACCCCGCTCACAAGGTCCCGCTGCCCCCCTACCCCCTCCGGATCGCGCTCATCACGAGCCCCGCCGGCGCGGCGGTGCGCGATCTGATCACCGTCGCGCGCCGGCGCTGGCCGGCGGTCGAACTCGTCGTGGTGCCGGTCAAGGTGCAGGGGGAGGGCGCGGCGGGGGAGATCGCGGAGGCGATCCGGCTCGCCGACGCGCGCGGTTTCGACGTGCTGATCGTCGGTCGCGGCGGCGGCTCCCTCGAAGACCTCTGGGCGTTCAACGAGGAGGTCGTCGCGCGGGCGATCTTCGCGGCGGAAACGCCCATCGTCAGCGCGGTCGGCCACGAGGTCGACTTCACGATCAGCGACTTCGTCGCCGACCTGCGCGCGCCGACGCCGAGCGCCGCGGCGGAGGCCGTCGTGCCGGACCGCGCCGCCGTGCGGGGGTGGCTCGACGAGCGCAAGGTGCGCCTCTCCCGCGCGCTGCGCGCGAAGGTCGACGACCTCGCCGCGCGGCTGCGCGAGATCGAGGCGTCGCGCGCCTTCCGCGACCCCCTCGACCCGGTGCGCCGCCGCGAGCAGATTCTCGACGTCGTGGCCGGGCGGCTCACCCGCGCCTTCGGCGATCGCCTCACGCGCCGCCGCGCCGATCTCGACCGCCACGCGGGCCGCCTCGACGCCCTGTCGCCGCTGAGGGTGCTCGCCCGCGGCTACAGCGTCACGCAGCTTCTCGGCCGCCCGCTGCTGCGCGCCGCCGACGCCCGCCCCGGCGACCGGCTGACGACGACGCTCGCCGACGGAGAAATCTCCTCCACGGTTACGATGGTCGGGCATGGCGAAGAAGCAGGGCTTTGAAGCCCACCTTGAGGCGCTCGAGAAGATCGTCGGGGAGCTCGAAGCGGGGGACCTCCCGCTCGACGACTCCCTCGCGCGCTACAAGCAGGGCGTCACGCACCTGAAGTCCTGCTACGACCTCCTCCGCGACGCGGAGAGCGCGGTCAAGAAGCTCGTGCGGGGCGCCGATGGCGAGCTGACCGAGGAGCCGTTCGAGAGCGAGGGCACTTGACGGTCGACGCCTTCCTCGCGGGCACGCGCACGTGGGTGGACGCCGCGCTCGAACGCTGGCTCCCCCCCGCGAGCGCGGAGCCGCGCCAACTCCACGCGGCGATGCGCTACGCGCTCTTCGCCGGAGGCAAGCGCCTGCGCCCCGCCATCGCGCGCGCCGCCTGCGCCGCGGCCGGCGGCGCCGCCGCCGACGCGCTGCCCGCCGCCTGCGCGCTCGAGATGCTGCACACCTACTCGCTGATCCACGACGACCTTCCCGCCATCGACAACGACGACCTCCGGCGCGGCCTGCCCACCTGCCACCGCCGCTTCGGCGAGGCGACGGCGATCCTCGCCGGCGACGCGCTGCAGACCCACGCCTTCCTCGTGCTCGCGCGCGAGGTCCGCTCCGCGACGCGATCCCGCGCGCTCGTGCTCGCGCTGGCGGAGGCGGCCGGCACCGCCGGCATGGTCGGCGGCGAGATCGCCGACATCGATGCGGAGGGGAAGACGCCGGACCGCACCACGGTGGAGTTCATCCACGGAAGGAAGACCGCGGCGCTCTTCCGCGCCTCCGCGGTCATGGGGGGGATCTCGGGGGGGGCCGGGGGGGGGCTGCTCGACGCCTTCGCCGCGTACGGGACCGCCTTGGGCCTCGCCTTCCAGATCGTCGATGACGTGCTCGACGAGACCGGCGATAAAGTCACCCTCGGCAAAAGCCCCGGCAAGGACCGGGCGGCGCGTAAGATGAGCTACCCCGCCGCCGTCGGGATCGACGGGTCCCTCGCCGAGGCGCGGCGCCTTGCGGAGGAAGCGCAGGCGGCCGTGGCCGGCCTTCCGGACCCTGCGTTGCTGGCGGCGCTGGCGGAGCTCACGGTGACGAGGATCCGATAGCCGATGCGCATCCTTCCGACGATCGACTACCCCGAGGACCTCAAGAGGCTGCCGCGCGCCGATCTCGACCTGCTCTGCCGCGAGATCCGGGAGTTCCTGATCGAGAGCGTCACGGCGACCGGGGGCCACCTGAGCAGCAACCTCGGCGTCGTCGAACTGACGGCGGCACTCCACTACGTCTTCGACATCGGCCCCGAGAAGGATCGGCTCGTCTTCGACGTCTCGCACCAGGCCTACGTCCACAAGATGCTGACCGGGCGGCGGAGCCGCTTCGCCACGCTGCGCAAGACCGACGGCCTCTGCGGCTTCACGAGCCAGTACGAATCGGGCTACGACCTCTTCCATGTGAGCCACGCCGGGACCGCCGTCAGCACGGCGCTCGGCTACCGTCGCGGGCGCGACCACGCCGGCAAGAACGTCGGCCGGACGATCGCGCTGGTCGGCGACGCCGGCATCGCCGCCGGGATGGCCTTCGAGGCGCTGAACCACGCCGGCGCGATGCCGGGCGAGGACCTGCTCGTCGTCCTGAACGACAACCAGATGTCCATCGCGAAGTCGGTCGGCGCGCTGGTGCGCTACTTCGACAAGGTCCGCGCGACCGAGCGCTGGGTCGAGACCAAGCACGAGATCCAGCGCGCGCTCGAAGTGATCCCCGTCGTCGGGACGCCGCTCGCGAACTGGCTGCCCCGGGTCAAGGAGGCGATCCAGCACTACATGAACCCGGGCCGCATCTTCGAGGAGCTGGGCTTCCGCTACTTCGGCCCGGTGGACGGCCACGACGTGCAGCGGCTCGTCTCGACCTTCCGCGACCTGAAGGAGACGAGGGGCCCCGTCTTCCTTCACGTCTGCACCGTCAAGGGGCGGGGGTACGAGGTGGCGGAGCGCGACCCGTCGGGCTATCACGGGATCGGCGGCGCCAAGAAGGCCGTGGAGCCGCCGCTGGTCCGCGCCCCGCAGCAGCCGCCGCCGCCGGAGCGCGGCGACTGTCCTGCCTTCTTCGGGCAGACGCTCTGCGCGCTGGCCCGGGAGGAGCCGCGCCTGCTCGCGATCACCGCGGCGATGCCCGGCGGCACCGGCCTGACGCCCTTCGCGAAGGAGTTCCCGGCGCGCTTCTACGACGTCGGCATCTGCGAGCAGCACGGCGTCGCATTCGCCGGGGGGCTCGCGGCCGGCGGCGCGTTGCCGGTCGCGGCCATCTACAGCACCTTCCTGCAGCGCGGCTACGACCAGGTCGTCCACGACGTCGCGCTGCAGCAGGCGCACGTCGTCTTCTGCATGGACCGCGCGGGCATCGTCGGCGGCGACGGCATGACGGCGAACGGCGCCTTCGACATCGCCTATCTGCGCTCGGTCCCGCACACGACGCTTCTCGCCCCGGCCGACCTCGCCGAGATGGCCGCGATGTTGCGCTTCGCCCTGGCCCATGACGGCGTCGTCGCGCTGCGCTGGCCGAAGGACACCTTCCTGCTGCACCCGCTCCCGGGCAACGATGCCCCCCTCCGCCACGGCAGGAGCGCCACGCTGCGCACCGGCGGCGACCTCGCGCTGATCGCCTACGGCGCGATGGTGGAGCCGAGCCTCGGCGCGGCGGCGCTGCTCGCGCGGCAGGGGGTCGAGGCGACGGTGATCAACGCCCGCTTCTGCAAGCCGCTCGACGCCGAGGCGATCCGCGCGGCGGCGCAGGGCCACCCGCTGCTCGTGACGGTCGAGGACCACGCGGCGATCGGCGGCTTCGGCAGCGCGGTGGCCGAGTGCCTGCTCGACGGCGGCGTGGACGGAGTGCGGTTGCTGCGGCTCGGCCTGCCCGACCGGTTCATCGAGCACGGCGACCGGGCCGACCTGCTCGAGCGGCACGGGCTGACCGCGCCGCGGATCGCGGAGCGCTGCCTCGCGGAACTCCGCCGGTCGCTGCGGACGCGGTGAAACGGCTCGCCGCGCTCGCCTTGCTGGGCGTGGCCGCCGTCGCGGCCTACCTCTGGTTGCGCGCTGCCCCCGCGCCCCCCTGCGTTCTTCTCGTGACTTTCGACACGACGCGGCGGGACGCGATCGGCCCCGACACTCCCGGCGTCGAGGCCTTCCTGCGGACCGCGACCGCCTTCCCCGGCATGCGCGTGGCGGCCCCGTTGACGCTGCCGACCCACCTCACGCTCTTCAGCGGACTGCTGCCGGCGAACCACGGCATCCACGACAACGTGACCTCGCCGCTCCCGCTCGACCGCGGGTTTCCGCTGCTCGCGGAGGAGTTCCGCGACGCGGGCTACGCGACCGCCGCGTTCACCGCCTACGCGGTGATGGCGCCCCGCACCGGCGCGATCGCCGGCTTCGAGCACTTCGACGGCCCGGTCGAGGGAAGCGCCGAGAACGATGCGGCGGGCCACCGCCCCTGCGAGGAGCGGTTGGAGAAGGCGCTCGCGTGGCTTGCGAGCGCGGACCCGGAGCGGCCTTGGTTCCTCTGGGTGCACTTCTTCGATCCGCACGCGCCCTACCTGCCCTACGAGGGGGACGGCCGGCGCGCCGGGAGCGTGGGCGCGACGGATCCGCGCGAACTCTATCGCGGCGAGGTGCGGCGGATGGACGCGGCGTTCGAGAAGCTGGTCGCGGCGGTGCCGGAGGAGGCGATCGTCGTGCTCGCGACGGATCATGGGGAGGGGCTCGGGGAGCACGACGAGCCCGCGCACGGGCCGCTCTGCTACGGCTCGGTCATCGACGGCTTCCTCGCGGTGCGGGGCCCCGGCATGAGGCCGGGCGCGGTCTCGCCGGGGCCGCGCAGCCAGGCGGATGTCGCGCCGACGCTGCGGCGCTGGTGCGGGCTCCGGCCGCAGAAGCACGACGGGGCGCTGCTCGACGGGCCGCCCCACGCGCATGTGGTCAGCGAGTCGCTCTATACGTGGAGGGTCCACGGCTGGGGGCAGTGCTTCTCGGTAACCGACGGGCGCTACACGCTCGTGGAGTCCGGGAAGACGGTGCAATTCTTCGATCGTGCGAGCGACGCCGGCGAGACGCGACCCCTGGATCCCGCCGGCTACCGCGAGTACGAGGCGCTGGACCGGGCGCTGACGGCCTTTCGCTCCCAGACGCCGGGGGAGATGCCGGTGGCAGCCTTGCAAGACAGCGGGACGCCCTATGGCGCCGCGCGCCGGCCGCTCGCCACCTATCTGTCGCGTCAGGAGAACGCCCCACTGGACGACCCGCGCGAGCGCTTCCCCTACTGGCAGATCCTCGACGGCACGCTGGAGTTGATCCTGATGGGGCGCATGCGCGGCGACACGATGATGATGTCGAGCACGATCGCGACGCTGGAGTCGCTGACGGAGCAGGATCCGAAGAACCCGGCGCCCTGGTCCTACCTGATGTACGCGCAAGGGGGGATGGCGAAGGCGACCGGCATCGCGAAGTGGAACCGCGCGGCGGCGCGCTCCGCCCGCGAGTCGATCGCGCGCGGCTACCACGTCGCGTCGGTGTTGACCGAACTCTTCACGCAGAGCCTCGCGGGCGGCGATCCTGCGGACGTGCGCCTCGCGCTGGAGATCGCCTTCGGCGAGCGGATCGTGCCCGACCTCGCCTGCGTGGCCCAGTTCGTCGATCTCTCGCTCGTGCTCGCCGGACAGGGGGACGCAAGCGCCCGCGCGACCGCCCGGACCTATGTCGAACGCTGGCGCCCGCACCTGGGCAAGCCGGAGGAGCAGCGCGCGCTCGATCGGTTGCTGCTGCGGCTCGAGTAGGCGGGGGGCGACGACGGACGGGCCAAGCGGTCCGGTCGCCGCGCTCCCGTCCGCGCGGGCATCCCCGCGACCTGCGTTGCTCGGGCCGCACGGGGTGACACCCTCCCCCTCCGGCGGCCGGAACGCCCCCCCTCTGCGATACTCTCGGCTCATGGGACCGGTGCTCGTGCTCGGGAACGGCGCCAAGCGCGGCGTGCGCCGGGCCGTGGACGAGACGCTCGGGACCTTGCAGCGCGAGTTCGGCGTCGCGGCGGTCGATCTCGACGGCACCCTCGACCTGAAGGGCGTCGATGCGCAGTGGGTGATCGTCTTCGGGGGCGATGGCGCGATCCTGAACGCTTCGCGCCGGATGGGGGACAATCCGCTGCCGACGCTCGCGGTCAACTTCGGCCGCCTGGGCTTCCTGACGGAGGTCGAGTACCGGCAACTCGGCGACGCGCTGGAGCGCGTCAAGAGCGGCCGGGTCCAGTTCCGCGAGCGGATGCGGCTCACGGCGAGCGTCGGCGACTGGCGCTGCCACTCCCTGAACGACGTCGTCGTCAGCGCGCTGATCCCCGGCCGCCTCTTCCGCGTCTCGGCGAAGATCGAGCGGCGCGAGGCGATCTCCTACGCCGGCGACGGCGTCGTCATCGCGACGCCGACCGGATCCACCGCCTACAGCCTCGCCGCCGGCGGGCCGATCCTCGACCCGGAGATCGAGGCCACGGTCATCACGCCGCTCTGCGCCCACACGCTGAGCCAGCGCCCCCTCGTCATCCCGGCGCACAACGTGATCGAGGTCTACTGCAAGCGGGGCGACCCGGCGGCGGGCCTCACCGTGGACGGCCAGCTCCGCCGCGAGCTGCACCACCCCGACGTGCTGCACATCGGCAAGGCGGAGCGCCCCTTCCGGCTGATCCGCGTCGGCATGCGCTCCTATTACAGCCGGCTCCGCCGCATCCTCGGATGGGGGGGCGGCCCGCGCTACCTCAAGTGACATGTCCGCCGTCTTCGATCCGGAGTTCCGGCGGCGCCTCGAGGTGCTGCGGCAGGTCGTCGCGCGCGCGCTGGCCGGGCGCGGCGGCGCCGGCCGCTCCCCGCTGCACGAACGCGGGGGCCGCGTCGAGTTCGCCGGCCACCGCGCCTACGCGAGCGGCGACGACGTCCGCTCGATCGACTGGAACGCCTACGCGCGCCTCGGCGCGTACGTGATCAAGGAGTTCGAGGCGCCGCGGGAGGCGCAACTGCTGCTGCTCCTCGACCGCTCCGCGTCGATGGAGCAGTTCGGCAAGCGCGCCTCGATGCTCCGCCTCGCGGCGGGGCTCGGCTGGCTCGGCCTCGTCGCCGGCGCGCGGGTCTGCTGCGCGACCGCCGCCGCCGCGACGCGCTGGATCGCGGCGCCCGAGCACGTGCAGGAGTTGCTCGATGCGATCGAGAAGCTCCCGCCGCAGAGCGTCGCCGACCTCCCCGGCGCCGTCGAGCGCGCCCCACGCGGCGGCAGCGGCCGCAAGACGATCGTGCTGCTGTCGGACCTCTACGAGGGCGACGCCTTCGCCCGCGCCCTCGCCCTTGTCGCGCGGCGCGGCGCCACCGTCCTCTGCGCGCAGGTCGTCGCCGCCGACGAACTGCGCGCCCCCGCGCACGCCGCGCTCTCCCTCGTGGACGCCGAGAGCGGCGAGACCCTCGACGTCAGCCTCGACGACGCGGCGCGCGCCCGCTTCCACGCCGCCGCCGAGGGCTTCCTCGCCGACCGCCTCGCCGTCGCGACGCGCCACGGTGCGCGCCTCGTCCGGATCTCCCCCGGCGACGATCTCGTCGACTCCGTCGCGCAGGTGCTGCTCGCGGGGGAGCGGCGGTGACGCTGCTCCACCCGGCGGCGCTCTATGGGCTCCTGCTGCTCCCGCTGCTGCTGCTGCTGCGCCGCTGGCGCGGGAGGCCGCGCACCGTCGTCTGGCCGTCGCTGCTGCTCTGGCGCGCCGTCGAGCAGGCCCCCCCCGCGACGCGCCGGCGCATCGATCCGCTGCTCCGGCTCGAACTCGCGGCGATCGCGCTGCTCTGCCTCGCCGCGGCGTCTCCGCAGGTGCAACTGCGAGGCAGCGTGCGCCGCCTCGTCGTGCTCGTCGACAAAGGCCCGCACATGCGGGCGCGCCTCGCCGACGGCAGGACCGCCGCCGAGGCGACCGAGGAGGAGATCCGCCGCGTCGAGGGCGCCTATGACGAGTCGGTGCGCATCCCCGTCGAAGGGGATCTGGTCGGCGCGGCGGTCGCGGCGCGGGAGGGCGCCGTCCTGCTCGCGACGGATCGGGAGGGGGTGCGGGGGCCGGGCTACCTGACCGTCGGGCGCACCTCCGCGGGCCGCAACACCGGCATCGACGCGATCGAGGTGCGCGGCGACCGCCTCTGGTTCGCGCTCGCCACCGACGGCCCGCCTCACGACGTGAGGGTGCGGGTCGGCGAGAGCGAGATGACCGTCCGCACCGGCGTCGGCGTCGAGTGCGCGTGGGCCCCGCGCATCGAACTCCTCGATCGCGACAACTACGACGGCGACGACGCCGTCGATCTGCGCCCCTCCTCGCTCGTCGCCCGGAATGCGACCGGCTCCGCGCTGGTCGACGCCGCGCTATTCCATGCGGGGGTGCCCGCAACCGCCGGGGACGATGCGGCGCTCGTGATCGCGCCGGCGGAGGGGGAGGCCATCGCCGGGGAGATCCGCGGGGATTCTTGCACCGTCCCGCCCGGCCTCTTCGACGGACTGATGCTCGACGAGTGCGCCTGGGAGAACGTGCGCACGGCGAGCGGCACGCCGCTGCTCCTCTGGCGCGGGCGCGCGATCGCGGCGTGGTCCGACGACTCGACGCTGCGTCTCGGCATGCCCGTCGACCGGGAGTGGGACTCCCACGGGACCCTCGCCGTGATGGTCGAGCGCGCGAAGCGCGCCCGGGCGCCGGCGGGCGCGAAACCGGCTTTCGTCGATACGCGGGGGGTGGACGCCCCGTGGGACGGGAGGACGCTGCCGCCATCGAACCTCCCTCCCCCGAGCCCCCTCCCCCTTCGCCCCCCGCTCGCGGCGGTCGCGGCGCTGCTGCTGCTGCTGATCCTCCGTGCTATCGTCTGGCGGCGATGAGGCGCATCGTCCTCGGCACCCGCGGGTCGGCGCTGGCCCGCGCGCAGGCGGCGCTGGTCGCGGCTCGCCTCGGCGGCGCGGAGACGGTCGTGATCTCGACGCGCGGCGACCGCGAGCAGCACGCGCCGGTGCCCGAACTGGGCGGGAAGGGGCTCTTCACCGCCGAACTCGAGGCGGCGCTGCTCGAGGGCAGGATCGACGCGGCGGTGCACAGCCTGAAGGACCTGCCGACCTTCGAGACGCCGGGGCTCGCGGTCGCGGCGGTGATGGAGCGCGAGGAGTGGCGCGACGCCCTGGTCTCGAAGGGGGGGCTCGCGCTGATGGCGCTGCCGCGCGGGGCGGTCGTCGGCACGGCGAGCCGGCGCCGCGCCGCGCTGCTGCGGTCGCGGCGGAACGACCTCTCGATCGCGCCGCTGCGCGGCAACATCGACACGCGGATCGGGAAGGCGCTCCAGGGCGGGATCGACGCGGTCGTCGTCGCCGCCGCCGGCCTCCTCCGCCTCGGGCGCGCCGACGCGATCGCGGAGCGGCTCGACTGGCTCCCGGCGCCGGCGCAGGGCGCGTTGGCGGTGCAGGCGCGGGAGGACCGGCCGGAGGTATTACAACAGTTGCAACAGTTGCATCACGGGCCGACGGCCCGCTGCGTGCAGGCGGAGCGCTCGCTGCTCCACGCGCTCGGCGGGGGGTGCAGCGTGCCGGTGGCGGCGCTCGGGGAGATCGCCGGCCACCGGGTCCGTCTGCGCGCGCTGGTGCTCTCTCTCGATGGCACGCGACGGATTCCCGCCGAGGGGGTCGGCGAGGACGCCGCCGCCCTCGGGCTCGTGCTCGCGAAGAACCTGTTCGACCACGGCGCCGCGGAGATCCTCGATGCGCCGGCGTGAGCGGTCGCGGGCCGCCTTCGGGCGCGCCTGCCGCATCCTGCCCGGCGGCGTCAACTCGGCGGCGCGCGCGTTCGGGCCGGTCGGCGGCGAGCCGCCGATGATCGTCTCCGGGAGCGGCGGTCGCCTCTTCGACCTCGATGGCAACGAGTACGTCGATCTCGTGATGAGCTGGGGGCCGCTCCTGCGCGGCCACGCCCACCCGGAGGTCGTCGCGGCGATCGCGGGCGCCGCGCGCCTCGGCAGCTCGTTCGGCGCGAACACGCCGGCGGAGACGCTGCTCGGCGAACTCGTGGCCGGGCGGATGCCCTCGGTGGAGCTGATCCGCTTCACGAGCAGCGGCACCGAAGCGACGATGTCGGCGATCCGCGTCGCCCGCGGGGTCACCGGCCGCGACAAGATCGTCAAGTTCAGCGGCTGCTGGCACGGCCACGCCGACCCCTTCCTGATCTCCGCCGGATCGAGCGCGCTCTCCCTCGGCAGGCCCGACTCGCCCGGCGTACCGGCGGCCACCGCCGCGTTGACGCTGGTCGCACCCTACAACGACGCCGATGCCGCCGAGGCGCTCTGCCACGGGCACGACGTCGCCGCGATCATCGTCGAGCCGGTGGCCGGCAACATGGGGTGCGTGCCGCCGGCGGCGGGCTTCCTCCGCCGGCTGCGCGAGATCTGCGACCGGAGCGGCGCCTGCCTGATCTTCGACGAGGTCATCACCGGCTTCCGCGTCGCGCGCGGCGGCGCGCAGCAGCGGTACGGGGTGCGGCCCGACCTGACGACGCTCGGCAAGATCCTCGGCGGCGGCCTGCCGGTGGGCGCGTTCGGGGGATCGCGCCGGTTCATGGAGCATGTCTCCCCGCTCGGCATGCGCGTCAGCCAGGGAGGGACGCTCTCCGGCAATCCGCTGGCGATGGCGGCCGGGCTCGCGACCCTCGGTCCGATCGGCGATGGGGAGTACGAGGAGTTGGAGTCGAAGGGGGCCTTGCTCGAAGCGATGTTGGGGGGGAGCGGGGGCCGGATCCAGCGGGTCGGCTCCATGATGACGCTCTTCTTCCGCGACGGACCTGTGACCGACCTCGCCGGCGCGGAGCGCTGCGACCGGGAGCGCTTCGCCCGCTGGCACCGGGCGATGCTCGACCGCGGTGTCTACCTGCCCCCGAGCCAGTTCGAGGCCTTCTTCGTGAGCCTCGCCCACACGCGCGAGGATCTCGAACGGGTCGGCGACGCGCACAGGGCCGCGATGCGCGAGATCGGCTAGCAGGATGGTCCCGCGCTGGTGGCGGATCGTGCTGATCGTCGAGCGGGAGGGGGACCCTTGGACCTGGACCTTCCATGTGAGGGCGCCGACGGAGAAGCAGGCGCTGGCGCTGGTGGCGCGGCACCTTGGCGCGGAGCCCTACACGATCCATGAGTGCCACACGAGCGAGCCGCTGCTGAAGGCGGACCGGACGCCGGGGATCGCGGCGCACTTCGGGCCCTTCCGGCGCTCTTGGGAGGATCTGCCGAACCGAGGGGTCTGACCCCATCGGTCCGGTCACTTGACGAGAATGAAGGGGCCCAGGGCCAACGCATCGAGGCCGGTCGTGTAGAAGCTCCCGATCGCCTCCCTCGGCGATGTCGCCATCGGCCTTCCCGGCTCGTTCAGGCTCGTGTTCAGCACCGCCGGAACCCCGGTCTTCGCCCCCACCGTACGCAAGAGCTCGTGGAAGAGCGGGTTGCGCTTCTTCTCGACCGTCTGGACGCGCGTGCGACCGCCCGCCGTCACGACGGCGGGGAGCCTGCTCCGCGCGTCGGGGCGCAGGCGACCGGTCCGCTCGAGGAAGGGGCTCTTCGTCACGTCCTCGAAGAGGTCGGCGGCCGCCTCGGCGGCGATGGAGAGGCCGAAGGGGTGGAACTCGGACCGCGCCTTGACCGACGCGACGAGCCGCGCCCGGGTGGCAGGGTCGGTCGGGTCGGCGAGGATGCTCCGGTGGCCGAGCGCCCGCGGTCCGAACTCGGCGCCGCCTTGGAACCAGCCGAGGATCTTCCCCTGGACGATCAGATCGGCGCAGGTCGCCGCGAGATGGTCGGGTTTGCTCGCCTTCAGCTTCAGGCGCGCCAACTCCTCGGAGATCTCCTCCGCCGGGTAGGCGGGTCCGAGGTCGGCCCGGTTCAACGCGCCGAAGCGGGCGTGGCCCGGCTCCGCGAAGTGCACGGCCAACGCGGCCCCCGCCGCGATGCCGTCGTCCCCCGGCGCCGGCGGGAAGTAGATCTCCTCGAAGATGCCGCTCTCGCAGAGGGCTCCCACGAGCGCCCAGTTCAAGACGAGCCCCCCGCCGACGCAGAGCCGCCGCTCGCCGGTCTGCTTCCGGAGCCGCTCGGCCATCTGGAGGACCACCTCGACGACGACCGCGTGCAGGCTCGCCGCGACATCCCGGTGGCGATCCTCGAGAGGAAGATCGGGGTCGTGGTGGGGGCCGAAGACCGCCGTGAACCGCTCCGACAGGTAGGCGCGTTTCTGGTGGTAGCCGAAGTAGGCGGGGTTCAGCTTGCAGGTGCCGTCCCCGGCGATCTGGACGAGTTCGCGCATCTTCGCGACGAGGCTCGGCGTCCCGGTGGGCGAGATCGAGATGAGCCGGAATTCGTCGTCGAGGTCGCTGTAGCCGAGATGGTCGGCGACCAGCGCATAGAGCAGCCCGAGGGAGTCGGGCATGTTCGAGACCGCATCGACCTGGAAGCTCGTCCCCGCCCCGCGGCCGCAGGCGGTCGTGCTGATCTCCCCCCTCCCGTCGAGGCTCAGGATCGCCGCGCTGTCGAACGGGGAGAGGAAGAAGGCCGCCGCGAAGTGGCTCCGGTCGTGCGGCACCGGCCGAACCGGGACCCCGGACCCCAGATAATCCTCCAGCGTCTTCAGGTACTCGACGAGGCGGTGGGTCTCGTCCTTGAAGACGTTGTAGACGTGCGCGGTGCGCGACCGGAAGAACCCCTCGCCGTACCACTGGAGCACCTTGTCGCGCATCGGCAGCCACGGGTTGTCCGCGACCGCGATCGACGCGACGTCGCGCATCGAGATGCCGGCCCGCTCGAGGCAGGAGCGGACCGCGCGGTGGGGGAATCCGCCCTCGTGCTTGGCGCCCGAGAAGCGCTCCTCGGCGACCGCGGCGACGAGGCGACCGTCGTCGAGCAGAGCCGCGGAGCTGTCCTTGTAGCCGAGCCCCCCGATTCCGAGGATGTACATCAGTGGATCTCCCGGGCGACGCCGGTGAGGCGGTCGAGCGCACTCGACGGCACCTCCCCGAGGTCGATGCCGCCGTGGCCGGAACCGCGACCGGAACCAAAATAGGCAAGGCGAGTGCCGGAGGCCCGGGCCGCCGCCTCCGCGGGGGCGAGCAGGGGCCCGGCCCCGACGACGAGCAGCAGTGCCGGGCGTTCGCGCGCGAGCAGCAGCGCGAGTGCGGCGGCGGCGACCAGCGGCTCCTTGACGGTCAGGTCGACGACGGAGGACTTTTCCGACTCGGCGCGGAACGACGCGGCGACCGGCGCGTCCGCCGCGAAGCTGGGTTCGATCTCGACGTGCAGGAAGCGCAGACGGAAGTCTATGCCTGCGTTGAAGCTGCGGATTTCGGCGTCGAGACGGAGCGTCTCCTCGAGCGCTTCGGCACCGGAGATCAGCGTCACGATTCGCATCTTCGCCCGACGCCGCGCAGCATAGCAGCGAGGGGGAGGAAAACTTGCGGATACCTTGCGCTGTCAGTAGGTTACGTCGCCTACCAACCGCCCTAGCATGAGCCCCGCCGTGGCCGAAAACCCGTCGCCGCCCGCCTCGTACGCCGACTTCAGCGACGCCGAAAAGGGCGGCTGGCTCCGGACGGCGGTCCAGTTCTTCGCGATCCCCCTACTGATCGTCTCCGTGGCGGTCGCGATCTGGTTTGGCGCGAACCTGATGGTGGGTTCAGGGCCGAGCAGCGCGGCGGACTTCGTCGAGCTCTTGCAGTCCGACACGATCAACCGCCGCTGGCAGGCGGCCTTCGAACTCGCGCGGCGGCTGCAAGGGGCGGAGGTTCCGGCGGAGTTCCGCGACCCGCGCCTCACCGCGACGCTCGGCAGCGCGCTCACCCGCGCCCGCGCCGACGCGGGCGACGACGCGCGGCTCGCCTGCACGATCCTCGGCATCCTCGGAAGGCTGGCGGACCCCGCCTCGCTTCCCGCGGTGCGCGGGGCGCTGGACGATCCGCACCCGTGGATCCGCTCCTACGCGGTGCGGGCCTTGGGGGGGCTCGGGGACCGGGAGAGCGCCCCGAGGCTGAGAGAGCTCGCATCGCACGAGGATCCCGGGACGCGGCAGGCGGCGCTGGCCGTCCTCGCGCAGTTCGACGTGGTCGAAGGGGTCAGCACCCGGCTCTCTCCCGAGACCCGGACGCTCGCGGTGCAGCACCTGTCGGACCCGAAGGAGGATGTGCGCTTCACGGCCGCGCTGGTGCTCGCGCGGGCCGGGGAGGGCGAGGCGGCGCTGCCGGTGCTCGGCAGGATGCTCGACCGAGCCTATCTCGAGCAGTTCGGCATGGATGCGACGCTGACGGGCATCAGCCGCTACCAGCTGCACAGCAACCTGATCCTGCGCGCGATCGAGGCGGTCGAGCGCATCGACGCGCGGAACGACGAAGGCATCCTGCGCGGTTTGCAGCAGCGCTCCCTCGCGGAGCACGAAGGGGATCAGCAGGTGCGAAGCGCGGCCCAGCGGGTCCTGAAGGCCTGGCACACGAAGGATTGAATCGATACCGATGGCGAACGCGACGGCAACCCCGAAGCCTCCGGCGAGGAAGAAGGAGGGGCTTCTGGCGAAGGTGCGCCAGACGCAGCTCTGGAAGTCCATCTTCCGCCACGGCTACCCGGACACGCAGCGCAACCGCGCGCTGGCGGTGCTCAGCAACGTCTTCCTGCACCTGCACCCGGTGCGCGTGCGCAAGAGCGGGATCGCGCTCTCGTTCACCTGGTGCATGGGCGGCGTGACCTTCTTCCTCTTCCTCGTCGAGTCGGTCACCGGCATCCTGCTGATGTTCTACTACCGGCCGGTCGCCTACAGCGCCTACAACGACATCCAGGAGCTGCGCGAGACGATCCCGCTGGGGCTGATGCGCGAGCTGCACCGGTGGGGCGCCCACGCGATGGTGCTGACGGTCTGGCTGCACATGTTCCGGGTCTTCATGACCGGCTCCTACAAGCCGCCGCGGGAGTTCAACTGGGTCGTCGGCGTGATCCTGCTGCTGCTGACGCTGCTGCTCTCGTTCACCGGTTACCTGCTGCCGTGGGACCAGCTCGCGATCTGGGCCATCACCGTCGGCTCGAACATGGCGCGCGCGACGCCGCTGCAAGGGCACGAGGGTCCGTTCGCGTCGCTCTTCGCGCTCGACGGCGAGCCGCTCGTCACGGCCGGGTCGGACGTGCGTTTTGCGCTGCTCGGAGGGCGGTTCGTCGGCGAGAACGCGCTGCTCCGCTTCTATGTGCTGCATTGCGTCTTCATACCCGTGATTGCCGTCACGCTGATGGCGGTCCATTTCTGGCGCGTCCGCAAGGACGGCGGCATTTCGGGACCCCTCTAGGCATGCCGACCATTTTCGAATCGTTCGTCCGGCCCGTGATGACCTTCCTCGCGAAGCCGGAGATCCTCGTGCCGATGATGGGCGTGCTGCTGGCGCTGACGCTCAAGTACTACCGGGTCGTGACGCAGCCGAAGTGGGCGGCGCTGATCGGCCTCGCCATCCTCGGCGTCTTCCTCGGGAGCTGCTTCGAGACGAACTTCCGCAAGAACATCACGCGGCCGGACAACATCCCGATCGTGCTGCTGCTCTTCAGCGTCTTCTTCTTCCTCTGGCTTTCGCTGCGCCGCGCGGCGGTCAACGACGAGGCGGCGGAGCGGGGCGAGCCGCCGCTCGAGGCGGTCCACCGGCGCGAGACCGTGCTGGTCTGGCCCGACCTCGTCATGGTCGAGCTGATCTGCCTCGTGATCCTCTCCGCGGTGCTCCTCTTCTGGGCGGTCGGCATCCGCGCGCCGCTCGAGGAGCCGGCCAGCGCCGCGCTGACGCCGAACCCGAGCAAGGCGCCCTGGTACTTCCTCGGCTTGCAGGAGATGCTCGTCTACTTCGATCCGTGGTACGCGGGCGTCGTGCTGCCGACGATGATCGTCGTCGGGCTGATGGCGATCCCCTACGTGGACATGAATCCGAGGGGGAACGGCTACTTCACCTTCGCGGAGCGGAAGTTCGCGATCTCGATCTACCTGTTCGGGTTCATCATCTTCTGGATCGTGCTGATCACGATCGGCACCTTCCTGCGCGGCGCGAACTGGAACTTCTTCGGCCCCTACGACTACTGGGATCCCCATCGCCAGGTCCCGCTGATGAACATCAACATCAGCGAGATCTTCTGGGTGAAGTGGATGAAGACGGCGCTGCCGTCGGAGTGGTACATCCGCGAGGCGCCCGGGCTGCTGCTCGTGATGGGCTACTTCCTCGTCGTGCCGCTGATCCTGATGAAGACGGTCCTGAAGCCGCTGGCGAAGCCGCTCGGCGCCGTGCGGCTCATCGTCGTGATGACGCTGCTGCTCTTCATGATCTCGATGCCGGTCAAGATGCTGGGACGCTGGCTCATCAACCTGAAGTACATCGTCTACATCCCCGAGTACTTCATCAACCTGTGAGGCACGGCCCGCGATGAGCAAGCGCCCCTCCGCCACGAACAACGACCCCGGCTTCCTCTACAACCAGAAGCGGCTGCTGAAGCTCTTCACCGTTTCGAGCGCCGCGCTCGTCGCCGGGATCATCGCGATGATCCTCGCCGATTTCGACCGGCCGTGGAAGCACGAGCAGCGCGCCCAGTTGAAGTGGGAGGCGGGGAAGCTCGCGCTCGAGGCCTTCCTGCTCGAGACGACCACGCAGCAGGAGCGGGCCGGCCTCGACGAGGCGCGGGAGGCGGCGCGGAAGGTGATCGCGGAACGCGAGGCGGCCTTGGCCGAGGCGCGCAAGCGCGTCGAGGGTGCGCAGGGGTCGTTCTACGGCGCCGACATGGCGTTCAAGGCGCAGAAGCAGTACACCGGGGAGGCGCAGTACGGATTCGACGAGGCGAAGTCGACCGCCGACGCCGAGCGGGCCGCGGCGCGGCTGCGCCGCGAGCGCGACGAGGAGAAGCTGCTCGGCATCGCCGCCCGCGAGGCGGAGGAGATCCTCGTCAAGGAGCAGGAGGCGCTGAAGGCGCTCGAGAAGGATCTCGACGACCTCGTGGCCCGGGAACGGGCGAACCCGAGCCTGAAGCGGCTCCAGCTCCTCGCGGCCGCCGTGGAGAAGAAGAAGGGCTATAGCCCGCTGCGGGAGATCCCGCTCCTCGACTTCCTCGCCCCGCCGACGCGGGTCGAGCAGGTCGTGCTCGAGAACCTCGTCGACAACTACGAGTTCTCGACCCCCAAGCGCGTCGACCGCTGCGGCACCTGCCACATCGGTATCAACCGCCTCGGGTTCGAGCCGGAGAAGTGGCCGACGGAGATCCTCTCCGCCGACGCCGGGAACGGCGAAAAGGTGGCACGCTTCGAGGAGGCGGTCTACCGCTTCGTCTATGGCCTCATCGACTCGGTCCATCCGCCGGCGAGCCGCGGAGGGGCGTTCGCGAGGGAGGAGGCGCTGCTTCGGACGGTCGAGATCCACCACCAGGCCCTCGGGATGATGTTCGCGTCCTACGACCGCTCCGACGGCACCATCGGGCTCGACAAGAAGACGGGCCGCAAGATCTGGCGCCGCTGGCAGCGCGACGAGGGCAAGGGCGCGTGGGTCTCGGGCAAGGAGGGCGCCTCCGTCGCCGAGCAGTACCTGTCGCTGCTGCAGCGGATGGAGTCGCACTGGCGCACCCATCCGCACTTCGGGCAGATGGTCGGCGACGCGTCGCCCCATCCGTACGAGATGGTCGGCTGCACGATCTGCCATAACGGCCGAGGCTGGTCGACGGACTTCGGCTTCGCCTACCACACCCCGGACCGCCATCGCGTCGAGGACTGGATGACGACGGCGCGCGCCCACGAGGAGGGGCGCCACCTGCCGGGCAACGTCGACCAGACGCTCGAAGAGGCGATGCTGCACGGGAGCGGCGGGGCTCCGGTGACGACGGGGTGGGTCACCGACCACGGGACGGGAGACTCGTGGGAGCACGAGCGGGGCTGGACCCACGAGAAGACGCACCACTGGATGTGGCCCCAGCTCCCGGGGATGCTCGTCCAGTCCTCCTGCCTCAAGTGCCACAAGGAGGGCTACCTCGCCGCGGCCGAGCCCGAGTACGCCGACGTCCGGATCGGCAGGCCCGACCCCGCGCAGCCCGACACCGGCGAGTGGGGCCTGCACGCGAAGGTGAACTACAACGACCCCGCCGCGGAGCAGGCGGGCGAGTACGCGGGTCGCATGTTCATCCCGCAGGAGAAGCCCGCCTACCGCCCCGACGCGCTCGAACGCGGCCTCGACAACTTCGTGAGTTTCGGGTGCTACGGCTGCCACAAGCTCGACGACACGCTCTACCCCTTCATGAAGCAGGTCCGCTCCAAGGCGGGTCCGCAACTCGACGAGATCGCCCGCAAGACCACGCGCGAGTGGCTGCAGAAGTGGGTCTGGAATCCGAAGGACTTCCGTCCGGGCACACGGATGCCGAGTTTCTTCGGCCTCTCGAACAACTCCCACCGCTTCACCTACCGCTTCGCGGAGCAGGGGGACGACGAGGTGGACGGCGTCGAGTGGTCGAAGGCGGAGGCCTATGCGCTCGTGGAGTGGCTGCTGGAGAAGAGCGGGCGCGACGCCTACCCGGCGGTGGACCTGAGCGGGGCCGATCCGGCCCGCGGCGAGAAGATCCTCGTCGGCGACTACGAGGCCTCGGCGCACCAGGCGAAGGCCTGCATCGCCTGCCACGACGTGCCGATCCAGACGCCGGAACTCGCCGTCGACCGCGAGAAGCTCGCGTCGTGGGTGGACGGCGCCACGCACCGGACCATGGGCTGGAAGGGGCGCATGGCGCGCCGCCACGGCCCCGACCTCGCCGGGATCGGAAGCAAAGTCTCGAAGGAGTGGCTCTACCACTGGCTGCTGAACCCCCGCGGCTACTGGCACGAGGCCAACATGCCCGACCTGCGGCTGACGGTGGACGAGGCGCGCGACGTGACGGCCTACCTGATGGGCCAGCGGAACGCCGCCTTCGACGCCCTCGACGGGCTCGAGCTGAACCAGGCGACGCTGCGCAAGCTCGCGCAGGAGCTGAAGGTCGGCGAGCAGCAGGAGTCGACCTCGCAGGCGCTCGGCATCGTGGAACGCATGACGCCGAAGGAGCAGGTGCTCTACGTCGGCGAGAAGCTCTTCAAGCACTACGGCTGCTTCGGCTGCCACGAGGTCTCCACGTTCAAGGGCGCGACGCCGATCGGCACCGAGCTGACCGAGTGGGGCAGCAAGCTGATCGATCGGCTCGCCTTCAACCACGCGCCGATCGAACATACGCGCTTCGACTTCGCCTACGCGAAGCTGGTCAATCCGCGCATCTACGACCACGGGATGGCGATGCGCGACCTGCCCTTCGAGCGGCTCAAGATGCCGCGCTTCGGCTTCAGCCCCGAGGAGGCGCGCGACCTCGCGACCTTCCTCGTCGGGCTCGTCAACGACCCGATCCCGGCCGCGAGCGCCTACAAGCCCGATACCCGCCGCCAGGACATCATCGACGGGAGGCTGCTCGTCCGCCGCTACAACTGCCAGGGTTGCCACGTGATCGAGGCGGAGGGCGGCGACATCTGGCCCGCGATCGCCGCCGACAAGTGGCGGCCTCCGACGCTGCTCGGCCAGGGCATCAAGACGCAACCCTCTTGGCTCTTCCGCTTCCTCGAGAATCCCGCGTTCGTCTCGATCCCCGGAGTCCAGGACAGCGACCGCGTGCGCCCGTGGCACTCGATCCGGATGCCGACCTTCCACCTGACCGAGGCCGAGACGAGGAAGATCGTCCGCTACTTCGCGGCGCTGAGCGGCGCGAGCGCCGACTTCGACCCGATCGAACCGGACAGCCTCACCGGCCCCGCGGCCCGGTACGCCGTGCCGCAGACGCGCCTCATCCCCGACCCTGCGGACAAGACCAAGCGCGTCGAGGTCCGCGTCTCGAACCGCCTCGAGGAGGCGCGCGCGCTCTTCAAGACCTACGATTGCAAGACCTGCCACGTGACCGGCGGCGACCTGACGAAGGCGGCGCCGAACTTCCGGCACGCGCACGCGGGGCGCCTGCGCGAAACCTGGATCCCGACCTGGCTCTGGGGCCCGGGCAAGCTGCAACCCGGGACCGCGATGCCGGGCTTCTTCGGCGAGAGGGCCCCGGAGGCGCAGGACAAGAGCTACTTCGGCGGCGATCCCGCGGAGCAGATCCGCGCGCTCCGCGACTACATCCGGCACCACTACCGGGAGGAGGACTGAGCATGTCCGCCGAGGAAAAGGGCCCCCATGTGACCGACTCCCGGCTCGGCCTCCGGACCGGCGTCCCCGCGGTCAAGAAGGGGACGAAGGAGCCGATGGACATGGACCCGCTGCCTCCCGGCACGAGCCCGTTCGAGGCGCCGCAGCTCGCGACGCGTCGCGACGCGCTCTGGATGGCGGCCGGCTGGGGGCTCTTCGGCTACGCGGGCATCACGAGCGTCGGCATGCTCGTGAAGTTCCTCTTCCCGGTCGCCTCCTTCGACCCGAAGCAGATCTTCAAGGCGGGCTTCGTCGAGGACTTCCCGAAGGACAGTGTCAGCGAGACCTTCAAGAAGCGCTACCAGGTCTGGATCACGAACACCGAGTACAAGGGCAAGCGCATGCTCTACGCGCTCTCGACGATCTGCACGCACCTCGGATGCACGCCGAACTGGCTCGAGGCCGACCTCAAGTTCAAGTGCCCCTGCCACGGCTCGGGCTTCTACCCGACCGGCATCAATTTCGAGGGGCCGGCGCCGCGCCCGCTCGAGCGGTTCAAGATCTTCATCGGCGACGACGGCCAGATCACGATCGACAAGACCAAGAAGTTCCAGCAGGAGAAGGGCGAATGGGACAACCCCGATTCCTACATCGTGGTCTAGCCGTCTGCCTCGCGGCTCTCCTCGGGGGGTGCGGGGGAGGCACCGCCGAGCTGCTCGCGGTCGCGGACGTGCAGGCCGCGATCTACGGCTCCGGTGGCGCCTCGTCGAGCAACTACCGCGTCGCCAACACCGACCCCGCCGAGCGGGGGACCCTCACCGGGAAGGTGCGGTACGCCGGGCCCCCCCGCAAGCCCCCCCGGGTCGACCTGTCGGATCAGTTCTGCATCAACGCGCACGCCCAGGGTCTCTACAGCGAGGAGGTCTGCGTCGCTCCCGACGGCGGCCTCCAGTGGGTCATCGTGTACATCGGCCGCGGGCTCGTCCCGGGCATGAAGTACGCCCCTCCGTCGAAGCCGGCGATCCTCGACCAGGTCGATTGCCAGTACGTGCCGCGCGCCCTCGTCGTGCAGGTCGGCCAGCCGCTGGTCATCAAGAGCAGCGACGCGACCGCCCACAACGTGCACTGCCTCCCCGGCGGCGGCAACCCGGAGTTCAACAAGAGCATGACGACGCCGGGCGAACTCGCCCCGCGCACGTTCGACCGGCCCCAGGTGCCGCTCAAGTTCAAGTGTGACATCCACAACTGGATGTGGTCCTTCGTCGCCGTGCTGCCGCACCCGTGCCACTCGGTGACCGGCGCCGACGGCGCGTACACGATCCCCGACCTGCCGCCGGGCACCTACCAGCTTGTCGCGTGGCACGAGAAGCTCGGGGAGAAGGCGGTGGACATCACGATCGGGAACCGGGAGTCCAAGACCCTGGACATCACGTTCGGGCAATGAACATGCACAGCGACGTCCACGACCACGACCATCCGGCACCCGCGGCCCCGCCGCCGGCCCCGGCGAAGCCGAAGCCCGGCGCCGTCGTGATCGGCTTCCTCGTGCTCCTCGTCGGGGAGATCCTCGTGCTCTCCAACGCGGGCGTGAAGTTCCCCGACATCCAGCCGAGGAACATCGGCACCTTCCACGTCGCGGACACGCTCTTCTATGTGATCCTCGCCGTGACGGGCTTCTTCTTCTTCGTGACGCAGGGGCTGCTCGTCTACTTCCTGCTGAGGTATCGCGCGCGGCCGGGGGGCCGCGCGGTCCATACCCACGGCAACCACGCGCTGGAACTCGCGTGGACCTTCATCCCGGGGCTGATCCTCTTCGCGCTGGCGGTCTTCCAGACGGGCAGTTGGGGCAGCATGAAGTACACCGGGGAGTTCCCCGACGAGAAGAACGCCGTCGTCATCCAGGTCTTCGCGAAGCAGTTCGAGTGGCATTTCCGCTACGCGGGCCCGGACGGCGTCTTCGGCACGTCGGACGACGTGACGAAGCTCGCCGACATGCACATCCCGGTCGACCGCGACATCATCATCAAGATGCGCACGCGCGACGTGCTGCACAGCTTCTGGCTCCCGAACGTGCGGCTGAAGCAGGACCTGCTGCCGGGCCTGACGATCCCGCAGTGGTTCCACGTGACGGAGACCGGGAAGTTCGAGATCGTCTGCGCGGAGCTGTGCGGGATCGGGCATACGACGATGCGGGCCTTCCTGATCGTCGAGACCGAGGCGGAGTTCCAGGCCTGGCTGAAGCAACAGCACGAGACGATGGGGGACCATGACCCCAAGGAAGACGCCATGTGGAAATTCTGGCAGGAAGGTCTGCGCAAGTGAGCACCGCGCACGCGCTCCCCGGCACGCCGCACGCGGTCGCCCACGACGTCCACCACCACGACGAGCCGCGCGGGTTCTGGCGCAAGTACGTCTTCTCCCGGGACCACAAGATCATCGGGATCCAGTTCCTGGTCTCGAGCATCCTCTGGGCGCTGGTCGGCGGCGGCCTCGCGATGCTCGTGCGCTACAAGCTCGCGTGGCCGCAGGCGCAGCTTCCGCTGCTGGGCGACTGGCTCTTCCCCGAAAACAACGGGGTCATGGACGCCCAGTTCTACAACATGGCCTTCACGATGCACGCCTCGGTGATGATCTTCCTCGTGATCATCCCGGCGCTCGCCGGCGGCTTCGGGAACTACCTGATCCCGCTGATGATCGGCGCGAGGGACATGGCCTTCCCGACGCTGAACATGCTCTCCTACTGGGTGATGTGGCCCGCCTTCGGCTGCTTCATCGCGAGCTTCCTCGTCGAGGGGGGCAGCGCGGCCACAGGCTGGACCGCCTACACGCCGCTCTCGGCGGTCGAGCTCGGATGGGGACAGACGCTCTGGGTCATCGGAGTGATCCTCGTCGGCTGGTCCTCGATCATGGGGGCGGTCAACTACATCACGACGATCATCAAGCTCCGCGCCCCCGGGATGGGGCTCTTCCGCATGCCGATGAGCGTCTGGGCGCTCTTCATCACCGCGATCCTGCAGCTGCTCGCGACGCCGGTGCTCGGCTCCGCGATGATCTGCCTGCTCGCCGAGCGCACGCTGCACACGAGCTTCTTCCTGCCGGACTCCGTCGTGATCGGCGACGCCTACGCGCGCCACGCCGGCGCCGACGGCCAGCCGCTGCTCTGGCAGCACCTCTTCTGGTTCTACAGCCATCCGGCGGTCTACATCATGATCCTGCCGGCGATGGGCTTCGTCAGCGACATCCTGCCGACCTTCGCGCGCAAACCCCTCTTCGGCTACCGGCCGATGGTCTACTCGATCTGCGGCATCGCCGGCCTCGGGTTCATCGTCTGGGGCCACCACATGTTCCAGAGCGGCATGAACCCCTATCTCGGCACCGCGTTCATGATCTCGACGATGATGATCGCGCTGCCGTCGGCCGTGAAGGTCTTCAACTGGCTCGGCACGCTCTGGGGAGGCCAGATCCGGTTCTCGACCGCGATGCGGTTCGCCTGCGCGTTCGTGTCGATGTTCATCATCGGCGGCCTGTCGGGCGTGTTCATGGCCGCGACGCCGGTGGACATCCAGATCCACGACACCTACTTCATCGTCGCGCACATCCACTACGTGCTCTTCACCGGTTCCATCGTCGGCATCTTCGGCGGCCTCTACTACTGGTTCCCGAAGATGTTCGGCCGCGCGATGGACGAGCGGCTGGGCAAGTGGCACTTCTGGCTCACCTTCGTCTTCATGAACTGCACCTTCTTCGCGATGCACATCGTAGGCATGGGAGGCATGCAGCGCCGGATCGCCGACCCGATGGTCTACGAGGGGCTGCACCGCTGGATGCCGCTGAACCGCTTCATGACCGTCAGCGCCTTCCTGCTCTTCCTGAGCCAGATCCTCTTCCTCTGGAACTTCTTCAAGAGCATCCGCGGGGGCGAGCGCGTCGGCAACAACCCGTGGGACGCCAACGGCCTCGAGTGGCATGCGACCTCGCCGCCCTGGTTCGAGAACTTCCAGGTGATCCCGACGGTCCACCGCGGCCCCTACGAGTACGCCTCCCCCGAGGTGGCGGAGGACTTCCTGCCGCAGACGCGCGAGATCGAGAAGGCCCCGGCGAGTTGACGCATGGAGCGCCCGGACGCGGCCCCCTCGCGCGCGCTGGTGCTGCTCGTCTGGGCGACCGCGGCGGCGACGCTGCTGATGCTGACGCTGGGCGGCCTCGTCACGAGCCTGAAGGCGGGGCTCGCCTATCTCGATTGGCCGACGAGCGGCGGCTACTACCTGAACCCGCCGGAGTGGCTGAAGGAGCGCGACACGATGGTCGAGCACGGCCACCGTCTGATGGGCTACCTGCTCGGCCTGCTCGGCCTCGTCCAACTCGTCTGGCTGCTCGCGCACCCGCCACGGCGCTACCTCCGCTGGATGATGGGCGGCGCCTTCCTGCTCGGGGCGCTGCAGGGCTACCTCGGCGGCCAGCGCGTCGTCGAGCGCTCCTCCCTGCTCGCGTTCGTGCACGGTTGCACCGGGCAGGCGTTCCTCTGCACCGTTCTCGCGATCGCCTACCTCGCCAGCCGTCCCACGCGGCCCCCCTCCGGGGACGACGCGCGTCCGATGCTCGCGGTCGCCTTCACGGCCTTCCTGCTCGTCTTCTTCCAGGTCGCCGTCGGAGCGATGCGCCGCCATTTCGGCGGCGACTTCGCGCTGCAAGCGCACCTGCTCGGCGCGGTGCTGGTCACGACGTCGATCCTCGCCGTGGTCGTGATCGCGGTCGCCCGCTACCGGCACGACCGGGCGCTGCTGCGCAGCGCCCTCGCGCTCGGCGCGCTGCTGTTCGTCCAGATCGGCCTCGGCTTCCTCGCGCTGGGCGCCCTCGAAGGCTACGGCGGAGGGCGCCACACCCTCGCCGAGGCCCTGCTTCCGTCGGTCCATCAGGTCGTCGGCGCGACGACGCTCTGCCTCTCGATGCTGCTCACGCTGCTCGCGCTCCGCCGGTCGATCGGGCCGGCCCCGCGACTTGTGGGGAGCGCCGCATGAAGGCCGTCGCCGCACCCGCGCCGCGCTCCGTCGCGCTCGACTACCTCGACCTCTGCAAGCCGAGGCTCAGCGCCTTCGTGTTGATGGTGGTCGGGACCAGCGGATGGATGGCGGGGGGGGGCGGGGGGGGGCAGGCGCTGCTCGTGCTGCACGCGGTCCTCGGCACCGCGCTCGTCGCCTCCGGAGGCAGCGCGCTGAACATGCTGCTCGAACGCCGGCAGGACGCGCGGATGGCCCGCACGGCGCAGCGCCCGCTGCCCGCGGGTCGCCTGACCCCGCACGACGTTCTCTGGTTCGGCGTCGCGACCGCCGGGGCGGGCCTGCTCCAGCTCCTGCTGCTGACGACGCCGCTCGCGGCGGCGCTCGGGGCGGCGACGCTGCTGCTCTACGTCGGCGTCTACACGCCGCTGAAGCGGCTCACGACGCTGAACACGCACATCGGCGCGATCCCCGGCGCTCTCCCCGCGCTGATCGGCTGGGCGGCCGTCGCCGGCCGTCTCGGCCCCGGCGCCTACTCGCTCTTCCTGCTCCTGTATGTCTGGCAGATCCCGCACTTCCTGTCGATCGCGTGGCTCTACCGCGAAGACTACCGGGCGGGGGGGTTCCGGATGCTCCCCGTCGTCGATACCGACGGTGCCGTCACCGGGCGGCAGGCGCTGCTCGGCGTGCTCGCGCTGCTGCCGGTGTCGCTGCTGCCGCTGGTCGGCGGGCGGGCGGGGATGTTCTACGCCGCCGTAGCGCTGCTGCTGGGCGGGATCTTCCTGCGCGCCGCGATCGGCTTCGCCTGGCGCCGCGGCGCCGACAGGGCCCGCGCGCTGCTGCGGGCGAGCCTGCTCTACCTGCCGCCGCTCCTCTTCGCCATGCTGCTCGACCGGGCCTTCTGACGATGGCGGACCCCGTCCCGCGCCCGGAGATCCGCTCCTTCGGGCTGTCGCTCCTCCTCGTCGCGGACGGCTTCTTCATCGCCACGCTGCTGCTCGCGTATCTGCACGTGAGGCGCGGCCTGCCCGCGTGGCCCGACGTCCTCTCCCCCGTGCCCCCTCTCCTTCCCTCCCTGGCGCTTGCGGGCTGCCTTCTCGCCGCGGCCCCCCGACGGAACCCCCTCGTCCCGCTGCTGCTTCTCGTCGCGGCGGCCGCGCTGACCTTTCCCGTCTACCGGGAGGCGGCCTCCCGCGGCGGCCGCTACGGGGTCGTCGTCCTCCTCGTCTCGGCGTTGCTTCTGTTGCATCAGGCGGGGGGGGCGGCGGGGGCCGCCCTCGGCGCCGCGCGCGGTCGCTCGCTCCAGGAGATGCCCTTCCTGCGCCGCTATCTGGTCTTTCTCGCCTGCGTGTCGCTGGTCGCCACCGTGGCGGTGTTCCTGCTGTGATCGAGGTCGACAAGGTGACCCACCGCTACGGCGAGCGTCGGGCGCTCGAGGAGGTCTCCTTCGACGTCGCGCCGGCGGAGATCTTCGGCCTGCTCGGCCCCAACGGCGGGGGGAAGACGACCCTCTTCCGCGTGGCGAGCACGCTGCTCGTACCAACCTCCGGCAGCGTGCGCGTGCTCGGCTCGGGCGACGCGATGGCCGTGCGCCGCGCGATCGGAGTCGTCTTTCAGTCCCCGAGTCTCGATCGAAAGCTGACGGCAGCGGAGAACCTGCGCCATCAGGGCCACCTCTACGGCCTCTCCGGGGCGGCGCTGCGCGCGCGCGCGGCGGAGATGCTCGCGAGGGTCGGCGTCGCCGACCGCGCCGGGGAGCGCGTCGAGGGCCTCAGCGGCGGCCTGCGGCGGCGCGTCGAGATCGCAAAGGGGCTCCTGCACCGGCCGAAGGTGCTGCTGCTCGACGAGCCGAGCACGGGCCTCGACCCCGGCGGCCGGATCGACCTCTGGCGCTACCTGCGGCAGATCCGCGAACAGGACGGCACGACGAGCCTGCTGACGACGCACCTGATGGAGGAGGCGGAGAGGTGCGACCGGCTCGGGTTGCTCGACCGGGGGAGGCTCGTCGCGCTCGGGACGCCGGCCGAGCTCAAGGCGGGGATCGGCGGCGATGTCGTGACGGTGCGCGGGGCGGAGACCGAGGCGCTCGCGGCCGCCATCGCGGAGAGGTATCAGGTGGCTGCGCAGGTCGTCGAGGGCGCGGTGCGCTTCGAGACTCCGGACGGCGCGGCGCTGCTGCCGCGGCTGTTCGGGGCCTTCCCGGGTCGGATCGAGGCGCTCTCGGTCGGGAAGCCGACGCTCGAGGACGTCTTCGTCCGGCTCACCGGCCACCGCTTCTGGGGCGGCGGGGAGGCGGCGTGAGGGCGGCCATGACGCTGGTCGAGCGCGAGGTCGTGCGCTTCGCGAGGCAGAGGAACCGCGTGGCCGGCGCGATCGGCCAGCCGGTCATCTTCTGGCTCCTGTTCGGCGCGGCGTTCCGGAGTTCGTTCCGCTCGCCGCTCGGCGACGGCAGCTACGCGCAGTTCTTCCTGCCGGGCATCGCGCTCCTGATCGTTCTCTTCACGGCGATCTTCTCGACCATCTCGATCATCGAGGACCGCCGGGAGGGGTTCCTGCAAGCGGTTCTCGTCGCGCCGGCGCCGCGCTGGGAGATGGTGCTCGGGAAGGTCATGGGCGGGAGCCTTCTCGCGATCGTGCAGGCGACGCTCTTCCTGCTGCTCGCGCCGACGGTCGGGATCGCGCTCGGACCGCGCGCGCTGCTCGGAGCGATCGGCGTGCTCGGCCTCGTCGCGTTCGGTCTCACCTCGCTCGGCTTCTGCATCGCGTGGCGGATGGACTCGACGCAGGGATTCCATGCGATCATGAGCGTCTTCCTGATGCCGATGTGGCTGCTCTCGGGCTCCTTCTTCCCGGCCGATGGCGCCCCCGTCTGGCTCGCCTGGCTGATCCGGCTCAACCCGCTCTCCTACGGCCTCGTCGCGCTGCGCGGCGCGCTCGGGATGGGCACCGGCGGGGCGTCGGCGCCGCTGTCGGTCGGCATCGCGGCGCTGTTCGGCGCGGGCCTCTACGGCCTCGCGCTTCGGCTCGCGCGGCGCCCCGCCGCCGGAGATCTTCGATGACGGTCCGCTTGATGGTCCCTCTGCTCCTGCTGTTCGCCTCCTGTTCCGGCGACCCCCCCGCGTCGGGCAAGACGGTCTCCTTCGACTTGCAGCAACTCGGGCAGGTGCCTCCCTTCCTGCTGCTCGAGCGCGCCGGAGTGCCGCTCGGCCTCGAACAGCTGAAGGGCAAGGTCTGGATCGCCGACTTCATCTTCACGCGCTGCCAGGGGCCCTGCGTCGCGATGTCGACGGAGATGAGCCGGATGCAGGAGGAGTTCCGGAAGGACGCGGACCTGCTGCTGGTCTCGACGACCGTCGACCCGGCGTTCGACACCGTCGAGGTGCTGCGGCAGTACGGCAAGCGCTTCCAGGCGCTGCCCGACCGCTGGTTCTTCCTGACCGGCCTGCGCGAGCAGATCCGCGACCTCGCGGTCAACGGCCTCAAGGTGCCTTGGCGCGACGAGGATCCGCTGACCCACAGCGAACGGTTCGTCCTCGTCGACCGCACCGGCCAGATCCGCGGCTTCTACCAGTTGACCGAGCCGGGGCGGATGGAGAAGCTCCGCAAGGACGCCCGGGTCGTGCTGGACGAGGAATGATCCTCTACCTGCCCACCGTCAACGCGGCGCTGAACAGCGTCAGCGCGCTCTGCCTCTGCCTCGGCTACCTCGCGATCCGCCGAGGCAACCGGGCCGTGCATGCGCGCTTCATGGTGGGGGCGCTGGTCGCCTCGGCACTCTTCCTGACGAGCTACGTGATCTACCACGTCGAGGTCGGCTCGGTGAAGTACGGGGGCTCGGGGGCGCGGCGGACCATCTACTTCGCGATCCTGACCACGCATGTGGTGCTGGCCGCGGCGATCGTCCCCCTCGTGATCCTGACGGTGCGCCGCGCCGCGAAGGGCCTCTTCGAAAGCCACCGCCGGATCGCGCGCTGGACGCTGCCGCTCTGGCTCTACGTCAGCGTCACCGGCGTCGCGATCTACCTGATGCTCTACACGGGGCTCTGACCCCCCGCCCGCCTTGCCCGGCGTGCTACCCTTGGGCCATGCGCTGGGGCTCCTGCGCCCTCCTCCTCGGACTGCTCTGGATGGGCGGCGACGCCTTCGGCTGACCGAACTGCCGGGAGGCGGTCGCCTCCTCCGCGTCCTCCGACCAGGGGCGCCTCGCGATGGGGATCGGCTGGGGCATCATCCTCATGATGGCGTCGCCCTTCGTACTCGTCGGACTCGTCGCGTGGAAGATCCTCCGCGCGACGCGCGCCTCCGGGCGCTAGGAGAACCCCCTTGCGCACCATCGCCCTCGCGCTTCTGGCCCTGACCCTCGGGTGCGGCGACGCGGCGGGGCCCAAGAAGCCCCCCACCGGCGCGGCGCTCCCGGCGGAACTCGATTCCTCCGGCTGCGGCGAGGAGGCGAGCGGGGGCGACTACACCCCCGAGAAGGGGAGCGCCACCGTCGTCGGGCGCGTCCGATTCGACGGGGAGCCGCCGGTGCGGCGTCCCATCGACTTCGGCGCGGAGGAGTATTGCAAGGGGGCACACGCAACCCCGCTTCTCAGCGAACTCGTCATCGTCGGCGCGGAGGGGGGACTCGCCAACGTCTTCGTGCAGGTCAAGTCCGGCTTGACCGGATGGAAGTTCGCGAAGCCCTCGGAGGCGAAGGTGCTCGACCAGGCCGGCTGCAACTACGTGCCGCACCTGCTCGGCCTGCATGTGGGGCAGGAGCTGAAGATCCGCAACAGCGATCCGCTGATGCACAACATCCACGCGATCAACCAGTCCACCGGCAAGAGCGAATTCAACTTCGCGCAGACGCAGAAAGGCGCGGAAGCGACGCGCAGCTTCCCGCGCCCGATGCTGCTGCAGGTCAAGTGCGAGGTCCACGGCTGGATGGGCGCCTACATCCACGTCGTCAAGCACCCCTTCCACGCCGTCACCGGCGAGGATGGCGCCTTCTCGCTGCCGCGGCTCCCGTCCGGCACCTACGAGATCGAGGCGTGGCACGAGAAGCTCGGCACGCGGGTCGAGCGCGTCACGCTCGGCGACGGCGAGACGAAGGAGATCGCGTTCCTCTTCGCCAAGTAGCCTTGCCGGCGCTGCTCCTGCTGCTGGCGCTCCTCGCGCATGGCGAGGAGTTGGCGCGGACGCCGGTGGCCCGGGAGGTCTTTCGCGCCGAGGGGTGCTGGCAGTGCCACGCCGAGGTGGCGGGCTTCCCGCGCATCGACGAGGCGCGCCGCACCGGCCCGCTGCTCGAACGGACGCCCCTTCCGCGCTCGGCGGAGTGGCACCGCGCGCATCTCTACGACCCGCGCCTGCTCGACCCCGCCTCGACGATGCCCTCCTACGCCGCCCGCTTCCGCTCGGCCGGACGCGCGGTGGGCCGGATCGCGGACCTGCTGCGCCTTCACGACAGCGCCGACGGCGGCTACGACGACGACGGCGTCCTGACGCGGCGCGAGTACGAACGCACCGGCGGCGAAGCGTGGGAGCAGGCGCTCGCCTCCCTCGACCGCGACGGCGACGGCGTGCTGCGCCTCGCCGACGCCGCGCCGGTGGCCTCCCCCGAACTCGAGGCGCTGATCTCCTGCCTTGTCGCCGAGGGTCCCGAGGCGCCGCCCCCCTTCGCGGCCCCCGAGCCCCCTCCCGATCGCGATCCCGGGGCGGCGATCTCCCGCGGCGAGGCGCTCTTCCAGAGCCGCTGCGCCGGCTGCCACGGCGCGCGCGCCGACGGGCAGGGGCCGCTCGCGCCCTTCTTCGGCCCGCAGGGGCCGCGCAACCTGCGGCGCGGCGAGTTCAAGCTGCGTTCGACTCCGGTGCCGCAGCCTCCCCTCGACGAGGACATCTTCCGGACCATCCGGCAGGGCGCGGGGCCGTCGATGCCGGCGTGGCCGCTCCTCTCCGACGGGCAGGTCTGGGATCTGGTGGAGTTCGTGAAGAGCAACCACCCGCTCTACCTGCCGCGCGAACTCGTCGTGGGGGGCCCGGGGGGAGCGAGGGTGGCCGCGTTCACGCGTGCGAACGACGAGCTGGCCGACGCCTCCGGGGTGGCGCTTGAGGGGGGAAGGGTGGTCAAGCGGTCGGGGCGCTGGTTCTGGTTCTCGGAGGGTCGCGAGGTGCCTCTCGAGGATGGAGCGCGGATCGGCGCCTACGAGTTCGCGTTCGGCGAGGCGGTCTACGGCTGGCTCCTGCCGCCCGATGCGCCAAGGCCGCCGCCGGAGATCCCCTACTCCGCGGAGTCGGCGGCGATCGGCGCGCGCGTCTACGCGGAACTCCAGTGCGGAAATTGCCACGGGGCCGAGGGGCGCGGCGACGGCGCAGCGGCGGTCGGGACGCGCGCAAGCCTCGGCGAGATCGTGCGACCGACGGACTACACCCGGGGCAGGAGGTGGCTGAAGAGCGGCGGCAGCGCGCGCGACCTCGTGCGCACCTTCCTCGCCGGCATGGAGGGGACGCCGATGCCCTCCTTCGCCGGGAACTTCGACACGCTCTCGTCGGCGCCGGCGGCGGAGGCGCCCTGGCGGCTCGCACACTTCATCCTGCGGCAGGCGGGCGCGGAGGGCGTCCCCCCACCTGGAACTCGTCGCGGCTGAGGCCCGCCTCCCCGCGGCCGATGCCCGCACTCCTCTCCCCGCCGGGGAGCCGCAACGCAACCCCCCCGGCAGGATCGTGTCGGCCCCTGACGCCTCGTGGGCGGCGAGGTGCTCCTCCATCGCCGCGGTCCGATTCGAGTCTGCGCACCCGCTCCTCCAGCGCGGCGTTGCGCCGTTGAAGCTCGTCGAGGGAGGCGTCCTCCGCCCGCTTCTTCAGGAAGTGGCGGAGCACGTCGATGTGGTGACGATGCCGACGATCCCCAACTGCCGCCCCGCGGTCCTGGTCTTCCCGAAGGAGGCAAAGGAGCCGGTCCGACCGGTCCTCGGGCAGGCTCCTACGAGCCGAGCGCGGCGAGCTCGGCGTCGCGGGCCTCCTCCTGCCCGAGCCACGCGGCGAGACGTTCCGGCGTGCCGAGGTCGCTCCAGCCCATCGCGACGGGCCAGCGCACCACCGCAAGGCCCCGAAGCGTGCCGAGGATGTCGCGCGAGAAGTCGCTCTTCGGAAGCGTCGGGTAGATCCTCCGGAGCATCGCGTCGCGCTCTCCGGCCGGGTGCCGGAAGGCGGCCCGGAAGGGCGCGGCCAGCGTCGGGAGGCGACGCTCGTAGTGCTCTTCGAGCGCCTTGCCGCGCGCGAGCACGACCATGGTGTTCCAGAGCGCCCCCGCCTCGTGCAGGCGCACGGCCTCCGCCGCGGGAGGCTTCTCGGCAAAGCCGCGCACCTCGCTCAGGTTCGGCCCAAGCGCCCTGCCCGTGGAGATCCAGCCATAGTCGGGGTTCGGCGCGCTCGACTCGACGCCGAAGACGACGGCGTCGGCGGCGCCACCATCGAGGGCGCGCTCCGCCGCGCGAAGCCCGGTCAGGTACGCGCGCCGATCGACGACGGCGTGGTCCGACGGCGTAAGCAGGATCCGCGCCTCCGGGTCCCGCGCGAGCAGATGGTGGAGGGGCAGAAGCACTCCGGCGCCCGTGCCCCTGTCGCAGGGTTGCAGGACCAGCTCGACCGCGGGCGCACCCCGGAGCTGCCGAGCGGCCCGCCGCTCCTGGCTCGCATCGACGACAACGGCCGTCCGATCCCGTGACGCCGCGGGCCCGATCCTGCGGAGCGTTTCGAGGAGCAGACTCCTGCCTCGGCCGAAGGTGCAGAACTGCTTCGGAATCAGCCCCCTTGCATAGACGCGGATCACCGGCTCCAGCCGCCGCCCAAAGCCCCCCGCCAAGACGATGGCATAGGTTCCCGTGTCGGGGTGCCGCGCACTCATCTTCAACCTCCCCTCAACACATAATGCATAAACCCTGCCACGGACATTGCCGGCCATCTCTCTGGGATTCCCGTGCCCCATCCCCGGTTTCCCGGGGCGGACTCCGCGCGGCTACCCTCGAACGGCGAGCAGCGGGCGCAGGAGACCGACGCGGCTCGCGAGTCCCGCCTCCTCGAGGCTTTGTTCCGCCGGGCCCGGGGCGCAGTAGGCCCACGGCGCCTCCGTCTCGGCGGCCGGCGCCGACGCGTAGCGCAGCGTCACGCCGCGGCGGGCCATCTCCCGGGCCACCTCCTGGGCGCTCCAATGGCTGGAGGTCTGGTCGGGCGCGAGAGTGCGGGCGGCGCGGGCCGGTATCGGCAGGTTCCGAGGGGGCTCGGGGGAGGCGAGAAGCGCAAGGGTTGCGCCGAGTCCGGCGGAGAGCAGCCCGGGCATGTCGGCGAGGCGCAATGCGCCGCCCCGGTGGACGAGCAGCCTCTCGCCCCCCCGGCCCCCCCCTGCCTCTGCCACTTCGGTGTGGTCGCTCAGGAGATCGCAAAGCGGTCGCACCTCGGCGCCTCGGACGCAGCGCGCGACGCTCCGGCTTGCCAGTGTGGCGACGATCTGACGGTTGGCGAGGGCGTAGTTCGTCACGGCGGCGAGCCCCTCGAGAAAGGTGCGCCCCTCCGGCGAGGCGAGCGGGGGGCCCTCCCCGGGAGGCTGGCTTTCGAGGAAGCGGCGGCCGAGGGCGCGCGACCCGCAGCGGACGACGAGCAGGACCTCCCCGTTCCGGATCTGCCAGCGCCGGGTCGCACCGGCATCGATTCCCTCGGCGACGAGGAGGTCGAGGCCGGCCTCGCCGCTGCCGAGGGCGCCCAAGTCTCCCAGGAGATCCCTGCGCACCGTCAGCGGCAGCGCCTCCGGCTCCGCGGTTGCGATCGCTCCCCCGTCGAGGATGCGATCGAGGTCCGCGCGCGTGCCGATGCCCTGGTGGACGACCCACCTCGCCCCGTGGCGCAGCACGCGGTGCAGGCGCGGGATGTCGACGCGGACGAGCCCCTTCGCGCGCGGACCCGCGGGGATCGTCCGCGCGAGGTCGTCGGCGAGGAAGGCGGCCGCTCTCGCGACGATCTCCTCGGTGAGCCCGGTGCGGCAGATCCGGAAACCGAAGCCCGGGTCGAGGTCGCAGGCGACGGCGACACGATGGCTCGCCCGCTCCGGATCGACGGTGGCGACGATGCCGCCGCCGGGAAGCGCGACCACCGGGGGAACGACCCCCGGCAGATCCGCGAGAGTGCGAAAACGCTGCTGCTCGTGCGGCGCGAGAGCGCGGATGGGATCGAGGCTCGCGGCCCCGGGCATGGCGTCCATGCGGGCTGTCGGGCCATCTTGCGGGATCGGCGGAGCGTTGGCAACCTGCCGCGCTACACCGCGAACGCGCGCTGGTGGTGCGTCGGCATCCGATCGAAGTAGGGGCGGATCGGAGGTGCCGGCGAGGCCTCGAACTCGGCGTGGGTCGCGCCGACGGCCCGCTTCGGGTTGTGGCCCCACCCGAGGCGCAGGTCCTCCACCGGCGGCTCGGGCCCCTCTCCGAAGAGCCGCGCCCGCTCGATCACGCTGCGAAGCGAGCTGACGTCTCGGGGGCTCGGATCGGAGTGCCACGGTCGCTGCGCCTCCGGCGCGATCGATTCGACATCGCGCCCGCATCGTACGCCAGCCGATGCATAATGAGGGGCCATGGCGATGCCGATCGTGGACATCCTCGTGCTGGGCACGCTGGCGGTGACGCTCGTGCTCGGGCTCATGCGCGGCTTCCTGCCGCAGATGATCGGGCTTACCGGCATCCTCGGCGGCATGTACCTCGCGGGCCGCTACGGCGAGACGGTGCGCGAGAAGCTGCTCGATCCGCGGGTCGCGACCTCCCACAACGACGCGATCGCCTTCGTCGGGATCGTCGTCGTGACGGTCCTCGTCGTCGCACTGATCGGCTCCTTGCTGAAGAAGCTGATCGACCGGCTCCAGCTCTCCCCCTACGACCGGCTGATGGGGGGAGCGCTCGGCCTGTTGAAAGGCGGCCTCATCTGCGCGGGGATCCTGCTCGCGCTCGTCTACTTCTCGAAGGATGGCGGCGAGATGGAGCGGGCGATCGGCCAGAGCCGTGCGGGGCCGATGCTCTGGCGCGCGATGTCCCGGGTGGCGGACCTGCTGCCGGGCCGCATCCGGCCGACGGTGGTCGAGTTCCTGCAGAAAAACCCGCTGCCGGAGAGCTTGCCGGAGGCGGCGGCCGCCGAATAGGGGCGGGACCGGGCGGGTAAACTGCCCCGATGGCCTCCACCGACCACCCCCTTGCCCTCTCCCTGCTCGCCGAGATCCCGATGAACCTCGTCTGGGTCGCCGTCGCCGTCCTCGTGTTGCTCTGGTTCGTCGCGCTCTACAACAGCCTCGTCTCGCTGAAGAACATCGGCAAGGAGGCGTGGGCGCAGATCGACGTGCAACTGAAGCGGCGCCACGACCTGATCCCGAACCTCGTCGAAACCGCGAAGGGCTACATGAAGCACGAGCGCGAGACGCTGGAGCGGGTGATCCAGGCGCGCAACGCCGCCGTCACGGCAACCGCGGATCCCTCCAAGGGCCCCGCCGCCGTCGGTGCCGCCGAAGCGATGCTGAGCGGCGTCCTGACGAAGTTCCTCGCCCTCGCCGAGGCCTACCCGGACCTGAAGGCGAACCAGAACATGCTCGCGCTGCAAGAGGAACTCTCCTCCACCGAGAACCGGATCTCGTTCGCGCGCCAGCACTACAACGACTCGGTGCGCCGCTACAACACGAAGCGCGAACAGTTCCCGAGCAACATCGTCAAGAACTTCGGCGACTTCCCGCCGCAGGAGTTCTTCGAGATCGAGGAGCCGGGGGAGCGCGCGGTCCCGAAGGTTTCGTTCTAGCCGAGGGGCGCCCGCCCCATGGTCTCCCCCGGACTCTTCCAGTACGCGGACGCGAATCGGCGCCGTTCGGTCATCCTGATCGTCGTCGCCGTGCTGCTGCTGGGCCTCTTCGGCCTCCTGCTCGGCGAGGCGGTGGGGCGCGTGCCGTGGATCGGCCTCTCGGTGGCGACCGGCCTCGCGCTCGTCCTCGCGCTGACGGCGTGGACGCAAGGGGGGGCGCTGGTGCTCGCCGCGAGCGGCGCGAAGGAAATCGGGAAGAGCGCCGACCCCGAACTCGTCAATGTCGTCGAGGAGCTCTGCATCGCGAGCGGCCTGCCGCGGCCCAGGATCTTCGTCATCGACAGCCAAGCGCCGAACGCCTTCGCGACCGGGATGGCGCCGGAGAAGAGCGCCGTCGCGATCACGAGGGGGCTGCGCGAGCGGCTCACCCGCGAGGAGCTCCAGGGGGTGATGGCCCACGAGATGGCGCACATCGGCAACCGCGACACCCGCGTGATGGTGCTGATGGCGGTCATCGTCGGCAGCATTGCGATCCTCGCCGACATCTACCTGCGCGGCATGCGCTATGGCGGGATGCGTTCGAAGGGCAAGGGGGCGGCCCCGATGGCCATCCTCGCGCTGGTCTGCGCGATCCTCGCGCCGCTCGCCGCGACGATGGTCCAGTTCGCCGTCTCGCGCCGGCGCGAGTATCTCGCCGACGCGACCGGCGCCGCGATGACCCGCAATCCCGGTGCGCTCGCCGACGCGCTGGAGAAGCTCTCGACGACCGACCGGAAGCTCGAGAGCGCGACCCGCGGCACGCAGCACCTCTTCATCGTGAATCCGCTCCGGCCGCGCCAGACGTTGAACCACGTCTTCGCGACGCACCCGCCCGTCGCGGAGCGGATCCGGAAGCTGCGGGCGCTCGCGGGAGCGCGGTGATCGCCCTCCTGCTGCTGCTGATCCTGGGCGGCGACGCGCCGGCCACGATCCACATCAGGGTTGAGGGGGGGGCGGCGGCGGTGGTGGCCTATCGGGAGGGGGTGGCGGTTGCGAGTGCGCCCGTCGTGGACGGGGTTGCGGTGATCGCGGGGGTGCCCGAGGGGGAGTACGACCTCGTCGCGGTGGGTCCGGATGTGATCAGCCTGCCGGAGCGCGGCGTGCGCGACGAGGCGAGGCTCATGGCGCGGCCGGCCTTCCCGTTGGAGGTCGAGGCGCCGGCGGGCACGCAACTGGTCTGGGAGGGGCTCACCTTCGGACCGGGGGAGTTGCAATTGCCCGAAGGCATCCACCGGATCGTCGCGACGCACCCGGAGCGTGTTCCCTCGGAGGGCGCGTTGGTGCGGGTCGCCGGCCCCACCCGCCTGAGGATCGACCTCGATCCCGGCCTCGTCGTCACCGGAGTCGTGCGCGGGCCGGACGAGGTCCCGATCGACGGCGCGGCGATCGAGGTCTTTGCCGACGGACGACCCACGGGGCGGAAGGCCTGCTCCGGGCCCGACGGGCGATTCGGCATCGGCGGCTTCCGCGGCAACGTGGTCTCCCTCCGGGTCCGTGCGATCGGCTATGCCGAGACGCTGCGCCGGATCGACTTCCTGCCCGGGGAGGAGCGTGCGCGCTGCGAGATCGCGCTCGTGCCGGGATCGTCCGTCACCGTCACGGTGCGCGGCGGCGGCGGGCGCGCGGAAGCCCTCCTGCTCCCTGAATGGCTCGAACGGACCCTGGGCGAGCGCCGGGTGCAAGCCAACGTGCGCGCCGACCGTCGCGAGGGTGGAGACCGCTTCCGCTTCAGCGGGCTCCTTCCGCGGATGCGCTATCGCATCCTCGTCTCCGCCCCGGGCTGCCTGCCCGAAGCGGTTCCGACATTCATTGCCCCGGATGCGGGGGGTTGCACCGACTACGACGTCGGGCTGCAACGCGGCGCGTCAATCGCGGGAAAGACGGTGCCGGGTGCGATCGTCCTCTGTGCCGATCGCGACGGTCGCCTGCTCCGCCGCCGGGCCGATCGTCACGGGGACTACCGCTTCGACGGCCTGCACGACGGCACCTACAGGCTGACGCTGTCCGATCTCGACGCCGTCGGAGCGACGATCCACGTGACGCCCGGCAGCGCGACCGACTGCCCGCTCCCCACGCCGCCGGTGGCGGAGACGACGACGCTGCAAGGCACTGTCACCGATGCCGACGGCAGGCCGCTCCCCGGGGTCGAGGTGCGGTGCGGAAACTCCGAGGCGCGATCCGACTCGGCGGGCGCGTTCGCGCTGAGGGGTCTCGCGCGGGGGGGGCGCCAGTTCACGGTCGCGTTGACGCCGCTCCCCGGCTGCCGGGCGTTCCACGACGACCCGCACCTCCCCTTCATCGAGTTCGAGGCGCGCCCGCCCCAGCGCGTGGCGGTCCGCCTGAGCCGCGCCGGTACGCTGCGCCTGCGCCTCGACACGGCCGGGCGACCGCTCGCGCGCGCGACGCTCTTCCTCTCGGCGCTCGGAAGCGGGCTTCGCCGCGAGGTCGCCATCCCGCGAGGTGGCGACCTGCTCGAAGTGCGCGACCTGCCCACCGGCGGCTACCTCGCCGAAGTGGGCGCTCCCGGCTTCGCCGGCACCGGAGGCGCGAAGGTGACGGCGCGTGCGCTGCCTGGAGAGCCGGAGACGCTCCGGATCATCCGGGGCCGCTCCCTCTCGGGCAGGGTGTTGCTGCGCGAGGGCCGACTAGGTCCGCTCGGCACCCCGCTCTTCGCCGACACTCCCCTCGACAGGGCCACGGTGCGCCTGGTCAGCGGCGACCCGCGCGATGCGCTCGCGGCGACCTCCGTCGATCCGGACGGCGGCTTTTTCCTCGCGGGACTCCCCGCGGCCCCTCTGCATCTCTGCGTCTTCGCCCCCGGCCTGCCCGCGACGCTCTTCTCGTTCGACCTCACGCGCTCGGATCTCGACGGGGTCGACCTGCCGCTCCAGCGTGCGGTCGCGGCGACACTGCGCGTCACCGGCGCGCAGGGAGTGCCCGTCGCCGGAGTGAGGGCGACCCTCCTCACCGAGGGCGGGATCGACGTGCAGGCGCTCGCGGCGACCTGCCGCTTCGGCGGGTGGGTCGGCGATGCCGAGGAGATCGGCGACTTCCTGCGGACCTTCGCAGATCCGGGGGGGGACGGGGGGGGGCTCCTCGTGCCCTTCCTCGCGCCGGGCAGCTACCGCTTCCGCGTAACGGCGCCGGGGCATGAGCCGGCGGAGATCGGCGTCAGGGCCTACACCGCGTGGCAGATCGATCAGATCCGGGCCTTGCCGCTCGAAGGCGTGCCCCTGGACCTCGAGCCCTACCTGCGTCTCAAGCGGGCACCCTTACCGAAGGGTTGACTTTCGGCTGCATTCCGGCAAAGTCTGTTTTCCAAGGACGGCGCCGGCCATGGCCGGCCAGACGCCGGAGGATCAGATGACCTACGTGATCACCGAGCCCTGTGTAGGGGTTTGCGACAAGGCCTGCGTGGCGGAGTGCCCCGTGGACTGCATCCAGCCCCGCGACGGCTACGACGACAACACGGGCAAGCAGCTCTATATCGACCCCGCGACCTGCATCGACTGCGGCGCCTGCGAACCGGTCTGCCCGGTCAACGCGATCTACCCCGAGGCGGACGTGCCGGAGGAGATGCAGAAGTACACGCAGATCAACGCGGCCCACTTCGCCTGAGCGCAACGGGGCTCCGGGCGCGGGGTCTTGGCGAACCGGGCCCAAGAGGGGGTGGGCGGCGGACGGGTGCGCTCCGCAGCGAAGGGTTGCCGCGCGCGACTCTCGACGCCCCCGAAGCGGATCCGGCAGCAGCCGACTCCGCTCCTCCGCACGCCACGGCGAGCGCCGCGAACAGGGGAGGAGGTCAAACCCCGTCTTGCAGCGGACGCACGCCGCGCGGCCGGGTTCGGCCTAGGCCTCGAGCGTGCGCTGCGCCTTCAGGCGTTCCGACTCGATCTCCGCGAGCGTCGCCTCGGTGACGTCCCCGGTCGGATACTCGCCGTCCATGCAGGCCTTGCAGAAGTGGCGGATCTTCGTGTTGCCGCGGTGGGCGGCTTCGACCATGCCGGGCAGCGTGCTGTAGACGAGCGCGTCGGCGCCGAGGAGCTTCTCGATCTCCGCCTCGGTGCGCCCGCTCGCGACGAAGTCGCCGCGCACGCTCATGTCGATGCCATAGACGCAGGGGTGGCGGATCGGCGGGCAACTGCTCGCGACGTAGACCTTCGCGGCGCCGGCGTCCCGGACGAGCTGGATCAGCTCCTTCATCGTCGTACCGCGCACGATCGAGTCGTCGACGAGCAGCACCTTCTTGCCTTCGATCTCGAGGCGCATCGGCGAGAGCTTGTGCCGCACGCCCTGCCGGCGGTCGCTCTGCCGCGGCATGATGAAGGTGCGGCCGATGTAGCGGTTCTTCAGCAGCCCCTCGCGCAGCTTCAGCCCGAGCACCTCCGCGACCGCCTGCGCGGCGGGCCGCGCCGAGTCCGGCACCGGGATCACGACGTCGGGCTCGATGCCCCGGGCGCGGATCAGCTCCGCGAGGTGTTCGCCGAGGCGCAGGCGCGTCTTGTAGACGCTGACGTCGTCGAGCAGCGAGTCGGGCCGCGCGAAGTAGATGTACTCGAAGACGCAGGGGTGGTGGTTGGGCGGCACCGCCTGGCGCGAGTGGACGGTGCCGTCGAGGTCGATCACGAGCACCTCGCCGGGGACGAGGTCGCGCACGATCGTCGCGCCGAGCGCGTCGAGGGCGCAGGACTCGCTCGCGATGATGTGCGTGTCGCCGCGCCTCCCGTAGATCGCGGGCTTGATCCCGTAGGGATCCCGCAGCGCGACGAGCCCCTTCTGGTGGACCGCCGCGACGACGCTGTAGGAGCCCTTGACCCGGGCGTAGACCGACCGCGCCGCCTCCTCGCACGCGTCGAGGAAGGGGCGGGCGACGTGGCGGCTGAGCCCCTCCGCGAAGACGTTCAGGATCACCTCGACATCGCACTCGGTGTTGACCTGCCGGCGCTCGTCCGCCTGCAGGCAGTCGCGCAGCGCGCTGAAGTTGGTCACGTTGCCGTTGTGCGCCATCGCGATGCCGAACGGCGCGTTGACGAAGAGCGGCTGCGCGTCGGCGACGTCGCCGAGCCCGACGGTGGGGTAGCGCACGTGGGCGATGCCGAGACGGCCGGAGAGCCGCTTGACGTCGCGCGGCTGGAACGCATCGCGGACGAGGCCGAAGCGCTTCTGAAGATGCACGCGGCTGTCGAGCGTCGCGATGCCGGCCGCGTCCTGCCCCCGATGCTGGATCGCGACGAGGCCGTTGAGGAGGTCGGGAGCGACCGGCTCCGGACCGAGGATGCCGAGGATGCCGCACATGGGGGAGAGCGACCGACGAGCCCCTGATCTTACCCGCCGAGGCAATCGTTTATACTCGGCCGATGCCCGTAGGGGCGCTCTGGTACGCACTCTATAACCTGCTGCTCCACCTCGGGGCGCTCTGCTGCCTTCCCTACTGGCTGCTCGTTCGCTTCGTGCGCGGCCGGTACCGGGGGCAGTTCCGCGAGCGGATGGGGCTCCTCTCCGCCGCCACCCTCGCGCCGTTCGAAGGAGGGCGGCGGGCGGTCTGGATCCACGCCGCCTCCGCCGGCGAGACCGTCTCGGCGAGCGTTCTCGTGCGCAGGTTGCGCGCGGCACTCCCCCGCAACCCCCTCCTCTTCACCGTCACTTCGCGCTACGGGCTTGAGATGGCCCAGCGCCAGCTCGCCGGGGAGGTCGACGCCGTGACCTTCTCGCCGCTCGACCTGCCGATCTTCTGCCGCCGCTTCCTCAACCGCTTCCGTCCGATGCTCTATGTGATGGTCGAGACCGACCTCTGGCCCAACCTCGTGCGGATGTTGCGCCGCCGCGGCGTCCCCGTCGCGGTCGCGTCGGGACACGCCGGGCCGCGTTCGTTTCCGCGCCCCTTCTGGCGTGCGGTATTGGGGCAGGTGGACCTCTTCCTGATGCAGACCGCCGGGGATGCGGCGAATCTGGTGGGGCGCGGGGCCCCGGTGGGGCGGGTCAAGGTCCTCGGCAACCTGAAGTTCGACGGGAGCGGCCAGCGGCTCGATCCGGCGGACCTTCCGGGGCTGCGGGCGCGCCTCGGCCTCCCTTCCGGCGTGCCGCTCCTGGTGGCCGGCTCCACCTTGGCGGAGGACGAGGGGCCCCTGCTCGACGCCCTCGTCGCGATCCGGTCGAAGGGGATCCCTCTCCACGCCGTGGTCGCTCCACGCCGGCAGGAGCGGGTGGAGCCGCTGGTCCAAGGTGCGGAGGCGCGGGCGCTCCGGGCGGTGAGACGCACGGAGGGAGGCAGCGGCGATCTGCTCGTGCTTGACACGATGGGGGAACTCGCGACCGCCTACAACCTCGCCGACGTCGCCTACGTGGGCGGCGGGCTGACGCCCGCGGTGGGCCTGCACAACCTGCTCGAACCGCTCGCGTGTGGCGTCCCGGTGCTCTTCGGGCCCCACCACGGCAAGGCGGCGCGGATCGCCTCGGAGTTCCTGCGCCTCGGCGCCGGCATCGAGATCGACGGGCCGTCGGCGCTTGCGGGCGCGCTCGAGTCCCTGCTCGCGAACGAGGAACTCCGGGGGCGCCTCGCCGCCGCAGGAGAGAACCTGCTCGCGCTTCACCGAGGCGCCGCGGACCGGTGCGCCCGGGAGATCCTCGGGCTGCTCCCGTGAAGTGGCTCCGGCTCACCTCCACGCTCGGGCTCTTCGCCCTCGCGATCTTCCTGCCGCCGGTCTTCGACCGCCGTCCGGTCGACCTCCGTCTCGTGGACGAGGCGGGCAACGACACGAGCTGTCCGCCGGCCTTCGCGCTCGTCGAGCAGCCGGAGCGCGATCGCATCGTCTGGAACGCGCTGCTGCTCGACCTCGCCTACGCGGCCGCCGATGCGGGTGCCGAGGGGTGCGCCGTGCTGGTCGGCGCCGCCGCCTTCTCAGCGCTCGTGCTCGGGCTCTGGTGCGGCGGCCTCCGGTGCGGGCTCCGACGCGTCGTCGTCACGCTCGCCCTCGGCGCGCCCCTTTGCGTGGGCCTCGTCTACGCCTCCTGTTTCCTGCCCGGGCGCTCGATCCGCCTCGGCCCCGAGGCGGCCGCTTTCGTCCCGGTGAGCCTGCACGCGCAGACGAACCACTCGACCGGCCTCCTCTCGCCCCGCGATCTCTGGCGCTGGCACTACGTACGCGGCTTTGGCGTGTTGAACGTCTGCGACCGCAACGCCGTCGACGGCGCCCTCGAGACCGTCGAACGTGGGCGCGCGCAGGCCGCGACGCCTCCGATGGTCGTGCTCGTCGGCAGCGAGTGGACCGGCGATCCCGACCTCGTGCTTGTCCACGTGACCCGGCCGCACTCCGTGTCGCTGCCGTTTGCCTCCGTCATCGCCGACGTCGAGCGCGAGGGTGGCTGCGCCTTCGTGGCCCACCCCTGGTCGGACCACTCGCGCCCGCTCGAAGAGGTGCTCGCGGGGGGGGCCGCGGGGGCGGAGCTCGTCAACGCGCACATCCACGGGGGCGCGGCGGTCACCGAGCCCTGCCGGCGGCTCGGCAAGGCGCAACTCGGCGTGCTCGACTACAAGTTCGGACCCCACGTCACCGCGCTGACGCTGCTGCCCGCCGACGCGGCCGGCAGCGCCTCGGGGGTCGTCGCAGCGATCCGTCGCCGGCTCGCGCGCATCCTCTACGCCGTGCCCGGCGGCACGCTGAGCAGCGCCTCCTACGGCGCCGGCATGGTCGAGAGTTCCGGCACCTGGGCGGGGGTTCGATGGCTGCTCGAGACGCGGCGTTCGAGGCGCGGCGTCTGGTTCGTCACGCTGGCGATGCTCGCGCTGCTCTGGCGCATCGGCGCCCGGCGAAGTCCAGGCAAGGCGATCGGCGTCCGAGCGGCGCGGGCGATGCTGCTCGGGTCGGCGCTGCTGCTGGCGGGAACGATGGCCGGCCTCTCGTGGCAGGTGAGGGCGCGCTTCGGTCCGATCCCGGTCGAGGCCGTGCTGGGAATCGCGACGCTGCTCGCGCTGCCGCTGCTCGCCGCGACGATCCGCCTTGCCCACAGCGAGGAGTCATGAGCGCTCCGTTGGCCGACCTGCTCAGGCGCTCCGGCGGGGCGTTCGTTGCGACCTTCCTGCTTGCGCCCCTCATCGGCTTGCTGTTGCCGGCGACCCCCTTCCATCGCGTGACGACACGCGTCTTCCTCGTAGCGCTGGTGGTTGCCTTCGTCGTGCGGCGCGGCCCCGTCGCCGGGTGGCCGGCGCGGCTCGCGGCGCTGGGACTCCGCCCGCCGCGGCGCCTCCGGCGCTTCGCGCTCGGGGCGGCGACCGGCGTCGTGCTGCTCGCGGGACTGCTTTTCGCATCATGGCTTCTGGGCGGCCGCGAGCCCCTTCCGGGGCCCTACCGCATCCCGTTCCTGAAGCACATCCTGGGCAGCATCGTCGCCGGGGTGGCGGTCGGCTTCCTCGAGGAGATCCTCTGCCGCGGTTACCTGAAGGAGGTCCTCGGCGGCGTCGCCAGCGCGGCGCTCTACTCGATCGCGCACTTCCTCCGGCCCGCCGTCACGAGCGAGCCCGCCCCCGCCGGCTACGACCCTCTGCTTGTCTTTCGCAGGCTCCCCGACCTCGTCGGCGCCTTCGGCGACGCGCGCGCGGTGCTGCTCGGGTTCGCAAGCCTCTTTCTCTTCGGGCTCGCGCTAAACCGCCTCCGGGAGCGCACCGGTTCGCTCTACCTCGGCATCGGGCTCCACGCGGGGCTCGTCTTCGCGCTCGACTTCTACCGCCGCTTCCTCTCGTCGGTGGCCGTCGGCGCCGGCCCCTGGATCTTCGGCGGCCCGCGCCTTCATGACGGCCTCCTCGGCACCCTGCTGATGGCTGCGCTGCTGTACAGGAGCCAGGCTCGTTAGTACCGCTCTTGGGGAATACTCCACCGTCACCGCTCGCCGGCGCCGACCAGGTCCCGGCCGATCTGGTCCGCCTCCGCCGAGTTGCGGATGCCCAGCGCCTCAACGGCACTCCAGCGCATCTGGGTCTCCGTGTCCTCTCCGCCCCCGAGCCCCCTCAGCTTCACCAGCAGGGCGGTGAAGAGCTCCTCCTGGTGCAGCAGTCGGGCTTCCAACTTGTCCGCAAGCGAGCCGTGGCCGTCCGCACGTATCGACATCACACTGGTCAGGTCGAGGTCCCTCACGACGGTGAACTCCACCCACTCGCTGCCGCCGGCCCTCCACCGGTAGGTCGCGCCCACGAGCGGTTCCGGCGCGCCGTCCACGCGGTTGCGGCCTGCGACGAGGCGGAGCGGCCTACGCCAGACCGCATGGCCGCCCGCGTCTTCCATGACCAGTTCCGCATCCTCGGCCACCGCAGCCTCGATCTCGAAGGTCTTGCAATCGGCGCGCCGCACCTTGCCGCGGGGAAGGAGGGGAAGGGGCGCGCCGCGCCGGGCGGCCTCGGCGCGGCAGGTCGGTCGGGGCGGCGGCTGAACCGTGCGGACGCCCGCCGCCTCGAAGATCGCCACGAGCACCGCGGGATCGTTCTCGTCGAGGATCGGCAGGCGCGGGTCGAGGGTGCGCGACTCGCCCGCGGCGAGATCGATGCGAACGCGGTGTTCCCGAAAGCCGGTGCGGCGCAGCAGGATGTCGTGCTCCCCCGCGCTGACCCGGCGGTCCTTGAGCGGCGTGCGCGCAAGCGCGACGCCGTCGAGCCAGACATCGGCGTCGGGCCACGGCAGGATCGACAGGTGCGCGCCACGGGAGGCCCAGAGCAGGAGCGCGACGAGCGCCGTCAGCAGCGCCGCGGCGAGCGGGGCCCGCCGCCGCCACGCGCGCCGCGCGAGCCGCCGCGAGAGCGGGACGGACCGCGCCGCGACCGAGCCCGCCCCTGCGAGCGCGCGCAGGTCCGCGGCAAACGCGGCGGCGTCCGCGTAGCGATCCTCGCGGCGCCGCTCCACCGCCTTTCCGACGACGCGCCGCACATCGAGGCCGAGGTCGGGCACGAAACGCACCGGGTCGGGTGCCGACTCCGTCAGCACCCGCTTCATCGTCCGCACCGGATCGTCCGCGTCGTGGAAGGGGGGATGGCGCGTCAGCGCCTCGAAGAGGACGCACCCGAGGGAGTAGACGTCGCTGCGTGCATCAATCTCGGCCACCGCGGGATCCCACTGCTCCGGGCTCATGTACCCCGGCGTGCCGAGGGTGCCGCCTGCCGTCTGCGCGCTCGTCTCGAAGCGTCGCGCAAGGTCGAAGTCGGTCAGCACGAGGCGTCCGCCGCGGTCGAGCAGCAGGTTCGCGGGCTTGACGTCGCGATGGAGGATCCCGGCCCGGTGGTAGAGGTCGAGCGCGTCGGCGGGACCGGCGAGCAGCGCCGCGATGCGCCGCACGAAGGCTGCGGTGTCGGTGCCGTGGCCCGGGATTCCCGCCTCGTCGAGGATCGCGTGATGGGTGGGGGTGAAGGGGGCCGGACCCGCGACGCGCAGCTTCTTGAACAGAACATTCAGGTCGCTCCCCAGGACGAGGGACATCGCGATGTAGGGCCTTCCCTCGAAGACGCCGACATCGTGGATGCGCACGACATGGTCGTGCTCGACCTGCGCCGCCGCCCGCGCGCCGCGCTGGAACCGCTCGACCAGTTCCGCGTCGTCGGCCCACCCGCCCTGCAAGACCTTCAGCGCGACGGTCCGCGCGAGGGGGCGGTGGACCGCCTTGTAAACATACCCGATGCCGCCGCGGCCGAGCAGTTCGAGCAGCGTGTATTCTCCGAAGGTGCGCGGGAATCGCTCCCCCGCGCCCCCTTCGATGGCGCTGTCGAGCAGCGCCTCCTGCCGGAGGAGTTCGAGCAGCCGCTCGTAGCAGGCGCCTGCCTGCTCGCGGAACTCCTCCGGCGACGGCCGCGCCCCCTGCGCCGAGCGCCGGTGGTACTCCTCGACGAGGCGGGCGAGCAGTTCTTCGTCGGACTCCATCGCGCTCCATGTTGATAGCGGAAACCCGCGCCCGGGACTACAGGGGGAGACTATCGCTCGAACTCGACGCGGAAGGTCTCGCCGGCGACAGCGAGGATGCTGCGCGTCCTCGTGCCGCCGAGTTCGGGCCGGTAGGGCCCCATGCGGTAGGGCTGGAAGTGGCCCAGGACTTCGACGGCACCCGGGGCTACCTCCACGTTGCAGGGGAGGAAGTCGTCGACGTCCCACACGGTCCCGTCCGGCCAGCGGATCGAGCAGGTCCAGCCGGTGTCGTTCCACTCGGGCTCGGGCAGCGCGGAGACTCGCAGCAGCGCGGGGCGCGGCAACACGACCTCGAGGCCCACCGGTTCGCCCTCGGGCCACGCGACCGGAGTCGTCCCATGACCCTTCTTGTGGGCGATCAGGGTGCCGGCGACGCCGGGCACCTCGAAGGCGAACCGGCCGTCGTGGTGCGAGTAGGTCTCGGTCTGGTCGGCGGAGTCTGAGAGGAAGTACCCGCCCCGCAGCAGCGTCACGAAGGTGAGTTGGGCGCCGCCGACCGGGCGGCCGGATTCGTCGCGAATGCGGCCTGCGATCCGGCGAGGCCGTTGGGCGACCAGGATGCCGATGTCTGTGGCCACTCCCGCAACCGCGCGCACGCGTGTGGCGGCCACGCGCATCCACGCGACATCCGCGCAGATCACTCGATCCCCGGGTTCGACGCCTTCGAGCATGAACGCTCCGTCGCCGCTCACCTGGGTGGATCCTTCGACACCACCGACCTGCACAGTGGCGTTTGGAAGCGGCTTGCCGTCGAGGTCCACGACCGCCGGAGGTTTGGCTCCGATCTGATCCGCACGCGGCAACCAGACGGGCGACAGCCGAGGGCCGCGCCGCGCGTCGCCGCTCAGTAGCGCGTGACGTAGAGACGGTTGCGGCTGGGAGAGAGCGCCATGGACCAAGGAGTGCGGCCCGCGAGACCCTCCGAGGAGAGCACGGTCCGATTGCCGGTGGCGAGGTCGACGCGCAGCAGTCGGTCGCTGTCCCAGTCCACCAGGTAGGCGTGCTCGAGATCGGAGCCGAGCACGAAGAAGGGGACGTTCCCGAGGGAGGGGCCGCTCCCGGTCCCGGGCCCGGCCACGATCACGCGATCGCCGGTCGCGAGATCGACGGCAACCAACGCGTCGAGCCCCACGTCTGACACGTAGGCGATCCGACGGGACGCATCGACGGCCACGCCGCGCATCGCGTCGAAGGGCGGGCCCTGTCCGCGACCGAGGTCGGAGATCACCCTGCGCGCGCCGCTCCCGCCGTCGACCGCGTAGAGCGCGTCCCTCTCCTCCGCGACCATGACGACGCAGCCGTCACCGCCGTCCCAGGCGATCGCTCCGACCGCGAAGTCGGCGCCGCCGCCCAGGCTCGGGCTCGACAGCGCGGATCGGTCCCCTGTCTCCGCATCGACGACGAAGAGCGTCTCCAGCACCAGCGATAGCACGAAGAGGCGGTCGCCCGCTGCGTCGTACGCGATCTCGAGGGGCCCCGTCAACGCTGGCCCCGATCCGACGGTGGCGCTCGCGACCACGCTCCGGTTCCCCGTGGCGAGATCGACCGCAACGAGCCAGCCCTTCGTCGTATCGCAGACGACGGCGCGGTCGCGTGCCGCGTCGATGACGATCCCGGTCGGATTCGCGAACGCGGGGCCCGTCCCTCGCGTCCCATCGGAGAAGAGGCTCAGGCGCCCGCTGCCGTCGACGACATCGACGCGCGGCGCGCCCGCGACCAGCGACGTGGACCCGGTGTCGCAGCCGGTCGTGAAGCCGAACGCGGCGGCGCTGCAGACCGCATCGGCGATGCGGCCGAAGCCGCACCCGCCCACGGCAGCCCCCAACGCCAGGAGGAGCACGACACAACGCCCCACGCGACAGATTCTACCGCCGCCGAGGACGTCCAACCGCACCCGCGCACCGAGAACGACCTGCCCGAAAACCCCCTCGTGCCGCGTACGAGGCCGCCACGGACGCTTTGTGCCACCACCGGGTGCCAATCTCCGGGGTTGTTCGGGATTCAAGCGCGAATTGCGTTCCGGGGCGCACGAGGAGATTGCCGCGCGAGCTGCTCAGGATGCAACGGCACCGAGGACTGCGCGGTGCGGCGGACCACAGCCTTCGTCGTAAGGCTGGAAGAAGGAACCCAGGAACCTAGGAACCCAGGAATCAAGGTGGAGGCGCCTTCGATCCATCTGAGTCCCGAGATGCTCCAACGTGCACTCATGGATTCCTCTCCTCCTGGGTTCCTCAGCAAATCAGCTAGCCGCGATCCGGTTCGGCCGAAGGCCGCAGCGAGGGCGCGCAGCGCCCGAGGCTTGCGCTGCCAACCCTCCATGCCAGCGCAACTCGCTTCAAGCCTACCCCTCGCCCTTCGGATCACTCGGGGGGGCTCCGCTGCGCTCCGCCCCCCGTCGCGCTTCGCGCTATGGGGGGAAAGCCCCCCCGAACCCCCCCTGCATCACCTTCCGGAGCGCCTCGACGGCGCGGACGTAGAGGACCGACGCGTTCTTGGCAGTGATGCCCATCCGTTCGCCCGCCTCCTCGTTCGACAGCGACTCGAAGCGGCGCAGGCGGAGGATCTCGCGGTGGCGCTCGGAGAGCGCCGACATCGCGAGCCAGAGCAGCTCCTTCTGCTCCTCGCGGCTCGCACGCATGCTCGGGCTTGTCTGCGACGCGGCGATGCGCGAGTGGATTTCGCGCTCGCGCTCCCCGTCGCGCTTCTTCGCGCCGAAGTGGTCGGCGAGGTCGGCGATGCGGTGCTCGGCGATCGTGAAGAGCCACGCGAGCAGCGCGTGCTCGTGTTGCGGCGTGAACGAGGCGAGCCCCTCCACCGCCTTCAGCAGGATCTCCTGCACGATGTCCTCCGACTCGACGCGCGCGCGCAGCCGCGTGCCGAGGCGCGCCGCGACCCAGAGCACGAGGCGCGGGCGCGCCGCCTCGATCTCCCGCTCGAGCGACTCGCGTCCGCTCATCGGAGGAAGCGGCAGACGACATCGGCCGCCGCCTCGCTCGGCGCGGGGTGGCGCCGCAGCCGTTCGCGGATCGTTGCGAACGCGCTTCGCTGCGCCGCGCGCGCGTCGGGATCCGACAGAAGCGTTCGCGCCGCCTCGGCGACGCCCTCGCTCGCTCCGGAGGGGAGCAGGAACTCGGGAACGACGATCCGGCCCGCGACGAGGTTCGGTTGCGCGATCGGGCAGGTGATGTGCGGCTTGGCGAAGAAGTAGGAGAGCGGCGAGAGCCGGTAGATCACTGCGGCGGGGCAGTCGTAGTAGACCGCCTCCATCGACGCGGAGCCGCTCGTGATGAGCGCCGCGTCCGACGCCGCGAGGATCTCGCCGGAGGAGCCGTCGAGGATCTCCGCCCGCAGGCCGCTGCGTGCCAGGGCGCCTTCGACGAAGGGCCGCGAGTCGGGGCGCGCGCACGAAACGAAAAGGGAGAGGGGCTCGGGGAGACGGCGCGCCGCATCGAGCATGACCGGCAGCGCGCCGGTGATCTCGCCGTGGCGGCTGCCGGGCAAGAGGCCGAGGCGCGGCGACGGGAGCGAGCGCAGCCGGGCGACCTTCGCGCCGTCGGGAGGGCGCTCGGCGAGGCGCTCGAAGAGCGGGTGGCCGACGAAGGTCGCCGGGATCTTCGCTTCGTCGTAGTAGCGCTGCTCGAACTCGTGGATCAGCAGCACATGGCTGTAGGCGCGGCGGATCGGTTCCAGCGTGAAGTAGCGCCGCGCCCAGAACTGCGAGCCGACGTAATGGACGACCGGGATCCCGAGCGCCCGGGCACGGGTGCCGACATAGAGGTGAAACGCCTGATAGTCGATCGTGATCACGACGTCGGGGCGCTCCCGCTCCCAGTCGGCGATGCAGGCCCGCAGCGCGCGCCGGTGGGCCGGGATGCGCTTCAGGTTTCCCCAGAGCCACATCGTCGCGGTGCGCGCGGGGTCGTAGATGAGGCGCAGCCCCTCGGCCCTCATCGCGTCGCCGCCGAGCCCCGCGAAGGTCGCGCCGGGGCAGCGGCGCTTCAGCGTCCGCATCAGCGTCGCGCCGATCCCGACACCGCTCGGCTCGCCGGCGCAGAGGAAGAAGCGGGGGGGGCGCATCGGGCGCTGGTCAGCCGACGATCAGCACGACCGAGAGCAGCCCCCACAGCAGCGCCCCGGCGAGAAAGGCGATGGGGATGGCGTAGATCGTCGGCAGCAGGAAGATCCCTTGGCGCGCATCCACCGCATGGAGCGCGACGAAGCCGAGCGGCAGCACGAGGAGCAGCAGCAGCGCCGCGGCCGCCGCGACCGGCGGGAGCGACCGGATCGCCACCGCGGCGGAGAGCGCCGCATCGAGGAGCCCCAGCGCCGCGGCGCTCCGGAAGTGCCCGTGGAAGTAGACGCGCCCGCAGGCGATGAAGACGAGACCCGAGAGGAGGTGGAGCAGGAGCGTCATCGGAGGCCGGGGGGGCGGCCCTTTCCGGAGGTCGGCAGCGCGGCGCCCACCTTCATCTTCGCGCGGACCTTCTTCGAGTAGGACTCGAGCGTATCCTCCTCGTCGCGTTCGATCCGCATGATGCTTCCCAGTTCGAGGACGAGCGCCCCGTCGCTCTCGAGCGGGTAGCCGTGGGTCACGACCATGAACCGGACGTGTTCGACGAAGATCTTGCCGCCGAAGTAGCGGGTGATCCGCGCGAGCACGAAGACGATCATCAGCAGGACCGCAACCGTGACGCCGATCACGATCCACCAGCTCTCGAATCCCCGGCTTGCCGGACCCCGATCCCCCCCCTGTTCGTGCAACCCCTGGATCTCGAGGTAGATCTGCAAGACGAACCCCACCGTCAGGAAGAGGAACCCGATCAGCGCGTCGAGCTGCTGGCCGATGTAGCGGCGGAAGAAGCGGCTCTTGTTGACCTTGAACGAGAGCAGTTCGTGCAGCACATACTTGGGCGTCTTGATCGAGACGCTCTTGAAGAGGAAGAAGACGCCGAGCATGCAGGAGCAGAGGGCGATCACCTTGATGGGGCTGGCTTGCATGGCAGGGCCGGGTCCGCACCATAGAGCCGGCCGTCGCGCAAGTCAACGGGACTGGTAAGATGCGCCATCACAAGGGGTTATGACGGTCCAGAGCCTCCTTTCCGGCTACGCACGGGCCCGGGCCCGGGCGCGGGCGGGGCGCCTCGCCCTCGACGTGGCCCTGCTGGGCGCCGTCGGCAGCGCGCTGCTCCTCTTCCTCGACCGGGCGGGCTACGGCCCGCGCCTGCCCTGGCACATCCCCGACCCGACGCTGGCCGAGGCGCTCCTCGGCTACCTGCTGATCTCGGTCCGCGGGCTCGTCCAGGGGGCGGCCATGCTAGCTTCCGTGGCGCTCGTCGCGATCGCGGTGCGCATGGCCGCGCCGCTGCTGCTGCGCCAGAGCCCGGCGCAAATCGCCCGCCTCCTCGACCGGCGCCTCGGCAGCGACCGCGTCACCGCGGCGCTCGAGGCCCGGGGGCCCTTCGCGGGCTACCTCGCGCGCACGGTTCTGGCCGCGCCGCCCCCGCTCCGCCATCGCGCAGCGCGCGGCCGAAAGCCGCTCCTCGCGATCGCCGTGCTGCTCGTGGGCGCGATCGCGCTGCTGCCCGGCAAGGCGGGAGGCGTGGCGGGCGAGGCGCCGGTGCCGGGGGCACCCGACGCGGGCGCACGGGAGATCGCGCTCCGGCTGACGCTCCTCGGCGAGCGCGCCGCCTACCCGGCCGACGTGCCGGTCCCGGTGGAGGTGCTGATCGAGTCGGTCGACGCGCCCGCGGAGGACGTCGATCTGCCGCTGGCACTCTCGATCGATGGCGGCACACCGCAACCGGCCGGGCGACGCCTCTTCGTCGCGGCGGGCGCACCGGGCATCGACGTCGCGCGCCTCGACCTCCGCACGCTGCTCCCCCGGCTCGAGCCGGGCGACCACACGGCCGTCGCCCACGCGGGCCCGCTCGCCAGCAACGTCTACCGCTTCCGGATCGAGCCGCCGGAGGGCGCTCCGGATCCGCCGCCCCCCGAGCCCCCCGAGAGTCCGTCCGGAGGAGGTGACGAACCGCCCCCGCTGCGCCGTCCCGAATTCGTCGAGCCGCTCGTCCGCGACGGCGAGATGGTCGAGAAGCTCGCGAAGGTGCCGATCGAGGTGCCGGGAGGCGGGGCGCCGCAGGAGCGCACGCTCCGCGAGGCGTGGCCGGAACTGCAGCGCCGCAAGGAGGCGGCGCTGAACCGCGCCGGGCTCTCTCCGGCGGCGCGGGAACTCGTCCGCCGCTACTTCGAGCGGCTCGAGCGGATCGCACGATGATCCTCTCCGCGCGCGAAGTGGCGCAGGTGCGCCAGTTGGGACTGCTCGCCGAGAAGGTGCGGCGCGGCCAGTTGCAGGGCGAGCGCGAAATGCGCCGGGCGGGCCCCGGCAGCGGCTTTCGCGAGCATCGCGCCTACCACCCCGGCGACGCGCTGCGCCGTGTGGATTGGAATGTCTACGCGCGCATGGACGCCCTCGCCGTCAAGGAGTTCGATGCGGAGGAGGCGCTCGACCTGCTGCTCGTGCACGATGCGTCGGCGAGCATGCGCGGCGGCGCGGCCCTCTGCGCCGCGAAGGTCTGCGCGGCTCTGGGGATGATCGCCCGAGCCCAGCGCGAGCGCGTGCAGTACCTGAGGATGGGGGGGCGCGGGGGGGGGCGGAGCGGCGAAGGGCTCGATGCGATCGACAGCGAGGTCTCGGGGGGGACGGATCTGCTGGCGGCGTTGCGCGGCGCGCTGCCCCGCCAGGCGCGGGGCGGCGTCGCCTTCGTGGTCAGCGACTTCTTCGATCCGAAGGGTGCGGCGGCGGCGCTCTCGCGCCTGCTCGCCCACCGCTATCGCGTGCGCGCGCTGCTGATCGAGGACATGCAGGCGTTGCAGCCGCCTCCTCCCGGCCGCACCCGACTGGTCGACTCCGAAACCGGGGAAGCGGTCCGCCTCGACATCAACCGCGAAACGACGGAGCTCTATCATCGGGCGCGCGAGGCGCGCGCGCTGGGGCTGGGTGCCTTCTGCCGCCGCACCGGCATCGGCTTCCTGCGCGTGCGGGCGGAGCAACCCCTCTTCGAGATCGTGCGAGCGGCGATCGCCCGCGGATGGCTCTCGCGATGATCCGCTTCGCCCTCCCCGCCGCTCTCTGGCTCGGCCTCGCCTCGGTGCTCGTGCTCGCCGCCTATCTGATCCGCCGCCGCGCGAGGCGCGTCGTCGTGCCCTTTCTGCCGCTCTGGGCCGCGACGCGGGGCCGCGGGGGGAGCGGCATCGGGCCGGTCGTCACGCGCTGGCTGGACTTGCTGCTCGCGCTGCTCGCGTCTCTCGCCGCGGCGTTCGCGGCGGGGGGGCCGTTTGTCCCCGGAGAGGCGGAGAGCGTCCGCGACCTGGTGCTCGTCCTCGACGGCGGGCTGGAGGCTGCCGCCGGCGACCGTGAGCGTCGGCTGCGAGGTCTCGCCGAGGCCGAGATCGGGCGCAGGGCACCCGGCAGCCGCTTCGTCCTGATCGCCGTCGCCGATGGCGGGCCAAACGTCTGGAGTGGCGGCGACGTCGCCGACGCTCTCGCCTTCGTGCGGGCCCATCGGGCCGGCTGGCTGCCCGGCGAGCGCGAGGAGGCGCTCGAACTGGCGCGGGAGGCGGCGACGACGCTGCGCGCCGCCGATGTCGTGCTCTGCACCTTTCGCCCGGGCCGCCCGGAGGGCGCGAGGCTGCGGACGATCCGGGAGCCGATCACGAACGGCGGGATCTCGTCGGTGGAGGTGCTCACCGATGCGGAAGGGGGAGCGAAGATCGCCCGCCTCGGTGTGCGCGGGGGCGGGACGATCACCCTCGAGGGCGGGATCGCCGGCGAGGGCGTGGTCGATGTGCCGTTGACGACGACCGGCACGATCACGTTGCGGCGGCAGGGCGACCCCGACGACTTTCCCGCCGACGACGCCGTCTTCCTGCTGCTGCCCGAGCGGCGCCTCCCCCATGCCATCGTCGTGGCCGAGGAGGATCCCTCTCCCTTCCTCGCGGCGGCCGTCGCCGCCCTCGAAGAGACGCGCCTGCTCGAGGGCCCTCTCGAGCGGACCCGGCCCGCCCACGCCGCGGAGGTGGTCGCGGATCTGCTGATCTTCGATCGGTGTGCGCCGGAACGTCCGCTGCCGGGCGTCCGCGCGATCTACATCGCTCCGCCCGCCGGGGCGCTGCCGTTCAAGGTGGGAGAGTGGTCGGACGCGACGGTGATCTTCGATGTGCGGCGCGACCACCCGGTGCTGCGCGGCTTCGACCTGGCCTCGGTCCCGTTGCTGCGCGCAGAGCCGATCCTCGGCGGGAGCCCCCTCGCAAGGGCCGCCTGCGGCCCCATCGTCTGCGAGGGGCCCGGCTGGGTTGCGCTCGGGTTCGAGCCCGACAAGACCGTCTTCGCCGCCACCCCCAGCTATCCGTTGCTGCTGCGCAACGCGATCGCCCACCTGACGGAGTCGATCCCCTCGGAGGTGCCGGAGTTCCATGCGATCGGGGAGCCGACCCCCTTCTCCGGCGTGGCCGAAACGGCCGCCGGCGAACGGCGCCGCGTCGGCGGGCGCCTGATCGGCCCCCCGGGCTTCTGGAAACTCGGAGAGGCGACGGTGGCGGTCAACCTGATCCGCGAAGATCTCGACCTGCAGTCGACCACCGACCCGAGCGACCCGCTCCCCGATGTGGGTGCGCCGGCACTTCCCGATCGCCCCCTCGCCGTCCACGCCGCCGCACTGGCCCTCGTCTGCCTGCTGGCCGGGTGGTGGGTCTACTGCCGGGCCTATGTCGTCCACGGATTGACGGCGGAAGGGCCGTGGGAGTAACTATGGGATCGGTGTCGCCGGGGTTTCCGGAGGAGTGCATCCGATGGTTCATCCGTTGTGGGGTCGAGGGGCGCTGACACGGATCGCAATCCTTGCCGCCGCCTCCTGTCACCACGAGCGGTCGGAGCCCGCCCTCGGCGCGCTCTTGCATTGGAACCGCATCGCGCTCGACACGACCGCGATCGACCATACGCCGCCGCTTGCCCGCGAGTCCCGCGTGTTCGGGGAGCAGCTGGGACCGGGACGGTCGAGCAAGGCGCTCGCGGTCGTACACTTGGCGATCTTCGAGGCGGTCAACGCGATTGCGGGGGGGTACGAGAGCTACGTCGGCCTCCCGGCCGCCCCAGGCGCCGTCTCGATGGAGGCTGCGATTGCACAGGCCGCCCACGACGCGCTCGTCGCCCTCTACCCCTCCCACGCGCCGAGACTCGCGGCCGAACTCGCGCTCTCGCTCGGCGCCGTCCGCGACTCCGCAGCCAAGGACTCCGGGGGGCTGCTTGGCAGAGCCGCCGCCGCCGCAACGCTCGCGATGCGCGCGGGCGACGGCGCCGACCACCTCGAGCCTCTCTACGGCATCGGCTATGTCGCCTCCGACGAGCCGGGGGCTTGGCGCCAGGACCCGGTGAGCCTGCACCCGCTGGCGCTCGGCGCCCGCTGGTCGGAGGTCCGCCCGTTCGTGCTGGCCTCCGCCTCGCAGTTCCGGGCCCCGCCGCCCCCCCCGATCGACAGCGCGGAGTACGCCGCCGCCTATACCGAAGTGTCGAGTCTCGGCGGCGACGGGATCGCGACGCCGACGGCTCGCACCGATGAACAGACCTTCGTCGCCACGTTCTGGGCCTACGACGGCGCCCCAGGCCTCGGCACGCCGCCGCGGCTCTACAGTCAAATCGCGGTGCTGATCGCCGGCCTGCGCGGCTCGAGCGTCGCCGATACCGCACGGCTGCTCGCTCTTGTCCATGTCGCGATGGCCGACACGGCGATCGCGGTCTGGGAGTCGAAGTACGTCTACAACTACTGGCGGCCCGTGACCGGCATCCGCGAGGCCGACTCCGGCACGGGACCGACGGGCGCCGGCGACGGGAACCCCGGGACGGCCGGCGACCCCGGCTTCGCGCCTCTGGGCGCCCCGGCGAGCAACGGCAGCGGACCGGACTTCACCCCTCCGTTCCCCGCCTACCCCTCCGGCCACGCCGGATTCGGCAGCGCTCTCTTCCAGACGCTGCGGAGGTTCTACGGCACCGACGCCATCCCGTTCACGTTCGTCTCCGACGAGTGGAACGGCAGGACGCGAGACAGCAGGGGCGACCTGCGGCCCTTTCGCCCGCGCGGCTTCGTCTCGCTCTCGCAGGCGGAGGAGGAGAACGGCCAGAGCCGCATCTATCTAGGCATCCACTGGAGTTTCGACAAGACCGAGGGGAACGCGATCGGGCGCGGCGTCGCGGACCTTGTCTTCGATCGGATCCTGCGCCCGGCTGGGCCGTAGCAGCTCGGGCATGGCCACGAAAGAGTGCGCCGACGCTGTGGTAGGAAGCCAACCCATGAGGGAGCTTCGTAGCGGACGTATGGCATAGCAGAAGCGCCGTAAGCAACTGTAGGCACAAGGCTTATGTGAGCAGCGCAATAAAACTCAACGCACGACGCACGTTAGTATTGACGTACGTCGATATTGGCGTATTATGTCGGCATGAAGCCGAATCCTGGTGGACAGAATGATCCCGAGAACATCCTGGGTCGTGAGAGCCTGATCGAGCGGATGTGGGAGGTGCTGGACGGGCGCAGCATCTACATGAGCGACAACCGGCGCGTTGGCAAGAGCGCCATACTCGATGTGTTGGGGGTGCGACCCCCAGCTGGCTGGCGGGTTCTGAAGCGCGATCTGGGGGGCGTCCACGCTGCGGCGGAGTTTTCGACGGAGGTCTTTCGGGATTCGCTGGAGCTCTCTGGCGGCGCGAAGGGCTGGCTGCGGCGGATGAGAGCGATGGTGGGTGAACTCAAGGGCGTCGACATCGCCGGCGTGCTCAAGCTTCCGAATGCCGCCGTGGCGCCGTGGAAGGACGTATTGAGGAAGACCTTCGCGGACCTCCAGGACGAGCTGCAAGAGTCGGACGAACGACTCGTGTTCCTCTGGGACGAGGTGCCATACATGCTCGACAACGTGTCGAAGCGCGAGGGCGAGACGGTCGCGATGGAGGTACTCGATCTGCTGCGGTCGCTCAGTCAGGACCACTCGCGCATCCGAATGGTGCTGACGGGTTCGGTCGGGATGCACCATGTGCTCAAGTCGCTCTGGCGGGCAGGCTATGGCGGTTCGCCGCTGAACACGATGGAGCAGATCGCGCCGGGTCCGATCGGATCCGACGATGCCGAGCGACTCGCGCTGGAACTGCTGGATGGCGCGAAGATAGCCAGCACCGATCGGACAGCCTGCGCGCGGGCGATCGCCGATGCGACGGGGTGCGTACCGTTCTACATCCACAAGCTGATCTCCCGTCTCCCGACGGGCGAAGCCACGAGCCCGACGAGAATCCGTGAGTGCCTGGATCGTGAGATTCGAGACCCGGCGGTGGACTGGGACCTAGCGCACTACCGGAGGCGACTGCGGCGGTACTACGGCGACGACGAGAGCTGTGTCCTGCACATCCTCGACTCGATCGCGGAGGGCCAGCCGATCCACATGGAGGACATTCGGCGGGAGGTCGGCGCGAAGTGCGACCTCGGCGATCCCGAGAGGCTGCGAGAGCTGCTCGGACTGCTGCGGCAGGACCACTACCTCGATCTTGATCTCGAAGACAAGCACAGCTTTCGCTACTCGCTGGTGCGGGACTGGTGGTTGTCGTCGCGGGGGCTTCGCCGGAGAGCCTGATGAGCGACAGGAAGTTCATCTCGCGCTTCTCTCCGGGCCGCACCGCTCCCGAGGACCTCGAGAGCATCCACGTGCAGACTCGCGAACTGCTCGCCGAAGCGGTGGAGGGACTGCGCGAGAGCGCACTGACCCGGAACAAGCACCACTACCTCTTCGTGGGGCCGCGGGGCAGCGGGAAGACGCACCTGATCGTGCTGATCCGCCATAGGCTCGAGGGCCAGGCCGACCTCGCAGACCGCGTGCGCATCGCGTGGCTCAACGAGGACGAGATGGGCACCTCGCTCCTCGACCTGCTGCTGCGGATCTACCGGGCGCTCGCGAAGGGGTATCCGGAGGAGTTCCCGGCTCAGGAGATGGTCGCGCTCTACGGCCAGTCGCCCGAGGCCGCCTTGGAGTCGCTCCAGAAGCTCCTGCTCAAGCTCCTCGGCAGGAGAACGCTCCTCGTGCTCGTTGAGAACCTCGATTTGCTGTTCCAACACATGCCGGAAGGCGATCAGCGGTCGTGGCGCTCCTACATCCAGAACCACCCGGTCTTCTGCACGGCCGCGACCGCCCAAGCCCTGACTTCGCACGTCTCGGATCGTGATGAACCCTTCTTCGGTTTCTTCGACGTGCGCCGGTTGAAGCCGCTGACCGTGGACGAGGCGACGGAACTGCTGCGCGCGATCGCCTGTCTCAACGGCGACACGATGCTCTCGGAGATCCTCTCGACACGGCAGGGCAAGGCTCGCATCCGCGCGATCCACCACCTCGCCGGGGGCAGCCCCCGCCTCTTTGTCGTCCTCTCCGACATCCTCTCCAGCACGGTTCTGGAAGACCTCGTACGCCCCTTCGAGGGGATGGTCGACGAGCAGCTCACGCCCTACTACCAGGAGCGCCTCCGCTGGCTCTCGCCGCTCCAGAGAAAGATCGTCGAGCTTCTCTGCCGGTCGAACCGCCCCATTCCCGTGAAGGAGATCGCGGAGGCGCTCTTCACCTCCCACCAGAGCATTACGGGGCAGCTTGGCCAACTGCGCGATCTCGGATACCTGACTGCGCACCCACGTGGCCGAGAGATGCGCTACGAACTCGCAGAGCCCCTGATGCGGCTGAGCATGCAAGTCAAGATGACCGGCGCGCGCGAGCCTCTGGCGTTGATCGTCGACTTCCTGCACGTCTGGTACGAACGGACCGACCTGGAGCAACGCCTCTCCGTCTCGGCGCCGCGGTCCGCAAGCATGGAGTACTTCCGTGCGGCACTCGCGGAACCGGAGAGCGGCCGGCCTCGCCTGGAGCACTTCTTGATGCGCGAAGAAGTCGGCCACACTGGGGGCACGAACTGCACTAGCGAGCAGATAGCATCCCTACGTCGCATCGCACACGAGACGGGCGACCCGGAGGATCTTGTTGCGTACGCCGGGGCCTGTGTGAACAGCGGGCACGAGGGGCCTTCCGTAGTCGAACTGAGCGATGCCATCGAATCGATCGGGCTCACTCCAGCCGATCTGGCCTCTCTGCTCTTCGCTCGCGGAGTAACCTATGCTCGCGAAGGACAGGGTGCTGAGGCCATCTTGGACCTCTCGCGTGTCATCGACCTGCGCGGCGCACCCGCAGAGCAGGTCGCGATGGCTCTCGTCAACCGCGGCGTGGCTCACTCGAGTGCGGGCCGGATCGAAGAGGCGATAGAGGACTACGGACGCGTGATCGATCTCCCCGGCGCCCCCGTGAAACATGTCGCGATGGCTCATTTCAACCGCGGCTTGGCTCACGGGAGTGCGGGCCGGATCGACGATGAACTCGCGGACTACGGACGCGTGATCGATCTCCCCGGCGCTCCCGTGGAACTGGTCGCGAGGGCTTTTCTGAACCGCGGCTTGGCTCACGGGCTTGCGGGCCGGATCGACGATGAACTCGCGGACTACGGACGCGTGATCGATCTCCCCGGCGCTCCCGTGGAACTGGTCGCGAGGGCTTTTCTGAACCGCGGCTTGGCTCACAGGCTTGCGGGCCGGATCG